>Ga0224508_10000506_pt1 | contig 38521 bp, 50 predicted proteins | sample SF_Jan12_sed_USG_4_FD_170157 | JGI IMG/M metagenome (GOLD analysis project Ga0224508, IMG submission 170157) | Sediment microbial communities from San Francisco Bay, California, United States - SF_Jan12_sed_USGS_21 | ecosystem: Environmental > Aquatic > Marine > Sediment | place: USA... | reverse complement strand
CGGGCGACAACGTGAACATGACGGTAGAGCTGATCGCGCCGATCGCGATGGAGGAGAACCTCCGGTTCGCGATCCGGGAAGGCGGCCGCACGGTGGGTGCCGGCGTCGTTACCGCGATCCACGAGTAGTTCGGCCGCGAACAAGACGCACAGTGGTAGACGAAGGGATATAGATGAGGACGCAGATCACGCTCGAGTGCACCGAGTGCAAAGAGCGGAACTACTCGACGACGAAGAACAAGCGCACGCACCCGGACAGGGCGGCGTTCAAGAAGTTCTGCCGGCGGTGCAACAGCCACACGTCGCACAAAGAGACACGGTAGCCGCGGCCGGCCCTCCGGCTCATTCGTCCGGCTCGTGCCGGCGGTGGGCGACTCCGTTAAGGAGGAGGGGCCGGTCTTCGCGTGATTGGGACACTCCACGAGCTGTGACAGACAGGGAATAGACCGTTGGCCGGGATCGTCAAGAAAACGCAGAAGTTCACAGAGGACGTGCAGACGGAGATGCGGCGGGTCACGTGGCCCGACCGTGAGCAACTCCGCAACGCGACCGCTGTCGTGCTCGTGTTCGTGCTCGTTCTCGCTGCGGTCATCGGTCTCATGGACACGGTCTTCGCGGGTGTGGTTCGATTCATCGTCCGCACGTTCGGGGCCTGATGGAAGGGGCGGCGAAGGTGTCGGACGGATTCGAGTGGTATGCGCTGCAGACCTACTCCGGTCACGAAAAGAAGGTGAAGACCCTTCTCGAGTTGAAGATCGCGGATATCGATCTGGAGGAAGGGGCCGACCCTCCGATCCGGGAAGTGATCGTCCCGACCCAGGAAGTCGTCGAGATCAAGGGGGGTAAGCGGGTCAAGTCGACAAAGCGCCTGTATCCGGGGTACGTGCTGATCGAGATGCAGATGGATCAGCACACGATGTACATCGTGAACAGCGTTCCGGGCGTGATCAAGTTCGTCGGCGGCGGGGATGAGCCCCAGCCGCTCAAGGCGGAGGAGATCAACAAGATCCTCGGCATCGCGGATGAGCTCGAGGAGGCCGGTCCGGAACAGGAGATCCCGTTCCGTCCCGGCCAGGTCGTGGAGGTCATGGAGGGACCCTTCAGCGATTTCAGCGGGACGGTCGAGGAGGTCTTCGCGGAGAAGGGTAAAGTACGCGTCCAGGTCAGCTTGTTCGGAAGGCCGACCTCGGTAGAGTTGGACTACACGCAGCTACAGGGTTTCTAGGTAGATGGCGCCGAAGAAAGAAGTCACCGGGTTCATAAAGCTGCAGATTCCGGCGGGGCAGGCGAACCCCGCGCCGCCCGTCGGGCCGGCGCTGGGTCAGCACGGCCTCAACATCATGGATTTCTGCAAGCTCTTCAACGCGCAGACACAGCAGGATGCGGGGACCCTGATTCCTGTGGAGATCTCGGTCTACAAGGACCGCACCTTCACCTTCATCACCAAGACGCCGCCGGCGTCGGAGCTGTTGAAGAAGGAGCTGGGTCTCCCGGGTGGGTCACCGGTGCCGAACCGCGAGAAAGTCGGGAAGGTCACGCAGGACCAGCTGCGGAAGATCGCCCAGATCAAGATGAAGGACCTGAACGCGGCCGACGAAGAGGCCGCGATGAGAATGATTGCCGGCACGGCTCGATCCATGGGGATCGAGCTGGCCGACTGACGGAGACGAGCATGCCGAAACACGGCAAGAACCATGTGGCCGCGTCCACGATCCTCGATGCAGAGGCGCAGGTGCCCGTCGAAGCGCTCAAGCAGGTGAAGGAGATGGCCTTCGCCAACTTCGACGAGACGGTCGACGCTGCGGTGCGGCTGGGCGTGGATTCGCGGAAGGCAGATCAGGTCGTTCGTGGTACCGTGATCCTGCCAGCGGGCACCGGTCGGACGGTCCGCGTCCTCGCGCTGGTGCAGGGCGACAAGGCGGCCGAAGCAACAGAGGCGGGCGCTGATTTCGTCGGCACCGAGTTCATCGAGAAGATCGAGGGCGGGTGGTTCGACTTCGATGTCGCGATCGCAACACCGGATCTGATGAAAGACGTGGCCAAGCTCGGCCGGATCCTCGGGCCGCGCGGGCTCATGCCCACCCCGAAGGCCGGGACGGTCACGATGGACGTCGCGCGCGCCGTGACGGAGGCGAAGGCCGGCAAGATCGAGTTCCGGGTCGATCGCACGGGAAACGTCCACGCGCCGATCGGCAAGGTGAGTTTCGATCTCGACAAACTCGTCGAGAATTTCGACGCGCTCATGACCGAGATCGTCCGGCTCAAGCCGTCCGCGGCCAAGGGCCGGTACATCCGAAGCGTCACCGTGTCCAGCACGATGGGGCCGGGCGTTTCGATCGACGACAACCTGTTCTGATAAGCCACCGATAGACCGATGAGACTCGACGAGAAACAGCGTGTCGCCGAGGAGCTGCAGCAGGTGCTCCAGGACAACGGCACCATCTATCTGACCGACTTCACCGGTCTCAACGTGAAGGCGATCACCGAGTTCCGGTCCCAGCTCCGTGAGCAGGGAATCGGGTATCGCGTGGTCAAGAACACGCTGATGAGGCGAGCCCTGGAGGGGCTGGATTTGCCGGATCTCTCCGAACACCTGGAGGGACCGACCGCGCTCATCCTGAGCGAGTCGGATCCAGTGGCTCCCGCGAAGGTGGTGAAGGACTTCGCGAAGGAGCATGACGACCGCCCGATCATCAAGATCGGCGTGGTGGACCGGCGAGAAGTCGAGCCGGCCCAGATCGACCGGATGGCGGATCTCCCGTCGCGGGAGCAGCTGCTCGGGTCGATCGCGGGAGGCCTGACGGCCGGTGTCGGCGGAATCGCCGGCGTGTTGAACGCCCTCATGCGCGACATCACGCACATGATCGGCGAAGTGGCGCAGAAGAACGAGGCGGCCTGACGGTCGTCCTACGCGTGGGAGGCGTGGCCGTACGGCGGCGCCGAATAGGTCCAGCAAGGAAAGCGAATACCACACAATGTCCAAAGTTGACGATCTCCTGGAGCAGATCGGCTCGCTGACGGTTCTCGAGGCGGCCGAGCTCAAGGACAAGATGGAAGAGACGTTTGGAGTTTCAGCGGCCGCGCCCGTCGCCGTTGCCGTGGCGGGTGGCGCCGCGGGTGCCGACGTCGAAGAGGAGCAGTCGGAGTTCGACGTCATCCTCGCCGCGATCGGTGACAAGAAGATTCAGGTGATCAAGGTGGTGCGCGAGGTCACGAGCCTGGGTCTCAAGGAGGCCAAGGAGGTCGTCGACAACGCTCCTGGCCCGGTCAAGGAAGGCGTGACCAAGGAAGAAGCCGAGGCTGTCAAAGAGAAGCTGGAAGAGCAGGGCGCGACGGTCGAGCTCAAGTAGCCGACGCCGAGAGTGAGTCGTAGTCGGCGCGGCCGTCTGTCCGCCGGTCCGGTTCCGATGAGGGGCCGGCCGTTGAAGCGTACCTCTCGGACCGAGTCCGGGAGGCACCTCTACCCCCTTGTGCACGTACCGTATCGTTCGTCACGGACGGACGCCGATCGTCGTGCATCCTTCGATTGCGGTCGCCGGCACGCGGCCGACCGACAGTCGAGATAGTCGAACATCCGTGACCGCCCGGCCCCAACCAGCAAGGCGATCACGACCCGCGCGCAAGCGCTGAGAGAGGAACACTTGACGACGAACAGCAGACCCACCGTTTCGTTTGCGAAGCTCGATCGGTCCATGGACATGCCGCATTTCCTGGACGTGCAACGCGAGGCCTTCGAGCGTCTCCTGCAGATCGAGCGCAGCGAGGAAGAGCGCAGGGACCTGGGACTGGAACGGGTCTTCAACGAGATCTTCCCCATTGGAGACGTCAACGACAATTTCTCGCTCGAGTTCATGAGCTATGCGCTCGGGGAGCCCAAGTACTCGGTCGAGGAGTGCATCGAGCGGGACATGACCTACGCCGCTCCCCTCAAGGCCAGGCTGCGGCTGGTCGTATTCGAGACCGTCGGCGAGGACGGCGAGAAGCGCCCGGGTGACATTCTCGAGAAGGAAGTCTATCTCGGTGATCTGCCGTTGCTGACGGAGCAGGGCACGTTCGTCGTGAACGGAGCCGAGCGAGTAATCGTCAGCCAGCTCCACCGTTCGCCCGGTGTCGTGTTCGAGGAGAGCGTACACCCGAATGGTACGCGACTCTTCTCGTCTCGTATCATCCCGTTCCGCGGGTCCTGGGTCGAGTTCACTCTCGACATTCACGACGTCATCCACGTCCATATCGACAAGAAGAAGAAGTTTCCGGCAACCGCGTTGCTTCGCGCGCTCGGGTACGGTCGGGACGTGGACATCCTCGATCTCTTCTACGAGCGCCGAATGGTGCAACTCGATCCTACTGACGAGGACCGGGCGGCCGTCCGCGAGGTGACCGGTACGCTGCTCGCGCAGACCATCGTCAACAGCGAGTTCGAGGGTGAGGCGGTCACGGTCGAGGTCGGAAAGATGGACCCGGAGACTCCGCTCTACCTGGCGAACGATCTTCCGGACCCGGAGGGCGGCGAGCTGTTTGCCACCGCCGGCGACCTGATCGATGCCGAGCTCGAGCGGCGGCTGACCGAGGCCGGATTCGATAGCGTCGGCGCGTACGACACCGAGGATGCGTTCATTGCCCGCAGAGGCACCGCGCTGTCCGAGGAGGACATGGAGCGCCTCGAGCGCGCGGAGATCTCCGAGCTCGAGGTCTACTCGAGCGCCACGTTCGTACCGCTGCGCGGGTCGTACGAGGACCTCGCCATGCGTCGGGACTGGAGCTCGAGCCCGCAGCTCGCGGCCGATGTCGTCGACCCCGACACGGGCGAGATCCTCGCGGAGAACGGCGTGCCCTTCGACACCGACATGTTCGGGACGCTACGGGACAGGAAGGTCCGGGAGGCCCTCGTGTTCACCGGCGGGCCGCGCGGGGAGTCGCCGCTGCTGCGGAACACCCTGGCGAAGGATCCGACCGGCAGCGAGGCCGCGGCGCTCCATTCGATCTATTCGCTGGTCCGCCCCGGAGAGGCGCCGAACCTCGAGACCGCGCGTGGCGCGCTCGACCGGCTCTTCTTCAATCCGAAGCGGTACGACCTCGGGCGCGTCGGTCGACACAAGGTCAACCATCGTCTCAAAGACGTGTATCGCCTCCTGGACTTCGATGTGCCCGAGGACGACCTGGCCGTCCTCGCGCCGTCCGATTTTGTCGCGATTCTGCGCTACCTCATCGAGCTGCACGAAGGTCGCGGGTACACTGACGACATCGACCATCTCGGCAATCGTCGAGTTCGCTCGATCGGCGAGCTGATCGCGAATCAGTTCTCGGTCGGACTCTCGCGCATGGCGAGACTCGTTCGTGAGCGGATGTCGATCAACAGCGACCCCGACAAGATCTCGATCGACGATCTCGTCAACGCCCGGACGGTGAGTGCCGTCATCCAAGCGTTCTTCGGGAGCTCGCAGCTCAGCCAGTTCATGGATCAGACCAACCCGCTGTCGGAGTTGACGCACAAGCGTCGGCTCAGCGCCCTCGGGCCGGGCGGCCTGACGCGCGAGCGAGCCGGATTCGAGGTTCGCGACGTGCACTATTCGCACTACGGGCGGATGTGTCCGATCGAGACGCCGGAAGGCCCGAACATCGGCCTCATCACTTCAATGACGACGTACTCGAGGCTGAACGAGCTCGGGTTTCTCGAGACCCCGTATCGAAAGGTCTCCGAGGGCAAGGTCTCCAACGACCTCACCTGGTTGTCCGCCAGCGAGGAAGAGGAGTATTCGGTCGCTCAGGCGAACGCGGCGGTGAATCCTGATGGCACGTTCGCCAACGACCTCGTGCTGTGTCGGCGCCGGGACGACTACCCGCTGCTCCCGCCGGACGAGATCGACTACATGGACGTCGCGCCCGACCAGCTGGTCGCGGTGTCGCCGGCGCTCATCCCGTTCCTCGAGCACGACGACGCCAACCGCGCGTTGATGGGCTCGAACATGCAGAGGCAGGCGGTTCCGCTGCTGTTCCCGGAGCGGCCCCTTGTGGGCACGGGTCTCGAGAGCAAGGTGGCCGAGGACTCCGGATGCGTGGTCCTGGCCCGCCGGGCCGGCCGCGTGACCCGGGTAACGGCGGACGAGATCGTCGTGGACACCGGCAAGCCCAGGAAGGTCGCCGGTCGCGCGCCTCTGGCGCGCCTGACCCAGTATGACAGATACCGTCTCCGGAAGTTCTGGCGCACCAACCAGGACACCGCGATCAACCAGCGTCCGATCGTCCGGCTCGGCGACCGAGTGCAGGCTGACGAGGTCATCGCCGACGGCGCGGCGACCGATGGTGGCTCGCTCGCTCTCGGCCGAAACGCTCTCGTGGCGTTCATGCCGTGGTACGGGCACAACTTCGAGGACGCGATCGTGATCAGCGAGAAGCTGGTCAAGGGAGACGTGTACACCTCGGTCCACATCCAGGAGCTGGAGCTTCACGTCCGGGACACGAAGCGCGGGATGGAGGAGATCACCCGTGAGATCCCGAACGTAGCCGAGGAGGCTCTGGTCGACCTTGACGATCGCGGGATCATCCGGATCGGCGCGCCCGTGAAGTCCGGCGACATCCTGGTCGGGAAGATCACACCGAAGGGTGAGACCGAGCTTTCTCCCGAGGAGAAGCTCCTGACCGCGATCTTCGGTGAGAAGGCGAAGGACGTAAAGGACAGTTCGCTTCGGGTGCCTCCGGGAGTCGAAGGAACCGTCATCGATGTGAAGATCTTCTCGCGCCGGATCGACGATCCGCTTCTCGAGCGCGAGCACGGGGAGCGCATCGCGGAGCTGCGTGACGCGGAGCGCGAAGACATCGGTCGCGTGGTCGAGGCCCGCGATGACGAGCTCATGGAGCTGCTCGAGGGTCAGACTGCTTCGCTGTTCCTGCGCCAGGGCACGATCGAGCCCTATTTCGCGGAAGGGAAGAAGCTCACGAAGACCGCGCTCTCTGAGGTCGACTTCGGAGAGATCGATCTGACGACGCTCAAGGTCAAGGACAACAAGGCCAACGATCCCGTCCGGCGCGTCGTGGAGGAAGCGAAGGCTCGAATCGAGCGCATCCGGGAGCGCACGGAGGAGGGGATCGACAAGATCTTCCAGCCCGATGAGCTCTCGCCCGGAGTCGTCCAGCTGGTGAAGGTATATTTGGCCGAGAAGCGCAAGATCTCGGTCGGCGACAAGATGGCCGGACGCCACGGAAACAAGGGGATCATCGCCCGGGTCGTGCCGGAGGAGGACATGCCGATCCTGCCCGATGGAAAGCCGGTGGAGATCGTCCTGAATCCGCTCGGCGTCCCGAGTCGAATGAACGTCGGCCAGATTCTCGAGACCACGCTCGGGTGGGCCGCCGGGATTCTCGGCTTCGAGGCGAACACACCCGTGTTCCAGGGGGCGACGGAGCACGAGATCGGCGCCCTCCTCAAGATCGCCGGGGCGTACTGGGCCGCGCGAACGCTGGGGGCGGATGTAGAGCCGCCGGAGATGTCTCACGAGCTCGTTCAGACGCTCGTGAACGACATCATGACGGTGAGCGGCGACCCGGTGGCCATGGACGGTAACGCCTCGATCGGTCGCTCGATCGACGCCTATACGGATTTCAAGGGCGAGTCCGGCGCGTTCTTCCAGGAGTTGGGGAAGTTCGTGCTCGATGCGGCTCGCGCGATCAGTGGAGCGACGACGGCCACGAAGCTCAAGCAGGACGGTTGGAAGGCCGCCGCGAAGCTCAGCGGCCAGCGCAAGTTCGGAGAGGGTCTGGATGCCGCGGTCACCGAGTTGATGACCCGGGCGGGCCAGCTTCCGAACGGCAAGATGCGGCTGCGGGACGGACGGACGGGCGAGGAGTTCGACGCGGATGTCACGATAGGCGAGATCTACATGATGAAGCTGTCGCACCTCGTCGATGACAAGATCCACGCCCGATCGATCGGCCCCTACAGTCTCGTTACACAGCAGCCGCTTGCCGGTAAGGCGCAGTTCGGCGGTCAGCGCTTCGGTGAGATGGAGGTGTGGGCGCTCGAGGCCTACGGTGCCGCCCACACGCTGCAGGAGATGCTCACGGTCAAGTCGGACGATGTGACCGGCCGAAGCCGCGTGTACGAAGCGATCGTAAAGGGAGACAACCTGCCGAAGCCGGGGGTTCCGGAGAGCTTCAACGTGCTCGTGAAGGAGCTTCAGGCGCTCGGCTTGAGCGTGACGCTGGGGAGCGATGACGGAGATTCGATCTTCTGATCTGTCCCCCGGCCGTAGAGCGACGGTGGAGCGGGGGGCCGCACGGGCCCTCCGCCGACGAACGTGAAGTACGAACGATCAGCAGTCTGGCCCCGAAGGCTGCGGAGGAAATGACATGATCGATTTCCCGCGACATCGCGGAACTGGCCCGGCCGAATTCGACTGGATCCAGATCAAGCTCGCCTCGCCCGAAGAGATTCGTTCCTGGAGTCACGGGGAGGTCACCAAGCCCGAGACGATCAACTACCGATCGTTCAAGCCCGAAAGGGATGGGCTCTTCTGCGAGCGCATCTTCGGACCCGTCAAGGACTGGGAGTGCCACTGCGGGAAGTTCAAGCGGATCCGCTATCGCGGACACGTCTGCGACAAGTGCGGCGTGGAGGTCACGCTCTCCAAGGTCCGTCGCGAGCGTATGGGGCACATCGAGCTGGCGGTGCCGGTCGCCCACATCTGGTTCTTCAAGACGCTTCCGTCGCAGATGGGCTATCTGCTCGGCATGAAGCTGCGGGATCTGGAAAAGGTCATCTACTACGCGGCGTATGTCGTGACCGACCCGGGCGACCAGGAAGTCGAGTACAAGCAGGTTCTCGAGGAGGACGAGTACTGGGCGCTGATCGACAAGGCGCGCGAGGAAGATGACACCGGGTTCCGCGCCGAGATCGGTGCGGAGGGCGTCCGAACCGTCCTGAGCCAGCTCGACGTCGATGAGCTGGCGGAGCAGCTCAGGTACGAGGTCGTCCACGAGACGTCCAAGCACCGCAAGAAGAAGAAGCTGAAGCGGCTCAAGGTCATCGACGCGATCCGGCACAGCGATTCGGACCCGGCGCGGCGGAACAACCCCGAACACATGATCATGGACGTGATCCCGGTGATTCCCCCGGATCTGCGTCCGCTCGTGCCGCTCGACGGCGGTCGGTTCGCGACGTCCGACTTGAACGACTTGTATCGCCGCGTCATCAACCGGAACAACCGGCTGAAGAAGCTCCTCGAGATGCGTGCTCCGGAGGTGATCCTCCGAAACGAGAAGCGCATGCTCCAGGAAGCGGTCGATGCGTTGTTCGACAACGGACGCCGCGGCAAGGCGATTCGAGGCCGGGGCAAGCGTCCGCTCAAGTCGCTCTCCGACATGCTCAAGGGCAAGCAGGGCCGTTTCCGGCAGAATCTGCTCGGCAAGCGCGTCGACTACTCGGGCCGTTCGGTCATCGTCGTGGGTCCGGAGCTCGAGCTGCACCAGTGCGGGCTGCCGAAGAAGATGGCGGTGGAGCTCTTCAAGCCGTTCATCATCCACGAGCTCGAGCGTCGCCTGCACGCCGAGACCGTGAAGCGGGCCAAGAAGCTCGTGGAGATGGACGACCCGCGGGTGTACGAGGTCCTCGAGGACATCATCAAGGACCACCCGGTGCTGCTGAACCGGGCGCCGACGCTCCACCGGCTCGGGATTCAGGCCTTCGAGCCGGTCCTGGTCGAGGGGAAGGCCATCCGGATCCACCCCCTGGTCTGCGCGGCGTTCAACGCGGATTTCGACGGCGACCAGATGGCCGTGCACGTCCCGCTGAGCTTCGAGGCTCAGCTGGAGGCGCGCGTCCTCATGCTGTCGAGCAACAACATCCTCAAGCCGGCGAACGGTCGTCCGATCGCTTCGCCTTCACAGGACATGGTGCTCGGCTGCTATTACATGACGAAGGTCCGTCCCGACTTCGACCCGACCGCGGACGACGACGCGTTTCCACGGTTCGGCGACGCGTCCGAGGTGGAGATGGCGCTCGAGGGTGGATATCTGCGCTCCGCTCAGGGCACGCCCGACTACCACCTGCCGGTCCGGCTGCTCGTGGACATCGAGGCGGAAGACGGCGAAATGCGCCGCGAATGGGTGACGACCACGGTCGGTCGTGCGCTCTTCAACCAGATTCTTCCCGCCAGCGTGCCTTATGTGAACGAGACGCTGGGGAAGAGCACGCTCGGCGACCTCGTGTTCCAGTCGTTCCGTCGCGCGGGACTCGAGGACACCACGCGGTTCCTGGACGAGCTAAAGAACTTCGGGTTCCGGCACGCGACCCAGGCCGGGATTTCGATCGGTCTGGACGACATGGAGATCCCGCACGAAAAGGTCGAGATCCTCGCGGACGCGCAGGAAGACGTCGATCGGTTCACCAAGGCGTACCACCGGGGCGTGATCTCGTTCGGCGAGCGCTACAACAAGGTGATCGATGCGTGGACGCACGCGAACAACGACGTGGCGGACGCCATGGTCGGGGGTCTTTCGTCTTCGAGGGACGGTTTCAACCCGATCTATATGATGTTCGACTCCGGCGCGCGAGGGTCGCGCGACCAGATCCGACAGCTGGCCGGCATGCGCGGACTGATGGCGAAGCCTCAGAAGAAGCTCACCGGTGGTATCGGCGAGATCATCGAAAGCCCCATTCGGTCGAACTTCCGAGAGGGGCTGAGCGTGCTCGAGTACTTCATCTCGACACACGGAGCCCGAAAGGGTCTGGCGGACACCGCTCTCAAGACGGCGGATGCCGGCTACCTCACGCGTCGACTCGTCGACGTGGCTCAGGATGTCACGGTAGTCGCGGAGGACTGCGGGACCGTCCTCGGGCTCGATGTCACTGCTCTCAAGGAGGGTGAAGACATCATCGAGCCGCTCCGCGACCGGGTGGTGGGCAACCTCGCCGCAGAGGACGTGATCGATCCGATCGACGATGAGGTGATCGTGGAGGCCGGTGCGATGATCGGCGAGGCTCAGGCCCGCGCGATCGATCAGGCCGGGGTTCAGATGGTCCGGATCCGCTCGGTGCTGACGTGCGAGTCGCGACGGGGCATCTGCCAGCGGTGCTACGGACGCAATCTGGCCACCATGGACGATGTGGACATGGGCGAGGCCGTGGGAATCCTGGCCGCGCAGTCGATCGGCGAGCCGGGGACGCAGCTGACGCTCCGAACGTTCCACATCGGTGGTACGGCGGCGCGTATCGCGGCGCAGACCCAACGGCGGTCGAAGCTTGAAGGCGCCATAGGGTTCGAGCGCATCACCACGGTCATCAGCCAAGGCGAGGAGGCGATCGTCACGAGCCGCGAGGGTCAGCTCCTCATGCGGACGGGAGAAGACCGCGTCGTCTCGCGACTGGCCGTGCCATACGGTGCGACCCTCCACATCGAGGACGGGGATGAGGTGAAGCCGGGAGACCTGCTCTTCGGCTGGGATCCCTATTCGGAACCCATTGTCGCCGACAAGGACGGCAAGATGCGGTTCAACGACATCGTGCCGGAAGAGACCGTTCGGGAGGAGCTCGACGAGGCGACCGGGCGTCGACAGCAGGTCATCATCGAGGACCGCGAGAAGAAGCTCCACCCGCGGATCGACATCGTCGACGGGAAGGGCAAGAAGCTTCGCGAGTTCATCGTGCCGGTGGGTGCGCAGCTACTCGTGTCCGACGGTACGGCGGTGAAGGCGGGTGATACGCTCGCCAAGATCAGCCGCGAGGCGTACAAGACCAGAGACATCACCGGTGGGTTGCCCCGGGTGGCGGAGTTGTTCGAGGCTCGTCGGCCGAAGGACCCGGCGACGATCACCGAGGTCGACGGTCGAGTCTCGTTCGGTGGAATCAAGCGTGGGAAGCGCGAGCTCATCGTCACGATGGAGGACGATGAGGAGATGGTCTACCAGATCCCGGTCGGGAAGCACCTCAGAGTCCACGAGGGCGACCAGGTCCGGGCCGGCGACCGTCTGTCCGAGGGTCCCGTAAACCCGCACGACATTCTGCGGGTCAAGGGGCCGCGCGCGGTTCAGGAGTATCTCCTGAACGAGATCCAGGAGGTCTACCGACTGCAGGGCGTACGGATCAACGACAAACACATCGCCGTGATCGTCCGCCAGATGTTGCAGAAGGTCCGGATCACCGATCCGGGCGGCACCGAGTTCCTCGAGGGAGAAGACATCGACCGGATGGAGTTCCGTGACTCGACGCGCGAGGCGCTGTCCGACGAGGCCGATCCGCCCCGGGCGGAGCCGATCCTCCTGGGGATCACGAAGTCGAGCCTGACGACCGAGTCATTCATCAGCGCCGCGTCCTTCCAGGAGACCACGCGTGTCCTCACGGACGCTGCGGTTCGCGGGGCCCGGGATCAGCTTCGGGGACTCAAGGAGAACATCATCATCGGGCACCTCGTGCCGGCCGGAACGGGCATCCACCGGTTCCAGGACGTGGAGTTCCTCGTGGACGATGCGCTCCAGGCCGAGATCGACGCGATGCGACGCACGACGCCGATCGAACAGCCCGCGCGAAGCCTGTTTGCGGACCTCCGCGAGCAGGCCTCCGGCGACCCGACCACGGAGGCGGCCGCGCCGGCCGGCGAGGGGGTCGAAGTCACGACCTGAGGAAACGGCCGAAACGGCCGAATTACCGCGCGATACGCGGCTTGACACCGCGTATCGCGTCCGATAGTCTTGGCGGTCTGCCGACCGACCGGTCGGCCGCTGTTGCCGCGGGGGCGGAAAAAGACCGTCCCCGTATTTTTTCACCCCTCACCGGCCGAACCACGAGTTCGGTAACGACGTACCGGTGCGGCCAAAGAGGGCGGACGGAGCGCGGATGCCGACGATCAATCAGTTGGTCCGTAAGGGCCGGACGAAGATCGAGAAGAAGAGCAAGTCGCCGGCGCTGGAGGGAAGCCCCCAGCGACGTGGGGTTTGCACGAGGGTCTACACGACCACGCCGAAGAAGCCGAACTCGGCACTTCGTAAGGTGGCTCGCGTCCGTCTCACGAACGGATACGAAGTGACCGCCTATATCGGCGGAGAGGGACACAACCTCCAGGAGCACAGCATCGTGCTGATTCGCGGTGGCCGGGTGAAGGATCTCCCGGGTGTCCGCTATCACATCGTGCGTGGGACGCTTGATGCCTCGGGGGTCGACGACCGGAATCAGGGTCGCTCGAAGTACGGATCGAAGAAGAAGAAGTAGTTAGCCCCAGGGTGTCGAGCGGACCGGACGGCTGACCGTCCACGTCGCGAGATCGAGGTACCCAGGGCCCGGCCGCGGTACGGCGGCCGGGCTCTCTGTATGAGCACCCGGGATGAGCCGGAACACGAGTGGGTCGAGAATGCCACGAAGACAGCAGGCCGAGAAGCGCGAGGTAGCTCCGGACTCCCATTACGGGAGCACGGAGGTGACGAAGTTCATCAACATCTTGATGCTCGACGGCAAGAAGTCCGTCGCCGAGAAGATCTTCTATGACGCGATGCAGAGCATCGAGGAGAAGACGGGACAGCCGGCGATGAACCTGTTCCGACAGGCGCTTCAGAACGTTAAGCCGATGCTCGAGGTGCGCAGCCGCCGGGTCGGCGGTGCGACGTACCAGGTCCCGATGGAGGTCTCGTACCGCCGGCGGGATTCGCTCGCGCGGCGGTGGCTGATCATTCATGCAAGGGGCCGTAACGGCCGCACGATGACCGACCGGCTTGCCGGCGAGCTCCTCGAGGCGTCACGCGGAGAGGGCGGTGCGGTGCGGAAGAAGGAAGACGTCCACCGGATGGCCGAGGCCAACAAAGCCTTTGCCCACTACCGGTGGTAACGGGATAGAGACGAAGACGCGCGAATAGATAGATCGATGGAGAGACGAACGCCGCTGGAGCGGCTCCGGAATATCGGCATCATGGCGCACATCGATGCCGGCAAGACCACGACGACCGAGCGCGTCCTGTTCTATACGGGTCGGACGCATCGCTTGGGCGAAGTGCATCATGGCGATGCGACGATGGACTGGATGGAGCAGGAGCAGGAGCGCGGCATCACGATCACATCCGCCGCGACGACCTGTTTCTGGGAGCACGACAAGACGCAGTATCGGATCAACATCATCGACACGCCCGGCCACGTGGACTTCACTGTCGAAGTCGAGCGCAGCCTGCGAGTCCTCGACGGTGCGGTGGCGCTGTTCTGCGCCGTCGGGGGTGTCGAGCCTCAGTCGGAGACCGTCTGGCGTCAGGCCGACAAGTACGGCGTGCCGCGTATCGCATTCGTCAACAAGATGGATCGTGTCGGCGCCGACTTCATGAACGTCGTCACGATGATGCGCGACCGGCTCGGCGCGAACGCCCACCCTCTCCAGATCCCGCTTGGCGAGGGTGAGTTGTTTACGGGCATCGTGGATCTCATCCGCGAGGTCGAGATCGTATACGACGACGCGTCCCTCGGTTCGAGCTGGACAGAGGGCGAAGTCCCGGACGCGCTGAAGGCTCAGGTGGCCCAACTTCGAGGCGAGCTGATCGAAGCGGCGGTCGAACATGACGAAGCGCTTCTGGAGAAGTACCTCGAAGGTGTCGAGCTGAGTGAGGACGAGATTCGGCTGGCGGTTCGCAAAGCGACGCTTGCCAACGCCATCACGCCGGTGCTTTGCGGAAGTGCATTCAAGAACAAGGGTGTTCAGCGTCTGCTCGACTCCGTGATCGAGTATTTGCCATCACCCCTCGACGTTCCGCCGGTGCAGGGCCACCTCCCGCAGCATGACGAGTCGATCGCGGAGCGCGAGGCGCAGGACGACGCGCCCTTCTCGGCGCTCGCTTTCAAGATCGCGACGGACCCGTTCGTCGGACGTCTGACCTACTTCCGCGTCTACTCGGGCACGCTCGAGGCGGGGGCTCATGCGCTCAATTCCACCAAGGACAAGAAAGAGCGGATCGGCCGACTCCTGCAGATGCACGCGAACAAGCGGGAGGAGCGGGAAGAGGTGTTCTCGGGGGATATCGCGGCGGCCATCGGGCTGAAGCACACCAAGACCGGTGACACGCTGTGTGATCTGAAGGACCCGATCGTCCTCGAGGCGATGAGCTTTCCGGAGCCCGTCATTCGTGTCGCGATCGAGCCAAAGACCAAAGCCGACCAGGACAAGCTCGGCGAGGCACTAGCGAAACTGGCCGAAGAGGATCCGACGTTCCGCGTACACACGGACGAAGAGACGGGTCAGACGATCATCAGCGGGATGGGCGAGCTCCATCTCGAGATCATCGTCGATCGGCTCATGCGAGAGTTCAGGGTCGATGCGAACGTCGGGCGGCCTCAGGTCGCCTACCGGGAAACGATCAAGAAGGCGGTCAACAAAGTCGAGGCGCGGTTCGTCCGACAGACGGGCGGTCGCGGTCAGTTCGGTCATGTGGTCATCAACCTCGAACCGACCGACGCCGGCGTCGGCTTCGTGTTCGAATCGGCGATTCGAGGCGGGAACGTGCCGCGCGAGTATATCGGATCGGTCGAACAGGGCATCAAGGAAGCGCTCGAGGGCGGGATCGTGGCCGGGTACCCGATCATCGACGTCAAGGCGACGCTGATCGACGGGTCGTACCACGAGGTCGACTCCAGCGAGATGGCGTTCAAGATCGCCGGATCGATGGCTTTGAAGGAGGGAGCTCGGAAAGCCGAGCCGATTCTCCTCGAGCCGATCATGAACGTCGAGGTCGTGACTCCCGATGACTATCTGGGCGACGTCATGGGCGACCTCTCGAGCCGACGGGGCAAGATCGGCGGGATGACCCAGCGCTCTTCCGCGCAGGTCATCGGTGCCTCGGTGCCGCTGTCGGAGATGTTCGGTTATGCCACGACACTCCGGTCGCTGAGCCAGGGCCGGGCAGTCTACACCATGCAGTTCTCGCATTACGAGGAAGTGCCGAAGTCAAAGGCGGACGAGATCATCTCCGCCAACGGTTCATAGCGTCGGGATCATTGACCATTTGCGCGGATGACCGCGCGAGACACCGCCTGTGACGCGGACAGCGAGGAGACCGAAGGGCGATGGCGAAGCAGAAATTCGAGCGAACGAAGCCGCACGTGAACGTGGGAACGATCGGACACGTGGACCACGGGAAGACGACGTTGACGGCTGCGATCACGGAAGTGCAGGCGGCGAAGGGCCTGGGCGAGTTCGTGGCGTTCGATCAGATCGACAAGGCTCCGGAGGAGCGGGAGCGTGGGATCACGATCGCGACGGCGCACGTGGAGTACGAGTCAGACGCGCGCCATTACGCGCACGTGGACTGCCCGGGTCACGCGGACTATGTGAAGAACATGATCACGGGCGCGGCGCAGATGGACGGCGCGATCGTGGTGGTGAGTGCAGCGGATGGGCCGATGCCGCAGACGCGCGAGCACATTTTGTTGGCCCGACAGGTGAACGTTCCCTACATCGTGGTCTTCCTGAACAAGGTGGACCAGGTGGACGATGCGGAGCTGTTGGACCTGGTGGAGCTGGAAGTACGGGAGCTGCTCTCGGAGTACGAGTTTCCGGGCGACGATGTACCGGTGATCCGGGGTTCGGCGTTGAAGGCGCTGGATAGCGGGGATCCGGAGAGCGCGGACACGGCGTGCATCCAGGAGTTGATGGAGGCGCTGGACAGCTACATCCCGCAGCCGGAGCGTGCGACGGACAAGCCGTTCCTGATGCCCGTGGAGGACGTGTTCACGATCACGGGCCGAGGGACGGTGGTGACGGGCCGGATCGAGCGCGGGATCGTCAAGACGGGCGAAGAAGTGGAGCTCGTGGGTCTGGGCTCGGACAAGAAGACGGTGGTGACGGGAGTGGAGATGTTCCGGAAGATCCTGGACGAGGGTCAGGCCGGGGACAACGCGGGGCTTCTGCTGCGTGGAGTGGCGAAGGAAGAGGTGGAGCGCGGGATGGTGATCGCGAAGCCGTCCTCGATCACGCCGCACACGAAGTTTTCGGCGGAGGTGTACGTGCTGACGAAGGAGGAGGGCGGACGACACACGCCGTTCTTCAACGGATACCGTCCGCAGTTCTACTTCCGGACGACGGACGTGACGGGTTCGGCGGAGCTCCCGGAGGGAGTGGAGATGGTGATGCCGGGCGACAACGTGAACATGACGGTAGAGCTGATCGCGCCGATCGCGATGGAGGAGAACCTCCGGTTCGCGATCCGGGAAGGCGGCCGCACGGTGGGTGCCGGCGTCGTTACCGCGATCCACGAGTAAAGCAAAACTAATGGCGCAGAAGATTCGGATCAGATTGAAGGCGTTCGATCCCGCGGTCATCGATCAGACAGCCGCGGACATCGTGCGTACGGCGCAGAAGACGGGCGCGTCGGTGAGCGGTCCCATTCCGCTTCCGACGCGGCGTCAACTGTTCACCGTGCTTCGGAGTCCACACGTGGACAAGAAGTCGCGTGAGCAGTTCCAGCTCAAGACGCACAAGCGCCTCATCGACATCCACGATTCGCGCCCGCAGACGATCGACGCGCTGACCAAGCTGGATCTGGCGGCCGGCGTCGATGTGGAAATCAAGGTCGAGTAGCTCGATGCCTGGATTGATTGGCCGAAAAATCGGCATGACGCAGATCTTCGATGAAGACGGCAAGGCCGTCGGGGTCACGGTCCTCGAGGTCGGTCCGTGTCCGGTGGTCCAGCTGAAGACCGAGGCGACCGACGGCTACACGGCCGTTCAGCTCGGCTTCGGTCGCAAGCGGGACCAGGCGGTTCGGAAGCCGCAGGCCGGCCACGTCGCGAAGGCCGGCGTGGATCACGTGCCCGAGGTCCTCGCGGAGTTCGACTACGCGGGGTATGAAGGCGAAGAGCTCGAGATGGGACGCGAGCTCACGCTGGAGGATGTCTTCGAGGTCGGCGAGAAGGTGAAGATCACGGGCTCCACGAAGGGTCGAGGCTTTCAAGGCGTGGTCAAGCGTCACGGCTTCGGCGGTGGGCGCGCTTCGCACGGCGGAAAGTCCACCCTCAGGAAGCCCGGGTCGATTGGTGCGGGAACGGACCCGTCGCGCGTGATCAAGGGCCTCAAGATGGCCGGTCAGATGGGCGGCAAGGTCCGAACGGCGATGAGCCGGAAGATCATCAAGATCGATGCGGACAGGAACCTGCTGATGGTCCGAGGCTCTGTGCCCGGGGCGAGAAACAACATCGTTCTGGTGAGGTCCGCCTGATGAAAGTCACGACGTACGACGCTGGCGGGAACGCCGGTTCGACGACGCCGCTTCCCGCCGAGCTGTTCGACGGCACCGTCAACGAATCGGTTCTGCATCAGGTGATCACGGCCCACCAGGCGCACGCCCGTCACGGGAACGCCTCGACGAAGAACCGCTCTGCTGTCGCCGGTGGGTCGCGGAAGCCCTGGCGTCAGAAGGGTACGGGTCGCGCCCGTCAGGGGACGATTCGAGCGGGGCAATGGCGCGGGGGCGGGCGGATCTTCGGTCCCACACCGAGGGCGTATCGGGTCAAGGTCCCCAAGACCGTGCGTCGCCTGGCGATCCACTCCGCGCTCAACGCTCGAGCAGCGGACGGCGATCTCGCGCTGATCGAGCCGATCGAGCTCGACGCGCCGAGTACGAAGGCGATCGCGGCCCTGCTCGACGGTATCGGGACGGGAGACAGCAACGTCCTGCTCCTGACCTCCGGAGTGAAGACGAACGTTCATCTCTCGGCCCGCAACATCCCGCGGGTGCTCGTCCGGCCCTGGGGCGAGGCTTCCGCGTACGACCTTCTCTGGGCCGATCTCGTTCTCGTCGAATCGACCGCATTCGACGCCACGGAGGCGGCGGCGCCGGTGGCTGAGCTCGAGGCGCCGGCGGAGCCCGCCGGCGCGATCGAGGCTCCCGAGGCGCCGGTGGCCGAAATCGAAGCCCCGCCCGAGCCGGTCGCCGAGCTCGAGGCGGGCGACGAGCCGGACGGATTCGAGAAGAGCGACGAGGGAGGTGACGAATGAGCCGTCGCCCGAGGGAGGTCATCATTCGGCCGATCTTCACCGAGAAGAGCGCGGGCGCCCTTCAGTACGAGGGCACGGACGCCGGTGGCCGACGGCTGGAGAAGCTCCGAGACAGGGGCGTCGAACCCCGACCGAAATACACCTTCGAGGTGGCGCCGGACGCGACGAAGATCGAGATCCGGCAGGCGTTCGAGCAGATGTTCGAGGGAAGGCGCGTGACATCGGTTCGCACGATGAACGTGCGTGGGAAGAAGAAGAGACAGGGACGGAACGTCGGTCGACGTCCGCACTGGAAGAAGGCCATAGTCGAGGTCGCCGACGGCGCCATCGACCTGGTCGAGGGAGCCTGATCGATGCCGATTCGCAAGTTCAAGCCGATCACGTCTGCTTCCCGATTTCGCAGCGTGTCCACCTTCGACGAGGTGACGCGCTCCGAGCCCGAGAAGTCGCTGACGGAGGGTCTGACGAAGTCCGCCGGACGGAATCACCACGGACGGATCACGAGCCGCCGTCGTGGCGGTGGCCACAAGCGCCTCTATCGAAAGATCGACTTCAAGCGTAACAAGGATGGGATTCCGGGTCGCGTGGCCGAGATCGAGTACGACCCGAACCGGTCGGCCCGTATCGCCCTCATTCACTACGCCGACGGCGAGAAGCGCTACATCCTGCACCCCCGGGGACTCTCGGTCGGTGACGAGGTGCTTTCAGGGGCGGGCGTGGAGCCGAACCTCGGGAACTGCATCCCGCTGAGCGAGACGCCGTTGGGTACGATCGTCCATGCCGTGGAGCTCGTGCCGGGGAAGGGTGCGCAGATGGCGCGGTCCGCGGGCGCGTCGGTTCAGGTGGTCGCGAAGGAGGGCCGTAGGGTGACGCTGCGTCTCCCGAGCACCGAGATGCGGATGGTGCCGTGGGATTGCCGCGCCACGATCGGACAGGTCGGCAACGTCGACCACGAACTCATTCGGTCCGGCAAGGCGGGGCGGACACGCTGGAAGGGTCGGCGGCCCAAGGTTCGAGGCGTCGCCATGAACCCGGTGGATCATCCGCTGGGCGGCGGCGAAGGCCGCAGCTCGGGCGGGCGTCCGCCTGTGTCCCCCTGGGGCAAGCCGGAGGGGCGGAAGACTCGAAAGCGCCATAAGAAGAGCAACCGGTTCATCGTGCGCGGTCGCAAGCGTGGCAAGGCCACGCAGTAGGCATCACGACGTACGAGAGGTTCAGGAGAAGCAATGCCGAGGAGCATCAAGAAAGGGCCGTACATCGACGAGAAGCTGCTCCGCAAGGTGCAGGTGATGAACGAGTCCGGAGACAAGCGCGTGATCAAGACCTGGGCGAGGGCGTCGACGATCAGTCCCGAATTCGTCGGTCACACCGTCGCCGTGCACAACGGGAACAAATTCATCCCGGTGTACATCACGGAGAACATGGTCGGCCACAAGCTGGGCGAGTTCTCCCAGACGCGCATGTTCCGCGGACACGCCGGTGCGGCGAAAGACAGGCGAGGCTAGGGGCATGAAGGCGCATGCGATCGCGAGAGGGGTTCGAATGTCCCCGCGGAAGATGCGACTGGTCATCGACCAGATCCGTGGCAAGGACGTGAACGAGGCGTACTCGATCCTCCAGTTTTCCAAGAAGAAGGCGTCCGGGTCGATCGACAAGGTCCTAAAGTCGGCCGTCGCGAACGCGACGTACAAGGCCGACGAGGCGGGCGAAACGCTCGATGTCGATGAGCTCTTCGTCAGCGAGGCCTATGTGGACGAGGGGCGGACTCTCCGCCGCTGGCGGGCCCGGGCCTACGGGCGAGCGACGCCGGTACTGAAGCGCAGCAGCCACGTCACCGTCGTCGTGGACACAAGGGAGTAGTCGTGGGTCAGAAAACACACCCGTACGGGTTCCGGATCGGCGTCGTCAAGCCCTGGAAGTCACGGTGGTATGCGCAGGGCAGGGACTTCCCGAAGCTCCTCGCGGAGGATGAGAAGCTCCGGAAGTACCTGAAGGCGCGTCTGGGACATGCGGCCATCTCGAAGATCGAGATCGAACGGAAGCCCACGAAGATCGTGGTGACGATCCACACGGGACGTCCGGGGGTCGTGATCGGAAAGCGCGGCGCCGAAGTCGACAAGCTCCGGGACGAACTCGCGCTCCTGACGGACTCCGAGGTCTCGGTCAACGTCGAAGAGATCAAGCGGCCGGAGACGGACGCGCAGCTGGTCGCCGACAACGTCGCCCACCAGCTCACGCAGCGGATCAGCTTCCGTCGAGCCATGAAGCGGGCCGTGCAGGCCGCCATGCGAGCGGGGGCAGGCGGGATCCGCATCCAGTGTGGCGGGCGACTCGGCGGTGCCGAGATCGCGCGCGTGGAAGGATACAACGAGGGTCGGGTCCCGCTGCACACACTCCGCGCGGACATCGACTACGCCGAACGGCAGTCGCGAACGACCTTCGGGACGATCGGCGTGAAGGTCTGGATCTTCAACGGCGAGGTCGTCGAGGACCGCCGCGGGCAGACGTACACGGCCGGCGGCCGTCGCAAGGGGGGACGAGGATAGCAGCATGCTGCAGCCGAAACGCATCAAGTACCGAAAGCAGCAAAAAGGCCGCATGCGCGGGAAGGCGACGCGTGGAAACAGGGTCTCCTTTGGCGACTATGCCCTCCAGGCGGTCGAGCCCGGGTGGATCACGAATCGACAGATCGAGTCGGCTCGTGTCGCGATGACCCGGCATATCAAGCGTGGCGGCAAGGTCTGGATCCGCATTTTTCCGGACAAGCCGCTGACGGAGAAGCCCGCGGAGACGCGGATGGGCAAGGGTAAGGGGAACCCCGAGTATTGGGTGGCCCCGGTGAGGCCCGGTCGAGTCATGTTCGAGCTGGAGGGTGTCGATCTGGAGACTGCCAAGCGCGCCATGCAGCTCGCGTCGGCCAAGCTCCCCGTGAAAACACGCTTCCTGGTTCGGGAGGAATAGATGGCCGAGTTGGATGGCGAGTCGATCCGGCAACTGACGGACGACGAGATCAACGAAGAGATCGAGCGCGCGCACGATGAGCTTTCGCGGCTGAAGTACCGAGGCGCGTTCGAGCAGCTCGAGAACCCGGTGTTGCTCCGCACACGCCGGCGGGATCTGGCGCGTCTGTTGACGATCAAGAACGAACGGACGGCCGAGCCGCTGTCCCAGGAGTCCGCGGATGTCTGAAGAGATGCAGCGGGGCCGGAGGAAGGTCCGACAGGGGACCGTTGTGGGCGACCGCACGGAGAAGACGGTCGTGGTTTCGGTCGAGCGCCGTCTGTCGCACCCCCTTTATGGCAAGCAGGTGAGCCGACAGAAGAAGTATCACGCGCACGACGAGAACAACGAGTATCAGGTGGGCGATGTCGTCCGAATCGAAGAAACCCGACCCCTCTCGAAGCTCAAGCGCTGGCGTGTGCTCGAGTTGATCGAGCGGCCGGAGTAGCGAGGCACCGAGATGATTCAGCAGGAATCGATGGTTCGAATCGCGGACAACTCCGGGGCCCGACGGGCTCTGTGCATCCGCGTGCTCGGCGGCTCGCGTCGCAGGTATGCGAGCGTCGGCGACGTCATAGTCGTCACGGTGAAGGACGCCCTTCCCGGTGGCGCTGTGAAGAAGGGAGAGGTCGCGCGCGCCGTCGTCGTGCGGACCGCGAAGGAGAATCGCCGTGCGGACGGGAGCTACATCCGGTTCGACGAGAACGCTGCGGTTCTCATCAACGAGAACGGAGAGCCGCGCGCGACGCGCATCTTCGGCCCCGTCGCTCGCGAGCTCCGCGAGAAACGGTTCATGAAGATCGTCTCTCTCGCGCCCGAGGTGATCTGAGGCGGCCCGCCGCGCTCGGATCGAGAGTGAACGAGATATGACGCAACAGAAGCTGCACGTTCGGACGGGCGACACCGTCATGGTGATTTCCGGCAACTACGCCGGGGTGACCGGACAGGTGACGCGCACGATCCCCGGCAAGGGAATGGTCGTCGTCCAGGACGTGAACATGCGAAAACACCACAAGCGGCCTACGGCGACGAGCACCGGCGAGGTGCGTGAAGGCGGAATCTTCACGTATGAGGCGCCGATTCGGGTGTCGAACGTGATGCTGGTCTGCCCGCATTGCGACGAGGCCACGCGAGTGAACAGGCGGCACGATGCCGACGGGACGATCGAGCGCATCTGCAAGCGCTGCGATAACCCGATCCCGACCGCCGGCTGAAGACAGGGAGCACGAGCAGGACAATGGAGAAACCCAGACTCCGAGAGCACTACGACGACGCCGTTCGGCCGAAGATGGCCGAGGTGTTCGGATTCGAGAACCCGAACCAGATCCCGAGGCTCGAGAAGATCGTGATCAATGCGGGTCTCGGCGAGGGGAAAGACAACCCCAAGCTCCTCGAATCGGTGGCCAAGGAGCTCGAGGTCATCAGCGGGCAGCGTCCGGTCATCACGAAGTCGCGCAAGTCGATCTCGAACTTCGGGCTTCGCGAGGGCCAGCCGGTGGGCACCTCGGTGACGTTGCGGGCGACCCGGATGTACGAGTTCCTGGATCGCTTCGTGAGCACTGCGGTGCCGCGAATCCGTGACTTTCGCGGCTTCAACAGCAGGGCCTTCGACGGACGCGGCAACTACACGGTCGGGATCCTCGAGCAGATGGTGTTCCCGGAGATCGACTACGATGACATCGTCAAGATTCACGGGATGAACATCACGTTCGTCACGTCCACGGATCGGGACGACGAAGCGCTTGTCCTCCTGCGCGAGCTGGGGATGCCGTTCCGCGGCGAGACCCCTGTCGTGGTTTGAACGAGTAAGGAAACGAAATGGCGAAGAAGGCGCTGGTCGAGAAGGCGAACCGGAAACCGAAATACAGCTCCCGCACGGTGCGGCGCTGCAATCGGTGCGGTCGGCCACGAGCGTACATGAGGAAATTCGGACTCTGCCGGATCTGTTTCCGCCAGCAGGCACTGCGTGGCGAGATCCCAGGCGTCAGAAAGGCGAGTTGGTAGACGGATGAGCATGACCGACCCGATCGCCGATATGCTCACGCGTCTCCGCAACGCGGGGAACGCCGGGCATCGACGCGTCGACATTCCGCTCTCGAAGATCAAGATCGAGCTCGCTCGGATCCTCGCGGAGAACCACTTCGTGCACGGCTACAAGGTGCTCGACGACGGGGCCTTCGGGCGCCTCCGCGTCTATCTGAAGTACACGCCGGAGGACCGGCCGGTGATGCGCTCCCTGGAGCGCGTTTCGAAGCCTGGACTCCGCAAGTACGTCGATACGAATTCCATCCCGAAGGTCAGGGCCGGGATGGGCATCGCGATCCTCTCCACGTCGAACGGTGTCATGACGGGCCGCGAGGCTCGTCGTCGGCAGATCGGCGGAGAGATCCTCGCGAAGGTCTACTAGGAGGGACGGGCGACGTGTCGAGAATCGGTAGGCTCCCGATCACCATCCCCGATGGCGCCGAAGTCGCGGTGGATGGTTCGAGCGTCACGGCCAAAGGACCCAGAGGCGAGCTCTCACGGTCCTTTGATCCCGACATGACGATCAGCCTGGACGACGGCGTGCTCACGGTCTCACGACCGACGGATCAGGCGCGACACCGGGCACTTCACGGTCTGACGCGCTCGCTGATCTTCAACATGATCGCGGGCGTGATGGAAGGGTACGAGAAGATCCTCGAGATCCACGGCGTCGGCTACAAGGCGGAGCTCCGGGGCAGCCAACTGGTGTTGAGCGTCGGGTACAGCCATACGGTCCCGATGGATGCGCCGGACGGTGTGGAGTTTGCCCTGGACTCGCCGACGGTGATTCGGGTGAAGGGGATCGACAAGGAGAAGGTAGGGCAGATAGCCGCCGAGATTCGGAAGGTCAGACCGCCCGAGCCTTACAAGGGGAAGGGCATTCGGTACCGGGACGAATACGTCCGTCGTAAGGCCGGGAAGGCCACGGTCGGCGCCTGATCGCCCCGTAACTGATTTCGCAGCGAGTGTTCCGAATGAAGAACAGGTCAAAAGAGCGAAGAGACTATCGCGAGCGTCGACGGACCCGGATTCGCAAGAAGATCCGTGGAACCGCCGATCGCCCACGGCTCGTCGTGTTTCGAAGCTTGAAGCACATCGAGGGGCAGCTCGTCGACGACGAGCGAGGGGTCACCCTGGTCGGGCTCTCCACGCGCGGAGGCGACGTCTCGCGATCCGATGCCGAGGAAGAGATGGCCGGCAAGATCGCCGACTCGTACGTAGCCGGTAAGAAGCTCGCGGAGCAAGCGGTCGAGGCCGGGGTCGAGGCGGTCGTATTCGACCGCGGCGGCTACCCGTACCACGGCCGAGTCAAGGCATTCGCGGACGGCGCCCGGGCGGGCGGCCTCCGCTTCTAAGAGGAAAGACATGGCGAGAGGCAAGCGGCGCGACGACGGCGACAACTTCAAGGAAAACGTCATCTTCATCAACCGCGTATCAAAGGTTGTGAAGGGTGGGCGGCGCTTTTCCTTCACGGCCCTGGTCGCGGTCGGAGACGGGAAGGGTCGTGTGGGCACCGCGCTCGGAAAGGCGAACGAGGTGGCCGAGGCGATCCGCAAGGGGTTCGAGCAGGCCCGCCAGCAGATGGTCGAGGTTCCGGTCGTGAACGGCACGATTCCACACCAGATCATCGGGCGTCACGGGGCCGGGCACGTTCTGCTCAAGCCCGCAGGGCCCGGAACCGGCGTGATCGCCGGCGGGCCGGTTCGCGCCGTGCTCGAGTGCGTGGGTGTGCAGGACATCCTCACGAAGAGCCTCGGGACCAACAACCCGATCAACATGGTGAAGGCCACGATGAACGGGCTTCTCGAACTCGTGACGCCCGAGCAGATCGCTCGGGAGCGGGGCGTCGACGTTCAGACGATTCGGGAGGCCATGCGTGCCTAGGAAGATCAGAATCCGACAGGTCAAGAGCGGTCTCGGGGCCCAGCGGAAGCAGCGCGCCACCTTGAAGGCGTTGGGACTCAAGCATCACCAGGACGACGTGGTTCAGCCCGACAACGAGGCGATCCGCGGAATGGTGAACCGTGTCCGACACCTGGTCGTAGTGGAGGAAGTGGGAGACGATGGCTGAGCGAGAGCGAATCGGGCTCGAGAATCTGAGCCCGCCCGATGGGTCCCGTCCGTCCAGCCGACGGGTGGGACGCGGTCATGGATCGGGTGCCGGCAAGACCTCGGGCCGTGGTCATAAGGGCCAGAAGTCGCGCAGTGGCGCGAGCGCCCGCGCATGGTTCGAAGGTGGGCAGATGCCGCTCTATCGGCGGACGCCGAAGCGCGGGTTCAAGAACCCGACGCGGAAGGATTGGAGCATCGTGAATCTCGGGGACCTCGGTCGCGTGGAGGGCGAGGTCAACCCCGAGACGCTCTATGCGAACGGGCTGATCTCGACCCTCAAGCACCCGGTCAAGGTGCTTGCGCGGGGTGAGACGGAGGTCGCGATCACGGTCCGGGCCCACGCCTTCAGCGCCACGGCGCGCGAGAAGATCGAGGCGGCTGGCGGCACGGCTCAGGTGATCGAGTAGCCCTGATGGCCAACGGACAGCAACCCACGGGCGCGACCGCCGCCGCCAACATGTTCCGAGTTCCGGAGCTGAGGGAGAAGATCCTCTTCACCCTCATGTGTCTCGCCCTCTATCGACTTGGCGCGCACATCACGACACCGGGCGTGGACGTCGTCGCGCTCCAGAGCCTGGCCGGGCAGTTCCAGGGGACGATCTTCGGGATCTACGATCTCTTCGTGGGTGGCGGGCTGCAGCGCGCCACGGTCTTCGCCCTCGGCATCATGCCCTACATCTCCGCGAGCATTCTCTTCCAGCTGCTCGCGGCCGTGTTCCCGACGATCGAGAAGCTCCAGAAGGAGGGAGAAGAGGGTCGTCGGAAGCTGACCCAGTGGACCCGCTATACGACGGTCGTCCTCTGTGTCGGGCAGGCCTACACGTACGCGCTCTTCCTCGAGTCGCAGCCCGCGGCGGTACTGGTGCCGGGGTTGGGGTTCCGCCTCCTCACGGTGATTTGTCTCACCGCCGGTGGCGTATTCGTCATGTGGCTCGGCGAGCAGATCACGGAGCGGGGCGTCGGGAACGGCATGTCCCTCCTGATCTTCTTCTCCATTCTGCAGGGCTTCCCCGGCGCGGTCGTGAACACGTATGAGCTGTTCCGCGCGGGCGGCATCACGCTCATCAAGATCCTGCTCCTCTGCGCGACGCTGATCCTTGTGATGGCGGCGGTGGTCGCCCTCACGATGGCGGCCAGGAAGATCCCCGTTCAGATCCCGGAAGGTCGTCGGCAGGGGACGGATCCGGGAAGGCCAGAGGTCTTTCATCCCCTTGCGAGTGAACTCGGCGGGAGTAATGCCGATCATCTTCGCCCAGTCGATCATCATCATCCCGGGAACGCTTGCCGCCTTCATGGGCAATCCCGGACCGGGGAGCAGCGGACTCAGGGGGTTCCTGTACGACCTCAGCCAGTGGTTCCAGCTCGGTACCCCGGCCTACTACATCACCTACGTGATCCTGATCATCTACTTCACGTACTTCTATACGTCGATCATCTTCAGCCCCGCCGACCTCGCCGACAACCTCAAGCGACAGGGCGGTTTCATCCCGGGTGTGAAGCCCGGGAAGAAGACAGAGGACTATATCGACCACGTCCTCACGAGGATCACGCTTCCGGGATCGGTCTACCTCGCGCTGATCGCGGTGCTTCCGTTCATGATCTTCAGGATTTTCGATCTGCAGACGTTCTTCTTCGGCGGTACCTCGCTGCTCATCGTGGTGGGCGTGGGTCTGGACACGGTGCAGCAGATGCAGCAGCACCTGCTGCTGCGGCAGTACGAGGGATTCATGAAGAAGGGCCGCGTGAAGTATCGCGGTGCCCGCCAACGGTATATGTGATTCGGCGATGAGGTTGATCTTGATGGGCCCTCCCGGAGCCGGGAAGGGGACCCAGGGCGACCGGATCGCGGAGGAGTTCGGCATCCCCCGTCTCTCGACCGGCGATATGCTCCGCGAAGCGCGGAAGGCCGGCACGACGCTGGGGCAAGAGGCGCAGCGGTACATGGACGCGGGCGAGCTCGTACCGGACGACGTCATCCTGGGCATCGTCGGCGACGCGCTTGATGCGCCCGGCGCGGCAGGCGGGTTCGTGTTCGATGGTTTCCCGCGTACGGTCGCGCAGGCCGAGGGGCTCGAGGAGCTTCTCGGGGAGAAGGGCGTGAGCCTCGACGCGGTTCTCTCGCTGGACGTCCCCGACGAGGAGTTGGTGGGGCGCATATCCGGACGGAGGGTGTGCGAGGCCATGGGCCATGTGACGCACACGCGCGAGGTCGCAGACTCTCTGGAGTGTCCCGAATGCGGCGGTGCCCTGGTCCACCGGACCGATGATCTGCCGGAGACGGTGGCCCGTCGGCTCGGGGTGTATCGGGAGCAGACCGAGCCTGTTCTCGAGTTCTACGCCGCGCGCGACACCGGCCTCACCGCGGTGGATGGATTGGGCCACCCCGACGATGTCGCGGACCGGTTGAATGCGGCGCTTGGTCAGTCGAGCTCGGGAGTCACACGTTGATTCAACTCAAATCCGCGACGGAGATCGATACGATCTCTGCGGCCGGCGCGATTGTGGCGGAGGTTCTCGAGATGGCTGCGTCCACGGTCACGGCCGGTCTGAGCACCGGGGAGCTGGATCGACAGGCAGAGGCCCTGATTCGGTCGCACGCCGGCGCAACGCCGGCGTTCAAAGGGCTTTACGGCTTTCCCGGGACGCTGTGCACCAGCATCAACGACGAGGTGGTACACGGGATCCCTTCCCTATCCAGGGAGCTTGAGGACGGCGACGTCCTCAGCGTCGACGTAGGCGTCGAGCTGGACGGTCTGTTCGCGGATGCGGCGGTCACGATCCCGGTGGGGACGATCTCGGCGGACGCGACGCGGCTGCTCGACGTGACTCGCCGATCGCTCGAAATCGGAGTCGCAGCGGCGCGTCCGGGCGACCGTTTGGGTGACGTCGGAGCGGCGATCCAGATGTACGTCGAGGGCGCCGGCTTCAGCGTGATACGCGAGCTCGTGGGCCACGGCGTCGGTCACGCCCCTCATGAAGAGCCCCAGGTTCCCAACTTCGGGACGCCGGGACGGGGGCCCAAAATGGGCATGGGGCTCGTGATCGCGATCGAGCCGATGGTCAATCAAGGCACGCGGTGGATTCGCACGCTGGACGACGAGTGGACGGTTGTCACGTCTGACGGGTCCCTTTCCGCGCACTTCGAGCATACGGTAGCGGTAACGGCGGAGGGCCCGCGGGTTCTGACGGCCGTTCCGAGCGTGACTTCGGCAAGAGAGAGCTGAGCTTGGCCAAGGAAGAACCGATCCAAATGACGGGGGAGGTCATCGAGGCCCGCCCGAACGCGATGTTTCGCGTCCTGTTGGAAAACGGACACGAGATCGTCTGTCACGTTTCCGGCAAGATCCGCATGAACTACATCCGGATCCTGCCGGGCGACAAGGTCGCCGTGGAGATGTCTCCATACGACCTGACGAAGGGTCGGATCACCTACCGCTACAAGTAGGGAATCTGCACGTAAACCGCGTTGATTCGCGGTGATGCGACTGATACTTTAAAAGGCTCGTATTTAATCGGGCCCGGCATGTTGAAGAGAGGGTGGCATGAAGGTTCGTTCGAGCGTGAAGCGAATCTGTGAGCACTGCAAGATCATCAGGCGACGGGGCGTCGTCCGGGTGATTTGCAGCCGAGATCCGAAGCACAAGCAGCGGCAGGGCTGAACGCATGGCACGTATCGCAGGAATCGATCTTCCCCGGGGCAAGCGCATCGAGGTCGGGCTGACGTACATCTACGGCATCGGCGATTCGACGGCTCGTGCGATCCTCCAGGAAACAGGCGTGGACGCCGACACTCGCGTCCACGAGCTGTCCGACGACGACGTCAACAGGCTCCGCCGCGTCATCGAGAATCACTACAAGGTCGAGGGTGCGCTGCGCACCGAGACCTCGATGAACATCAAGCGGCTCATGGACATCGGCTGCTATCGCGGCCTCAGGCACCGGCGGGGTCTCCCCGTGCGGGGCCAGCGTACGCACACCAACGCGCGAACCCGAAAGGGTCCACGTCGTGCCGTCGCGGGCAAGAAGAAGGCGCCCCGCAAGTAGCGGTCGTCTCCCCGTGACGTCTCAGCAACCCGAGAAACTCGAGTAGGAATGGCTAAACCGGTTCGTAAGAAGAAGCGCCAGGTCGACGCGGAGGGCGTCGCCCATATCAAGGCGACGTTCAACAACACCATCATCACGATCAGCACGATGACCGGCGACACGGTCGCGTGGGCGAGTGCCGGCAAGGCCGGCTTCAAGGGCTCCAAGAAGTCCACTCCCTTCGCGGCGACGATCGCGGCTGAGACTGCCGGTCGTGAAGCCGTCGGCATGGGCATGCGCAAGGTCCACGTTGAAGTGCAGGGGCCCGGTTCCGGCCGAGAGTCCGCGATCCAGGCGCTTCAGGCGGCCGGGCTGACGATTCGTTCGATCAAGGATGTGACGCCCGTCCCGCACAACGGCTGTCGTCCTCCAAAGAAGAGGAGGGTCTGATGGCCCGCTACACCGGGCCCGTCTGTCGGCTGTGCCGGCGGGAGGGCGAGAAGCTCTTCCTCAAGGGCAAGCGCTGCTTCACGGAGAAGTGCGCGATCGAGCGGCGCGAGTACCCGCCCGGCCAGCACGGAGGCGGCCGTCGCCGTCGTCGGCAGTCGGAGTACGCGGTCCAGCTGCGTGAGAAGCAGAAGGTGAAACGGATCTACGGTCTGGGTGAACGGCAGTTCCGTACGCTCTTCGAGAAGGCGCAGCGCGTCCCGGGCGTGACGGGTGAGAATCTCCTCGTCGCACTCGAGACCCGGCTCGACAACATCGTGTTCCGCCTCGGCTTCGCGCCGTCCCGCAAAGCGGCCAGACAGTTGATCCGACATCGGCATGTGCGGGTCGACGACCGAACGGTGGACGTGCCCAGCTTTGCGGTCGCGCCCGGCGCCGAGGTGGCGGTAGCTCCGCACGCGCGCGAGTTGCCCGTCGTACAGGAGGCCATCGAGGACAAGAAAACGCGCGATCAGCTTTCGTGGCTTGGCTCGGACTTCGACAAGGCCACCGGCCGAATGCTCGAGCGTCCGACCCGTGCGGACATACCGCTCGCGGTCGAGGAGCAGCTGATCGTCGAGCTCTACAACAAGTAATTCCTGGTTTCAACAGAGGCGAAATCGATATGACGGCGTCCGTGGATCTTGGCGGCCTCGTGCTGCCGGAGGCGATGGAGGAGCAGAAGCGCACTGACGATGGTTCGCGCGCTTCGTTCCTGTTGCAGCCCCTGGAGCGTGGGTTCGGACACACCATCGGAAACTCCATCCGCAGAATTCTACTCTCGTCGCTTCCCGGCGCCGCCGTGTGGGCGTTCAGGTCGGACGGGGTGCAGCACGAGCATCAGACGGTGGATGGCGTTGCCGAGGATGTGCATCAGATCATCCAGAACCTCAAAGGGCTCGTCCTGGTCATGGATCCGGACGTCGATGAGGCGAAGCTCGAGTTGTCGGTGTACAAGGCCGGAACGGTGACCGCGGCAGCGATCACGAAGAACGCGAACGTCGAGGTGGTCAACACCGACCACGAGTTGTTTACGTTGCAGGAAGACCAGCCGGAGAACCGTCCTCTCACGATGGACCTCTGGATCGATCGGGGCCGAGGATTCGTGATGGCGGAACACCATGCCGACCTCGACGATCCCGAGCGTGCCGGGGAGTTCCCCGTTGGCATGATCCGGATCGACTCGGTGTACAACCCTGTCACCCGCGCCAACTTCGCGGTGCACGAGACCCGCGTTGGTCAGCGCACCGACTTTGACCGGCTGGAGGTCGACGTCGAGACGAATGGTGCGCTCGACCCGGCGGATGCCGTGTCGCAGGCGGCCGAGATCGCTCGTCTACACCTCTCGTATTTCTCGCAGATGGGAATCGTCCCGTCGCTACCGGAATATGAAGAGGGGATGGGGGCGACGGACGCGGCGCAGCCGCTCGAGGAGGCGCTCGTCGAGCTGCTCGAACGGCGGCTGGAGGAGTTCGAGCAGATTTCCGCGCGCTCGCGGAACACCCTCGAGCGACAGAACATTAGCACACTCGGCGATATCGTGACCCAGTCTCGCGACGATGTTCTGAACCTCGAGAACTTCGGTGAGAAGTCGCTCGAGGAGATCGCGGAAGTGCTGGCCGAGCATGGCCTGCGCTTCGGCATGTCGTTCGAGCGTGACGAGGCCGGCAATCTTTACATGGTCGAGGACCCGACCGAGAACGGCGCCGGGGCCGCAGATGAGGCATAGGAAGAAGGGGCGGCAGCTCAGCCGCACCCGAAGCCACAAGCGGGCGACACTGCGGAACATGGCGACCAGCCTTTTCCTGCATGAGCGCATCCGAACGACGGAGGCCAAGGCGAAAGAGCTGCGGCCGTTTGCGGAGAAGTTGATTACCCTCGCCAAGCGGGGCGATCTTCACAGCCGGCGTCTGGCCGGACGACAGATTGCGGACGGCGAGGCGCTGCATAAGCTGTTCGAGGAAATCGGTCCCCGATTCGGGGACCGGCCGGGTGGCTACACCCGAATCATGAAACTCGGCGCCCGCAAGGGAGACGGGGCGGAGCTCGCGGTGATCGAGCTGACCGAACGAGCGTAGTCGGGGTTCGAGCGCTGGCCCAAGGCAGAGAGGACTGAATGTCGAACAGAGGTGAAGGCGCGATCGGAGCGATCCTCAGCGTGGTGGCGCTGGTCGCGATCGGTGCGTTCATGTACTGGCTCAACCTGGAATCGCAGGCGATCGAGGCCCAGCGGGCCGAGGCAGCCGCGGCGGAGGTCGAGGCTGACCGGGACTACAACGCCGGGGACCTGCTTGCCGATCCCGGAGCGGCGATCGGTCGGATCGTCACCATCGACACGATTGCGGTCGCCGCGGGATTGGGCGCGGGTGCCCTCTCGATCGCGCTCTCGGAGACCGTCGCGTATCCGGTGCTTCTGTCACCCGATGCGATTCAGCGGCTTCGCATGGCCAACATCACGCTGTACGGGGGCGACCGTGTCTACCTGGACGGACGAGTGTATACGCTGAACGATTCGATCCGTGCCGCGTGGGTGAGCGAGGGCGCGGTGAACGAAGGGATGGAGGGGAGCATTCCGGGGGGGCCGAGCTTCCTTCTGGCCGACTCCCTCATCGTTCACTGATCGAGCGGGGGAGATAGATCGAGATGGCGAACTTCTGTCACGTGTGCGGCAAGGGGCCGGCGACCGGTAACAACGTCAGCCATGCCCACAACAAGACCAAGCGGCGGTTCATGCCCAATCTGCAGCGGGTGAAGATCGTCGAAGACGGTGCCCGTCGCCGGGTGCGCGTGTGCACGCGCTGTTTGAAGGCCGGGAAAGTCCTCAAGGCGTCCTGACGGACGCACCCCCCGAAGACCACGCGCGGCCGCTGGACGGGTTGCGCGTTCTCGTCACGCGCCCGGCCGCGCAGGCCGAGGCGATCGCGCGGGCCTTCACCGCGGCCGGGGCCGTCGTGGATCCGCTCCCGACCGTGCGGATCATCGATCCGGACGACCTCCGTCCGCTAACCGCGGCGCTCTCACGTATCCGCTCGTACCGCTGGGTCGTCCTCACGAGCGCCAACGGAGCCGAACGCCTGGCGACGGCGCTTCAGGGGAGCCACCCCGGGCAACCCTCGATGATGGAGCTCAGAATCGCCGCGGTCGGGCCGGCCACCGGCGCGACCCTCCAGCGACTGGGCGTAACCCCCGAGGTGGTCCCGGCCGTTCACCACGGGGAGGCACTCGCGGAAGCCTTGATCACGGCCGACCCCGCGCTCGCCGGCAAGCACGTCCTCCTCGCGCGGGCGGCGGACGCGCGACCCGAACTGCCAGCGCGTTTGTCCGAGGCGGGGGCGGTGGTCGACGATGTCCCGATCTACGAGACGTGCGTCGACCGATCCAGCGAGGGTGCCCTGAGGGCCATCATCGAGGAGGGCGCCGTTGACTGGATCACGTTCACGGCCTCGTCGACCGTTCGCGCCTTCGTGGAGATGGTGGGGACGGAGACGGGCGGCGCGCGCATCGCCACCATCGGTCCGGTGACGGCCGCCACGGTGCGCGAGCTCGGGCTGCCGGAGCCCGTGGTCGCGAAGACCGCGACAGCGAAGGCTCTGGTCGTCGCCGTCGTCGCCGGAGTCGCGTCCTGAACGCCCGACGCGACGGGGACAACGGGGCACCCGGGTTCCCGACGACCCGGATGCGGCGTCTGCGTCGCACCCCGGCGCTCCGCGATCTGGTCGCGGAAACGCGCGTCTGGCCCTCGGATCTCGTCTATCCGTTGTTCATCGATGACGGCTCGGCCGCACGTGTCCCCGTTCCGTCGATGCCCGGAGTCGAACGACTGAGCATCGAGGCGGCGGTGGAGGAGACGGTGGCAGCCCGCGATGAGGGGATTCGCGCGGTGCTGCTCTTCGGGATCCCGAGGACGAAGGACGCCCGTGGCAGCCGCGCCGACCATCCAGACGGGGTGATCCAGCGCGCCATTCCCGCTCTGCGGGAGGCTGCGCCGGGGGTTGTGGTCATCACCGACGTCTGTCTGTGCGAGTACACGGATCACGGACACTGCGGCATCGTCGAGGAGGGTGAGGTGCTCAATGATGCCTCCCTGGACCGCCTCGTGTCCCAGGCGGTGAGCCACGCTCGCGCCGGCGCCGACGTCGTCGCGCCCTCCGACATGATGGATGGGAGGGTCGGCGCTATACGCTCCGGTCTGGACGAGGCCGGACACGAGGCTACCGCGATTCTGTCATATGCCGCGAAATACGCCTCCGCGTTCTACGGTCCCTTCAGGGACGCCGCCGACTCGGCCCCAGCCTTCGGCGACCGTCGGTCGTACCAGATGGATGGGCGGAACACGGACGAAGCCGTGCGCGAAGTCGCCCTCGACGTTCGCGAGGGCGCCGATATGGTGATGGTGAAGCCGGCGTTGCCATCGCTGGACGTGATTCGGCGCGTAAAGGAGACGTTCGAGTTACCCACTGCGGCGTACCAGGTGAGCGGCGAATACGCCATGCTCGAAGCTGCCGCCGAACGCGGCTGGCTCGACGGCGACGCGGCCCACCTCGAGGCCATTCACGCGATCAGGCGGGCCGGGGCGGACCTCATCGTAACCTATGCCGCACGACGTGTGGCCCGGCTCCTCGCGTCGAGATGAAAGCCCTCGTCACCGGAGCCGAAGGGTTCGTCGGCGCGCATCTCGTCCCGAAGCTCACCGCGCTCGGTTACGAGGTGACGGCTTCGGTCCTGGACACGGGAGTGGATCGGAGTGAAGGCTCCGGAGCCGCGGTGAAGACCCTGGCTCTGAACGTTCTCGACCCTGACGCGGCCCGACGGGTGGTCGCCGCCGCGCGTCCGGATGTGGTCTACCATCTCGCCGGGTTTTCCTCCGGGGCGAAGGCGCGTCTGCAGCCGCGAGAGGCGCTGCGCGTGAACGCCGAGGGCACCTTCTCCGTCGTGAACGCCGTCGCCGACGAGCGACCGGACGCCCGTGTGATCGTTACGGGGTCCGCCGACGTCTACGGGGACCCGGGCGCCGATCCGGTGGGGGAAGACGCCTCGGTACGCCCCGTCTCTCCGTACGGCATCTCGAAGGCGGCGCAGGAGCTGGTCGCCCTCGGGGTCGGCCGGGCCCGGCGCCTCGACGTGCGGGTGGCACGGATGTTCCCACTGGTTGGCTCCGGACAGGCCGAAGCCTTCGTGGTTCCGAGCTTCTGTCTGCAGGCGGCAGCCATTGCCGCGGGGGACTCCGAGCCGACGATACACGTGGGGAATCTGGACGTCGAGCGCGACTTTCTGGAGGTGGCCGATGGGGCGGACGCGCTGGCCGCGTTGGGTTGTCTCGAAGACGCGAATCACAGGCTCTACAACGTGTGCTCCGGGGCCGGAACCACGATCCGTCAGATCCTGCAGTGGGTGCTCGAAGTCGCCGGAGTCGAGCCCGAGATTCACGTCGATCCGCGCCGCGTGCGACCGTCGGATCCACCCCGGATTGTCGGCCACCCGGGCCGGCTGCGGCACGACACGGAGTGGGAATCCGCCGGGGACGTGCGCGAAGGGGTGCGAGGCGTGTACAGTTGGGTGCAACGGTCCAGAGATGTCCACTAGAACGGGACAGGGGATGGGGGTGAGGCGGCGATGGTAGTGACCGTAATCGGAACGGGGTACGTCGGGCTCGTGGTCGGATCGTGTCTGGCGGAGGCGGGCAATCACGTCACCTGCGCGGACATCGACGAAGCGAAGATCGCGCAGCTCAATTCGGGCGAAGTACCTATCTACGAGCCGGGGCTCGACCGGCTGATTTCGCACAACCTCGCCGAGGGTCGCATCGTCTTCACGACGGATGCCGCCGAAGGCATCCGGAAGTCCGACGTGGTGTTCATCGCAGTCGGGACGCCGCCGGGCGAAGACGGGTCGGCGAATCTCGATTACGTCCGCACGGCGGCCCGTACGATCGGGGACCACATCCGCCCGGACACGGTCGTGATCATGAAGAGCACCGTTCCGGTGGGTACGAGCGAGGTCGTGCGGGAGGAGATCTCGAGCAGAACGGATGCTCGCTTCCACGTCTGCTCCAACCCGGAGTTCCTCAAGGAAGGCGACGCTATCGGGGACTTCATGTATCCGGATCGCGTCGTCTGCGGGGTCGACTCGGACATCGCGCGCGAGCGACTGGACGAGTTGTACGCGCCCTTCGTGCGTTCAGGGAATCCGCTGATCTTCATGGACATCCCTTCCGCCGAAATGACGAAATACGCTGCCAACTCCATGCTTGCGGCGCGGATCAGCTTCATGAATCAGATCGCGACGCTCTGCGAGGTGACAGGGGCGGACGTGGAGCTCGTTCGCCGAGGCGTCGGCTCGGACCGACGCATCGGCCCGGCGTTCCTGTATGCCGGGACGGGTTACGGGGGCAGCTGCTTTCCGAAGGATGTGCAGGCCCTCATCCAGACGGGCGATGAGCACGGGCTCGATCTGTCCGTTCTGCGCGCCGTGCATTCGGCGAACACCCGTCAGAAGTCGGTTCTCGTCAGAAAGATCGTGGCGCGGTTCGGCGAGGACCTCTCCGGGATGCGGTTCGCGCTCTGGGGGCTCGCGTTCAAGCCCGAGACCGATGACATGCGGGACGCCCCGTCGCTGATCATCGTATCCGCGCTTCTCGCGGCAGGCGCTACCGTAGCGGCGCATGACCCCGTGGCGATGGAGGTCGCTCGCGACCACCACCTGGGGGATGCCATCGACTACGCCGACGATGAATACGCGGCGTGCGCGGGAGCTGATGCGCTGGTGGTCGTGACCGAGTGGCTGCAGTACCGACGGCCTGACTGGGGGAGAGTGACCGAGCAGCTGTCCGCGCCCATCGTCTTCGATGGCCGCAACGTCTACGAGATCGATAGGATGCGGGAGGCCGGCTTCGAGTATTACTCCGTCGGCCGCGAGGACGTGACATGAGGATCCTCGTCACCGGTGCCGCGGGCTTTCTGGGGTCGCACCTCACCGACCGGTTGCTTGCCGAAGGCCACACGGTGATCGGGATGGACAATCTGATTACCGGGTCCCTCCAGAATATTCGCCATCTCGAGAACGACTCACGCTTCGAGTTTGTGGAGCACGACGTGAGCGAGCACATCGATGTCGCCGGGCCGATCGACGGAATCTTCCATTTCGCGTCGCCGGCGAGTCCGGTGGACTACCTGGAACTGCCGATCCAGACGCTCAAGGTAGGGGCCCTCGGCACTCACAAAGTCCTCGGCGTGGCGAAGTCGAAGGGGTCTCGACTCCTTCTCGCCTCGACGTCGGAGGTGTATGGAGATCCGCACGTCCATCCGCAGCCGGAATCATACTGGGGGAACGTGAACCCCATCGGCCCGCGGGGCGTGTACGACGAGGCGAAGCGATTCGCCGAGGCCATCACGATGGCGTATCACCGCTTCCACGGCGTGGACACCCGGATCATCCGGATCTTCAACACGTATGGCCCCCGCATGAGGCCGGGCGATGGGCGGGTCGTCTCGAACTTCATCGTGCAGGCGCTGCTCGGTGAGCCCCTCACGCTCTACGGCGACGGATCGCAATCCCGAAGCTTCTGCTTCGTCTCCGATCTGATCGACGGCGCGTGGCGGCTGTTCGAGCGCGGAGACGCCGATCCCGTGAACATCGGCAACCCGAACGAGTTTACGATCGCCGAGCTGGCGGAGCTCGTGCTCCGTGCCACGGGGTCCTCGTCGGAGATTCGGCGGGTACCGTTGCCCACGGACGATCCGAAGGTGCGCCGGCCGGACATTACCCGGGCCCGGGCGACGCTCGACTGGGAACCCGGGATCGACCTGGCGGTCGGTCTGGAGGCCACGATCGAGTACTTTACCGAGTTGCAGAGTCGCGGAGAGCTCGTGAGCCCACCGGTGCTCACGGAGAACGATTCAGGCAAGCACTGAGGGGGGGCGGGTGGAACAC
>Ga0224508_10000505_pt1 | contig 38540 bp, 38 predicted proteins | sample SF_Jan12_sed_USG_4_FD_170157 | JGI IMG/M metagenome (GOLD analysis project Ga0224508, IMG submission 170157) | Sediment microbial communities from San Francisco Bay, California, United States - SF_Jan12_sed_USGS_21 | ecosystem: Environmental > Aquatic > Marine > Sediment | place: USA... | reverse complement strand
CCGCTCTCGGTGGGCTGGCCGAAGATGTGCAGCCGCCATCCCTCCTGGCTGTCGTCGGCCAGGCCCAGCACGTCGATAGTGATCTCGCCGAGGTCGCCGACCGTGGGGGCCACGACTACGACGATGCCCGATTCCACATCTGTCGAGGCAACGGCGTTGGCGACGATGGTGCCGAGTTCGAGCATCGTCTCAGCCAATGGAATCTCGCCGAGGCTGGCGACAACCAGAGAGGTGATGTCATCCACGCCGGCGAACCTCGACAGGAACCGCTGGTTGGCCCAGCCGATACCACCTCCGGCATCGATCTCCCACCACACGGTGCCAGATGGCAGCTGCCAGCCGTTGCCGGTACCGCTGATGCCCATCAGGGTCGGATCGAGGGTCGCGATCACGTCGAAGGTGATGCCGGGTCCGGACCTGACGTTGAGAGTGTCGTCGTATTGCACGCCGATAACGCCGAGGATCGGCCCTTCGGCCGGCGTCGGCACCCAGAAGTCGAAGGGCTCGCCGATGGGCCCGGCCGTCGTCGTGGTAGCCGGCTCGGTCGTCGTGGTTGTAGACGTTGTTGCCGGTGGCAGCGTTGTAGCCGGCGTTGTCGTTGGGGCAACGGTTGTCGCCGGGGCGGCGGTTGTTCCTGTTGCGTCGCTCGTTGTGGTTGCAGTGTCCCCACAAGCTGCGGCAACGAGAACGATGGTGCACGAGATAGCGATCATCCGAATCATGAAGACCTCCCTCTTTCTCCCCAGTTTCTGCCTCCACCCGGTCAGGGGGGAGGGTCCTTTGACCATTCCCGCCGCGCTCTCGACCGTATCGACGGCCCTTTACCATCGCGTCATGCGGGAGTTACTCAACATCTTGGACGCTGCGGCGGCCCTCGAGAGTTCCGGCGAATCTTTCGCTCTGGCCACGGTGGTGGCGACCAGCGGCAGCACCTATCGCTCTCCCGGCGCCCATCAGCTCGTCACGGCTGGCTCGAGTGTCGGCACCGTCAGTGGCGGTTGTCTCGACTCGCAGGTCCGGGCAACGGCTGCCGAGGTGATGGCGAGCGGCGTTCCGCGGCTGGAGACCTACGACCTCACCAAGGACGACGACCTGGTCTGGGGCTGGGGCCTTGGATGCAGCGGCATCACCGAGGTGCTGTTCGAGCCCGCCTCCTCTGCCATCGCTCTGACCTCAGCGATGCGGTCTGCGATCGCGAAAGAAACCGACGTTGCCATCGTCACCCTCCTGGAGGGCGAGCTTGGGTCAAGGATGATGATCAGTTCCGGCTCCACGACGGGATCTCTGGGTCATCTCGACGAGGCCGCGACGGCAGCCATCGGCGCCGGCATCACGGGTCCAGCTGACCTCAACGGCACCAGGGCCTTCGTGGAGGTGGTGGCGCCGCCCAATCGCCTCGTCGTCGTTGGAGCCAACAACGACGCCCGGCCCCTCGTCGAGGTCGCCGCCAGCCTCGGGTGGAACACTGTCGTCGTCGACCCGAGACCGCGCCTCCTGACGACAGAGCGGTTTCCCCAAGCGCAGCTGCTGGTGACTGCCGAGCCCGCCGAGCTCACAGACGTACTCGCGGTCGACGGCCGCACCTTCGTCATGCTGATGAATCACAACTTCCTGCGGGACGGGGACGCCTTGGTGTCGCTTATTGGGAGCGAGACGGCCTACCTCGGCCTCCTGGGGCCTGCGGAGCGTGCGATCCAGCTGTTGAAGTACGCCGCCGAGCAGGGTGCGCACGTCTCGGCGGCCGATCAGGCCAAGCTCCACGGCCCGGCCGGTCTCGACATCGGAGCGGACGGCCCGCTGGAGATCGCCTGGAGCATCATGGCCGAGATGCTCGCCGTGGACAGGGGCCGCCACGGCGGATCCTTGCGCGACCGATGATCGATCATGTGACGGGCATCGTCCTCGGCGCCGGGGACTCGACTCGCATGGGCGGACGCAAGCAGCAGCTGGAGTTCGGCAACACGACCCTCCTCGGCTGGGCAGTGCGCCAGGCCGAGGCGTCATCACTGGACGAGGTCGTGATCGTCACAAGTCCCGACGACGTGCCGCCGCCGCACGGCCGCGCCCGGACCGCGGTCAACGACCAACCGAGTAGGGGCAGCGTCAGCTCGCTGATGGCCGGTGTCGAGGCCGCCGGAGCCGTCGCCGTGATGGTTCTGCTGGGAGACATGCCGGGTGTGTCTACCGCGACGATCGAGAACATGCTCGAACCGTGGCGAGCCGATCCTCGCTGGGCGGCCGTTGCCCACTACCACGACGGCCTTGGCCATCCCCTGATCCTGTCGCCATTCCTGGCAGCAAGCCTCGCTACCAAGAAAGGGGACAAGGTGCTGTGGCCCCTCCTCGAGTCGGCTCCGGATAGCGAAGTTCTCTTCGTCGACATCAACCAGCCGCGGCCGATGGACGTGAACACCCATGACGACTACGTGCTGGCCTGTCAACAGCTGGGATTCGAACCAAAGTAGGGCGCGGCGACGCGGCGCGCTTGAATGCCTTGAACGATGAATGAACCGTTCGCAAGAGGGTTGCCCAAGGCCGAGATCCACCTTCATATCGAAGGCACCCTCGAGCCCGAGATGATGGTCGCCCTCGCCGAGCGCAACGGGGTCTCGCTCTCGTTCGACTCAGTCGAGGAGGCGCGGGCTGCCTACGAGTTCGACGACCTGCAGGCCTTTCTCGACATCTATTACACGGGTGCCGAGGTTCTGCAGACTGAGGGCGACTTCGCTGAGCTGATGACGGCCTACCTCGAGCGCGCCTACGCCGACGGCGTGCGCCACGCTGAGATGTTCTTCGATCCGCAGACCCACACCGGTCGCGGGGTTCAATTCCCAACGTTCATGGCCGGGTTCGCCACGGCGCGCGCCGATGCCGCGGAACGGCTCGGCATGTCAACCGAGCTGATCATGTGCTTCCTGCGCCACCTCGATGCCTCAGACGCCATGGCCACCCTCGACGCTGCGATGCCCTACCGGGACGCCATCATCGGAGTCGGCTTGGATTCCTCAGAGATCGGCAATCCTCCAGAGAAGTTCGAAGAGGTATTCGCCAGGGCTCGGGCTGAGGGCCTGCGGATCACGGCGCATGCAGGAGAGGAAGCGGGGCCTGACTTCATCATGGGTGCTCTCGAGGCCCTTGGGGCCGAGCGCATCGATCACGGGGTCCGTAGCGAGGATGATCCCGGGTTGGTGGCGCGGCTGGCCAGCGACGGTATTGCGCTCACGATGTGCCCGCTGTCGAACGTCAAGCTGCGGGTGTTCGACAAGCTCACCGACCACAACCTGAAGAGGTTGCTCGAGGCAGGCGTTCGCGTCACGATCAATTCCGACGACCCCGCCTACTTCGGCGGGTACATCGGCGACAACTACCTCGCGACGGCAGAGGCGCTGGACCTCGGCGAGGAACACCTCATTCAGATCGCCCGCAACTCGATCGAGGCCAGCTTCGCCTCAGACGAGCGGCGCGCCGAACTGATCGACGAGCTCAATCGGTTCGTCGCCGAGAACTGAGCCCCTCCCGCTTGCGGGGGAGGAGACGCGTGGCGATGGGTGAACGCGATTGGCGCCCCCTCCCAGCCTCCCCCGCCAGCGGGGGAGGAGCCGCCCGCTACTCCCTGTGGAACGCCACGCCGATGCCCGACGGCGGATCGGCAGCGAGGATGTTGCGCCATCGCGGGTGTTCGTCTCCGAATCTTCGGAACCAGGCCGAATACACGACCACAAGGGCGAAGATCATGAGGGGGAACGGGACCGAAGGCAGCACCTGGCTGAAGTCGGGGAACACCGGCTGCAGCTTCAACGCCACGACTTGGAGGAGACCGAACAAGTAGGCCCCCATGGCGACTCGCACCGGATGCCAGCCTCCGAAGATGACGATTGCCAGGGCGATCCAGCCGAAGTTGCGAGTGGCGTTGTCCCTCCACCCTGCGATCTGGTCGAGAGAGAAGGCGGCGCCGGCGATGCCGACGAGAGCGCCCCCTATGAGCACGTAGACGTAGCGCATCTTGTTCACGGGTACTCCGCGCGAGAAGGCGCCTTCAGGCCGCTCGCCGATGCCCTGGAGCTCCAGCCCCTTGCGGGTGCGGAATATGAACCAGGTGGCCACCATGATGACCAGGTAGGAGGCGTAGACCGAGATGTTGTGTTGGAAGAACACCTCGCCGAAGAACGGAATGCTCTCTAGGCCCGGGATATCCCAGGCCGGTACCTGAGGCCCAGCGATGCCCACAAATGAGTTGCCCAGGAAGTCGGATAGGTCGATGGCCAGCAGCGTCAACACGAATCCGACGGCGATCTGATCAAGGCGCAATTCGATGCTGGCAAAAGCGATGAGCAGGGCGATGGCTGCACCAATCGCAGCCGCTGCCAGGAAGCCGATGAGGGCGCTGTCGGTAGTGGAGGCTGCAGCGAAGCCGACCATCGCCGACAACATGATCGAGCCCTCGAGCGACAGGTTGATGACCCCAGATCGCTCGCTGATCGTCTCTCCGATGGTTGCGAAGACCAGCGGGGTGGCCGCGGCCACCACCGAGGCGAGGGCGGCGACGGTGAAGACCTCGCGGAAAGCCTCGAGGACGCCGGTGGCGATGATCATGTGGTCTCGGCCTCCGCAGCCTCTCGGCGTCGCACCCGCCACGCCTGCCAGCCGCCCCCTAGGACGACGAAGAGAACGAGGATCCCCTGAACAACTCCACCGATCGCAGAATCGACATCGAGGCGCAGCGTCAGGGTTGTTGATCCGACGGAGAGTGCGATGAAGAACAGGGCAACCGGCGCGATCCAAGCAGCCCGGTTGGCAACGAGCAGCACCACCAGGATCGCCAGGAAGCCATAGCCGCCGGAGATGGCGGGGATCAGCTTGTGGTGGAATCCGATCGCCTGGACGGCCCCGCCGGCCCCGGCCAGGGCACCGCAGAGAGCGAAAGCCCCGAGCATGTAGCGATTAGTGGGGATGCCCAGCAGGAAGGCACTCTGGGGGTTTCGCCCAACCGCCTTGAGACGCAGGCCGAATCGAGTCCCTCGCATCAGGACGTACACAAGGCCGACACCAACAACTGCGAGGGCGATCGCCACAAGGGACAGTCGGTTATTGGAGAGCGTTGGCAGCCACGCCTTCTCTGGAAACAGGTCGGTGCCGCTCGTCGAGGCGATGCCGGCTCGCTTCCACGGACCAATGATCAGATAGATGGCGACCGAAGATGCAACGAAGAAGAGGCCGAGGCCGCCGAATATCTCGTTGACCTTGCCCTTCACCTTCAACACGCCGGCGAGGAGCGCCCACAGCATCCCCCCGACCATCCCGGCGATGATCGCAACGGTCACGATGAGGGCCGTGGGCCCCCCCAGCTCACGTGCCACCCACGAAGCCGCGATACCACCTGCGATTATCTGGCCGTCTATACCGATGTTCCACAGCCCGGCATTGAACGTCACGATGAGGCCAGCGGAGGCGAGCACCAATGGCACCCACGCCATCATGGTGTCACCGATCTTGGTTGAGTTGCCGAAGGCCCCTTCCCAGATGAGTTGGAACGCCTCGATCGGGGGCGTTCCTGCCAGCGCCAGCAAGATGACGGAGACGATGATCGCCAACACGATCGGGACGGCGATGCCGCTCCATCGGAACATCCTCGATTGGGTCGACGTGGTCATTGGTCGTCCTTGCCGCCGATTAGGTAGCCGAGCTGTTCACCTGTCGTCGTAGCCGCGTCGACGGTTCGCAGAACCCTGCCATTGAAGAACACCATGATGCGGTCGCTGTAGCGAAGTAGCTCGTCGAGGTCGGCTGAGGAGAAGATGATCGAGGTGCCAGCGTCGCGACGGGCCAGCAGCTGGGTCCACACCCAGTCGGCCGACTCGATGTCAAGTCCCCGCGTCGGGTGCTCCATCAGCAGCAGCTGCAGGCCGGGCTCCATCATCGAAAGAAGCAGCCGCTGTTGGTTGCCACCAGACAGGGACTCGGCGGTGCTGTCGTGGAACCCTTTGATGGAGAAGTGATCGATCTTCTCTTGTGCGCCGGCTTTGGCTTCATCCCAATCGATGAAGAAGGAATCGTCGGCGCCGGCCAGTACGAGGTGTTCACTGATCGTGAGTCCTGCGACCAAGCCCTCCTCCAGGCGCCCCGCGGGCAGGTAATGCACTCCGGCCTCTAGGAACTCCCTGTAGCCGCGGCCGGTCAGATCGACACCGGCCAACCGCAGTGACCCAGTCGCCGCGGCGTTGAGGCCGGCGCAAGCTCCCAGGAGCAAGCGCTGGCCGCTGCCGGCAAGTCCAGCCAGCCCGATGACCTCACCGGCCGCCACCGAGACGGATAGGTCCTCCATCGTCAGCAGCCGATCGTTGACGGTCACGCGGTTGAGGACAAGATTGGGGGCCCCGATATCGACGTCCGGGCGATCGGTCAGGACTACGACCTGGCCGAACATCATCTCGACGAGGTCCTCTGCCGGGGTCGGTAGATCTGCCTCTCCGACCACCTCACCCTGGCGCATGACGGTGACCTTCTCGCACAGCTCGGCGACTTCCTCGAGCTTGTGCGAGACGAAGATGACGATCATGCCTTCGGATGCCAGTTGCTTCAGCGTCTTGAAGAGCTCAACCCGCTGGATCTCGGAAATGCCGGTGGTTGGCTCGTCGAGGATTAGGACCTTGGCACCAAGCCATAGCAGGCGCACGATTTCGAGCTGCTGGCGTTCGCCGACGGTCAGAGTTCGCGCAGGGGCGTCGGGGTTGAAGCTGAATCCGAAGCGTTCGCTCGCCTCCTTGAGGGCGGCGACACCTTTGCTCCGGTTGATGTTGAATCGCCCTGGGCTCGACATGAGGAAATTGTCGACCACCGATAGGGGCAGGAACACGAGCGGATCCTGGTGAAGCATTCCGATGCCGGCGCCTATGGCGTCCTTGGGCGACCTCATGGCGAGTTGCTCGCCGTCGAGCGTGATGGTGCCCGAGTCCGCTTCGAGGAATCCGGACAGGACCTTCATCAGCGTCGACTTGCCGGCCCCGTTCTCGCCGAGAAGGCCGTGCAGCGTCCCCGCCTCGACCTCCAGCGTGATGCCGTTGTTGGCGTGTACCGGTCCGTAGCGCTTGTGGATGTCCGAGAGCAGCAGGCTCATGGTGACCTGACCCTAGAGCATGGGTCAGCGTCTTGAGCCGCCAGACGCGAGAAAGGAGAGGCCCGGCCTCTCCTTTCTCGACTACTGCTGGTCGTACTAGCTGCTGGCTCCGTCAACTCCTTCGAGTAGCTGCTCGGTGAACCAGATTTGTATGTCGGTGGCGGCTTCGCCGTCTGCAAGCCACGCAGTGCCGTCCTGGTAGTTGAGCGGTCCCACCCACGGGTTAATGGATCCGTCGCCGAGTCCGCTGATGAACTGAGCGAGCGACTGCGCTGCCTCGGTGGAGAGAGCGTCGCCGTCGATCCAGCCGATGCCGCTGCTCTGAGCGTCGTTGATGTTCTCCCAGTCCGGTCCGAACCAGTTCCAGGTCGCTTCGAACGTCCCGTCGGCAACCGACTGGACGATCTTCAAGTACTCGGGACCCCAGTTGAAGTAGGGGACTCCGAGGCAGAACTCGGGCGCCTCGTCGCAGGCACCTTGGAAGTCGTAGGGGATCGCCCAGACCTCCTCACCGGCTGCGGCCCGCTGGCCGGTGCGCACGATGGCCTCGGTGGTGTCGATGCCCGAGATGAGGACATCGGCTCCGCCGTCCAAGAAGTCGTTGCTGACTTGCGTGGGGTCAAGCGTGAATCCCGGGATGTTGAACCAGAAGCCGATCCAGTTCACCTCGAAGGCGATGTCGCTGGTCTCGCCGCGGTATTCCTTCCAGCAGTAGTCGGCGCCCAGATAGGCCGAGTTGACAAGGCGCCGGGTCTCGTCATTGATCAGTGGACCGACGTAGCCGATCGAACCCGTCTGGGTGGTCATAGCTGCGGCGCAGCCGGCCATGGCCTTACCGAACTCCATACGTCCCATCGTGTTGCCAAGGTTGGTGAGGTCGGCGCGGTAGCCGGGGGCCTCGCTCCAGGCGCTGTCTCCGGAACTCCAGATCATTGGCGTGTCCGGGAACTGCGCGGCCGCAGCCTCGATGCCGTCCTTCATGTCGTCGGAGGTCGCGAAGATGATGTCGGCACCCTGGTCGATCATGTCGGCTGCCACGGCTTCGATCGTCGTCTCGGGCCGGTCGGCCGGGTTGACCTTGTCGATGATGATCAGCTCACCGCCGAGCTGGTTGACGACGTACGCGCCACCTTCGGCGTGGGCCTGTGACCAGCCGCGGTCGTTCTCTGGTCCAACCAGGATCATCCCGATCGTGACCGGGTCCGTCGGTCCTTCCGTGGTCGGCGCTTCAGTCGTCGGCGCCTCAGTAGTGGGCGCTTCAGTAGTCGGTGCCTCCGTAGTCGGGGCTTCCGTGCCCGGGGGGTCCGTTGCTGCTGTGGTATCGCCACTGCTGTCACCGCAGGCTGCCGCAACAAGAAGGAGGACCGCAAATAGCGCCCCCCATGACCATCGACGTCCTAGCCGCCTCATTTGTGCTCCTTCTAGATGGGATCGACGCCAGCGCGGCGCCTTTCGAGTTCCAAGGCTACCCACCGAATTGCTGCTGCGGCACGACCGCGAAAACCGTCTCAAGAAAGGGCTAGCCGCCGATGTAGGACATCTCGACGCGAGCGACTTCTGCGGTCGCTTTGGAACGCAGCTCGCTGTACCGGTCGTCACGTCTGTCCCAGGTCTCCTTTATCAGGGTCGCCAGCTCCTCGTCTGTAGCCCCGGAGCGGAGTGGTGCTCGCAGGTCGGTGCCTGATGTGGCGAAGAGGCAGGTGAACAGCTTGCCGTCTGCGGAGAGCCGGGCCCGGCTGCAATCGCCGCAGAACGGGTTCGTTACCGAGGAGATCACTCCGATCTCGCCGCCACCATCCGTGTAGCGGTAGCGGCCGGCGACCTCGCCCAGGTAGCCAGGATCCACCGCCTCGATCGGCCAGCGGTCGTTGATCCGGCCGATGATCTCTGCGGCAGGGACCACCTGCTCGAGCCTCCAGCCGTTGGTGGTGCCCACGTCCATGTACTCGATGAAACGGACGATGACTCCCGTTCCGCGGAACTGCTCGGCCAGCTTCTCAACCTCGCCGTCGTTGACGCTGCGAACGATGACGGCGTTGGCTTTGATCGGTCCCAGGCCGGCCTTGCCGGCAGCCTCGATACCGGCGAGGACTTCGTCGACGCCGAAACCAGAGTCGGTCATCTTGCGGAACAGGCCGTCGTCGAGCGCGTCGAGACTCACCGAGACTCGATCTAGCCCTGTTGCCGCCAGCGCCGCGACGTGCCGCGGCAGCAAGACCCCGTTGGTCGTCATGGCGATGTCGGCATCGGGGGCAACCCCACGGAGCTTGCCAACGAGATCTGTGACGTCTCGTCGCAGCAGCGGCTCGCCACCGGTCAGGCGGATCTTGACGACCCCGGCGGCCACGAAGAGACGCGTCAGCCGCGAGATCTCTTCGAAGGACAGCAGATCATCCCTGGGCAGGAACTCGTAGTCCTTGTCGAAGATGGCGCGCGGCATGCAATAGGTGCATCGCATGTTGCAGCGGTCGGTGACCGAGATGCGGAGGTCGCGCAGCTGTCTTCCGAGGGTGTCCGGCATGTGGCGAGGCTAACGGTTCCGCGCCGCCGCCGTTGATGGTTACTCGGCGGGCGGCGTTTCCTCTTCGACGACGCCCACCATGTTGCCGGCGGGGTCGGTGAAGAGCCCGAAGGTGACGGTGCCGGGGACGACCGTCCTTGGCATCAGCGTCTTGCCTCCGAGTTCTTCGGCCTTGGCGAGGTGCTTGTCAACGTCGGGAACCTCGACGTACATGGCTTGGTAGCTCGGCATCTTCTCGTTGCCCTGGCCGAGGGCACCGGCGAGTCCGGAGCCGTCCTCTGCAACCATGTGGTACGAATCGAAACCTGGAACAGGCTCAGACTCCCAGCCGAACAGGTCGGCGTAGAAGCTCTTCATGGCCTCCCCGTCTGGCCCCATCAACTCCCAGTGAACGATCTTGTTACCCATTTGGTGCCTCCTTGAAGCGGGACGACGCCAGCACCCTCTAGTAGCGGGGCTGACAGGAGGCGTCGTAGTCGGTGAGTTCGGGCAGAGGTCCCGAGCAGGAGGCGCAGTCGGGCCGGCGGTCGTACTCGAACCTGGTGACGGTGTGGTCGAGGCCGTCATAGGTGAGAAGGGTCCCAATGAGGGGCTTCCCGGCTCCGGTGATCAGTTTGATCGTCTCGAGGGCCTGGATCGAGCCGATCATCCCGGCCATCGCCCCCAGGACTCCGGCGTCTTCACACGTTGGTGCATCAGTCGGTGGCGTCGGGAAGAGACAGCGGTAGCACGGTCCGCGACCCGGCCACAAGACGGTGGCGTGTCCTTCGAACCGGAGAATGGAGCCGTGAACGACGGGCGTGCCGAGGTGCAGGGCGGCATCGTTGATCAGGTACCGAGTCGGGAAGTCGTCGGTGGCATCGATGATCAGGTGGTGGTCGGCAAGGACGTCGAGGGCGTTGGCGGCGGTGAGGCGCGATTGAATGCCGTTCACGACGACATCTGGGTTGAGGGCGGCAACGCGGTCCGCCGCTGATGCTGCCTTCGATTGCCCAACGGATGGCGTGTCATGGGCGATCTGGCGCTGCAGGTTGGATAGCTCGACCTCGTCGAAGTCGATGACCGTCAATCGCCCGATACCCGCGGCCGCCAGGTACAAGGCGACGGGCGAGCCGAGGCCGCCGGCTCCAACCACGACGACACCGGCGCTTCGCAGTCGGCGCTGTCCCTCTTCCCCGACCTCATCCAGGCTGAGGTGTCTGCTGTAGCGCGTGCGCTGCTCCGGCGTCAGCCGGCTTGTGCCCTCGATGGGGCGGCCTTCCTTGGACCAGCGGACAAGGCCCCCGGTCATGGAAGCAACGTCGGTGTAGCCGAGCATGTCGAGAAAGCGGCCTGCGATTACAGAGTTGATACCCGAGTTGCAGTAGAGAACGATGGTCTGGTCCCTGTCTCCCACAACATCGGCGATTCGTCCCGCGATGACGTCGAGCGGCAAGGAGACCGCACCCGGAATGAAGGCCGCTTCGAACTCGCCGGCGGTGCGGACATCGATCAGGGCGACGTCACCACCGAATGAAGCGGGATCGACCTCTTTGACCATCAAGCAAGGCTACGCCCGGCGACGCCACGGCGGTAGAAGAGGACCCTCTTCCGCCCGCTCCCATGGGCTCGGACGAGCGCCCAAAGCTCAGAGCCCAAAGCCCGCCTAGAACGTGTTGCAGGCGTTGGGGTCGCCGGTTTCGAAGCCGGTGTTGAACCACTCGACCCGCTGCTCGGAGGAGCCGTGTGTCCAGCTCTCGGGATTGACAGTTCCGGTCGCTTGCTCCTGGATCCGGTCATCGCCGACCGCCTCGGCGGCCTCGATGGCTTCCTGGGTGTCTCCGGGGTCGAGGAGGTCAGCCTGGTAGGCAGACCTAGCCCAGATGCCCGCCAGGCAGTCAGCCTGGAGTTCCAGCCGCACAGAGAACTGGTTGACGTCCTGCTGTGAGGTCGCCTGAGACTGAAGACGACGCACCTCGTCCATGACTCCCGTGATGTTCTGTACGTGATGGGACACCTCGTGGGCGATGACGTAGGCCTCGGCGAAGTCGCCTGCGGCACCGAATCGCGTCTCCAGTTCACGGAAGAAGTCGAGGTCGATGTAGATGGTCTGGTCGCGGGGGCAGTAGTGCGGTCCGATCTGCGAGGTGGCACTTCCGCAGCCCGATGCTGTCGAGCCCGAGAAGAGGGTCATGGAGGCCCGCGGGTACTCCTGCCCTGCCTGGCTGAAGAGGTCGGTCCAGGTGCCCTGTGCCTGGTCGAGGGTGAACTCGGCGATCGAGCGTAGGTCTTCATTCGGATCGGGCCCGGTCTGGGGTTCTTGAGCGGGCGGTGCCGGCGCCAACTGATCAAGGGAGAAGCCCCCGCCTCCTCCACCGCTGAACGCCACGAATAGGGCGATGAGGATCGCGATGATGCCTCCGCCCCCCGCGGCCACGGCCGTGCCGCGCCCGCTCCTGCGAACATCCTTGGTGTCTTGGCTGCGGTAGCCGCGTTTCCATTTCACCGCCCACATCCTACGAGTCGAAGTGCCTAGGTGGCTACAGAGCCTCGTCGTCCCGGTAGGCGGCGCGGCGGCGGCGGCGCTTGCTGACCTTGGAGACATCGGACAGCGTCGACTCGCCCTCGCTGCCGATCTTCGGAAGGCTGGCGCTGTGACGCTCGTAGCGCGAGCCCTCACGCCTCATGATCGTCGGGAGCTTCTCCCGGGCCGCGACGGCGACGGCTGCTGTTTCCTCGTCTAACTCGGGCTCCTCGGCTTCGTCGACGGCGTCGTCGGTGTCCACTTGGTCCTCGACTCCAAGCGCTTCGATGACCTCCTGGCGGGCGGCGCCCCAATCGATGTCCTTGGGGTCGAGCATGACATCGTCGTACTCATCTTCGGCTTCGACCTCGGATTCGACGTCGATCTCCGCGATCTCTTGGGAGGGCGTCTCCTCGACCGGGGCCTCTTCGGGCTCGTCGACGACCGGCGGTGGTTCGACGAGCTTGATGCGCGGCAGTTTCGCCTCGATCAGCTCTTCTTCTGCGTCCTCGACGGTTGCCAACTCGGCCTTCGTCGATGCCTTCGTAGCCGGTTTCTTGGCAGCGGGCTTCTTGGCAGCCGGTTTCTTGGCAGCGGGCTTCTTGGCAGCCGTTGACTTCTTCGGCTTGATAGCGGGTGCCTCGCCCTCGGCTGCTTCTTCCGCCTCAGCCACGGCAGCCTCGTCGCCAAAAGTGATCAGCTCCTCGTCGGGAGCCAGCAGTTCGGGCTGTTCTTCCATCAGCGCCGCGTGCTCGGTCCTTATGCGATCGATGTCCGCGGCGACCGTGCGGACCCGGGCCAGCATGCCGAAGCCGGGGGGCTGTGCAGCCAGCTCCTGGCTTTGGGCTCGTGCATTGGCGATTATTCGCATCGACATCGCCTCGGCCTTGGCGATGATCTCCTGACCCTCGGCAAGCGAAGATGCCAGCATCTGTTCGGCGTTGGCCTCGGCCCTCTTCAGGATCTCCTCGGTTCGCCCCCTGGGCGACTCGCGTTTGAGCCGCTCGACCTCAACCTGCAGTTCGGCGACCTCGCGGCCGCGTTCCTTGACCGAGGCCTCGAGTTCCACGAAGGCCTGATCTAGCTCATTGAGAAAGGCGTCGACCTGGGCGCGGTCGTATCCCTTACGCTCCAGTTCGAAGGAGGCGTAGTCGCGTAGGGACCTGCTTTTGGGCTGTTCCGCCACGTAGTCTCTATCGGTAGGTACCGCCCACACGCTGAGTTCTATTCATGCTCAGCGCCAGCCGCGATCGGCTGGTTACGAAGGGTAGCCAGGCTCCTTGGGGTCGGACCCAGCCTCGGATCCATCATCGCTTGATGGCTGGTCATCTGAGTCTTCAGCGAGAGGCGTTGCCGACTGCCCTTGCACTCCATCGGCGCCGGTGGTGGCGGTATCAGCTTCACCAACGACGGAAGATGCCTGATGGCCGCTTTGGCTTCTGCCTGGCCGTGATCCCTTGGGTTGCTTCGGAGGTATCAGATACATGGTGATGACCATCATCACGACTGCGACCCCCACGGCGACAAGCGCCATCTTGATGGCAGCCGAGGAAACGGTGTCAAGAACGATCACCGGGAACACCAGGGTGAGGTAAATGGCGACGCTGATGCCGATGAGTAATCCCCACAGCAAGGCTCTGATCGGGTGACGCTGGCGAACGGTCTGCGACGTCATCCCGACCTCCACGAGAGGGCCGTCCTGGCATTGAAGAGGATGCCACTGAACCCGAGCAGCGCCAGGGCGCCGGCGATGAGCGCCGGCGCCTCGAAGAACGGCAAACCGTCGCCAACGAACTCGAACCAGCCCTCGCCGAAGCAGAATTCGTTACCGGCGGCGAGGACGTCGATGTCGTCCGAGGTTGGGTCGTCGTCCGGTGCTGAGAACTCCGGGAGCCGCTCGGGACCGTAGGTATCGATGATGGCGGCCTTGCCCTTCACGACGGCTCGGAAGTCGAGGGGCAACAGATCGCCTAGGTCGGTGACCCCGGCATTGCGGTTCTTGTCGCCCGGGTTGGGATCGCCGCCGTTGTCCGCGGAAATGCCGAGGATGGTCACGTTCCACTGATGGTCGTGGAAGGCCGTGGCACTGCCCCCGCCGCTGCCGCTTGTCGAGAGCGTTGGAACGTCCCGGGTGAACCCCCAATACAGCAGCAATCCTCGTGTATCCGCCTGAAAAGGGTTGTCCTTGGTGAAGGCGGGTTTGCCATAGATGTCCATAGGCGGATCGGCATCGCCGCGGTCAACGGCGGCGTCGATGGACAGCCCGCCGGCGTCGTATGAGATCAGGACCCCGCCGCATGGCCCCATTGCGACTGCGTCCGAGGCGGCTAGATCGAAGCCTTCGGGCAGCACCCGGCGGAAGAACTCCTCGTCGTCGAAGTTGCCATCCTCATCGAGCCCAACGCCGAGCGTGTCATCCCAGATGCCTTCGATGCCCTCCGGCGGCAGGTCCGGGAAGTCGAAGATGCTGTCGTCGTTGAGGTCGCCGAGGTTGTCAACGATACCGGGACCTCCGATCTCGGAGGCGATGAACGCCTCGAGATCGACAACGACTGGCATCTCTTGAGCGAGGGCAGGCCCCGCCGTCGTGAAGACGACGATCCCCAACGCGAGCACAAGCCGCAGTCCACCCCTCACAGCTGCGACCTTAGCCGCTCTCTCAATGTGGTGCCCACCCGTACTCTTGCGACATGAGCGAAGTAGATGCCATCGTCGTAGGCGCCGGGCCCAATGGATTGGCGGCCGCGGTCCGTCTTGGCCAGGAGGGGAGACGGGTGCTGGTCATCGAGGGCGCAGACACCGTCGGCGGGGGTACCCGCACGGCGGAACTCACGCTGCCCGGGTTCCGCCACGACACCTGTTCCGCGGTGCATCCCTTCGGCGTGGCCTCGCCCTACTTTCGCTCGCTGCCGCTCGAGAAGCACGGGCTGCGGTGGATCGAACCCGGGGTAGCCGTCGCCCACCCTCTTGACGACGGCCGAGCCGTCATCGGGCAGCGGTCGCTGGAGGCCACCGCTGCCGAGCTCGGTGCCGACGGTCGCGCATTCTCCAGACTCCTGGCGCCAACGATCGAACATGCCGACGCCGTCTTCGCCGACGTCATGCGACCGTTGCTTCGTGTGCCGCGCCATCCGCTGTCTACCGGCCGCTTTGGGCTGCGGGCCCTTCGCTCGGCGAAGGGTCTGGTCGGCCGCTTCAAGTCGGACGAGGCCAAGGCCTACTTCGCCGGCCATAGCGCCCACAACACAACGCCGCTTGATTCCCCGGCCTCAGCGGCAACGGGCCTTGCCCTCGCTGTCGCAGTTCATGCCTACGGGTGGCCCATCGCGGCGGGCGGATCGCAGGCGATCTCGGACGCCCTGGCCGGCCTGGTCGCCGAGCTCGGAGGAAGCATCGAGACCGGACGCTGGGTCAGCTCGCTTTCCGAGCTGCCGAGCGCAGAGATAGTGATGCTCGATGTGGCGCCGCGTGGATTGCTGCAGCTTGCCGGCGACCGGCTGAGCGATGCCTACTCCTCACAGTTGCGTTCCTGGAAGCACGGTCCCGCCGCTTTCAAGGTCGATTGGGCTCTCGATGGACCGATCCCGTGGACGAATCCACGTGTCGGCTCCGCAGGCACGGTGCACGTCGGGGGAACCTTCTCGGAGATCGCAGCAGCGGAGGAGGCGGCGTGGAATGGGGACCATGCGGAGCGCCCCTTCATGATCGTTGCCCAGCAGAGCGTCGCCGATCCGAGCAGGGCACCCGAGGGCAAGCACACCGCCTGGGGCTACTGCCACGTTCCGAACGGCTCTACCGAGGACATGGTCGAGCGCATGGAGCTGCAGATGGAACGCTTCGCACCCGGCTTCCGCGATCTAGTCCTGCAGCGGGCCGTCATGACCCCAGCCGAGCTCGAGACCTACAACCCCAACTACGTAGGGGGCGAGATCATCGGCGGGGCGTCGACGCTGCGCCAGATCGTGGCTCGTCCCCGATTGCGGCCGTCGCCCTATCGAACGCCCCTGGCGGGGGTCTACCTGTGCTCTGCCTCAACGCCGCCCGGCGCCGGGGTGCACGGGATGTGTGGCTTCTGGGCAGCCGAGACTGCCCTTTCCGACCTGGGCTAGGAGGCCGTCCGGCGACGAGGCGCCGCCGTTAGCGTCACGATTCCAAAGCCGCCGAGGACGAGCAGCGCCATCGGTAGTGGGGTGTCGTCTGACGTTGGCAACTGCGCTGGCGTCAGCCCGTGTCCACCAGCGACGGCAATCCGCCCCGTCGGCCTCGATCGCGAGGTCGTAGGAGACGGTGGAGGCGGGCGCGTCGATGGCGAGATAGGTGAGCCACATCTCGGTAGGCACGAAACCCATGCCTTCGTCTGGGCGCAGATCGTCGAGGAGTTCCACGGAATCGCGCTCCAAACGCTGCAGCGCTGGCATCATGGGCGCCCGTGATGTGGTGGACACCCCAGCCGGACGTCATCGAAGCGTCCAACCTGAAGCGATTCGTCGACGAACGCGGCTTCGCCGACTACACGGAACTGCACAAATGGTCGATCGATCATCGCCCGGCGTTCTGGGAGGCCGTGGTCGACCGACTGGGGATCGTCTTCGCCAACGGAAGAGGGCCGACCATCGACAGCGATGGTCGGTGGTTCCCGCAAGCCCGCCTCAACATCGTCGATTCCTGCTTCACCGCGCCCCGCGACGCCACGGCCGTGATCCATCGACGCGATGGGCAACTGCACGAGGTGAGCTTCGGCGACCTGGCCGATCTGGTTGGTCGGGCCGCTGCGGGGTTCGTGGCGCTTGGCATCGTGCCGGGCGACCGCGTTGCCATCGCCATGCCGATGACGCTCGAAGCGGTCGTCGCCTACCTGGGGGTGGCGGCGTGCGGCGGGGTTGTGGTATCGATCGCAGACAGCTTCGCCGCGGACGAGATCGCGACCCGGCTTCGCATCACGGGCACCGAGCTCGTCGTCACCTCGAACGCCATTCATCGGTCCGGCAAGGTGCTGCCGATGTACGACAAGGTGGTCGCGGCCAGTGCACGACGGGCGGTGGTCGTCGGAGAGGCCGACCTGCGGCCGTCGGATCTCTCTTGGGAGGAGCTGTGTGCGACGGAGGCACCGCTGTCATCGGTACCCCTTCACTCGGATGCCCACCTCAACATCCTGTTCTCGTCGGGAACAACGGGCGATCCCAAGGCCATCCCCTGGACCCACCTCACCCCGATCAAGAGCGCCATGGATGGCCATTTCCATCATGACATCCGAGCCGGTGATGTGGTGGCCTGGCCGACCAACCTTGGCTGGATGATGGGGCCGTGGCTGATCTTCGCGTCCCTCATCAACGACGCAGCGCTGGCCCTCTACGACGACGCGCCGAACACGGCCGGCTTCGCCAAGTTCGTCGAAGAGGCTGGGGTCTCCATGCTCGGCGTGGTCCCCTCGTTGGTGGCATCGTGGCGAACGACCGGGGCTGCCGATGGCGTCGATTGGTCGGCCATTCGGGTCTTCTCATCGACAGGCGAAGCCTCGAATGCCGACGACATGGCCTGGCTGATGGCGCGCGCCGGCAACAAGCCCGTCATCGAATACTGCGGGGGAACCGAGATCGGAGGCGGATACATAACTGGGAGCGTGATGCAGCGCTCCGTCCCCGGAGCTTTCTCAACGCCGACGCTCGGCCTCGATGTGGTGATCCTCGACGAGCGTGGCCAGCCGACAGACTCCGGCGAGTTGTTCATCGTTGGCCCTTCCATCGGACTGTCGGTGGAGTTGCTCAACGAGGACCACCACGAGGTGTACTTCGCAGGGGTGCCGCGCCCGGGCCTGCGTCGTCACGGCGACCACATGGAGCGCAGCCCGGATGGCTATTACCACGCCCACGGCCGCATCGACGACACCATGAACCTTGGCGGAATCAAGGTCAGCTCGGCCGAGATAGAGCGGGCCCTTGCCGGCGTTGACGGTGTAGTCGAGGTCGCCGCCATCGCCGAGTCACCATCTTCGGGAGGTCCCAGCCGGCTGGTGATATTCGCAGTTGCCGAACCGGGCGTGGCACTCGACGCCGATGACCTGCGGGTCGAGATGCAGGTTCGAATAGGTGCGCAGCTCAATCCGCTGTTCAGGATCGCTGATGTGGCGCTGATCGATGCCCTCCCGCGAACGGCCTCGGCCAAAGTCATGCGCCGCCAGCTGCGGGCCCTAAGGGAATAGGTCTCCCCCTCCAGGGGGAGACGCGAGACGGGCGAAGCCCGCCGAGCAGAGGGGGTCGACGCAGGCACAACCCTCGCTTCCAGAGCCTGGACCCGCAGTTCGACCCCCTCCGATCTCGCGGCGCTCGGCCACTTCCCCCAAGCGAGACTCGTGACGATGTGGCGAAGGCGACCACCCGCAGTTCGACCCCCTCCGACCTCGCTGCGCTCGGCCACCTCCCCCCAAGCGAGACTCGTGACGATGTGGCGAAGGCGACCACCCGCAGTTCGACCCCCTCCGACCTCGCGGCGCTCGGCCACCTCCCCCTGGAGGGGGAGGTGACTAGTAGCTTCAGTTTGTGAAACCGATCGCGGTGCTTCGGCACGGTCCCGACATCCCACTCGGCCATCTCGGCGACGTCCTCGACGCCGCCAGCATTGCAGCTATTGAGGTGCCGCTGTACTCGGGGGCAACCCTTCCCGATCTCGACTCCGTGTCCGCGGTCGTTGTGCTCGGCGGGCAGATGGGCGCTTACGACGAAGCCATCTTCCCCTACCTCCGCGACGAGAAAGAGCTGATCCGTGAGGCGGCCCGTCGCCAGATGCCGGTGCTGGGCGTGTGCCTCGGCGGTCAGCTTGCAGCAGATGCTCTCGGCGGCAAGGCCTTCCTGGCACCAGAGCCCGAGGTCGAGGTGCTGGATGTCACTCTCACCGAGGCAGGGCGAGACGATCCCGTAGCTCGTTACCTCGACGGTCCGGTCCTGGTGTGGCACCAGGACACGTGGGAGATGCCGCCGGGCGCAACTGAGCTGGCGCGGTCCTCTAAGTACCCGATGGCCTTTCGTCACGGAACGGTGCTCGGCATCCAGCCGCACCCCGAGGCCTCGCCCGAGATCGCCAAGGGGTGGGTGGACTCCCATCCCGATTGGCTGGCAAGCCGTGGCTTTGACGCGGAAGCTCTCCTCGACGTGGCTGAGCAGAATCGCCAAGAAAGCCGCCTCGTGGCCGAGGGGTTCTTCGGCGCCTGGCTGGCGAACCTCTAGCCAGAGCTAGAAGGCGCTGCGATCAGCGACTCGACCATCTCGATGGCAGCGATGGCATCGGTTGCCCAGCCGTCTGCGCCGAGCGCCCGAGCGTGCCTCTCATCGGCGATGGCGGGGCCGCCGACCATGATCGGAACGCCCTGGCTCCTCAGGGCTCTCACGAGTCGTTTGATCTTGGCATCAGGGGCCGTTGAGGCGCTGATGCCTATCGCCAGTAGCCGATTGGCCTCTTCACAGGCGGTGACGAAGGACTGATCCGGCACGTCGGGCCCGAGATCGTGTACTTCGAATCCAGCCGAGCGCAGCACATTGGCGAGCATCGCAGTGCCCAGGCCGTGCAGTTCGCCCTTGGGTGCTCCTACGACGACGGTGCCGCGGGAGCGCCCTCTCTTGGCTGACATCGGCCCCAGCCGGCCGATGAGACGATGGCTTATGGCGCTCGCTCGATGTTCGGCCGAGATATCGAGCTGCCCGCGGGCCCATTCGATGCCAACCCGCTTCATCGCACCTCCGAGAATCTCAACGACGACCTTGGCCGGATCTGCCCCTGAGGCCAGAGCACTCTCGATGACCTTCCAGGCGCCGGCCTCGTCTCCCGCGACGAGGCGCGAGAACAGTCGGCCCGACCAATCAGCGCTTCCGCGGCCGCCTCGGAGACCCTGTTTGCCTTTGGTGTAGCGCTTCAGGTCGGCGCGGCTCACCATCCACTGCGCACCCTCTTTGCGAGCAGGCAGCGCGCCCGTACGAACGTATCGATAGACGGTCATGTAGTGAACGCCGAGTTCCTCGGAGACCTTCTGCAAGCTGAGTGTTTCACTGCCCATAAACGATTTCCAATATTAGTGCTAAGAGGGCGCGCTTTCCAGTAGCGCTTGACCGCGATCGAGGGGCCTGCGGTCCCTCCAGGAAATCGTCCGATATCGGGAACAAGATCGGCCTTCCAGTCGTTTTAGTGCTAATTACGGAGGGTGGACTTCCCGCCCGCAAGAGAGGAACCAATCATGAAACTTCGACTCATAGCATTGCTGGCGGTGGTAGCCCTGGCTGCCGCAGCCTGCGGGGACAGCTCGACCGCCGAAACCTCGGCACCAACGACGCCACCAGCGACTGAGGCGCCGGCAACCACCGACGCCATGGCGGAATTGCCCGACATCGTCGACACCGCCGTCGCCGCCGGTGACTTCACAACCCTGGCCACGGCGCTCGACGCCGCAGGCCTGATCGACACCCTCAAGGGTGAAGGGCCGTTCACGGTGTTCGCCCCGACTGATGCGGCTTTCGCGGCGCTGCCGGCCGGCACCGTCGAGGGGTTGCTCGAGGACATCCCGACGCTGACCAGCATCCTGACCTACCACGTCGTCTCCGGACTCGTGAAGGCTGAGGATGTGGTCGGCCTGAGCTCGGCAACGACGCTCAACGGGTCGGATGTCTCGATCACCGTTGACGGTGCGTCCGTCATGATCAACGATGCCAACGTAACCGTTACCGACATCCTGGCTTCGAACGGCGTCATCCACGTCATCGATGCCGTGCTCCTGCCGTAGGTCCCCACGGGGGAACGAGAAGAAGGGAGCCCTTCGGGGCTCCCTTTTCTATGCCGGTGTCGGCGATGGCGAGACAGGGACCACTGCCTCTGCCCAGTTGCCGAGCTCCGGCCCACAATTCGTGTACACCTAGACAAGAGGTGGTGCGAGTAGCCGGTATGGAGGTAGACCGCTTCTACGCCCGCGAGTGTCGCTCCGTCGTTGGCCTTGCCTACGTCCTGTCCGGCAGTCGCCTAGGCGCCGAGGATCTGGCACCGGAGGCGTTCGCGGCCGCCTATCGCTCGTGGGATCGCATCGGCGACTACGACAAGCCGGGGGCCTGGGTGCGGCGGTTGCTGCCTTCCTAGCGATGTCGCGGCTGCGGCGACGGGATGCCGAGGCGCGGGCGGTGGCTCGATTGAGCGGAGGTCGCCAACAGGTTCCCGACCTGAGCCCGCCAACCGACGAGTTGTGGAGAGCGGTGCGGAAACTGCCGCGGCGCCAGGCGCAGGCGATGGCGCTCCACTACCTGGACGACCTGCCGGCGAGCCCATCCTGCTGTACCCGGTTCCGCCCGGCTCGCCGGACACGGGCTTCGACGGTCTCGAGCGTTCGGGCACGTCGCTGTGGCTGCATGGCGGTGTGGCCGGCCTGGTGCAGGTCCAGCTAGGACGGTGACCGCTTAGACCCGCCCGCCGCTTCGCCAGGCTCCGCATATATGGTCGCCTGATGCAGCGTGTTGGACTCCCGCCCGAGGCGCCCGAACCGGGTCGGGGGCGACTTCCTCGATGGGCGCCAGCCGTCGGAGCGATGACCGCCGTGGTGGCGTTGTTGTTGATTCTTTCCGCGACCGAGATTCCTCCCAGCGACGACCAGCTGGACGATCTGGTCCTCGACGTGGTCTCCAAGCTCGAGCTGGCTCTTGACAATGACGACGTGGCGTCGGCGTTTGACCTACTGGCGCCTGAGTGGGTTGTTGTCGGCCTGCCGGGTTCGGTGCAGCCCATCGTTCCCGGCGCCGACGAAACGGCAGCGCTTCAGTTCTACGTAGAGACTGTCGCCATCGATCTCACGGCGTGTGAGGCCGAGTCGGCTGAACCCCCGATCACCCACCTGGTGCGGTGCGGCGCCGTGGTCGAAGGTGATCTACCGGCGGCGCTCGGATACCCGCGGTTCTTCGAGGTGACGATGGGGGTTGACGACAACGAGATCGTGTCCGTCTTTGGGCGGTCCGATCGAAACGACGCCTTATCGAACGGATACTGCGTCTGGGCAGGAGTCGAACATGCCGAGGTTGCCGCCGCCGCATTCGACATCAGTTGCCACCCCGTCGGCGACCCCACGGCCCACAATCTTCTTGCCTCTCTGTACGTGGAAGCCGGCCGTCCGACGCCCCTCGCTGCTGACTTGGAGGCACGCATGTCCGTTGGCCTGGTGCTTGGTATCGAATCCTTTCAGCATCGTCCGGCGACGCTGGTCTCGATCTTCGCCGACGACTGGCGACTGGTGCGTTATCCCGGTCTAGTGCCGGCGAGTTTGCGGGCTCCGCATCCGGCCGTATCGGAGTACCTGGCATGGAGCGATGTGGCGTATGAGGTGGAGCTGGGAGCATGTGAGATCGCGGCACGGTTGCCGAGCGGCGGCTTCGGCGTCGAATGCCCGGAGGCGCGATGGGGCGGAAGCCTGGTCGCCAACCTCAACCTAGAGCCGGTGCACCAGCCGATCGGTTTCTTCACGGAGAGCGGAGTCATCACTGGAGTCATGGGCACTACGAGCCCCGTTCTAGACGACGCCGTTGCCGACCTGTGTGTCTGGGCCCAGGCCAATAGCGCCCGTCAGGGCACCGCTGCGTTCCGAGAAGACTGTGCGCCCCACTACACCCCGGCGGGAGCGAGGGAGATCGTCGCGTTGGCTGCGGCCTACAGCAGCCAGACAACGGGGTGAGGCCCCCGAAGGACCGCCTAAACCCGCCCGCCGCTGCGCCAGTAGACGCCGTCGGCGCGAGTCATCAGTCCGTCGTCAACCAGGTAGCGCCGCAGCGCCGCGTAGTCGTCATGGAAGAGCTGCAGAGCCAGGTTGACCTCCCGTTCCGGGTAGCGGACACCGGGTTCGAACTCCTGAACCAGTCGCTCCAGCACCACCCGCCGCTTGGCCGCTTGGCTGGGGATCTCGCGGAGCCTCGAGCCCTCGAAGAACCGTCCCAAGGTCTGAACCTCTTCCGGCGTCCACGGGCCCTCGGGAACCTCAGCCGGTTCGAATTGGGGGAGTGACTCGGCGACGGCCCGCAAGGCCTGGCGATTGAGCCGGAGGTCGTCGTCGAGGAGGCCGGCGCCACGCAGCGACCCGACCGCCTCTTGCACCTTCTTCGTTGGCAGGCCGAGCTCCCTAGCGATCTCCGCGGTGTCGACGGGGCCAACCGTGCCCCGCCCCAGAACAGCGATACGGACCGGGTCGAGCATCAGCCTCAGGTAGTCCTGCGGCGTCATCGGTCGACACGCTTGGCGCCGATTCTCACCTCGCCACGCTGCCTACTGCCAGCTTGGCAAGGCCCTCGAAGTCGGTGGTGGCGTCGAGCAGCCATTGCACCGCCAGGCCATTGAGAGCAGCCAGGATCACCTCGGCCTCTGCCGTGGCGTCGGCGCCCTGCTCACTTCTGGCGATCGCTGCCGCGAAGCGCTCAACGCGGCGTCGATGATGGGCCACGAAGGTGTCGCCGCTGTCGCTGCCGCCGAGCCCTGCCCCGACCCCGATGCGGACGTAGACGCGGGCCAGGTCGGGTTGCGATGTGATGAAGTCGACGTAGGCCGCGGTCAGCTCTTCCACCGTGTCGGTCCCGTGGTGGTCGGGGTCGGGGTCGACGGCGTCGATTGCCTCACGCACGACGGCCAGAATCGCCTGTTCCTTGCCCTCGAATAGGTTGTAGAAGCTGCCGGCCTGCACCCCTGCAGCCGCGCAGATGGCCTTGATCGTGGTGCCCTCGAGACCGTTGCTCGAAAGCAGCTTGCGCACAGCGACGAGGATGCGATCTCTCGTCTCCAGACCTGCTCGATACCGCGCCATCTCTTCCTTACCTCAAGGACCCCTGCCGCAATCCCGACAATAAATGTGTGGGTCGACGCCTCAGAATTGGAATCATCGCTCAAGTTTCAGCGTACTATGTATTGAGACTGACAACGGAGATGAAATGAGCCACTACAAGACCAACCTCCGAGACGTTTTCTTCAACCTCTTCGAGTTCCTGGAAGTCGACGAATACCTCGGCGCCGCACCCTGGGAGTCCCTCGACCGCGAAGTTGCCGAGGACGCCCTGCGTGAAGTCGACCGCATGTCGCGCGAGGAGTTCGCCGCCAGCTTCGTCGAGGGCGATCGCGTTCCTTTGACGCTCGCCGACGGCGAGGTTGCGCTTCCCGAAGGCATCAAGGCCAGCCTCGCCGCCTACCACGAGGGCGAGTGGCACAAGTTCATGCTCCCGCAGTGGATAGAGGGGTTCGGCGCCCCGGCCTCGCTGCGGTGGGCCGTCACCGAGCTGCTCGTTGGCGCCAATCCATCCGCCTACCTGTATCTCAGTGGTGGCCTGATGGCGGCGGTCATCGCCGCCGTCGGCACACCCGAGCAGAAGGAGCGGTTCGCGATCCCGATGGTGAATGGTCCGTGGGGCGGCACCATGGTGCTCACCGAGGCAGACGCCGGCTCCGATGTCGGAGCCGGGACCACCAAGGCCACGCAGGTCGAGGGTGACGTCTATCACCTCGAAGGCGTCAAGCGCTTCATCACCTCGGGCGACGCCGATTACTTCGAGAACACCATCCATTGTGTACTCGCCCGGCCCGAGGGCGGCGGCCCCGGCACCAAGGGCCTCTCGATGTTCATCGTGCCCAAGTACATGGTCAACGAAGACGGCACGCTTGGCGAGCGCAACGGCGTGTATGTCACCAACCTCGAAGACAAGATGGGGATCAAGGCCTCGTCAACCTGCGAGATGACGTTCGGCCAGGACAAGCCGGCCGTTGGCTATCTCGTCGGCGGCGTCCACGATGGCATCCGCCAGATGTTCATGGTCATCGAGGAGGCGCGGATGCTCATCGGCGCCAAGTCGATGGCGACTCTGTCCACCGGCTACCTCAACGCCCTTGAGTTCGCCAAGGAACGCGTTCAGGGCCCCGATCTCACCCAGGCCCGCGATCCCGAGGCGCCGCGGGTGGCCATCATCCGCCACCCCGACGTTCGCCGCATGCTGATGCTGCAGAAGGCGCACGCCGAAGGCATGCGAGCCATCGTCTACTACACCGGCTGGGTCCAGGACCAGAAGGAGCGCTTCTCCGAAGACGAATACTGGGGCAAGCTCAGCGACCTGTTGCTCCCCATGGTGAAGGGCTACTCCTCGGAGAAGGCATACGAGGTCCTGGCCCAATCGCTGCAGGTCTTCGGCGGCTCGGGCTTTACCAAGGACTACCCGATCGAGCAGTACATCCGCGACGCCAAGATCGACACCCTCTACGAGGGGACTACCGGCATCCAGGCCCTCGATCTCTTCTTCCGCAAGATCGTCAAGGATCAAGGCGCAACGCTCACCCGCCTCGGCAGCGAGATCATGGAGACGGTCAAGGGCGGCGGCGCCGATGACCCTCTCGCCCGAGAGCGCGATGCCCTGGGCACTGCCCTCGAGGATGTTCAGGCCCACGTCGGGATAATGGTGGGACACGCCATGGCGTCTCAGGAGAAGCCGACCGAGCTCTACAAGGCCGGTCTCTTGGCCAACCACCTGCTGTGGAGCCTTTCGGAGGTAGTCGTCGCCTGGCTGCTGTTGCGTCACGCCGAGGTGGCGCAGGCCGCGTTGGCTGGAGACCCCGGTGCCGACAAGGAGTTCTACGAGGGCAAGGTGGCGGCCGCCCGCTTCTTCGCCCGTACCGGGCTGCGCAAGGTCTCGATGCGGCTGCGCTGGGCCGAGGCCGAAGATGGCGCCCTGATGGACCTCGCCGACGAGGCTTTCTAGGCGCCACAATGCGCTCGTGTCCGAGCGCCGATTGACCGAACAGCTCTGGGAGCAGCAGAACCGCCATCCCGGCGATCGACAACGACTCTTCTCTGCCGTCGGTGAGCGCTTCGAACTGTCGACGGTGCTGTACCCGGGGTCGTTCGTCGATATCGCAGCATCCTTCGTCTTCGACGACGTCTCCTACGTCGATCTCGATGACCTACACCTTCGCCGACGACGACGACCACACGGTGACCGCGGTGTTCCTCGGCGACCTGGCCGGTACCTACTCGGCGACCGCCTACCTCTACCCGACGGGTCCCTAGCCGGCGATGACGGGCCAGATCGAAGGGCTGTCGAAGCCGAGGCGCCACGCCGCCAGTCCCGCCAGTCCCAGCTCGTCCTTCAACGCCACGCGGTGGGCCAGCCCCGCGGGAGTCTCCGACCACAGGTAGGTGCCGTCAGCGAAGTCGACACGGTCGAGGCCGAAGCGCTCGTCGTAGCTGCGAGTACCTCTCCTCTCGCTGGCGGTGAGGCTGCCGATTCCGATGGCCCGCGGCCGATCGAGTAGGTCTGGTCCCCACAGCCTGCCGTAGAACGGAACTCCGAGGATGAGCCGATGGCTGTCGGTGTAGCGGAGCAGGTACCGGGTGACGTCCTCGACCCAGTGCGGCGAGGCAACGGGTCCCGCCGGGCGGTGGGCGTTGTGCTCGTCGTATGCCATCAGGATCAGGTAGTCGACTGCTGCGGCCAGCTCGCGGCGCTGCGGTGCCAGCGACCAGAACCCGGCTTCGAAGTCGATGCTGGTGATGTCCCAGCTGTCCGTCCGCGGGGTGATATCGAAGGACACAAGGCCGCCCCACTCGTGGGCCAGCCGGGTCAGTTCGGTGGCGAAGGAGGTGACGGCAGCGGCGTCGGGGTGGCGGAAGCCCTCGAGGTCGATGTTGACGCCGTCGGCCCCGGTCGCTGCTGCCAGCGCCGCGACTCGTGCGGCCAATCCCTCGGGATCGGCCAGCGCGGCATGGATGTTGTCGGCATCGAGGCTGGCGATGCCAGGCCAAACATCCATCCCCCTGGCGTGCGCGGCTTGGACGAAGCCGGCGTCTCCACTTCCGGTGATGTCCCCGGCGGCGTCGAGACGCCACCAGATGGGCGAGGTGACGGTGAGACCGGGAGCGGCGTCGATCTGCGACAAGTATCCGGCCGACGAGCCGGTCGATTGCCAGGCGAGGACGATGTCTCCCGGGGTCGATGCGGTGCCGTCCCGCCACGGTTGGCGCAACACGACCGAGGGCCCGCTGACGGTTTGGGTCCAGGAGGCATCGGTCTTGTCGCCTGACACATAGGTGATGGTGAGGACGGTCCCCAAAGCGGCGTCGATGGCGGCCGTCGGCGAGCAGTCGTCGAGCCTGGCGACGTCGTCGCCGAACTCGACCAGCAGGCTGACAGCCGGCCCCACCGCCTTGCGTTCCTCAGGGTCGATGCTCACCTCGATCGGGCCAGAGGGCGCTGGCGGCAGTGGTGCCGCTACCGGCAGCCAGCTCCTGGCGCCCGCGACACAGCCGATGTCGGTCCCGGCGAAAGTCAGGCGATCTCGGGGGCGGAATGCGCCCAACTCGGCCACCCCGTGCCACTGCCCGGCGACGACCTTGTCTCCGGGGTTGCCGAAGAAGCTGGACTGGCCGTCGACCACGATCCGGCCGGTCACAGGATCGTGAAAGCCGACGACGTCGACGGCGCCGCGCCGGATAACGAAGGGGACCTGGCCGGGCTGGCCAGCCGTGTAGAAGCGATCCGCTGCACCAAGGCCACCGTCTTGCGAACCGAGCCGGTCGATGATGTAAACGCGGCTCTCGGCCGGCCGCCACAGCGAGACGGTGTCGCATCCGTCGCCGTTCCAGTCGCCCGCGATAGGGAGGTCTCCTGGGTTGCCGAAGAAGAAGCGCCGGTCGGCGATCCCCTGGCTGATCGAGTCCCTGAGGTAGATGAACCCGTCGCTCGTTCGATGTTGGCCGGGGCTGGGGCTTCCGTCGCAATCCCAGTCGCCCATGAGGGGATTGTCCCCGGGGTTGCCGTAATAGAAGGACGGCCTATCCGGGAGGTGCCATTGGCCGGTTGCTGGATCAACGAACCCGATGGCATCGGAGGCCATCGCGCCGCCGGAACTCGCGAGGATCACTACGACGACGGCGGTGAGTAGACCAATCCGCATGCGGCCAACGATAGGAGCGGGTGGCGGAGGGGGGCTTGTCACAATGGAAGCCCAGTACGAGGCTCCGTTGTGAACCCAATGCCGTTGCGTCTGCCCTCACAATGGACCTCGTAGTCATGCCGGCTCGAAGGGCGCTGATCTCGTGGCTTCCGGTGGGCGTCCTGGTTGCGTTCGTAGCTGTCCAGATCTTCCTCATGACGACAGTTTCGGCAGATCCGCAGTCGGGCAGCGGGTTCGCCATGTTCTCGACCGTCGACATCCTTTCGACTCGCAGGATCGTGGCCACCGGCATCGTCTTCGATGAGCCGATCACCTTCGACATCCCTGATGACCTTCAGGAGCAGGCGATGCGGCTGCGATCGCAGCCAACGACGGCACGGGCGACGCAGCTGGCCCGCGAGCTTGCCGAGCGGCAATGGGATCCCGTGGTGGAAGGCGCCTTCGCCAGGCCGACCTCTGTGGAGGTGACGGTGTGGGGGATAACGGCCGAGGGCCGGACCTTGTCGTCGAGAGCGATGGCTGCGGGGGCGGCGCCGTGATCGGCGGGACGCTCGTCCGGCTTCGATCGCCCGTCCCCGCCGTGCTCTTCGCCACCGCATTGGTCGGAGTGATCATGTCCGAACACTGGAGTCCGCTGCTCTTCGCCACTGTTCCCTTGACGCTCGTGACGTTGTTGCGGCCGGAGCTGGTGGACCTACCGCAGGCGTGGTTCGGCGCCTGCGCCGCCTGGGCTGTTGTCGCCGTCGTGCGTCGCTCCGACATGGAGGACCACGTGTTCCTGTATGTCGCCTGGCTCCTGGCCGTCGCCATCTCTCTGCTCGATCGGGAATCCTTCACGGAGACCGCGGCACTCCAGGGCAGGCGCCTCATCGGTGTGGTCTTCGGCCTTGCGGTGTTCTGGAAGCTCTTCTTCGGTGACTTCGTGACCGGAGTGGCCCTGTGGACCTATGGCGCGCTCGACGACAGGTTCGCCCCTCTCATGCGACTGGTCGGCATCTCGCCCGAGGAGACGCAGCGATCGTTCGAGAGCGTCGAACACCTGGCCGTCGGCCATCTGGAAACCCTGCCGATCGAGGTCTCCACCTACACCAGCCTCGCCCTTGTCCTGGTTGCCGTTGGTGCACTGCTGCTGGAGGCGCTTGTGGCTGTCGCCTACTCAGCCCCAGACGGCGGCCGATTGGAACGGCTGCGGGTTCCGGCGCTGGGGCTGTTCGGCGTCATCACATACGGGTTGGTGCCGGTGTTGTCTTTCGCCACGTTGCTTGCCCTCATGGGATCGGTCGTCGCCCGTTTCGAGCGTCGCCGGGTCGTGGTGCTGGTGCTGATGGTTGTGGCCGCCTCCGTCCGCTCCATCCTGGTCTAGATCGGCCGATGTCGACTGGATGTTGGCGTAGCGACATGACAGGCTGCGCAGGTGAAGCGCACTGGTTCTCTTTGGATCGCTCTCGGGGCCGGGCTGTTGGCCCTACTGGTCGCCAACCTGGCAATGGGAGCATTCTCCATCTCGCCAACGCGGGTGGTTGCGGTTCTCGGAGATCACATCGGGCTTGATCTCGGTGTCGACATCACCCGCAGCGACGATGCCGTGGTGTGGTCGATCAGGCTTCCCCGCGTCCTCCTCGCCGCCGTCGTAGGGGCTGGGCTCGGCGTTGCCGGTATGACGCTGCAGGCCGCGTTTCGCAACCCTCTTGGCGAGGCACAGATCCTGGGTGTCTCCGGCGGGGCGGCGACCGGCGCCGTCTTGGCGGTGGCCCTCGTCGGGGCGGCAGGCGGCGGAGCGGCTCCGGTTGGCGGCGTTATCGGGGCGGCGCTGGCCCTGTGGACCCTCACATCGGTCGCTCGATATCGGGGCCGTACCGAGGTGGCGACTCTCGTCCTCGCCGGCGTGGCTCTGGCGGCGGTGACGGCGGCAGTCGTCGGCTTGATCGCCGTCGTTGTCGACAACGACGAGCTGCGGTCGGCACCATTCTGGCTGCTCGGGGCACTATCCGGCGCCACCTGGAAGGAGCTGTGGATCACGACCGGCGTCGTAGCTGCCGGGGTCGCCGTCGTTCCCCTCCTGGCCGCTCGCCTCGACCTACTGCTGCTGGGCGAGCGCGAGGCAGCCCATCTCGGCGTCGACGTGAAACAGGTGCGGCTGGCAGCTCTCGGGGCGACGGCGCTCATGACCGGCGCCGCGGTCGCCGCTGCCGGCATCGTTGGCTTCGTGGGCTTGGTGGCTCCGCACGCCGTGCGCGCCGTGCTGGGACCAGGACATCGCCGGCTGCTGTGGGCGTCGTTGGCAGCAGGCGCTCTCTTCGTGATGGCCGCCGACCTCGTGGCCCGCACCGCCGCCACCCCAACCGAGGCCCCTCTCGGGGTTGTCACTGCCATCGTCGGCGGACCTCTGTTCCTATGGCTGCTGCGAAGAACCAGAGCCCAGTACGGGGAGTGGGGATGACGGCGCTGCTCGATCTCGGGGGTGTCAGCTATGGCGTTGCGGCGCGTGGTCTGGTCAACGACCTGACGCTCGGCGTCGACCCCGGCGAGATAGTGACCCTGGTTGGCCCCAACGGTGCCGGAAAGACCACAACGGTGCGGTTGGTGTCTGGCGAAGTGGAGGCGCAAGGAGGCACGATCCGACTCGGCGGGGGAGAGATCGGCAGCCTCAACGCCCTCGAGGCGGCACGACGCCGGGCGGTGTTGCCGCAACAGACAACGGTGCGGTTCCCCTTCCTGGCCAGAGACATCGTCGCCATGGGGAGGTTCCCACTCGACACCGATAGGGAAACGGACTTCGAGGCGTGCCGAGCGATGATGCGCCGCACGGACACCACCCACCTGGCCGAGAGCTTCTATCCGGTGCTATCAGGCGGCGAGCAGGCCCGGGTGAACCTGGCGAGGGTCCTGGTGCAGGAGGCGCCGCTGATAGTGCTCGACGAGCCGGTGTCGGCGATGGATGTGCGCCATGAGCTTCTCGTGATGCGGCTGCTGCGGGAGGCCGCCGACGATGGCGCCGGCTGCCTGGTGGTGCTGCACGACCTCAACCTGGCGGCAGCTAACGCCGACCGCATCGCCCTGATGCACGAGGGTCGCCTCGTGGCGGTTGGGTCTGTGGAGGAAGTCCTCGACGCCGGGCTGCTGTCGGAGGTGTACCAACAGCCGCTGTCGGTGATCCCCCACCCCGAGCGCGACGGGCTGCTGGTTCTAGTAAGAGACGGCTAGCCCTCGATCCCGTCCGGCCCCGCCGCCATCCAGGCGCGGTGGAATTCCAGAGCGAAGTCCATGAGTCGCTCGTCGCCGGGCTCCGACCGGACGGTGATGCGGTGGTCGTCGGTTCGCCATGTGACGCCGCGCGTGACGACGCGACTGCCCTGGTCGTCGTAGAACAGCTCGTAGCTGAAGCCTCCAGCCTCGACGGTGTCTGTGATCCGCGGGCCGGTCGGGTCCTCGTCGTCGATGGGAGCTGCTCGAACATCGAACCAACCGGCGGCATCGCCGAAGGCGTACACGGCGTCCCGCCCACCGTGCGACGGCTCGCCGCCGAGGTCCTCGTAACCCTCGATCAGCTCGATAGCGGCGGACATGCGGACCTCGGCGGGGTTTGCGAAGGAGCCGGACGGCGGTTGGATCAAGCCCTGCACGAACGCCGCCAGGTCATCGGCCTCCGGCACCGGGTGGAACTCCATGCGGAATGCTCCGCAGTGCCAATCGCTCGTGCGCCACATCACCTGGACTCTCTCCGAGTCTTCGAACGAGACGGCTGGATTGCCGTTGATGTCGCCGATGGCGGTACCGCTGCGGTAGGCGTCGTCGAAGCTTGGATCTGCCCCCTGGAAGATACTCAGAGTGCTGTCGCCTTCGACCCAGAGGCTGAAGGTGAGGCCAAGGCTGTGATCCTCTCCGGTGTCGGGCTCGGTGACCTCCGGGGACCAAGGCAGCGCCCACAGCTCGAGCGGGTGTCGGCACCTGGGGAATTCGTACAACACAGGAGGCCCGCGCTCGATGGCCCCGGCGGGGAAGATGTCGCCGCATAGAGCTACCGCGTTCAGCCACATCAACTCGGCAACGAGAACCTGATCGTTGGTTATCGTCTCGAGCGACGAGAAGGGGAGGATCGAGAAGTCCTCTGCCAGCGCGAAGTTGACTCCACGGTCCCACGCTCCCTCGTCGCAGCCTGCCAGAGCGAAGTCATCCCAGGCCGCCCTTGGCACATCTTCCAGGTCAAGCGCCTGTACCAAGTCGATCAACATAGACGCGGCTCGATCGGATGCGAGGATCGCCAGGGTCGTGTCTGGCGGAAGGTTGGCAGTCGGCGTTGAATCGACGAGGTCAGTTGCGGCGTCGAAAGGTACGGGCGGTATGAACTCCCGCGGCTCGGCGGCATCTCCGCAGGCTCCCAGGAGTGTGGCGGCTGCGACGAAGGCGACCACCAGGCGTCTCAAGGGAAGACGCCAGCCTGCGGCAGCATCGACTTCGCGGGCGAGCCCAGCTTGACCGATAGCCACCCGGCCACCTCGATGAGCTTGACGGCGTCGAGGCCCGTGGCGATGTCGGAGGCGTCGAGCATGTGGACGACATCCTCGGTGGCGATGTTGCCTCCGGCGTCCGGCGTGAAGGGGCTGCCGCCGTAGCCCCCAACTGCGGTGTCGAGCCCGCGGACGCCGGCATCGATGGAGGCGATGGCGTTGGCGTAGCCGGTGTTGCGGGTGTTGTGGAAGTGGCAGCGGATGGGGGCGCCGGCGGACACCTGGTGTACCGCGTCGACGACCCGGTGCACCGTTGCGGGCACGGCTACCCCGATGGTGTCGCCGAGGACCAGGTCGTCGGCGCCGGATTCGGCAAGCCGCCTGGCGAGGTCCGTGATCCTGTCGATCGATACCGGGCCGTCGTAAGGATCGCCCCAGGCCACCGAGATCGTCACCCCCGCTTTGCGGCCGGCCTCGTGGGCGGTTCCGATCAGCTCGGCTGCCATGTCGGCGGCGGCGTCGGTGGTCATGCCCTGGTTGGAGTTGGCGTAGCCGTCGGAAGCAGGCACCACGAAGTTCACCTCGTCGACCTTGGTCTCGAGGGCTCGCTCCAGGCCGCGCTGGTTCATAACGAGCCCGACGTAGGTGACGCTGGTGAGGTCGGGAAGGGCGGCAACCACTTCTTCGGCCTGCGCCATCTGCGGCACCTTGGTGGGGTGGACGAAGCTGGCGGCCTCGACGCGAGTCGCTCCGGCTTCGACCAGCCGGCCGATGAGGTCGACGCGATCGTCAACCGAGAGCACGGTGGCTTCGCTCTGCAGGCCGTCGCGAGGTCCGACCTCGACGATCTCGATGCTGCGGCTCAGAGGTTGCCCCGGAGAGCTTGCTCCCGCTCGATCGCTTCGAACAAGGCCTTGAAGTTGCCCTCGCCGAACCCGGTGGCGCCACGGCGCTCGATGAACTCGAAGAACACGGTTGGGCGGTCCTGCAACATCTTGGAGAAGAGCTGCAGCAACTGGCCGCCCTCGTCCTCGTCTGCGAGCACCTTCAGCTTCTCCATGCGGTCCCAGTCGACGTCGAGATCGGGCATGCGCTGCTTCAGGTCGTCGTAGTAGGTGGCGGGCACTGCCAACACGTCGAGGCCGTTGGCCTGCAACTGCTCGACGGTGTCGAGAACGTTGTCTGTCGCCATCGCGATGTGCTGGACGCCGGCGCCCCGGTAGAACTCGACGTACTCCTCGATCTGCGACTTCCTCTTTCCTTCGGCAGGCTCGTTGATCGGCAGCTTGATGATGCCGGTCCCGTCCCACACCACCTTGGACATGAGCGCGGAATACTCGGTGGAGATGTCCTCATCGTCGAAGTGCCGCAGCATCGTGAACCCGAAGATCTGGGCGTAGTAGTCGACCCAGCGGTTCATCTGCCCCCAGTCGACATTGGCGACTACGTGGTCGACGAACTTGAGCCCCGTCCACTTGGCGAGCTCGTCGGTGCGGGGCTCGAAGTCGGGCAGCTCACCGTCGAGCGTGACGAGCGAGTGGATGGTCTCGCCGTATGCCTTGATGCCAGCCATCTGGGCCTTGCCGCGCTCTGTCTCGAGGATCATCGGCTCATAGGCCGACTCGGCTCCTCGGGCGGTTGCCATGTCGTAGGCGGCCGCGGCGTCGGGCACCGAGAACGCAACGTCATGGACGCCGGGACCGTGCTCTTTCACATGCTCGGCGATGGGGTGATCCGGGTAGAGGGCGGCGCTGACGACGAAGCGGATCTGGTCGGAGGCGCACAGGTAAGAGGCGACGTCGCGAACGCCGGTCTCGGGCCCGCGGTAGCCGATTACCGAGAAACCGAGGGCTGTCCGCAGGAAGTGGGCGGTCTGGTAGGCGTTGCCGACGTACCACTCCAGATGGGAGAACCCCTTGATCGGGAACGGGTCCGTGGCGGCGTGGTCCTTGGCTCGTTCGAGGGTTTCGTTGTCCATTGGCACCTCCCGCCAGCGAGTCTAGACGTCGCCCTCGCGCGGCCGGCAGTAGCCTCGGCCGGTGAGCACCCCGGTCGATATCGATGACGCGAGACGCATCGTCTTCGATGGGCTCATCGATTACGCAGGTCTATTTCCGCCCGCCAGCCTCGACATGGCGGACGCCGTCGCCGGGTTCCGTGAGGCCAGGCGGTCCCCTTTCAGCTGGGTCGTCGACCGATTCATCGTCCCTGCGTCGCGGCTCACCGAGCTCGGCTCCCAGTTGGTTGGCTCGATGTCGGCGAACGAAGAGCCCTGGCGACTCAGCGTCATCGCCGATCTCGGCGAGTTCCCCTCATTCAGCCCAACCCACCGCGCCATCGCTTCCTACTCGAGCGAGATGGCGCCCGCGAGCTCGGTCGAGCTGGTCGAGGCCAAGCTGCCGCCCGGTCCCGCCGACTTGGACATCGGAGATGCCGCGGTTGAGTTCGCTGGCCTGGGTGCCGTTGCCTTCTTCGAGATGCCTCCCGACGAGTTGCCCGTCGACGGCATCGCAGCGGCTCGTCGGCAGCGAGATATCGCCATCGGGGCCAAATTGCGCTGTGGCGGCGTCACCGCAGACCTCTTCCCTTCACCCGAGCGAGTCGCGGACTTCATCGCGGTCTGCGTCGCCCGCAGCGTGCCCTTCAAGTGCACAGCGGGGCTCCACCATCCGGTGCGCCACGTCGCAGACGACACCGGCTTCGTCCATCACGGCTTCCTCAACATCCTCGCCGCCTCGCTGAGTGCGTTCGAGGCGAGGGAAGACCTGGTTGAGATCCTCTCCGACGACGACCCGACTTCTTTCGCTGTCAGCCGGACGGGGGTCAGCTGGAAAGGGCGTGTTTTCAGGGCCGATTCTGTCGCATCGTCGAGAGCGGCCGGGTTCATCGGCTACGGCAGTTGTGACTTCGACGAGCCCGTCGCCGACCTCTTCGAGCTGGGGATGCTGCCATGATCGAGGATCCGACCGTAGACGCCGCACTCGGTTCGTGGGTGCCGGTCCCGCCCGAGTCGCAGTTCCCGATCCAGAACCTGCCGTACGGGATCTTCCGGAGACCGGGAGACCGGGCGCGCGCCGGCGTCGCTATCGGCAACCGCATCCTCGACCTCGATGTCATCGCCGAGGCCGGTTTGTTCGACAAGCATGCCGCTTTGCCGTGGGGGGTATTCGCTCACGCAACGCTCAACCAGTTCATGGCTCTGGGGAGGCCGACATGGCAGGCGGTCAGGCGGCGGGTGTCAGAGCTGTTGTCGTTCGACAACAGAGAGATCCGCGACACATGGGGTTTGGCCGAGAAGGCCCTCGTTCCGCAGCCGGAGACCGAGATGCTGCTGCCCTTTGCGGTCGCCGACTTCATTGACTTCTATTCCTCCCGCGAGCACGCCACCAACCTCGGCAATATGTTCCGGCCGGGTGGCGACGCCTTGCTTCCGAACTGGCTCCATCTCCCCGTCGGCTACCACGGTCGGGCTGGGACGATCGTGGCCAGTGGAACTCCCATTGTTCGTCCCCGCGGTCAGGTCAAGCTGGGGGACTCTCCTCCACAGTGGATCCCGACCCGCAAGCTGGACTTCGAGCTCGAGGTTGGGTTCGTTGTTGGCATCGGCAACGAGTTGGGTTCGCGCATCACTACTGACGCCGCTCACAACCACATCTTCGGAATGATGCTGGTGAACGACTGGTCGGCCCGCGACATCCAGGCCTTCGAGTATCAGCCTCTTGGCCCCTTCCTCAGCAAGTCCTTCGCTACCTCGGTGGCGCCGTGGGTGGTCTCCATGGACGCCATGGCGCCGTATCGGGTGGCGGCGCCCGCGCAAGATCCACCGGTCCAGATGTACCTGATGACCGACGAGGACTGGGGACTCGACCTCAACCTCGACGTAGGGCTCCTGACCCGAGAGATGATGGAGCATGAGCGGGCCCCCGAGATCATCTCGAGGGTCAACTTTCGGGACATGTACTGGACTGCGCCCCAGCAGCTGGCCCACGCCACCGTCAACGGCGCGGCCATGCGCACGGGCGATCTTTGTGCCTCGGGCACGGTTTCGGGATCCGACCCAGGTAGCTACGGGAGCCTCATCGAGCTGACCTGGAACGGGGACGTTCCCATCGAGCTGGCGGGAGGTGCCCAGCGCACGTTCCTCGAAGATGGCGACTCCGTTGTGATCCGCGGCTGGTGCGGAGGCGACGGCAGGCCCAAGATCGGCTTCGGCGAGGTAAGAGGCACCATCTTCCCTGCCGAGGAGGGCTAGGCCGGACCTCCGGCTACCTCGGCGGCGAGACAGATCAGATCGATGGCAGGATCTCGACCAAGCGCTGCTAAGCCACCGCGTCGAGGGCGGCGAAGAAGCGAGCGTTCTCCGCTTCGGTGCCGATCGTGACCCGGATCCAGCCCTCCCCAAAAGGTCGGACCACGATGCCGTTGCGGGCCATGGCGGCGAGGAACTCGTCGGCCCGGTTCCGCGGATGCATGTAGACGAAGTTGGTTTGGCTCTCGGCGAACTCGTAGCCGCGCGACGACAGTTCGTCGGCGAAGACCTTGAGGGCGGCGGCGTTGGCGTTAACCCGGTCCGCCACTTTCTCGGGGTGTCGTAGCGCCTCCGTCGCCCCTGCCTGGGCCAGGCTGTTGACGGAGAAGGGCACCTGGACCCGGCGCAGCTCGGAGATGGTGGCCGGGTTGCCGACCATGTACCCAACCCGCAGGCCGGCTAGGCCATAGACCTTCGAGAACGTGTGGGCCACCAGCACGTTGTCGCGTTCCAATGCGATTGGCAGCGCGGTCCCGAAATCTGGTGCCTGCACGTATTCGTAGTAGGCCTCGTCAACGATGATCATCACGTCTTGCGGCACCGCAGAGATGAAGTCGACGACTGCCGCCAGCGGCACGTATGTGCCCGTTGGGTTGTTGGGGTTGCACAGGTAGACGAGCGAGGTGTCCGGCCGGAGGGCTGCAGCCAGTGCGTCCAGGTCGTAGCGATGATCTCCGGTGAGCGGGACCTCGATCTCGGTCGAGAAGCTGGTGCGGGCTGCGATGCGATAGAGGCCGAAGCTGGGCCATCCGTACGCGATGCTGCGACCGGGACCGCCCAGCGCGAAGGCCGAGATCATCATCAGTGAGGCACTCCCGGTCCCGAAGATGAGGGACTCCTTAGGCACGGACAGGAAGTCGGCGAGCTCGGCTCGCAGCTCGGACGCGTCGTTGTCCGGGTAGCGGTGGGCCATAGCAGCGGCTGTGGCGATGGCCTGTTGCACCTCGGGGAAGGGAGGAAGCGGGCATTCGTTGGAAGCCAGCTTGACGATGTCCTCCATGCCCAGTTCGCGAGCGGCTTCTTCGATGGGGGTGCCGGGCTTGTATGCGGTTATCCGGCTGAGGTCTTCGCGGAAACGAGGCATCGATCTGAGGTTAGGTCGACTCAGCGGATGGCGTACCGCCACGCACCGTCGCTAACCTCGCCTCCGGAGCGGAGTGAGGAAGCTGAGTGGCGCTGAATTTCGACCTTGCCGGCAAGGTCTACGAGTCCACCGAGGTCACGATCACGGCGGAGCAGATCGCTGCCTACGCAGACGCCTCCGGCGACCCCAACCCCCGCCATCAGCCGGGCGCCGACCAGGTCGCCTCATTGATCTTCGGAGTTGTACCCGGCTGGGAGGCAATGGGCCAGGTTGGATCTGACCCCGAATTGGGCGTCGACAATCCTCTGATGATCTTGCATGGGGAGCAGGAGTTTCGTTACCACGACGTCATCCGCCCGGGTGACACGCTGGTGATCACGCCAACCCTCGACAGCGTCGAGGACAAGGGCAAGGGAGCAACCTTCGTCTCCAAGACGGCTGCCACCCGGATCGACGGAGCGCCCGTCCTCGAGGCGCTGGCCACGATCTTTGTGCGCGGGGCGGGCAGCGGGCAAGAGCGAGAGAAGTCGGCACCCAAGCCAGCCCCGCAGCAGATGGCCGAGCGGGCCAAGTTCAGTTCACATGTCGATGTCGGAATGCCGACCGTCTACGCCGAAGCGTCCGCGACCAC
>Ga0224508_10000504_pt1 | contig 38634 bp, 43 predicted proteins | sample SF_Jan12_sed_USG_4_FD_170157 | JGI IMG/M metagenome (GOLD analysis project Ga0224508, IMG submission 170157) | Sediment microbial communities from San Francisco Bay, California, United States - SF_Jan12_sed_USGS_21 | ecosystem: Environmental > Aquatic > Marine > Sediment | place: USA... | reverse complement strand
AGCAGGTCGCCTTCATCGCCGACCATGTGGGACAGCGTTTCGAGGGAGCTATCACCGGCGTGGCGGAGTTCGGTCTGTTCGTCCGGCTGGAAGAGTCCCATGTGGAGGGGTTGATTCGTCTGGACTCCCTGGGTCCCGGTCGCTGGGTCTGTGACGAGCGACTCCAGACGCTCACCGCCGGCGATGGTCGGCGATTCGGTCTCGGGGGCAAACTGCAGGTCAAGATCCTGTCGGTGGATCGTTATCGGGCGCGCGTCGAGATGGGTCTGGGGGTCTCGCCTCCCGGTGGACGGTCTCGTCCCCGACGCCGTCGGCGACGATGATGCTCGACGGACTTGCGCCGAGACGATTTGGATCGGAAACTGGTCGCAGGAGGGAACGGTGACGGAAAATCGATCTCGAGGCACGATGCCGACGGGCGGGATGCTGATGTTGGTGGCCATCGGCGCCGTGTTGGGTCTGGTCTACAACGCGGTGGGTCTCAAGAGTCAGCCGGTCTGGGGGATCCCGTGGATCGGTGAGGATCGGCTCGCGGTATTCGATGACGTTCCGGCAATCGACGTCAAACCACCCGACCCGACGATCAGTTCCGACCCTCTTGCCGGGCTCGTCGGTGCCGGTTCTCTGCCTCAGATCGTCAATCCCGGTCGTCCCGTTCCTGTCACCGTCAACGTCCTCAAGGCTTACGTCGACCACGGTTCCGGAGCCCTGATCGTCGACGCCAGGGATCCCGACGAGTACGCCGAGTCCCACATCCCGGGGGCGGTCAATATGCCCTACGAGGAAGTTGTGACCGACCCCGAACGGATCGAAGCGATCGAGACCGGAGGCCAGCCCATCATCATTTACTGTGGCGGGCCCGAATGTGAAATCTCACGAAACCTCGCGCTGGACTTCTACTACGCCGGGCTGGAGCCCGTCGCGTTCTATGAAGGAGGCCTCCCGGAATGGATCGCCCTTGGCTATCCGCTTGTGGAGGGGGCCCCATGATGGGTTTACTGAGACACCCGTGGGTGGTCACGGGCTGCCGTGTTGGGATCGCGGTGGTCTTTATCGTCGCCGGACTAGCCAAGATCGGCGATGCCGAGAGCTTCGCCCGTCAGGTCCATAACTTCCAACTTATTCCGGTCGCTTTCGAAAACCTGGTTGCGATCGTCCTGCCGTGGATCGAGGTCGTCATCGGAGTGACGATGCTGGTCGGTTCGCGGCGTCGTGCCGGCGCCTGGCTGTCGTTGATCCTGATGGCCGGGTTCACGATCGCCGTCGCCGCCGGTGTCGCCCGAGGGTTGGACATCGAATGCGGCTGTTTCGGAACCGGAGACGGCGCACGTGTCGGCGCCGTCAAGCTGATAGAGAATGTGTTGTTGACGCTGGCGGCGTGGATCGGAACGACACGCCTGGGGCAGGAAGACTAGGCCAGCTTGTTGACGGCGCGGGTCAACCGCGACTTGCTGCGGTCGGCGGCGTTCACGTGGATCGCGCCATGCTTGGCCGTTCGATCCAGGAGCGAGAGGGTACCGGTCAAGAGACCGCGGGCGGTCTCGGCGTCGCCTTCGGCCACGGCCCCACGCAGTTTCTTCACGGCGCTGCGCAGTCGGGCGCGATGCCAGCGATTCAACTCGCGACGGGCGCGATTACGACGGTGCTCCTTCAGAGCGCTCTTGTGATTGGCCATCGGTCGGGTCCCTCGAAACTTGTTCAGAATCCCCGAAAAAGAGCTCTCGGGGAACGGCGGATTCTAGATCACAGGGCGCAGGGCGTCAAGGCGAGGCATTGAGGCTGGCAAGCTTGTCCGAGGCGATATTGGCCTCGTCACTTCCGGGGAATTCCGCCACCACGTAGCGGAGTTGGACGATCGACTCACCGATCTGGTTCAACTCCAGGTAGGCCAGCCCCTTCTTGAGGTTGCTGGCGGCCGCCTTGTCGGAGTCGGGATACCGCTCCAGGAGCCGATCGAAGGCCTGGATTGCCTTCTCGAAGCTGCCCTGGCTGAACCGGCACTCGCCGACCCAGTAGACCGCGTTGTCGGCCAGCGGGTTATCGGTGAAGCGCCGCTGATACTCGTCGAAACCGTCGATGGCTAGCCCATAGTTTCCCTTGGAAAAATCGGCATACGCGGTGTTGTAGAGCTCGTTGGCGTCGGGGATGACCCCCTCGCCGACCTCCACTGCCGGGCGGGCCGTATCGATGGACGGGGACGGGTCCCGGATCGCGGCAGGCGGAGTGATTCCCCCAGATCGTCGAGACTGACTCAGCGCTCGCTGGGCGTTGTTGGCCACGGTCTCCAGTCGACGATCGAGGTCGGTCATCCGCTCCTCGACGACGGCCGTGTCCCGAGCAACACGTTCGACTCGGGTCACCAGGTCGGCGTGCTCCTCCCGACGGACCTGGCCCCCCTCGTTGCCCGCCTCCATGCGGGCCATGGCGTCACGGGTCGCCTTCTGGTCGGACTGGACCCGACGAAGCTGCTCGCGGACATCATTGATGTCCTTCTGCATCTTCGAGAGCTGTTCCGGCATCACGCAGGCGGTGGCCGGCAACAGCAGGACCAGGATCGCTAGACCGATCTGTCGCCGACTATTCAAACTTGAATTCCGCACGGCGATTCTTGGCCCACGCGCTCTCGCCATGACCGCGATCTGCCGGACGTTCCTCACCGTAGGTGACGATGCGAACACGAGATCGGTCCACGCCCAGCGCGGAGAGGTAGTCGCGTACGGCGCGAGCGCGTTTTTCACCCAGGGAGATGTTGTACTCGAGGGTGCCACGCTCATCGCAATGACCACCGACGACGACGCCGTAGTCGGGGTTGTCGTTGATCAGGCCGGCGTTGGCCTGAATGGTGGCGCGAGTCGCGTCGCTCAACTCGAACTTGTCGAAGTCGAAGTAGGCGGTCTGTAGCTGACCGTTGAGTTGGGCGAGGGTCGGAGGGACCGGCTCTTCGACGACAGGCTTCTCCTCTTCCCAGCCCGCGTTGTCATCGACATCGACGGCGTCATCGTCGGCGGTTTCCTCGACGGCGTCCTGGGTCGGGGCGGTGTCGGCGACCGGTGTGGTGTCAACGGGCTTCTTGCAGCCAACCGCACCGACGAGGGCGAGGGCAAGAAGAAGGATCATCAGTTTCGGAAGCGATTTTGACATGAGTCTTATTCCTTACTCGCTGTCCCGACGGCTCGCGTCCTTGCGGGGGGGCGGGAGAGGCGTTGCATTGCGAACTCTTACGGCGAAAGCCACTCGATTATGTTGGATCGGACCCCGGATCGCAACCGCCGAGCGGCGGCTTTTTGACCTCAACGGGACCAGTCCGGTGTAAAGCTGTCGCCACCACGGGTGAGCCGTTTCACTCGACTGCCGTCGGCACGCATCGTGTAGACGTCGTAGCGACCGGCCCGACTGGAGGCAAAGACCAGGTGGCGACCGTCGGGGGACCAGCGAGGATTCTCGTTGTTGCCCTCGCCATGGGTCAGTCGCCGGACCTGCCCCGTGACGGTTTCCAGGACCACCACATCGAACTTGCCGTCGATCCGCGACACATACGCCAACTGCTCGCCACGGGGGCTCCAGGCCGGTGAACTGGCGTAGGGCGAACCAAAGGAGACCCGGCGAGCATTGAGACCCTCGGCGTCCATTAGATAGACCTGCGGGTTTCCGGTGCGGTCCGAGGTGAACGCGATCTCGCGACCGTTGGGGGACCAGGCGGGGCCCGTGTCGATGGCGTTATTGCGGGTCACCCTGGAATTCCGTTTGGATTGCCGATCGAGGATGTAGATCTCGCTGTTTCCGTCGACGTCCGAGACGTAGGCCAGCCGACGACCGTCGGGGGACCAGTCCGGTGCCGCAGACAGCTCGCCACCGACGGTGTCCAGGTGCCCAAGCTTGCCCTGGTTGTTCATGACGTAGACGCCGGGTTGCTTGCCTCGCCAGGAGGTGAAGGCCAACTCCTTGCCGTCGGGAGACCAGACCGGAGACAGGTTGGTCGAGCGGCTGGTCGTAAGACGACGAACTCGCTGTCCGTCGTAATCCATGATGTAGACCTCCTTGTTCTCCTCGTGGAACGACGAGAACGCGATCCGGGTCATGGCGACCCCCGGGCGACCGGTGAACTGTCGCATCAGGTCGTCGGCAAGCTGATGCGCCAACCGGCGGGCGAAGTCGTTACTGCCGCGATAGATGCGATTGAAGGTCATCTGCTTGGTCTGATTGTCGTGAAGCCGCGCCTCCAGATAGACGCGATCGTTCTTGTACTCTACGACCAGTCGCAGCATGGCGTCGGCGCCGATCGACAACCAATCGTCGTGACGCTCCTCATCGCCTTCGCTGGCGGGAATCAGCGAGTAGAGTTGCGGGTCGATGAGATCGAAGAATCCGCTGAATTCCAGGTCATCACGAACCGTCTGGGCGATCTCGGTGGCGACCGCGTCGCTGACACCCTGATAGCGGGCGGCAGGGACGCCGATCTTGAACGCACTGCCACTTCCGCTGATCGTGCCGTCGAGCCGTCGCTCTTCCTGAGCAGACGTTAGACCGGGCAGAAGCAGGAGGGGCAGAACGATACCTGGTACGAGCGAACGAAGCTGCATGGGCGGGTCTCCGATTCCGGGGTCAGAGGTCGTCGGGGTGGAGGACAAACAGGTAGGTCACCGGGAGCGATTCACTACGCCAGCGAGGTGGGAGCGGCGGCAGGGGCGCCGCACTCTGGACAGCGCGTAACGCCGAGCGATCGAGGACCTCGATGCCGCTGCTATCCAGGATTCGTAGGCCGGTCACCCGCCCGTCTCGCTGGATCTGCCACTCCAAACGGACGCCGACGGGCTCGCGTAGGTCGGTCAGCAGAGGGCGACGCCAGTTCTCGATCAGGACGGCCTGCACGGCCGAGGCATACCACGGGAACTCGTCGGAGAGACCTGCGAGCGGTGCCACACCGCTGCCGGCCTCCATCGCCAACTCCGATTCGTCGATCTCGGGCTCATCGTCAACTTCGGGCTCGGGTGCCGGGGTCGTGGGGGCCTTCTTGGTGTGCACGACATCTTTCGGCGCAGTCTTGGGCTTCTTGACCTTCGGTTGCTCGACCTTGGGTGTCTCTTTCTTGGGCTCGGTCTTCACCTGTGGCGTGGGCTTCTTCGCCGCCGGCTTGCCCTCGACTCTCTTCGTGACGGCCGGGGCCACCAGACTGACGACGATCGGCTCCGGCAAGGGGCCGCGGTCCTTGAAGTTAGGAAGGGCCAGCAGCACGGCGACCGTTCCGACGTGGAACAGGAGCGAGCCGATGACAAACCGCGGCAGCGGGCGACTGCGGGGTCCGAAGGAGGCGATGATGCGATAGCGGGGAGACACTTAGCGGCGCTCCTCCTCCAGAGGGACCGAGACCAACGCGATGCGTGTCATCCCGGCCGTGCGAATCCGATCCATCACCCACAGCACCTCGCCGTAGGTCAGCAACTTGTCGGCCCGCAGGTAGACGGTTTCGCCCGGACGGCTCTGGGCCAGGGTCCGCATCCGTTCGACCAGCAGATCGGGGTGGATCGGTCGATCGTTGATGCGGAGTTTGCTTTCGCGATCCATCGTGATGACGTACTGGGCCTCCTCGATGGGGTCGGCGCTCTCGGTGGCGGGTAGGTCCAGTCGAATACTGCGCTGCAGCATCGGCGCGGCGACCATCGAAATGATCAGCAGCACCAACATGACATCCACCAGAGGGGTAACGTTGATCTCCGCCAGTTGACGTCGATCCCGTCGCCCACCGCGACCGGAGACGGTGCCGCCCACGGGCTAGCTTCTCCGTCCCTGCAGCCGATGGACCAGATCCGCCTCGAACTCATCGATCAGGGAGTCCATCATGCGGAGTCGACCCTGAAAGTGGTTATAGAGGATGACGGCGGGAATGGCGGCGCCCAGGCCGGCGGCGGTCGCCACGAGGGCTTCGGCGATGCCCGGTGCGTAGGCCGCCAGGCTGGCGGTACCGCTGCTTCCGATGCCACGGAACGCGTTCATGATGCCCCAGACGGTGCCGAACAGCCCGATAAACGGGGTCGCGCTAGCGGTGGTGGCGAGGAAGCCCAGGCTTCGCTCCAGTTCGGTCATCTGCATGACGGCGTTCTTACGCAGGATGCGATCGACCGCCTCCAGCCCCTCACCCTTCAACGGCTCCCCCGGTGGAGGCGGGTTCAGGCTGATCTCGCGGAAGCCGGCACGATAGATATCGGCCAGCGGGCTCCACTGGAACTCCTCGGTCTCTTCCTGAATCGCCGCGAGACCCCCACCCCGATGGAAGCGTTCGAGGAATCGTCGCGATTCCTTCTCTGCTCGGGAGAAACGTCTGAACCGCTCGGCGGCGACGCCCCAGGAGGCGACGGAGAAGATGATCAGCGTCAAAAGCACGGCCTTGGCCATGGGGCCGGCTTGCATGACGAGAGACCAAACATCGAGGGATGGCGGGGCGCTGGAGACCAGGGGAAAGGGCAACGGGAACTCCTGACGTCCTATGAATGCGCAAGCCAAGGTATGCTATCCCAGGCGTTAAGGAGCGTCAAAAGAATAGCGATGCTGAAGACGTTACGCATAAGGGACCTCGTGCTCGTCGAGTCGCTCGAGATCGAGTTCGTCGAGGGTCTCAATCTCCTCACCGGAGAGACCGGCGCCGGCAAGTCGATCCTGTTGGATGCGCTCGGACTGCTCGTGGGCTCCCGCGGCGATCGCCAACGGATCCGCGCCGGTAAGGACCGGGCGGTGATCGAGGCCGTGTTGGAGATGACACTCGGCTCGGTGCCGCAGAATTGGGCCGACGAGAATGGCGTGGATTCCGGGGACGACGGCTGCTGGATCCTTCGGCGGGAGCTGGCCGCCGACGGCCGCTCGCGCGCATTCGTCAACGGGTCGCCGACACCGCTACGGACGCTGGCGGAGTTCGGCACTTTCTGGCTTGAGCTTCACGGGCAACACGACCAACAACAGCTCCTACGACCGGATAGGCAACTCCGTTTGCTTGATGCGTTCGGGGGACACGATCTCCAGTTGGAGACGACCGCCCTCCGTCATGACGAGGTCCTCGAACAACGAAAGATCCTGGAGCGATGGCGGGTCAGTGTCGCCGATCGAGAGCGACGACTGGCAGAGCTGACGGAGACCATCGGGGCGATTGAGGAGGTCGCCCCGAGAATCGGAGAGCGCGAGGAGCTGGATCAACGTCGTAATCGACTGCGACACGGTGCCGCTCTGCGAGAGGGGCTGGATCGTATTGCCGACTGGTTGCAGGACGGCGATGCCTCGGCGGTCACGCTCTCCGCGTGGGTGGCTCGTGAGGCCCGCTCCCTGGCGGAGCTGGATCCGTCTCTCACCGTCGGCGCCGATCGGATCGAGAGCGCCATGCTGGAGCTTGAAGACCTTGGTCGCCTCTTCGAGGACGCCCGTCGCGCGACCGGCGACGCCGCCGACAATCTCGAGGAGGTCGAGACCCGTCGTGCCGCGCTCGAGCGATTGTGTCTGAAACACGGCGAGGACGAGGCGGCGGTTCTTGAGACGCTGGAACAGGCGAAGAGCGAGCAGGCGGCCCTGGGAGATCCCGAGGCCGAGATCGCCCGTGCCGAGAAACGTGTGGCGCGGGCGGAGACCGGCTACGTGAAGGCCGCCGCCGCGCTGAGCGCGGCGCGACAGACCGCCGCGCATCGTCTGGCACCGGCGTGGCGCAAGCAACTCGCCCCCCTGGCGATGAAGGACGCAAGTCTGAAGATCGAACTCCCCGCGACGCGCGGAGAGTCGGTCGGCGAGGGATCCAAGGCGGTGGCCCTCTCCCGTCTCGGTGCCGAGCGGGTGGAGTTGCTGCTGTCGGCGAACCCCGGTGTCGCTCCACGCCCGTTACAGAAGGTCGCGTCGGGTGGCGAGTTGTCCCGCGTGATGCTGGCGCTGGCCATCGTCGGCGGGGCGGGGGCGGCCTCGACCCAGGTCTTCGATGAGGTCGACCAGGGTGTCGGGGGGGCGGTCGCCGACGCGGTCGGTTCGCGTCTCTCGCTGCTGTCCGAGAAACGACAGCTTCTGTGCGTCACCCATCTGCCGCAGGTCGCCGCCTACGCGCGATGCCACATAGTGGTTCACAAACGGGTCCGCGACGGTCAGACGCGGATGCAGGTGACGACGCTTGATGAGGAGACCCGGGTGGATGAGATCGCACGGATGTTGTCCGGTAAGCGGGCGACCGATACCTCTCGTTCCCATGCACGTCAGATGATCGGTGCGACGTCCCGTCGCGCGGGGAGTCCTTCATGAAGCAGACTGCCGTCTACCCCGGAACGTTCGATCCCGTGACCAACGGTCATCTGGATCTTGTGAAGCGTGCCCGTGAACGGTTCGATCGTGTGGTGATGGCGATCCTCGATAATGAGGACAAGACCCCACTCTTCTCGGTCGAGGAGCGGATACAATTGATCCGCAAGGCGGTCGGCGATCCCGACGTGGTGGTCGAGACCTTCAACGGCTTGCTGGTGGACTACACGCGGCAGGTCGGCGCCGGCGTGATCCTGCGTGGTATCCGGGCCGTATCGGACTTCGAGTACGAGATGCAGATGGCGATGATGAATCGTAAACTGGCACCGGAGGTCGAGACCGTGTTCCTGCTGCCGAGTGTCGAATACTCCTTCCTGTCGAGCCGCCTCGTCCGCGAAGTCGCCCGCCTCGGCGGTTGCCTCGACGGTCTGGTCCCGGACTGCGTCGCGACGGCCCTTCGGGACCGATACGGGGAACGATGATGCGTCGAACGCGGCTGACCATCATCCTGGGTGCCGTGCTTCTATTCCTGTGGCCGAGTGTGGAAGCCGCGACGACGGTGCGGCTGGCCGTCCTGGATGGCGCGATCCATCCGGCGAGCGCATTTCGAATCGAGGCGGCGATTACGGCCGCCGAGGAATCCGGCGACGCGCTGATTCTGCTGGAGGTCGATACGCCGGGAGGGCTGGTCGATACGACCGGCGAGCTGGTCCAACGGATCCTCAGTTCCGAGGTGCCGGTGGTGGTCTGGGTGGGTCCCGCAGGCGCCCATGCCGCGTCGGCGGGTTTCTTCCTTCTGCTGGCGTCGGATGTTGCGTTGATGGCACCCGGGACACGCACCGGCGCGGCATCGACCGTGCAGATCGGTGGCGAGAACCGGGACGATGATCCTCTTCTGCGAAAGATGAATGAAGACGGTGCCGCGTTGCTTCGTTCGATCTCGGAACATCGGGGTCGGAACATCGAGGCCGCCGAGAAGGCGGTCTTCGAAGCCACCGCCTACGAAGAGAGCAAGGCATTGGAGTTGGGCCTGATCGACGCGGTGGTAGAGAATCGCGATGCGGTCTTCGCCTACTTGAACGGTCGAGAGATCGTCCGCTTCGACGGGACGACGGTGGTCCTCGATCTCACGGAGGTGCAGGTCGTCGAGACGGAGTTCGACTGGTTGCAGGACCTGCGGATGTTCCTGGCGCTCCCCGTTGTCGCTGCGCTGTTGCTGATGGTGGGCATGGGGGGGATCTGGATCGAGATGACCCACCCCGGGGTGGTGCTGCCGGGACTCGTAGGCGCCACGGCCCTGATTCTCTTCGCTTTTTCCGCCTCGATCCTTCCCGTTTCGGCCGTCGGGTTGCTCTTGATCGCGTTGGCCGTCGTCATGTTCATTCTTGAGGTCAAGGTGGTTTCCTACGGGATGCTGACCCTGGGTGGAGCGGTCTCGTTGGTCTTCGGTGGGATTCTCCTGATCGACGGTCCGATCCCCGAACTGCGCGTGCCCCCCGGCGTGATCGTGCCGGTGGCCGTCATGTTGACGATCCTGATCGCCTTCGTGATGCGACTCGTGATGCGGGCTCACCGAGCGAAGGTCGCGACCGGCGAGGAGGGGCTCGTGGGGGAGACGGGACCCGTTCGTGTCACGATCGACTCGACGCACAACGGGCGCGTCTGGATTCACGGCGAACTCTGGAGCGCCGTGTCGTCCAGCGAGACGATCGAGGTAGGGCAATCGATTCGCGTCGTTGCCGTCGATGGAATGCGACTGACCGTTGAAACGGTCGCGGAGGAAGAACAATGACACCGTTGTGGATCGGGATTGGCGTTGCAATCACCATCTTATTGTTTCTGCTGGGGAACGCGTTTCGGGTGCTTCCCGAGTACGAGCGAGGTGTCGTCCTTCGCCTCGGTCGTCTGAAGGGGAAGCCCTATGGGCCAGGCCTGATCATCCTCATCCCGGTGATCGATCGGATGATTCGTGTGTCGTTGCGGACCGTCGTTCACGACGTTCCGCCTCAGGACATCATCACGAAGGACAACGTTTCCATCAAGGTCAACGCCGTCGTCTATTTTCGCGTGATGAACCCGATCAACGCCGTGGTCGAAGTTGAGAACTATCACTATGCGACCAGTCAGCTGGCCCAGACGACCCTGAGGTCGATTCTCGGCGAGTTCGAGTTGGATGAACTGTTATCGGGTCGTGAGCTGATCAACGGCAAGCTCCAGATCATCCTGGACCAGCAGACCGACCCCTGGGGTATCAAGGTCTCCGCCGTTGAAGTCAAACATGTCGATCTTCCCGAAGTCATGCAGCGGGCGATGGCCAAGCAGGCCGAGGCCGAGCGTGAGAAACGGGCCAAGGTCATCCATGCCGAGGGCGAGCGGCTCGCGGCGTCCGGACTATCGGAGGCGGCACGTGAATTGGGCAAGAATTCCGGGACAATGCAGCTTAGATACCTTCAGACCTTGACTGAGATCGCTTCAGAACGAAATTCTACCTTGATCTTCCCGCTGCCCATCGAGCTGCTGGGGGGATTCTTGAACAAGGCCAAGGAGTGAGGCCCGTTGGTGAAGTCCCTGGAAAAACTAAGCATTCTTGAGGATTCTCGGCAGACGGCCGCTCTCCTGGATGTTTTCAGGAGCCTCGATGTCGAGGTTCTGGCGGATCGCATGGTCCGGCCCATCGCCGATTGGCTCGGGGCGGATTTCGGGATCTGTCTGGGCAGCGTGCCCGGCCGGCGGAAACTGCTGCCCATCGCCGGGACGACCGACAAGGACGACCCCCGTAGGGTGGGCTTTTCGAACCTGGAGCCCAAGATCGTCCGCGGAATCGGCGAGCGACCCGTCCTGCGAGACGGTTGGGGTGAACTGGCCGACGCGGTACACGAGTGGCCCGGATCGGATCCCGATCGCGTCGTTCTTGTGCCGGTCCACGACGGCGAGATGCGGTTGACCGCCGTGATGGCGTTTGTCGTCGAGAAACCCGTCCCGTCGTCCCGGCTGGAACAGGTCGCCCAGTTCGTCGAGCTCTGTCGCGACGCGGTGGGGAACGCACTTCAAGTTCTGGCGCTCCGGGAACTGATCATCAAGGACGATACCGCCAACTGTTTCAACCGACGACACTTCGAAGATTTCCTGCCAGAGGAGCTGGCGCGGGCCAGCCGTTTCCGTTCGCCGGTATCCCTGATCTTCCTCGATATGGATAACCTCAAAGAGGTCAACAATCGCCACGGCCACAGCATGGGCAGCCGAACGCTGTTCGAGGTCTCCGTCCGCGTTCGCGGCAAGATCCGAAAATTCGACAAACTGTTTCGCTTTGGCGGCGACGAATTCTGTATCGTATTGCCGGAGACCGAATGGCACGGTGCCGTCGAGGTGGCGGAACGCGTGCGACAGGTCATCTCGGGAAAGAACCTCTTGATGCGTGAACTCGGCGATGGCGAGGGAGTCTCGATGACCGCCTCGCTGGGAGTCGCTTCGTTCCCGCTTCACGCCGGCGACCGACGAGAACTCGTGCAGCGTGCGGATCGTGCGATGCAGAAGATCAAGGCCTCCGGCAAGGATGGGATCGGCGTCGCCGACGTCAACGAGAAAGAGGATCCTCCCGCCGGAGAGAGCGATGGCTGACCCACAGGATTCCGACAGCGTCCGCGAGGTTCGTTTCGAGGGTTGGGGGCTGCTGGCGGTCGTGACGGTCCTCGTCATCGCAGGCGGAACCGCGTTCTATTCCGGTCGTCTCTACGAGCGAGGCCTCGGGCCGACATCTCCGAGTGTCGATGCGCCGGCTCTGGATCCCCTCGGGCAGGTGGTGGGCGGCGACGCGTCACTTTCGTCTGCCGACGTCGAGCAGACGGCGGATCACTTCGATCGACCCGCGGACTCGGCGACCCCGGCGGAGCCGCAACGAGAGCTGCCCAAGAAGCAAGCCGAGGATGCGGCGGAAGGTCGTCCCGATCCCGTCGCCGACCCAACCGACGGCGCGTTCTTCGTGCAGGTCTTTGCGGGTCGAGATCGACGCGCCGCCGAACTGCTGATGGAGAAACTCCGCGCGGACTCTTTCGCCGTCAAGATGGTGGCTAACTCCGAGGGCCAGAGTTCGCTCTACAAGGTCCGCGTCGGCGGCTTCCCCACACGGGATGACGCGCGGGTCGCCGCCGATGAATTGCAGAAGAAGGGCTACAACGGAGCGTGGGTCACAGACGGGGGTTGATTCCTTTGGCTGTGCTATCGTCCGTCGATGACGCTGGCCGACGCCGGCGCAAGGGAGTCCCGCGGTGGCCACCAGCGATATCCAGGAACTGAGCGATCGACTCGAAGCGCTCTCCGGAAAGGTCGACACCTTGCGGAGGTATCTTTGATGTCGACGGCAACAAGCTGCGTCTCGACGAGATCGAACAACGCCTGACCCAGCCCGAAGTCTGGGGTGACCCCGAAGAGTCCAAGAAGATCCAGCGTCAGCGCTCCCGTCTGGTCGAGCGTATCGAGGCTGCGGACCATCTAGGTGGACTGCGCGACGATGGGCAGACGTTCATCGATCTGGCCCGCGAGGGCGAAGACGTCGTCGAAGACCTGCAGGCCACGGTCGCGGAACTCGAGAAGCTCGCCGAGACCATCGAACTGGAAACGCTGCTGGTCGGGGAACACGATGCCGGCAATGCGATTGTCGAGATCCATCCCGGCGCCGGGGGAACCGAGTCGCTGGACTGGGCCGCCATGCTGTTTCGGATGTACCGGCGCTGGGCCGATCGACGTGGATTCAAGCTGGAAGTGCTTGACCATCAACCCGGCGAAGAGGCCGGCATCAAGAGTGTGACGATGTCGGTCAGCGGTGCGAACGCCTACGGCTATCTCCGAGTTGAACGAGGTGTGCATCGCCTGGTGCGCATCTCACCCTTCGATGCCCAGGCTCGACGGCACACATCCTTTGCGTCGCTGGACGTCCTGCCGGAGATCGAGGAAGCGGGAGAGGTCGAGATCGATGACAAGGATCTGCGGGTCGATACCTTTCGCGCGTCAGGCGCCGGGGGGCAGCATGTCAACAAGACCGACTCCGCCGTCCGCATGACCCATCTGCCGACCAACGTGGTCGTGACCTGCCAGAACGAGCGCTCGCAACATCGCAACAAGGAAGTCGCGATGCAGGTGTTGCGTTCGAAATTGTTCGATCTCCAGCAGCGGGAAGCCGATGCGAAAATGGCCAAGGAGGTCGGCGAGAAGAAGGAGATCGCGTTCGGAAACCAGATCCGTTCGTACGTGCTCGCGCCTTATCGGATGGTGAAGGACCATCGGACCCAGTTTGAGGTGGGCGACGCCGACCGTGTTCTGGACGGGGACCTCGACGGTTTCATCCGTTCGGCACTTTCGTTGCAGCGGACCGAAGCCGCCGAGGAGCAGGCGTCATGAGCGGCGAGAAGATCGACGAGCGGGAGTCGGAGATTCTCAAGAGCGTGATCCGCGCCCACATCGCAAGTGGCGACCCGGTGGGGTCGCAAACCGTCGCGGCCGGCGCGTCCCTGCGGCTCTCTCCCGCGTCGATACGAAACATCATGGCCGATCTCGAGGAGCGCGGATTCCTGAGTCAGCCACACCCGTCTGCCGGACGCGTGCCGACCGACCAGGCGTACCGCCTCTACGTCGACCAGTTGATCTCGACACCGACGATCTCCGATCGGGAGACGCTTCGAATCGACAAGGCGCTCGACGCGGGCGAGCGAGACGTCGACAAACTGCTGCTGGAGGTCTCGCGACAACTCTCGTCGGGTGCCGACGGTGTCGGTCTGGTGCTCGTCCCCAATCTGCAGCGGATGGTTGTGGAGCATCTCGAGTTTGTTCGTCTGGACACCCAAAGAATCGTTGCGATCCTGGTGGGTCGTTCGGGGGTCGTTCACAACCGCATCCTCGAAGTTCGTACTCCGCTTTCACAGCCGGAGCTGGATCGCATCGGCAGCTACCTGTCCGAACAGTTCGGTGGGCGGACTCTCCCGCAGATGCGGTCGCGGTTGCGGACACGCATCGCCGAGCAGCAAGCCCCCGATGCGGATACGGCTGCCGGCCTCGAGCTGGGGCAACGGGCGGTTGCCGTGGACGAGGCCGATGGCGACGTCATCGTGGAGGGTGGTTCGCGGCTCCTCGCCGCGCCGGAATTCGCCGATCTGGATGTTGCCCGAAGTCTCTTTCGGACCCTGGAAGAGAAGAATCAGCTGGTCGACCTGCTCAGCCGACTTCTGGGGGAAGATGGGGTCCAGGTGGTCATCGGCAATGAGAACCCGGTGGACGATCTGGCGCGGTGCTCCCTGGTCGCCGCTAACTACCTTTCCGGAGATAGAGTTATGGGCACTCTCGGGATCGTTGGGCCGACCCGCATGCAGTACGTCCGGGCCATCGCCCTGGTGGATTATCTGGCCCGGGCGCTCTCGATGAGGCTGGATCGGCGAGATGATTGACCCCGCTGGACCGGGGACCAAGGTTGTTAGGGTGGGGTCGCGGTCCCTGAAGCCGACGAGGAAGGGATTACTTTAGTGAAATCCGAGCGGGATCAATTTCGGGATCTGACCGTGGACGACGAGTCGGACGATATCGAGATCCTCGAGATCGTCGGGCTGGATGAGCCCGCGCGCCCGTCGAAGGCACGTTCGGGCGAGGACGAGCCTGCGAGACCGTTGATCGTCACCGACGACGACCCCGTCACGGAGGACGACGCGGTGACGGACCGCGATCGTCTCATCCGACTCTATGCAGATTTCGAGAACTACAAGAAGCGAATCCAGCGAGAACAGGACGAAGCCGAGCGTCTTTCTGCGGCTCGAGTGATGAAGTCACTGCTGCCGGTTCTGGACAACTTCGAACGAGCCATCGGCTCCGCCAACGAGAGCGGAACCCAGGACCCACTTCTCAAGGGCGTCGAACTGATTTTTCGCCAGCTTCTCGAAGCGATGCGCCGGGAGGGCGTGGAAGCCATCGATACCGTCGGTGAAATGTTCGATCCGGAGTACCATGAGGCGGTTGCGACGACCGAGAATTCGGGCTTCCCGTCGCATACGGTGATCGAGGAGATGCAGCGCGGCTACAAACTCCACGATCAGGTGATACGCCCGTCGTTGGTCAGGGTCGCCGTGGAGATCGACGAGCCGGATTCGCGCGAGGGAGAGGGTAGCTGACCATGGCCAAAGCCGTCGGAATTGATCTCGGCACGACGAACTGTTGCATCTCGGTGATCGAGGGCACGAAGCCGCGTGTCATCGCGACCCGCGAGGGCTCCCGCACGACACCGTCCATCATCGCGTTCACGTCTCGTGGCGAACGGCTGGTGGGGCAGATCGCCAAGCGTCAGGCGTTAACCAACCCCCACAACACCATCTACGCCGTCAAGCGTCTGGTGGGTCGCAAGTTCGACTCGCCGGAAGTCGCCAAGGCGATGCAGATCGTCCCGTATCAGATCGTCCCGTCGGAGAATCGCGACGCGTGGATCCGGGTCCGGGATCGCGATTACTCACCGCCGGAAATCGCCGCGTTCGTCCTTCAACACCTGAAGGAGATGGCGGAAGACTACCTGGGCACCGAGGTGACGGAGGCTGTCATCACCGTGCCGGCCTACTTCGATGATGCGCAGCGTCAGGCCACCAAGGATGCAGGCCGGGTGGCCGGCCTGTCGGTCCTCAGGATCGTCAACGAGCCGACGGCCGCCGCGCTGGCCTACGGCATGGACGAGGGCACCGCATCCCGAAAGATCGCGGTTTACGATCTTGGCGGCGGCACGTTCGATATTTCGGTTCTGCAACTCGGTGAAGGCGTCTTCGAGGTCAAGTCGACGTCCGGCGACACGTTCCTCGGAGGCGAGGATTTCGATCAGCGGATCGTTGACTGGTTGGTGACGGCATTCAAGGAAGAGTCCCTGATCGATCTTCGAACCGATCGGATGGCCCTGCAGCGGCTGAAGGAAGCGGCCGAGAAGGCCAAGTGCGAGTTGTCCACCGAGCAGAGCGCGGAGATCAATCTCCCGTTCATCAGCGCGGACGACAGCGGGGCCCGTCATCTTCACACCACTCTGAGCCGCGAGAAGCTCGAGGAGCTTGTGGACGACCTCGTCGAACGCACCGTCGGCCCCTGCGAGGAGGCGCTCAAGATGGCCGGGCTGCAGGCTGCCGACATCGACGAGATCCTACTCGTCGGTGGGCAGACCCGCATGCCCAAAGTCCTCGAGACCGTATGTAAGTTCTTCGGTCGATCGCCCTCGAGCGACATTAACCCCGACGAGGTCGTCGGGGTCGGTGCTGCGGTACAGGCGGGCATCCTGAAGGGCGACGTCAAGGACCTGGTCTTGTTGGACGTCACGCCGCTGTCGCTGGGAATCGAGACCCGGGGCGGGATGTTCACGAAGATCATCGAGCGCAACGCGACGATCCCGACGCGAAAGAGCAAGATCTTCACGACCGTCGCCGACAACCAGACGAAGGTCGAGATTCACGTGTTACAGGGTGAGCGCGAGATCGCCGGACACAACAAGTCGCTCGGTCAGTTCGAACTGGTCGGGATTCCGCCGGCGCCACGTGGCGCGACCCAGATCGAGGTCACCTTCGACATCGATTCCAACGGAATCGTCAGCGTCCAGGCCCGCGACCTGGTGACGCAGCGGGAGCAGAAGATCCTGGTAACACCCTCCAGCGGTCTCTCCGAGAACGAGATCTCCGGAATCGTCGAGGATGCCAAGCGGCACACCGAGGAGGATCGGCGCCGGGCCGAGTTCATCCGCGCGAAGGCCCGTCTCGAGGGGCTGGTCGAGAGCAATCAGAAGACCTACAACGAGTTCGGGTCCATGCTGGCGCCTCAGCAGCAGACCGACGTCCGCAAGATTCTGGACGATGCCCGCGCCGCCCTGGAGTCCGGCAGTGCCACCGACTGCACCGAGGCCCTGGAGAAAATCGCCACGATGGGTAAAATCCTGTCCGAGGTCATCCTCTACGACCCCGGACAGTTTTCTTCCGCGGGCGAAGGTGAGGGGACCGGGGAGTCCTGACCCTTGTCCGATCGCGATTATTACGAGCTGCTCGGCGTCGAGCGGGATGCCGGGCTGCCGGCCATCAAGAAGGCCTATCGCGCCGCCGCCATCAAATACCATCCCGATAAGAATCCCGGTGATCAGCAGGCCGAGGACCGGTTCAAGGAAGCGGCCGAGGCCTGGTCCGTCCTCTCCGATACCGAGAAGCGGGCCCTCTACGACCGCTATGGGAAGCGGGGTCTCTCCGGTGCAGGAGCCGGCGGTGGGTTCAACCCCGACGCGTTCACGGACTTCAGCGATATCCTCGGTGACCTCTTCGGCTTCGGTTCGATCTTCGGCGGGGGTGGCGGACGTCGCGGTCGTGGTCGACGCGGCGACGACCTGCTGTTCGAGTTGGAGATCGAATTCGAGCAGGCCGTGTCCGGCACCGAGACACGAATCCAGGTGCCTCGTGCGGAGAACTGCGAGGATTGCGACGGTAGCGGCGCCGCCCCCGGCGGCATCGAGACCTGTTCGGAATGTTCCGGCCGCGGGCAGGTCGCGTTCCAGCAGGGTTTCTTCACCATCGCTCGCACGTGTTCACGCTGTCGCGGTGCCGGCAAACAGATCACGAAGACCTGTGACGGCTGCAACGGCGAAGGTCGGATCCAGGAAGAGCGCACGCTGACGGTTCGTATCCCTCCCGGTGTTGACGACGGGATGCGGCTTCGCATGGTCGGTGAAGGCGAGACGGGTCAGGGCGGCGGCCCCCCCGGCGACCTCCACGTCGCGCTTCACGTTCGTGACCACAAGGTCTTTACGAGGGACGGCAGCGATCTGCACTGTGAACTCCGACTCGGCTTTGCCCAGGCGGCCCTCGGTGCGGAGGTTGAGGTTCCGACCCTCGACGGAAGTCATCTGCTGCCGATCCCCGCGGGCACTCAGTCCGGTGAGCGGATCCGTCTTCGTGGGAAGGGCGCGCCTGCGTTGCAGTCCAGCGGACGTGGGGATCAGATTGTCCATATCCAGCTGGTGACCCCCGAGGACGTCGATGGAGAGATGCGTGAGCTTCTCGAACGGCTGGCCGAGATGGAAGGGCAGCAGATCGGTGACGGCGGGTTGTTTGAGAAGGTTCGAAAGATCTTTCACGGCTGACATCGGTTCATGCAGCGCCCCGAAACAGCTCGATGGCACGCCCTGGTCCTGACGCTCCCCGAGGAGCGTGCCGACGAGATCGGGGCGGCATTGGCCGGTGGGCGTCTCGGCGTGCATTTCGAAGACGCCGGAGCGACGTCGACGCTCGTCCGGATCTACCTACGGGAGCCGGACGCCATCGAACCGGCGCTCGAGGATGCCCGAGAGCTCCTGGCCGCCTATGGGCTCGACGCCGATCAGTGCGGTTTGGGCCAAGAGTTGGTCGAGGACGGACGGTGGGTCGAGCGGTACCAGGCGTCTCTGAAGCCGTTCGTGCTGGGACGTGGGTTTGTCGTCTGGCCGTCGGGCACCGGGGAGCCCGTCGAGGGGCGGCACGCGCTGAAGCTGGTGCCGGGGCGGGCGTTCGGCACGGGCGAGCACCCGACCACGCAGGCCTGCACGGAGCTCCTCGAGCATCGGGTGCGGCCCGGCAGCCGCTGGCTGGATCTTGGGTGTGGGACCGGCATTCTCTCTCTGGTTGCGCAGCACTCCGGCGCCGCGTCGGTGGTAGGTTGCGACCTGGATCCATTGGCCGTCGATGTCGCTCGAGAGACCGCCGCGATCAATGACGGTCCGTCGGGGATCCGCTTCGTTGTCGGCTCCGCCACCGCTCCCCCGGAAGGTGGGCCGTTTGATGGGGTGGTCTGCAACATCAGCCCGTCGTTCTTTCAAACCTATGCCGCCGAGACCGCAGAACTCGTAGCGGACTCCGGACTATTGATCGCCTCGGGTTTCCTCGTCGAGGACGCGGTGTCCATCGCGAACGGCCTGGCCGAGTACGGACTTCGTGAAGTCGAGCGTGTCGAGCGAGCACCGTGGGCGGTCCTCGTCGTCGAACGAGCATCGACGGCATGAGTCGACGCTGGCGAGTCTTCCATGATCCGCCGATCGTCGTCGGCGATTCGTTGGAACTCGGTAGCGACCAGGCCCATCACGCCCGTTCGGTGTTGCGCTTGCAGGCGGACGACGAGGTCCTCGTGTTTGACGGCGAGGGCGGCGAGTGGATGGCGCGCATCGAGACCCTGACGAAGCGCGAGGTTCGGGTGCGGGTGGGGGAGCCTGCTGCCGACGCGTCGGTCGATCCGAGTTTTTCTATCGAACTGTTTCAGGCGCTCTGTCGTCAGGATCGTCTCGAGTGGCTGCTTCAGAAGGGCTGTGAGCTCGGGCTGCAGGGAATCCATCTCTATCCCGCCAAGCGAGGAGAGGGTCCCCCATTGACCCGTAGTCGATTGGATCGTTGGCGGCGCGTGCTCATCGAGTCGTGCAAGCAGTCCGGTCGTCGCCGACTGCCGATTCTCGGATCCATCGAACGACTCCCCGACGTCCCCGGAGGGGTGATCGCGTTCCTCGCCGACCCACGGCAGGCCATGCCGTTGATCGCCCGGCTCGGACAACCCCGTCCCGATGCCTGCTGGGTCGCCGTGGGGCCGGAATCGGGTCTTGACGATGCGGAACTTGACGACGCCGTCTCCCGTGGTTGGCAGCCCGTGTCCCTGGGACCCCGGGTGCTTCGCACGGAGACTGCGGGGCTCGTGGCCACCGCCGTGATCCAGTCGTGCTGGGGAGATCTGGCCTAAAACCCACCGAATGGACCCTCTTCGGGCCCCATTTGACTTGCCGCGGGTCGGTTCCTAGATTCGACAAGGTACGGCTACCAAGGGCTACGAGGGACCGATGCATATCAATGATCTGCTGAAGATGACGACCGAACGGGGTGCCTCCGATTTGCACCTCAAGGTGGGCAGCTATCCCGTGATTCGCGTCAACGGCAAGCTGATTCCGATGACTGACCAGAAGCGCCTGATGCAGGAGGACACCATCGCGATGGCGTTCAGCATCATGAGCGCGCGGCAGAAACAGAAGTTCAAGGATCACTTCGAACTTGACATGGCGTATTCGGTTCCCGGGCTGGGTCGGTTCCGTTGCAATGTGTTTCAGCAGCGCGGCACGGTGGGTCTGGTACTCCGTGTCATTCCGGTGAAGATCCTCACGGTCCGTGAGCTTCATCTTCCACCGGTCCTCGAGCAGATCGCCCAGGAGCGTCGCGGGTTGATCCTGGTGACCGGTACGACCGGTTCCGGTAAGTCGACGTCGCTCGCGGCCATGATCGACTACATCAACTCCGTCCGAACCGAACATCTCATGACGATCGAGGATCCCATCGAGTTCCTCCATCGGGACAAGAAGAGTCTCGTCAACCAACGCGAGGTCGAGGTCGACACCAAGTCGTTCGCCTTCGCCCTACGTTCGGCGCTCCGTCAGGATCCCGATGTCATCCTCGTCGGTGAGATGAGAGACTACGAGACGATCGAGACGGCCCTCAACGCGGCCGAGACCGGTCATCTTGTTCTCTCCACTCTGCATACGGTCGACGCCACCGAGACGATCAACCGAATCATCTCCGTCTTCCCGCCACATCAACAGAAGCAGGTGCGTCTGCAACTCGGCGCCGTGTTGAAAGCCATCATCTCCATGCGACTTGTCCCGCGGAAGGACGGGAAGGGGCGTGTGCCCGCCGTCGAGGTCTTGCGATCGACCCCGTTCATTCGGGACTGCATCGAGAACAAGGAAAAGACCAAACTGATCAACGGCGCCATCGCGCAGGGAACGTCACAGTATGCGATGCAGACGTTCGACCAGTCGCTCAATAGCCTGTTCCAGAACGAGCTGATCAGTTTCGAGGAAGCCCTTCGGCAGGCCACGAACCCCGATGAGTTCAAGCTGAAGGCCTCCGGAATTCAGTCGGCGTCGGATATGGCGCAGGCGCAGATGGAGAGTACGGTGGCCTCGCCCGAAGAGAACGGCGACTCCGACCCGCACGCACCGGAATCGCCGTTCGAGTTCACGAACAGCTAGATCGAATCTCGCGACGGTACGGCCTGCGGTCTCTGATACCGTAGCCGTGCCATGCCAGATGCCCGCCGCAAACCAAGCGACCGATCGACCCGCGATCCGTTCGTCGCATTGGTGCGTGCTGTCGGATATCGTCCGCTGACGGCGCTCGAGGCTTCCGCTCGCCTCGGCAAGCTCGGCTTCGATTCCGACCAGGTGGACGCCGCCATCGCTCGAGGTCGAGACGAGCGCATCCTCGACGACGGCAAGTTGGCGGAGGACTACCTGGTCCTGCGCGCGGAGCGTCGGCTCGAGGGGCCGCGTCGCCTTATCCGGGAGCTGGTCGGCCGCGGCGTCGATGAGTCGCTCTGTGAGTCGGCATGGCAACGCCTCGTCGCGTTGGGCGATGTCGACGAGGACGCGCTGTTGACTCGGCGGCTGGATCGCTTGCTCGCAGCGCCGCGGTCCAACACGTCGAATGAACGACGCCGTGTATATAATGCGCTGCTTCGAGCGGGATTCGAGCCGAGTGCGGCTCGCGATGCCGTGATCAAACGGGACATCCGCTAGAGCGGGTACGGGGCGGGACGATGGAAGCCAACAAGGCCCGCAGGGCCTTCATCGATTACTTCGTGGAGCGTCAGCACCAGGAGGTCGCGAGTTCACCGGTCGTTCTTCCGGACGACGCGACGCTGCTGTTTGTCAACGCCGGTATGAATCAGTTCAAGGATGTCTTCACCGGACGCCGGGCCGCCAGCAGCCCCCGGGCGGTCTCCTCGCAGAAGTGTCTGCGCGTCTCGGGTAAACACAACGATCTGGAGATGGTCGGGCGGACGCCACGGCACCACACCTTCTTCGAGATGCTCGGCAACTTCTCCTTCGGGGACTACTTCAAGAAGGATGCGATCGCCTTCGCCTGGGAGCTGATCACCAAGGTCTACGGACTGCCGCCCGAGCGGCTCTGGGTCTCCGTCTTCGAGGGTACCGATTGTTTCGAAGCGGATGACGAGGCATTGCGGATCTGGCGTGACGACATCGGTGTCGACCCGGATCGAATCCTCAAGCTCGGGGAAGAAGAGAACTTCTGGCGGATGGGAGAGACAGGACCGTGCGGGCCGTGTAGTGAGATCCACGTTGACCTCGGTGACGAGTTGACCTCGGTGTCGGGTCCCTCCAACCCGGCCACGGACGAGCGGCGGTTCCTCGAGATCTGGAACCTGGTGTTCATGCAGTTCAATCAGTGTGCCGACGGGGCCCGCGAGAACCTACCCGCTCCAAGTATCGATACCGGCATGGGTCTCGAGAGGATCGTTTCGGTCCTGCAGGGCAAGCAGAGCAACTACGACACCGATATATTCGCCCCGCTCCTGAATGCCACGGCGGAACGTTGCGGCACCCGTTACGGAAAGGACCCCGAGACCGATTTCTCCATCCGCGTGATTGCGGATCATGCCCGGGCCTTCGCCTTCCTGGTGGCCGAGGGGGTGGTGCCTGCCAACGACCGACGAGGCTACGTGCTTCGGCGCTTGCTCCGTCGTGCCATCCGTCACGGACGGAAGCTGGGGATTCACGAGCCGTTCTTGCGAGATGTCACGCCGGTCGTCGTCGAGCAGATGGGAGACGTCTATCCGGAGCTCCTGGCGTCCAAAGATGCGTTGCTTCAGATCGGCGATCTGGAGGAGCGGCGGTTCGCCGATACGCTCTCGACCGGCCTGCAGATGCTGGATGACAAGCTCGGCGCACTGGGCACGGAGAAGGATGCCGGCGACACCCCGTTGGTGCTTCCCGCGAAAGACCTCTTCCTGCTCTACGACACCTTCGGATTCCCGCTGGATCTTGCCCGCGATATCGCCGACGAGCGAGGGATTCAGCTCGACGAGGAAGGCTTCAAGCGGGAGATGGCCCGGCAACGAGATCGTGCCCGGGCATCGTGGAAAGGCGGCGGGGCCACCACGGATACCGCGGCCTACGAGGCCTGGAGCGATCAGCCATCGACGGAGTTTCTTGGTTATGACCGTCTGGCGTTCGATGACAGCCGCGTGCTGGGCATCCTCAGCGACGGCACGCCGATCGATACGCTGGTCGCGGGACAGACCGGCGAGCTGCTTCTGGCATCGACGGCTTTCTATGGAGAGGCGGGCGGGCAAATCGCCGATCAGGGCATGCTGGCGGCAGAGAACGGTCGGGCACAGGTGACCGACGTCGTTCGACGCGGCAACGGTCTGTTCGTTCATCGCGTCGTACTGGAGGAGGGCGCCATCGCGATCGGCGATCGCGTCCGTGGTGACGTCACGGAAGAGAGACGCGCGGCGATCAAGCGCAATCACACCGCGACGCATCTCCTGCACGCCGCACTGCGAGACGTGATCGGGACTCACGTCAAGCAGGCCGGCTCGAGAGTCGGAGACGACCGCTTCCGATTCGACTTTACGCACTTCGCGCCGGTGACTCCCGAGGCACTCTCCGATATCGAGTCCCTGATCAATCGGCAGGTGCTGGCGGATGTCGAGATCGAGACGAAGGAGATGGACGTCGACAGCGCACTCGAGCTCGGTGCCATGGCGCTGTTCGGCGAAAAGTACGGATCGCGGGTTCGCGTCGTGTCGATCGGTGACTTCTCCCTCGAACTGTGTGGCGGTACGCACACCACGCACACCGGGGAGATCGGATTGATCAAGCTTCTAGAGGAGCGCGGAGTTGCATCGGGTACGCGACGAGTCGAGGCCGTTAGCGGCGAGGGGGCGCTCGATCGATTTCGGGCCGTGCAGGGGATCCTGTCCGGTCTCGAGGCCGAGCTCTCCGTCCCGGCAGACGCCCTGCGGGGCGAGATCGAGCGACGCCTCGGGCAGCTCCGAGATCTTCAGAAACAGCTGGATCAGCAGCGGGTCGGCGCCATCCGGGACCATCTCGATGAGATCGCCGGGGAAGCCGTCGATGTCGAGGGCGTCCGGGTGGTCGCGCGTCGGGTTGACGGCCTTTCGCCTCAGGATATGCGTGAGGTTGCCGATGCACTGCGGGGGAAACTAGGTTCTGGAGTGGTGGTTCTGGGTCGGGCCGTCGGCGGGAAGGCCTCGCTGATGGTCGCCGTGACCGAGGATCTCCGTAAGAACCTGCCGGCAGGTGCACTGGTGAAAGAACTCGCCAGGAAGATCGGTGGGGGTGGCGGCGGTCGCCCCGACCTGGCCGAGGCCGGTGGAAAACAGCCGGAGCATCTTGACGCAGCGCTTGCGGCTGCCGCCGATGAGGTGCGACGAAAGCTGAGTTGAGAGGCTCGACGTCAATGAAAGTCATGCCGTACAGGTTGGTCATTCTGGTCACCGCGCTGTTCGTGACCCCGTCGATCGGGCAGGCCGACACCTCGATCGTTCGCAGCAGCGACGACGCCGGACTGGCCTTCAGCAACACGTCATCCGCACCCGACCTCTCGCCGGGACACCGCTCACGCGGACGCCGATCGTCGCGGGGCGGGTCTCTCGCCGATCGTCGCGCGGCCATCGAACCCGTGCTGCATTCGACGGCTCGGCGAAACCGACTCAGTCCCGATCTCGTCCGTGCGGTCGTCGAGGTGGAATCGGCTTACAACACCCACGCTCGATCGCCCAAGGGCGCGATCGGTCTCATGCAATTGATGCCGGCCACCGCCCGTGCGTACGGGGTCAAGGATCCTTACGCCGTCGACGAGAACCTTGATGGTGGCTGTCGGTATCTACGTGCGCTGCTCGACCGTTACGACGACGATTTGAACCTGGCGTTGGCCGCGTACAACGCAGGTCCCACCGCGGTGGATCGTCACGGCGGGATTCCGTCCTACCCCGAGACCCGTGAGTACGTGCGTCGGGTCAGAGAGCGGCTGGAGTCGCAGAGTGAGGGTCGCAACCAACTGGCATTCGGGAAGCCGCCGCGAATGGTCCGCGGTTCCGACGGTTCAATTCGAATCGTCAACTGACCTGTGAGTGCAGCTTCCGTTGCACCTGTCGGGGCGACGCGCGTTCGTACTTGACGAAGTTGCGATAGAAGTCCCGGTAGTTCTGGTAGCCGACCCGGTAGGCGATCTCGGAGAGGCTCCGCTCCCCATTGGACAGAAGACGCCGCGCGCTGTCGAGGCGCCGCCGCTGGATCGCTTCGGTGATCGTGTGGCCGGCGTGCTTCTTGAAATTCCGCGAAAGGTAGTTGGAGGAGACATGAAGCCCCGCCGCCACATCGGATAACGAGATCCGGCGTCGGAAATGGCGATCGATGTACGTCAGCGCCCGCTCGACGATCTCCGGGATGTCGGAGGCCGCGGGCTCCGTCTGGGCTCGAAGTAGACGGCCCAGAATCTCGTCGAAGCGTTGCCGCGCGATGGCGAAACTCCGACACCCGTCAAACTGCTGGATCAGCTCCAGCCGTCGCGTCTGGAACCGGTGACTTCGCACGTCGGTCTCCGCCAGAGAGCCGTGAACCTGGTGGAGCAGGCCCAGCAGGAGTTGGGTCGCGACGCGTCCTTCCCTGGGGCCCTCTCCGGGCTGTAGCGTGCCGGAGAGACGGAGCAGGAGCTCCCGGGCTGCGGAGCGATCGCCGAGGGCCAGCGCGCCCAGCCCACGCTCCTCCAGGGCGGCGTCGTATCCGATCCGCCGGAGAAGGGTCGTCGAGTCCTGTCTGGGTCGGGGCATCCCTCTCCAATACTGAAGTAATTCCCGGAATTTGGGCCTGTAGAACCGTGCGATGGGAGTGTACGGAGAAAACCGGGCCGTATCAACCCTTGCGGATGCCGGATCCGCAGCATCCCGGGTCCTGGGGCAATTGCGCTTGACACCCCCTGAAGTACGCCATAAAAGAAGACTACCGATGTCTTGGGGAAGACCTTGGGGGGGGTAGATGAGTCAAACAAATGCAGGAAAGATGGCCCAGTCTTCCGAAAACGTTGAAGGATTAACGTCCGAGACGACTCGTCTCGGCGAATACCTGCGTCGTCTTCGGGAAGGTTACGGCTACACCCTGCGAAAAGTCGAAGAGCGAGCAATGGCCCTGGGCGAAGCAATCGACAATTCTCAGCTCAGCCGCTTCGAAAAGGGCAAGGCTGTCCCATCCTTTGACAAGCTGCGGGCTCTGGCCCGTGTCTTCAACGTACCGGTCCAGAACTTCTCCGACGTCCTCGACCTCGAGGAATATCAGCCCTTCAAGCCGACCAGCGTGGTCCACGCGGAGCTCCTCAGAGACGGTGCCGACTGGATGGCCCGAGGCGAGCACGGTCGGGCATTCGTGACCTACGAGCGTGCCTTCGACCTGGCGGAGCGCGAGGGCGACCCGGTTCGGGCGGCAGAGTTGGCCGCGGAGGCTCGCTGGCGGATGGCCACGGCTCTGAAGGCCCTCGGCAAGCTGTACATGACCGAACGCGAGCTTAGAGCGATTCTCAAAGACCGCAAGAAGCTGGCACCTCACACACGGATTCGGGTTCTGTTGCAGTTGTCTTACCTCTACCGTGAGCTAGGTGACTACTACCTTGCGTCGGTTCTCGCCCGTGAGTGTCTCGAGTTGGCCGAAGGGGCAGGCGATCGTCTGACCCAGGCCGGTGTGCTGAACACCCTCGGCAATATCGCTCACGACGAAGAGGAGCCTGTCACCGCGCTGGATATTTACAACCGCGCGTTGGATGTGCTCCAACACCTCGACGGACATCACGAGATGAAGGCCACCGTATTGACCAACCTGGGTGGTTGTCACGTCACCGTGGGGCGATTCGACGAGGGGATTGCGCTTCTACGGGAGGCTCACTCCCTGGCCCGCGATCGCGGCTTCCGACGCTCCGCCGCCCTGTCGCTGACGAGGATGGCCGAGGCTCACATGGCTCGCAACGAGCATGGTCAAGCACGACAGATCCTGGAAGAGTCGGATCTGCTCGCCAATCGCACCGGCGATTGCTACTACGACATGTTATTCCTCAACGCCCATCATCGTTGGAAGATGGCGCAACGAGAAGAGCATCCCACTCGGGAGAAGATCGCGTTCGGGCGGCTTCGACATCTGCGGTCGATGTTGCAGCGTCGGTTCCCCGAAGTGGAAGAGTTTGACCAGCATATCGAACGGATTCGGAGGTGATTGGGATGTATCGCGGAATTGTGCGACTGACGGTCGCAGTGATACTGGTCGTGGGATTCTCCAACGTGTTTGGGGAAGTCGTCGCGAGGACCGATCGCAACGGAAATTATCTGTCGACCCAGGTCATCGCCGAGGCGGGAACCGAGGCCGCCAAGATCTGGGCTCCCCGCGGTCGAACTGCTCGGGCGCTACGCTACGCCGTTCCGCTCAATCCCGACGGGGATCTCACGGGCGATCTCATCCCTTCGTATGCGGAAGGTGAACTGGATCAGGGTTCCTGGGTTGTCTGGAGCCGAGGAACGGGTGCAGGTTACGACCTGGCCTACAGTCGCTGGTATCGCGGCGGTTGGTCTGCGATCCGTTGGATCGAGGATCTTTCGACCGAGGCCGACGAGATGGATCCGATGATCGACCTCGATCCGGCCGGCGTCCCGTACATCGTCTGGTGGACTGAGGCCGAAGGGAGGGGAACGGTCCACATGACCCGATTCCTCGAGACCCGCTGGATGGACCCCTTGCAGTTGTCCTCCGACAGTACGGATGCACGCAACCCCATCGTCTCTGTCACCTCCCTGGGCATCATCTACGTCCAGTTCGAGACCCCCGAGGGGCTCATGACGCAGACGATCCGATTGACGCACCCCGATACGATCACCGACGACATCAACCCCGTCGGATTGTTCGAGATCAGCGGACGACCCGGAACTACCGAAGTGGCGCCGTCTGGCAAGTAGGCGTCGCCTTCGGCAGAGACGGGGGCGGAGGCATCGGCGAACCGTCGAGATTCCCGATGATTGATTCCGCTCAGCGGAGATGGTAACGTCGCCCCGCCTACGGGTGACAGCCGATGCGTCTTAACCTCCCCACGACACTAACCGTCATCCGAATTTTCCTCGCACCATTGCTGGTCGTGGTTCTGCTGACGCCGCCGTGGGCGACGGCCTGGCTCGTGACCCGTATCGAGGGTCTGGATGGATTGAGATGGCTTGCCGGGTGGGTCGTGTGGATGGCGGCGTGGCGAGAGATCATCGCCGTCCTGATCTTCCTGGTGGCCGCCGCGACCGATTGGCTCGATGGTTATCTGGCCCGTCGTCGTCGCGAAGTCACGACCCTCGGGAAGCTCCTGGATCCCATCGCGGATAAGCTGCTGACGGTCTCCGCATTCATCTCTCTGGTCGAGTTGGGCCTTGCACCGGCCTGGATGATCGTCGTCATCGTCGGGCGAGAGTTCGCCGTCAGCGGGATGCGAAGCATCGCGGCGACCCGGGGCATGGTGATCGAGGCCTCCGTCTGGGGTAAATGGAAGACGGTGTCCCAGGTGGTGGCCATCACGCTACTGATCCTCACCCATTCCCTCGAGCGCTGGGTGGGTTACAGTCAGCTCGGCACCGTTTCGCTCTGGATCGTGATGGTGCTGGCGCTGCTATCGATGTGGCACTACTTCCTCGGATTCATCCGGCAGATCGACCTTCGAGAGGAATGACCTCTCGATAGCGGCGAAGGGCGACGCCGATGTTCTACAGCGTTACAAGGCTAGGGTTCCGGATGCTGGCCGGGGTGCTCTTCCGACTCCGTGTTCGCGATGATGTTCGATTGCCCTCGCAGGGCGCCGCCATCGTCGTGGCGGAACATCGAAGCTGGCTGGACCCGCCGTGTGTCGGTGCCGCCTGTCGGCGGCCGGTGCGCTTCTTGGTCATGGAGAAGGTCTACCGGAAGCCGTGGGCCTGTTGGTTCTATCGACGGATGGGGTCGATCCCCGTCGGCGTCGGCAGGCGCCGCGCCGCGCTGTCATTGCGCGAGGCGCTGAGGCGATTGCATTCCGGTGAGGTCGTGGGAGTCTTTCCCGAGGGGCGTGTGGTGCCCGACGGCGAGAGCGTGGACTACCGGGACGGTGCGGCGCTGTTGTCGGTTCGCAGCGGTGCGCCGGTGGTTCCCATCGGCATCGGCGGGACGGCAAGGGCCTGGCCGCGGGGTAAGCGTTGCCCACGCCCCGCACCGGTCGCCATTCGATTCGGTGAGCCGCTCCAGCCTCCCGCGCCGGACTCGGAGAATGCCGTCTCGACATTCTCTGCACGGATCGAGGAGAATCTTCGCATCCTGAGTACCGAGGAGCGGGCACGTGTCGAGAGACGGTAGAGAAAGAGGCGGAGACGCTGTCGACGATGTGCGATCGTTGGCCCAGAGTCTCGGCAAACTGTTGACGGAATGCGGCGAAACCATCGCCACGGCCGAATCCTGCACGGGTGGCTTGATCGGCGGGGCGTTAACCTCGGTTCCGGGCTCGTCAGATTGGTTCGCCGGAGGCGTCATCGCGTATACCAACGACGTTAAGAGCAAACTGTTGGGTGTTCCGGCTGACCTGCTCGAACGGCACGGCGCAGTCTCGGAAGCGGTCGTCTCTGCCATGGCCCGCGGGGTCCGGGGGGCGACAGGCGCGGGCGTCGGCATCGCGGTCAGCGGGATCGCGGGTCCGGCCGGCGGGACCGACGAGAAACCCGTGGGGACGGTCTGTGGGGCCATCGCGATCGGTGACGGGTGCCACTCGACCACCTGGCGGTTCGCCGGAGATCGCGAGCATGTCCGTCAACGGACGGTCGCGGCGGCTCTCGACGGGGCGCGGCGTCGACTCCTCGATCGATCGCGTTAGAAAAAGCTACAATCCGAATCATGACTGGCAAACGAATCGGTGTGCTCGGCGGTGGAGCCTGGGGAAGCGCTCTGGCGATCCACTGGGCCACCCGGTCCCACGACGTCCGGCAGTGGGTTCGCGGAGCCGAGCGGGCCGCAGATATCCAGGCGGTCCGAGAGAATCGATCGTACCTACCCGGCGTCCCCTATCCTCCGGAACTGCGGGTCGATCATCGAATCTCCGAAGTCGTCGAGGGGGCGGAGATCGTGGTGGTCGCCGTTCCCACCCAGTTTGCGCGTCCGATCTATCGAGAATTGGCGACGGTTTGCCCGGTGGACATACCGGTGCTGGTGACCTGCAAGGGCGTCGAACACGACTCGCTGAAACTTCCCGCCGAGGTCTGTGCCGCCGAGATGGGCGCGGCTCGAGGGATCGCGGTGCTGGCCGGTCCGTCGTTCGCCAGAGAGCTGGCTGCCGGAAAACCGACGGCCGTTGCCATCGCATCGGCGGACGCGGAGTTGTCCCGCGACCTCCAGCTTTCGCTCGCCAGTCGTTCGCTGCGTCTGTACACCAACGGCGATCCCGTAGGAGTCCAACTGGCGGGTGCGCTGAAGAACGTGATCGCCATCGCCGTGGGCGTGACCCAGGGTCTCGACATGGGAGCCAACGCCGCGGCAGGACTCATCGCGCGTGGGCTGGGGGAGATCTCCCGCCTGGGAGTTGCGCTGGGTGGACGCGTAGAGACGTTCCAGGGGTTGGCCGGCATCGGAGATCTTGTCCTGACCTGTTACGGCGAAGAGTCGCGCAATCGACGCTACGGATACCTGCTCGGGAGTGGAGTGCCGCGTGAGGAGATCGACGCAAGGCTCTCCGGTATCGCCGAGGGTGTCGCTACCAGCAAGGCCGCTCGAACCCTGGCTCAAGAACACGATGTCGTCGCACCGATCATCGACGAGACGTGCCGCGTTCTGTTTGAGGACGTGCGCCCGCAGGATGCCGTCAAGCGGCTTCTGAGCCGACCGCTGATCTCGGAAGACATCGTCGAGCGAGGACGTACGAAATGATCGATCTCCATACCCACATCCTTCCCGGGATCGACGACGGCGTGAAGACCGAGGACGACGCTGTGGAGTTTGCCCGGGTGGCCTACGACGATGGGACGCGGACGATCGTCGCCACGCCGCATTGCAAGGAAGGGTTCTTCTTCAATCAACGCGAAGCGATCCTGGAAGGCGTGTCGAGCCTGCGGCAACGGCTGGAACGGGAAGGCATCGATATGACGTTGTTGCCGGGGGCCGAGGTCCACCTGTGCCCCGATATCCCGGAGCGGGTCAAGGACGGGCGGGCTCCGACGCTGGCGGACAACGGTGTGACGGTCCTGTTGGAGTTGTCGCTGAGCCAGTACCCGGTCGATCTCGAGAACGTGATATTTCAGCTTCAGCTGGCAGGTCTCGTCATCTTGCTGGCCCACCCCGAACGGATCCGATTTTTCCAGGACGATATCTCGCGCTACGAGTCGGTCGTGAGGTTGGGCGCCTGGGGGCAGATCACGAGCGGCAGCATCGAGGGGCGATTCGGTTCGACCGCACAGAGTTTTTCGGAGAAATTGCTCTCCCGTGGACTGGTACACGTCATTGCAAGCGATGGGCACAACACACGGGGACGGCCGCCCTGTATGGCGGAGTCCGTGGCGCTCGCCGCTCGCTGGACCGGAGAGGAACGGGCTCGAGCGATGGCCTTCGATGCGCCACAGCAGCTGCTCGAAGGCCGATCGCCGGACCTGCCGCCCATGCCGTTGACGCCCCAACGACGATCGTTCTTCGATCTCCTGTTTCGACGTGGGTCCTGAGTCGAGGCGTCGGTCCGATTTCTGCTACTCTCTTCGTGGAGCCCTATCAGGGAGGCGATGGATGAGAATGACCCCCCGAAACGTCCTGTTCCTGTCTGTTCTTCTGTCCCTCGTGGCTCTGGCCGCGTGTGGCGGCGGGAAGACCCAACCGACGACGGCTCCGCGTGAGTTGACGGTGGAAGAGAAGGCGCGGAAAGCGCAGTCGATGCTGCGCGCCGGCCGCGCCCGGGACGCGATTGTGATCATGGAAGACGCGCTCGCCGAGACCCCGGACGACGCGCGACTCCACAACCTGATGGGTCAGATCATGTTCGTCGCGGCGCGTTACGAACCGGCTGTCGAGCATTTCAATCGGGCTCTGGAGTTGGACGAGTACCTGACGGACGCCCATAACTTCCTCGGTGCGGTCTACAACGAACTGGGTAAGACCAACGAGGCCGAGAAGCATTTTCGGATCGCGCTTGACGATCCGTCCTATCCGACGCCGCAGTTGGTCTGGCTGAACCTCGGAATGTTGTATGGCGGGCAGGGTCGCGACGCGGAGGCGATCGACTCGCTGCGTCGCGCGGTTGAGATCAATCCGAAGTTCTACCAGGCGCATTACGAGCTCGCCTTGCTCCTCGAGAAGACCGGTCGGCTCGATGAGGCGGTTCGCGAGTTCAAGGTCGCGGGGCCCGGTTTCGCCCAGGACGGCGAGTATTACTACCGGCTCGGTTTGGCACATTTTCGCGCCGGCGAGATGGCCGAGGCGCGTCAGGTGCTGTTACGCGTGGCGGATGTGGCGCCGGGAAGTCCCAGCTCCGCCGCAGCCGATGACCTACTGGAGATGATTCACTAGCCATGGCCCTGCGGATCTTTCAACGGATCGTCCGTGGCCTCAAACGCACACGAGACGGGATCGCGGGCACCCTGCAGGGTGTCGTCGGCGGGACGGAAGTCGACGAGGAGGCCCTCGAGGAGTTAGAGGCCGGACTTTTGTCGGCAGACCTCGGTCCGGAACTCAGCGCCAACATCATCGATGAGGTCCGGGTTCAGGTCCGCAAGGGGACAACGACCCACGAGGATATCGTTGGCGCGGTGAAACGTACGTTGCTCAACGCTCTGCCGGCCGGCAGTCCCGTCGCGGAGCGGAAAGCCGGGCAGCCCCACGTCATCTTCGTCGTCGGGATCAACGGTGGCGGGAAGACGACGACGGTCGGAAAGCTGGCCGCACGTGAGCGGGCCGAGGGTCGATCGGTGATCGTGGCCGCGGCCGATACGTTTCGTGCGGCGGCAATCGAGCAATTGGAGACATGGACCCAGCGGGCCGGTGTCACGCTCGTGAAGCAACGCGAGCGGGCCGATCCTGCGGCGGTTGTCTTCGACGCGTTGGGCATGGCGGTCGCACGGAACGTCGACACGGTGATCGTGGATACTGCAGGTCGTCTACATACGAAGACCAACCTCATGGCCGAGTTGGAGAAGCTGGGTCGTGTGGCGACCCGTCAGGTCGAGAACGCACCGCACGAGGTCCTGCTGGTCGTAGACGCGACGACCGGTCAGAACGGCCTGGTGCAGGCCGAAGAATTCACGCGGGCCACGAACCTGTCCGGTGTCGTCTTGACGAAACTCGACGGTACGGCCAAGGGCGGCGTTGCGCTCGGTATCCATAAACGTCTCGGCCTCCCGATCCGCTATGTCGGCGTCGGCGAGACGCTCGAAGACCTTCTGCCGTTCGAGCCGGAGTCCTACGTCGATGGGCTGCTCGGTGAGTCCGCCGAATGAACGACACGGCATGCCTCTCGTTCATGAGGCAGGCGCTCGCTCTCGCAATCCGTGTGCAGCGTTCGACGACACCCAACCCTCGGGTCGGATGCGTCGTCGTTGCCGGCGAAGAGGTCGTCGGAGTGGGGTATCACTGCGGCCCCGGTACAGATCACGCCGAGGCGGTTGCGCTCAAGGCTGCAGGGGCCGCTGCAAGAGGGGCCGCGCTGTACGTCAATCTGGAGCCGTGCCATCACACCGGCAAGACTCCGCCGTGCACCGAGAGCATCATTCGTCACGGAGTCGGACGTGTGGTCGCTGCGATGCAGGATCCGGATCCTCGGGTCGATGGCGCGGGGTTCTCCGCGCTTCGCGAGGCAGGGGTCCAGGTGGATGTCGGCCTTCTGGAGTCCGATGCTCGGTGGTTGAACGCGGGATTCGTAAACTGGCATGAGACCGGCCGCCCATGGGTCACCCTGAAGGCGGCAGTCTCCGCAGATGGCTTGTTGGCGGCGGCGGGTGGAGACTCACACTGGATTTCCAATCCGGAGTCGAGACGTTTTACCCATCGGCAACGTGCCGAACACGATGCGATCCTGGTCGGTGCCGGAACCGTTCGTCGGGACGACCCACGGCTGACAGTTCGCCTCGGAGCCCGTGATGCGTCGCCGCTCCCGGTGATCCTCTCGTCCCGGCTGGAGCTGAACCGCGATGCTCGTCTGTTTTGCGAGGGTCGGCGTCCTCTCGTCTACACGCTCGAGAGTGCGGACCAGCAGAAGGTCGAGGGCCTGTCTTCATCTGCGGACATCGTCCGCCTCCCGTCGAAGACCGGCAACGACGAACAGGTGGAGATCGATGCACTCCTCGATGATCTGGGGCGTCGCGGCATCCAACATCTGCTGGTCGAAGGGGGGGCGGCCGTCACCGGCGCATTCGTGACGGCGCGACGCGTGGATCGAGTTATCGCGTTCATGAACCCGAGGTTTCTGGGTGCCCGCGGCGCGGTACCCTGGGTTGACGCGGACGCGGTCGCATCTCCGGCGGAGGGACTCGCGATTCGTCGGACCGCCACGATGGCCCTCGGGGAGGACCTCGTCATCATGGGCGATGCCATCTCCGTCGATGCGGGGGATTAGTCGATGTTCACCGGTCTCGTCGAGTGCCTGGGTTCGGTCGTGCAGATCGACAGCCAATCGGGCGTTACGCGGCTTTCCGTCAAGGCGCGACTGCGCGGGGAACCGCTCGTCCTCGGCGAGAGTGTCGCCGTCGACGGCGTATGTTTGACCGTCGCCGAACTTCGTGAGGATGGGATGGCGTTCGACGTCATTCAGGAGACCCTCGACTGCACCGACCTCGGGAGTCGGACCGTTGGCGACGATGTTCATCTCGAGAGGGCGCTTCGCGTCGGTGACCGCGTGGGCGGGCATTGGGTTCAGGGACATGTCGACGGCGTCGGGACGGTTCTCGATCTGACTCGCGTCGGCGGCGATGTGCGGCTCGATATCGAGCTGCCGGACTCGATCGCCCGCTATGTGGCCTACAAGGGCTCGATTGCCATCGACGGGGTGTCGCTGACGATCGCGGAGGTGTCCGCGGACCGGTTTGTCGTCGCATTGATCCCGGAGACCTTGAGAGTCACTAAACTGGGGCGTTATGGCCCCGGTTCCCGGGTTCATCTGGAGGTTGATCTGCTGGCACGCTATCTTGAACGGATGCATCGGATGGAGTGACCCATGGCAGACGACAGGGGACAGCAGCTCTTCGCGGATATCGAGGAGGCCGTCCAGGACATCAAGGACGGCAAGCTCGTGATCATCGTCGACGATGAGGATCGCGAGAACGAAGGCGATCTTGTCTGCGCCGCGGAGTTAATCTCTCCGGACGCGGTGAACTTCATGGCGACTCACGGGCGTGGGTTGGTCTGCATGCCGATGACGCCCGAACGGCTCGATGAGTTGAAGATCCCGCCGATGGTGTCGCAGAACACGGCACGACGGCGGACGGCGTTCTGCGTATCGATCGAGGCGCGGGACAATATCTCGACGGGTATTTCCGCTGCGGATCGAGCGCACACCATCCGGGTCGCCTCGAATCCGGACACGAAACCGGAAGACCTCGCCCGCCCGGGGCATATCTTCCCGTTGCGTTGTAGCGCCGGAGGCGTGCTGCGTCGGGCCGGCCACACCGAAGCGTCCGTCGATCTCTGTCGGTTGGCCGGGCTTGGGGAGGCCGCCGTGATCTGCGAGATCATGAACGAGGACGGCAGCATGGCTCGCCGTGATCAGTTGGCGACGTTCGCGTCGAAGCACGGCTTGAAGTTGATTTCGATCGCCGATCTGATCGGCTATCGGATGCGCACCGAGCGGATCGTGCGTCGGGTCGCTTCGCCGGATCTGCCGACGACGATGGGCAAGTTCAAGATCCACGCGTTCGCGAACGAACTGGAAAATCAGACACACGTCGCGTTGGTCATGGGTGAGCCGTGCGCCGAACGACCGACACTGGTTCGGGTTCACTCCGAATGTCTGACTGGGGACGTGTTCGGTTCGACGCGATGTGACTGCGGTCTCCAACTTCATGAGGCGATGGAGCGGATCGCGAAGGAAGGGGAGGGAGTGGTCCTCTATCTTCGACAGGAAGGTCGGGGGATCGGACTCGCCAACAAACTTCGAGCGTACGAACTTCAGGACACGGAGCAGAAGGACACGGTCGAGGCGAACCTCGCCCTCGGTTTCCGTGCGGACCTCAGGGACTACGGGGTGGGGGCGCAGATTCTCTACGACCTGGGTATCCGCAAGCTTCGATTGATGACCAACAACATGGGTAAGTATGTCGCGTTGAAGGGCTACGGCCTGGAGATCGAAGAGCGAGTCGCGATCGAGCAGGTCCCCGGTGACGACAATCGCGACTATCTAGCGACCAAGAAACGAAAGATGGGACACATCCTCAAGTCGGTCTAGCGGACCGCACTCCGGAGAGCTGAACCGTGTTTGAAAGTCTCTCGGAACGCCTCCAGGGTGCGTTCAAGAAGCTCAGCGGCAAGACAAAGATCAGCGACGCGGTTCTCGACGAATCGCTGCGCGAGGTTCGTCTGGCGCTTCTCGAGGCCGACGTGCATGTCGGAGTGGTCAAACACCTGACGGCGGCCGTCCGGGAGAAGGCCGCGGGCGAGGCCGTCTTGAAGTCGCTCTCCCCCGGGCAGCAGGTCGTCAAGATCGTTCGCGCGGAACTGGAAGCGATCCTCGGAGAGCCCGACTCGGGCAGGCTGGCGACGGCGTCCAAGCCTCCGACCGTGGTGATGATGGTCGGCCTGCAGGGTTCCGGTAAGACGACCAGCACGGCAAAGCTCGGAGCCTCCCTCAAGAAGGCGGGACGCTATCCGTACCTGATCCCGGCGGATGTCTACCGACCTGCGGCCATCGAGCAGCTGGTGCGTGTCGGCCAGTCGGTCGGGCTGCAGGTTCACGAGCACGACGGCAGTCGTTCGCCGATCGAGATCGTTCGCGAGGGGATCGCCACCGCGCGCAAGTCCGGATTCGATACCGTCATCGTGGATACGGCCGGCCGGTTGCATATCGACGACACCCTGATGGATGAGCTGAAGGGACTGAAGTCGGCGTTCAGTCCGCACGAGATTCTGTTCGTCGCCGACGCGATGACGGGACAGGATGCCGTGCGATCCGCCGGCGAGTTTCACACGGCCCTCGACGTGACCGGTGTCGTCCTGACCAAGTTGGACGGCGATGCGCGGGGCGGCGCGGCGCTCTCCATCCGCCACGTGACCGGTGTCCCCATCAAGTACATCGGCATCGGCGAGCGCCCGACCGATTTCGAGGTGTTTCATCCGGATCGCATGGTCGGCCGGATCCTCGGGATGGGGGACGTGCTGACGCTCATCGAGAAGGCCGAGGAGGTCGTCGACGAGGAGCAGGCGAAGGCGCTCGAGAAGAAGATCCGCAAGAACGAGTTCAGCCTCGAGGATTTTCGCGATCAACTCAAGATGCTCAAGCGGATGGGGCCGCTGAGTGGCGTCGTCTCCATGCTGCCCGGGATGTCCCACGTGAAGGAGAGCGATATGGACCCCAAGGCGGTGGTCCGGGTGATGTCGCTCATTGACTCGATGACGCCGCTGGAACGACGAAAGCCCCAGCTCCTCAATGGCTCCCGGAAGAAGCGAGTGGCCCGCGGAGCAGGTCGCACGGTCCCCGAAATCAACCGATTACTGAAGCAATTCAGTCAGATGAAGCGAATGATGAAGCAGATGAAGAATATGAAGCAGAAGGGCCGTGGCGGTGGTATGCCCTTTTTGGGCCGATAGGCTATAGTGCGGCGCTGCATTCGCTTGCTTCAGGAGGATCGTTGCGGTGTTGAAGATTCGACTCAGACGGATGGGATCGACCCACTCCCCGTTTTATCGGGTGGTCGTCTCGGATTCTCGGGTTCCCCCGACCGGTCGATTCGTCGACACGCTGGGAACCTACGATCCGGGCACCTCTCCTTCGTCGGTTCGCCTGGACGTCGATCGCGCCCAGGCCTGGATCGATAAGGGCGCGCGTCCGTCGCCTACCGTCAAGCGTCTGCTCGTCAAGGCCCGCGTTTCCGCCGAGGCCTGATCCGCTCCGAGGGCTCCATGAAGGAATTGCTGGAGTTGATCGCCAAGTCCCTTGTCGATCAGCCGGATGAAGTCCACGTCACCGAGATCGTGGACGCCAAGACCGATGCCGATGCCGCAGACGATGCGCGCGTCGACGCGGACACCGACGACCAGGAGGCTGGCGCTCGCTGGCCGACGACCCTCTACGAATTGCGGGTCTCGCCCGACGATCTGGGGAAGGTGATCGGTCGGCAGGGAAAGACGGCCCGCTCGGTCCGTTCAATCCTTTCCGCCGCCGGGTCCAAGGAAGATCGTCGGATCGTTCTCGAGATTATCGAGTCCTGATCGTGAAGGCACCGTTGCCGGTGGGGCGTGTGCAAGGGCACCGCGGCAATGGGGGCGAGGTAACGGTCCGCGTCGCCGCCGGCGACGCCGAGCATTGGGTCGACGTGGAGACTGTCGAGCTCTCTCGTGGCAACGAAACACGCACGTAC
>Ga0224508_10000503_pt1 | contig 38727 bp, 27 predicted proteins | sample SF_Jan12_sed_USG_4_FD_170157 | JGI IMG/M metagenome (GOLD analysis project Ga0224508, IMG submission 170157) | Sediment microbial communities from San Francisco Bay, California, United States - SF_Jan12_sed_USGS_21 | ecosystem: Environmental > Aquatic > Marine > Sediment | place: USA... | reverse complement strand
GTCCTCGTCGTAGTGGGTGTTGATGCTGAACTCGGAGACGATGTTAACGTTGCTCCAGTACTTCAGAAAATAGTCGGATTCGAAGAAGTCGTCCGGGCAGATGTCGTCGAGCAGTGTGCAGGCCGGAAGCGTGCCGCGCAGGAAATGATCGTAGACCGGGTCGAGCAGGTAGAGGCTCTCAAGGTAGGAGATGGCCTCGGTACCGGGCGGTATGTCATCGAGTATCGCGATCGGCGCGGAGTGCCGGCGCAGTACAAACACACCCGAAAAATCGACCGGAACCAGGTCACCGATAGCTGCGCAGAGTCGTCTTGGTGTCTGTGCATCGTCCGTCGTTTTGATGACTCTCGCGAACGCCTCGGACCAGGACCTGAGCTCGTCCGTCGTGACTGTGCTTTGGCTGTCGGCCATGAATTGCTCTGCGTGCAGTTTGGTCGAAATAGTACCATTGAAAGCTCGCCTGCTAGGACATTTAGGATATTGTTCAATGTCGGCATCGCGGCCATGATGAACGGCTGAAATACATCCCGGAGCTGACAGATGAGTGCGGTCGAAAAAGAACAAATGCAGGCAGGATTGAGCAATGCCGACTGGCAGGCGCGCAAGGAGGCGGCGGTGGCCCGCGGCCAGGGCAATATTGCACCCGTCTATGTCGAGCGCGCCCTGAATGCCGAGATGTGGGATGTCGAAGGGCGGCGCTACATCGACTTTGGCACCGGCATTGCCGTCTGCAACACCGGTCACAGCAACCCGAAGGTTGTCGCGGCGGTCCAGGAGCAGCTCGAGAAATTCAGTCACACCTGCGTGATGGTCACGCCCTATGACACGGCCGTCAGGCTGGCGGAAGAACTCAACGAGCTGGCGCCGGGCGACACGCCGAAGAAGTCGATGTTCGTGACGACCGGCGCAGAGGCGGTCGAGAATACGGTCAAGATTGCGCGTGCGTATACGGGTCGTCGTGGAGTCATTGCGTTCAACGGCGGCTTCCACGGCCGCACGATGCTGGCGATGGGACTCACGGGTAAGATCACTCCGTACAAGAACCTGTTCGGCCCGTTCCCGGGCGAGGTCTATCACGCGCCGTTCCCCATCGAGTACCACGGCGTCAGCGTCGAGGACTCGATCAAGGCGCTGAACAACCTGTTCAAGGTGGATATCGCCCCGTCCGATGTCGCCGCGATTATCGTTGAGCCCGTGCAGGGTGAGGGTGGCTTCTACCCGGCGCCAGATGAGTTCATGCAGGCGCTGCGGGCTATCTGCGATGAGCACGGCATCGTCATGATTGCCGACGAAATCCAGACCGGCTTCGGACGCACCGGAAAGTTCTTTGCCAGCGAATACGCCGGTATCGAGCCGGATCTCCTGACCGTCGCGAAGGGCGTAGCCGGCGGCTTCCCGCTCGCGGCAGTTGTCGGCAAGGCAGAGATCATGGATGCGCCGTTGCCTGGCGGGCTCGGTGGAACGTACGCCGGCTCACCAATCGGCTGTGCGGCGGCTCTCGCCGTTATCGATGTCATCCGCGAAGAGGGTCTCGTCGCGCGTGCCGGTGAAATCGGTGCGAAATTCAGGACACGTCTCGATGCGCTACAGGCAAAACACCCGGGTACCATCGGCGACATTCGCTGCGAACGTGGTGCGATGATTGCCGTCGAACTGGTCGAGGACGGTGATGTTGCGAAGCCCGGGGCCGACCTGACCAAGGCGCTGGTTGGCGCGGCATACAAGAACGGTCTTGTCCTGCTGTCCTGTGGCGTCAACGGCAACGTTATTCGCTTCCTGCCGGCGCTGACGATCAGCGATGAACTCATCGAAGAAGGCCTCGATATCCTGGAGACTTGCCTGGATGCCTGCCTCGCCGGCTAAACGATCGCTAACCGTTGGTGTCCTGGGCGGAATGGGCCCGGATGCCACCGTCGATTTCATGGCCAAGGTGCTCGCCGCTACGCCGGCGAGCTCCGACCAGGAGCATGTGCACATGCTGATCGATCACAATCCTCATGTGCCGGACCGAACATGCGCGATCCTGCAGGGGGACGGTGATCCCGGATCTGTTCTGGCAGGGATGGCGAAGCAGCTGGAGCGTGCGGGCGCCGATATTATCGTCATGCCCTGCAACACGGCCCACGCATTTCAGCGGGACATAGAGGCGGCGCTCGACGTGCCGTTCGTGTCAATCATCGACGAAACGGTCGCGGCCTGCAGCGGGTACGAAGCGGTGGGCTTGCTGGCAACAAGAGGATGTCTTGCCAGCGGAATTTACGACGCCGCATTGTCGGCCTCCGGGGTTCGGGCTGTCATGCCAGACGATGATGAAACAACAGCGTTCATGGAATTGGCGGCGAGTATCAAAGCAGGGGACAGCGGCCCCGAAATCGGAGCGAGAATGCTGCAACTCGCCAACGCACTCGTTGCCCGCGGAGCGCTAGCCGTGATCGCGGGCTGCACGGAAATTCCACTGGTGCTCGACCAGTCGATGCTCGATGTACCACTGATTTCGTCAACCGACATACTCGCCGAGGCAACCGTGGCGTATGCTCTCGGCACTCGAGAACTGGATAACAGACCACAAGGCAGTACGGCATGAAAGACTTGCTCAAAGACCCGACCCTTCTCAGGACCCAGGCGTACATCAACGGCGAATGGGTGGACAGCGACAGCGGCGAGACCTTCCCGGTTCTCAACCCGGCGACTCACGAAGTCCTGGCCGAAGTGGCCAGTGTTGGCGGCGCCGAAACCCGGCGCGCCATCGAAGCGGCCGAAGTCGCCCAGAAGCCATGGGCGGCACGCTCGGCGATGGAACGCTCGGCGATACTGATGAAGTGGAACAACCTGATCCTCGAAAACGTCGAGGACCTCGCGATCATCATGACGCAGGAACAGGGCAAGGTCCTGGCCGAGTCGCGTGGCGAGATTGTCTACGCGGCCTCCTTTATCGAGTGGTTTGCCGAGGAAGGCAAGCGTGTCTACGGCGACGTGTTCCCGTTGCCGCAGGGCACGAGTCGCGGCATTGCGATCAAACAACCCGTTGGTGTAGTTGCGGCCGTAACACCCTGGAATTTCCCGAGCGCCATGTTGACGCGCAAGTGCGGTCCCGCGCTGGCGGTTGGTTGCGCGATGGTCGCCAAGCCGGCCCATGAAACGCCGTTGTCGATGCTGGCCCTGGCAGAGTTGGCCGATCGTGCGGGCCTGCCGGCAGGCCTGCTCAGCATCGTGCCAGGCGGACATGCCAGGCCGATCGGTGATGAGATGTGCAGCAACCCGATCGTTCGCAAGTTCACGTTCACGGGTTCGACGCGCATCGGCAAGATGCTCGCCGCACAGTGCACAGAGACGATGAAGCGCACGTCGATGGAGCTGGGCGGCAACGCGCCGGTCATCGTGTTCGACGACGCGGATCTCGATAAGGCGGCTGTCGGCGCTGCCGCATCCAAGTATCGGAACTCGGGCCAGACATGCATCTGCGCCAATCGCATTCTCGTGCAGGAAGGCGTGTACGACGAGTTCGTGGAGAAGCTCAAGGGCGTCGTCGGCACATTCAAGATTGGCGACGGCATGGACGAGAGCTCCACGCACGGGCCGGTTATCACTCGCAAGGCGCTCGAAGACATCAAGTCGATGGTTGACGATGCCGTCGAACACGGCGCGGAGATTGCAGCAGGTGGTCAATTCGGCGAGGGCGATGAGCAGTTCATCCAGCCGACGATTCTCTGCAACGTCACCGAGGACATGCGTGTTTTCAAAGAAGAGATCTTCGGGCCGGTCGCGCCGATTTTCAAATTCAGGACCGAAGAAGAGGCCATCGCGATGGCCAACGACACCGAGTTCGGCCTGGCGGCCTACCTGTTCACCAAGGACCAGGGACGGACCTGGCGAGTGTCCGAAGGCATCGAGTACGGCATGGTTGGCGTAAACGAGGTGTTGATCTCGTCAACCTTCATCCCGTTTGGCGGCGTCAAGGAATCGGGGCAGGGCCGAGAGGGGTCCAGCTACGGCGTCGATGATTACCTGGAGATCAAGTACATCTGTATTGGCGATTTGGGGGCCTGATCTAGGGCGCCCAGTGGCCCTCTTGCTCGAGCGTAACAAGCGTTGCCTCTACGCTCTCGCGCAGGGTCTTCACTACGAAGTTGACATCCTCCCTGGTCATTGTCAGCGGGGGTGACATGATATTGAGATGGACGATCGGGCGCACGATCAGGCCGCGCTTGTCGGCTTCGTTGGCGATGCGTTTGCCGATGTCGAGTTCTTCATCGAAGGTCTCTTTTGTCTCCGGGTTCTTGACGAACTCGACGCAGGCCATGAATTGCTTGCCACGCACCTGGCCTACGATCGGCAGGTCCATAAGCGTCTGTAGCTGTTCCATGAAGTAGGGGCCAACCTCCTTCACGTTGTCGAACAGCTTGTCGCGCTCCATGATCTCGATGTTCTTGAGTGCCGCCGCGCAGGCGACCGGGTGGCCCGAGTAGGTAAAGCCCTGCGGGAAGTATCGGCCGTGGCCCTCCTCCGAAATCACGTCCCAGATGCGGTCCGAGAAAATGGCGGCGCCAAGCGGTAGGTAGCCCGATGTCAGGCCCTTCGCGGAGATAATGATGTCGGGCTGTATATCGAACTCATCTTTTGACGCAAACCAGTGGCCGAGACGGCCGAAGGCCGTGACCACTTCGTCAGACACATAAAGAATGTCGTGCTCCTGGCAGACATCCCACATGCGGCGGTTGTAGCCTTCGGGTGCGACGATGACGCCGCCGGCGCCCATGACAGGCTCGGCGAAGTACGCCATGACGTAGTCCGCGCCTCCCAGTTCAATAATCTTGTCTTCGAACTCCACGACCAGCATGTCCACGAACTCTTCTTCGGTTTGCCCCGGCAGCGCCTTGCGGTAGTAGTTGGGATCGGTGATGTGGTGGATCGTGTCCTCTATGTAGTCGAACTCGGGCACCCGGTCACCCGGCTTGCCGCCTATGGACATCGCGACGTAGGTAGAGCCGTGGTAGGAGTTGATGCGTGAGATCACATGTTTCTTGTCATGCTTGCCACGGACATTGTTGTAGTAGTGCATGAGCCGGAATGCGGCATCGTTAGCCGTCGATCCGCCGCAGGTGTAGAGCACGTGGTTCAAATCGCCCGGCGCAAGTTCGGCCAGTTTGGCGGCGAGTTCTGCTGCGGGCGCATTTGTAAGGTCGACGAACGTACTTGCGAACGACATCTTGAGAGCCTGTTCGCCAATTGCTTCGGCCATTTCCTTGTTGCCGAGACCGATGTTGTTGCACCAGAGGCCACCGACCGCGTCGAAGTACTCGTTGCCATCGGCATCCCAGACACGGCAGCCTTCGCCGCGTACGATCGGCAGCGCGCCTTCTTCGTTGAAGACATCGAAGAGTTGCCACGGGTGGACGAAGTGCGCTTTGTCCTTCTCGACAATGTCCTGCGTGTAATCAGTCTGCTGCGGCTGTGCGACCGTGCTCATCGGGGGTCCCCTGCGTAGTTCGAGGAGACAGTCTAGGGCCCCGCGGCCCGGCGGAACATAGCGCAATTAGGCTATACGGGCAGTACTAGAACGAATCTGCCGGTATCGCCATCGTGAGGCCAGCGTCGGATTTCATGGCCGCCAGGTAGCCGTGGGAACGAGGCAGGACGTGCGCACAGTAGAACGCAGCTGTCGCGAGTTTGGTCTTGCCAAACGAATCGCTGGCGCTGCTCGACCCGGAAACCGCAATGGCCGCCGACTTGGCCAGGTAGGCTCCGCCCAGGACCGTGCCGGCCAGCATCATTAGATTGAAGCTGGCAGCACCAACGGCATCCGGACCTGAAGCCGCGTTGGCGATCAACCAATTCATGCCATCTTCCAGCTGATCGAGACCGCCGCGCACGGCTTCTGCGATAGTTTTGAGTTGATCGTCGCTCTGCATGGAGTCGCACAATTCACGTAGTTCGCTGATCAGCGCACTGAGCTCGTGCCCTTCGTCAGCGAGAATCTTGCGCCCGGCGAGATCGCCGGCCTGGATGCCACTCGTGCCTTCGTAGATGGTCAGGATGCGGGCGTCACGGTAATACTGTGCGGCGCCGGTTTCCTCGACGAAACCCATGCCGCCGTGGATCTGGATGCCGAGTGACGTGACCTGCTCACTGGTTTCCGTGCACCAGCCTTTGACAACAGGAGTAAGGAGCGACAGTCGCTTGCCAGCGGCGGAACGCGCGTCCGCGTCGGGCGACTTGTGCTCGATGTCATCCTGCGCTGCGGCGGTGTAGGCGATTGCCCGCATGGCTTCCACCTGGCAGCGCATCAGCATGAGCATCCGCCGGACGTCGGCGTGATGAATGATCGGTGCTTTGTCTTCACGTCCCGGCACGCGCCCCTGGATGCGCTCGTTGGCGTAGGACCGCGCCAACTGGTATGCGCGCTCACTGATTGCAACACCCTGCAGGCCGACTTCAAGACGTGCGTGGTTCATCATCGTGAACATCGCATAAAGCCCCTTGTTCTCCTCGCCAACGAGATAGCCGACAGCGCCTTCGTTGTCACCAAAATTCATTACGGCAGTCGGGCTGCCGTGGATGCCCAGTTTGTGTTCCAGCGCCGTTGCGTAAACGTCATTTCTATCGCCCGGCTCGCCATTCTCGTCGAGCAGGAACTTCGGTACCAGGAACATGGAAATGCCCCGTACACCTTCCGGCGCACCGTCGATACGTGCGAGCACCGTGTGAATAACGTTGTCCGACAGCTCGTGGTCGCCCCAGGTAATGAAAATCTTGTTACCCCGAATCCTGAACTGGTCACCATCGCGTTCGGCGCGGCAGGCGACAGCCGAGAGGTCGGAGCCAGCCTGAGGTTCGGTCAGGTTCATGGTCGCGGCCCATTCCCCGGTTGTCAGTTTCGCGAGGTATTGCTGCTTGAGTTCGTCGTTCGCATGGACTTCCAGCGCGGCAACCGCGTCGCGCGTCAGCATAGGCATGAGGGAATAGGCCATGTTCGCGCTTTGCAGCATTTCCGCTGTCGCAAAGGCGACCGTCGATGGCAAGCCCATGCCATCAAACTCGGGGTCGCCTGCAACTGATTGCCAGCCGTTCTCGACGAACTGCCGGTGCACATCGGCGAGCACATCGGCGACCAGAACGGTCTTGCCATCCAGCCGGCAGCCCTGCTGGTCGGTCGGGATATTGGTCGGTGCGACCACATCGCTCGCGAATTTGCCCGCCTCCTCGAGAACCTGTTCGAGGTCTTCGGCTTCCATGCCTTCAAAGGCGTCGAGAGAAAGCACCTTATCGATGTCCGCCAGGTGCCGGATACAGAAATTAATGTCAGCGAGGGGTGGGTTGTAGGTAGTCACGTCGGGCCTCTATTCGGGTATATATTCACAAGGAACCGCCAAATCTTAGTCCGATGCCGGGCAAGCTTGAATCACGCATCAATGGTATTTGCGTTAAGCTATACGCGGCCAGACAAGGGGAATAACAACAATGGCACAAGCTTCGGGGAATACCTGGTCCTCAGGATTTACGTTTGTTCTTGCAGCCGTCGGCGCTGCCGTGGGTCTCGGGAACATCTGGAAGTTCCCGTATATCGTCGGTGTCAGCGGTGGCGGCGCATTCGTGCTCATCTACCTGGGCTGCGTCCTGTTTATCGCCATTCCGATCCTGATCACGGAGCTCTGGATCGGCCGGGCCGGCGGGCACAGTCCGCCCATCGCCATGGCGAACGTCGCGAAGCAGGCCGGTCTTTCACCAACCCGCTGGTCGATGGTTGGTTACATGGCGATGATCGTCGGCTATTTCATCGCGACCTACTACAGTGTCATCGCGGGCTGGACACTGGCCTACATCTTTAAAGCCGGAAGCGGCTTCGGTGACGCAGAGCCGGCTGCTGTCGCCGCACAGTTCGATAGCATGCTGGCGGACCCGTATGCCCTGACATTCTGGCACACGGTCTTTATGGTTATCGCATTGCTCATTGTTGGCCGCGGCTTGAAGGGCGGCATCGAGAAGGCAGTAACCGTGCTGATGCCGGCGCTGTTCGCGATGTTGTTACTCATGATCGGCTACGCGGCAGTGGAAGGCGATTTCGGGCAAGCCATCAGCTTCCTGTTCAGCGCTGACTTCAGCAAGATCGATGGCGCAACCGTCCTCGTGGCGATCGGCCAGGCATTCTTCTCCATCAGTGTCGCGATGGGTCTCCTGATGACCTACGGTTCGTATGTTCCCAAGAGTGTGTCGCTCACGAAATCGGCCCTGGTCATAGCGGGCGCCGATACGCTCGTTGCATTGCTGGCGGGACTGATGATCTTCCCGCTGGTGTTTGGCAACAATCTCGATCCGGGTTCCGGTCCCGGTCTGATCTTCCAGACCCTGCCCGCCGCGTTTGCCGGCATGCCGGGCGGTGTCGTATTCGGAGTCATCTTCTTTATCCTGCTGGCGTTTGCGGCGGTGACTTCGATCATCGCGCTTATTGAACCGATCGCGCGTTTTGCCGAAGGTAAATGGAACATGAAGCGAGGCAACGCGTTGCTCATCTTCGGCACGCTGGCCTGGGCTATAGGCCTGTTGACCGTGTTCTCGTTCAACATCTGGTCGGACGTGCATCCACTCGGTCAGTTCAAGGTGTTCGAAGGCAAGACGCCCTTCGACCTGATCGACTACTTCACGGCCAACCTGATGATGCCGCTGGGTGGCATCCTGATGGCCCTGTTTGTCGGTTGGCGTATCAAGCCCAAGGTCCTGGCCGACGACCTGCCGTTCATGAATGCGGCGGTCTTCAACGCCTGGCTATGGATGATCCGGGTCGTCGTACCACTGGCGATCCTGTGGGTGCTTTACACGAGCATCTAGCGCTGTGGTTTGGTGCGCTTATCCATCTCCTTGATGATGGCGATGAGTCGTTTCGTGTTGCCGTAACGGCCTGCGATGAGAATCGTATTTGAGCTGGAATCGGCTACCAGGTGAGCCATTTGTGGCAGCAAGGGCCGCAGGATAGCTACGTACTGTGTTGCCGGCCCATTCTTGATTTCGACAATCCGGTTGACCCACTCGTACTCGGCAATCGAGTCGTCATCTTCGTGAATGACTGGCAGCGCATACGTCCGGACAAGGGCTGCAGGGATGATACTGCTCGCGTCGCCAACTGACACGGCGGCGAGCCCGTTGTTATGGAGAATGACCAGCAGGGACGCATAGGTGATGTCTTTCACGGCAGGCTGGCCAACCACAACCTCAGGCTGCGCCCGATGGTCGACCAGGAAAATTTGTCCGGTCTTCTGGCTAACGGAATCCAGAATATCGGCCAGCGGTACCGCTGGGTAAGCCGATGTCCGTTGTTGGTTGTCTTCTTCTGCGGCAGCCGTTGTTGCGAAGGCAAATACACACAGCACGATCCAGGTCTTCGCGATGCGGTTCATGATGTTCACTCCCCATTTTTGTTAGATGAGTGTTGCTTGCTACACACTCTAACGCAGGGATGGATCGAATGGGGTTAACCCGCCTGCCGAACTGTCTAGAGCGTGATACCGCCGCCGACGATCAGCGTCTGTCCCGAGACGTAGTTCGATTCGGGTGTGCAGAACAGGTATACGCCACCTGCAGCTTCTTCGACGGTACCGGGTCGTCCCAGCGGGATCATGCCGCTGAAGCCCTGGTGGACTTTCTTGGGAATGCCGAGCGCGACCTCGTTGCCATCGACAACCGTTGTCATCTTCTCGTCGGTCGCCGTCGTCAGACGCGTGTCGATGAAGCCAAAGGCAACGCAGTTGACGTTGACCTTGAGCCGGCCCCATTCCTTCGCCAGCGATTTGGTCAGGCCGAGTACACCGGACTTCGCCGAGGAATAGTTCGACTGGCCGACATTGCCGCCGGTCCCGGCCACAGAGGAGATATTTACGACCTTGCGAAAGATTTCGCGTTCTTCGGCCGCTTCCTCCGCGGCCGCGTTACGGATAAACGTCGACGCGGCTTTGAGAATTTTCCAGGGCGCTTTCAGGTGCACATCGATCATGGCGTCAAACTGCTCGTCGCCCATCTTGTGAATCATCGCGTCCCACGTGTACCCGGCGTTGTTGACGATGATATCAACGCCGCCAAACGTGTCGATCCCTGTATTGATGAAGCGTTCGGCGAAATCGTCATCGGTAACGCTGCCAGCAACCGCGATCGCCTCGCCGCCGGCCGCCTTGATCTCGGCGACGACCTCGTCAGCAGGTTCCTGGTCCAGGTCGTTGACCACGATCTTCGCGCCGTTGTTCGCAAGCTTGAGCGCGACCGCGCGGCCTATGCCGCGGCCAGATCCGGTGACATACGCGACTTTGCCTTCCAGTTTCTTCACTTCAGGTTTTCCTCGAACAATTTAAAGATGCGGCGATACCCGTCGAGCCAGCTCTCAGGGTGCTTGAACCCGTGGGGGTCCTGAGGGTACAGGGCTATCTCGAAGTTTTCCTTTTCAAGTTCTATCAGGCGCTGCACGACGATCACCGAATCCTGGAAGAACACGTTGTCGTCCTGCATGCCGGCCAGTATCAGGAGGGGATGCTTGAGACCTTCCGCGTGGTTGATCGGTGAGCTGATGAAATACGCCTCGGGATCAATGCCCGGCGTGTTCAAAATGTTGGCGGTGTAGCCGTGGTTGTAGTGTGCCCAGTCGGATACCGGGCGCAGGGCTGCGCCCGCCTTGAACAGGTCGGGTGCCTTGAACATCGCCACGAAGGCCATGAAGCCGCCGTACGAACCACCGTATATCCCGATGCGGTCGCGATTCACGCCGTAGTTCTCGACCATATAGTCCACGCCGTCCTGGTAATCCTCGAGCTCCGGAACGCCCATGCGCCGGTAGATGGCCGTGCGCCAGTCCCGGCCGTAGCCCTCGGATGCCCTGTAGTCCATGTCGATGACGACATAGCCATGCTCGGTGAGCATGCTGTGGAACATGCCCTCGCGGAAGTAGTCGGGCCAGCCGTAGTCCGAGTTCTGCAGGTAGCCGGCGCCATGCACAAACACCACGGCTGGATACTCACCCGCCGGGTCGTGATCGGCCGGCAGGTAGACCTTGGTGTAGATCGGGGCATCGACATGCGAAGAGGGTATCTCGACGATCTCCGGCTGCCGCCAGGAGATGCTCTTGAACTCTTCGCTCATGGTATCGGTCAGCTGGCGAGCTTCAGCGCCCGGTCTGTTTTCCTGAACGTAGAGTTCCGGGTGACGGTCGAGTTTCGAATGCGTAATCAGCAGGCTCGATTCATCGGGCGATACGCTGACTTCATTGAAGCCGCCGAGCGTTGTGAGTTGCTCGGTCTTACCGGACTTCACATCGAGCCGCCAGACTTCGTAGATGCCCGGGTGTTCGACATTGGCGTGGTAGTAGATGAACTTGCCGGAGGGCCCCAGTTCAGGATCGAAGACGACGTGCTCGCCTGCGACCAGCGCCTTGCTACGCCGTTGATTGATGTTCTTCTTGTAGATGCCCAGGTAGCCGTGGTCCTCAGAGAGAAACCAGAACGCCTCGTTGTCCTTGAGCCAGCCGTGCTCGAAATGATTCCAGTTGATCCAGGCTTCGTCGCTCAGGCGGTGCTGGCTGACGAGTTTCTTGTTCTCGAAGTCGACCGTGGCAAGCCAGCGGTCCTTGTTGTCAGTGGAGCGAATCCACAGCAAGACCTGCGAGCCGTCCGGCGACCACTGTGTGGAAAACGCGATGGCGCCGCGCGTCTTGGGCGCTTCTACACGCTTTTCTGCTTTTTCCCGGTCCTCGCCAAGGCCGACGTAATGTTCGACCGCGCTCGCGCGCAGGTCAGCCAGCGGGTCTTCCTCGATACCGGGCAGATCGCCCAGGTCGAGTTCATGTTTCTCCCCCGTCTCGATATCGATGAGCCAGATAGATTGAGGTGCAAAGCCATTGCGCCCCACGCGTGTGCGGACTTCGCGCGACTCTACGTAGCCGCTCATGGTCACGTAGTTGGGCATAGTCCCTTGCTTGCCCGCATCTGCATCTTTTGCTGACGTGCGCAGCAGTAGCCAACGTCCGTTGGGCGAGACGTCAAACCCCTGCGACGAGAGTTTCTCACCCATGTAGATGGGGGCCGCCGCCAGGGCCTCGTCCAGCTCGTACAGCGATTCGGTGCGTTCGCGCGCTTCTTCCTGCTTCCTTTCAGACTCGCGAAGCTGGCTGTACAGGCGCTCCTGGCGGGCGCGCAGGACATCGAAATCCTTTTCCTTCGCGGGATCGTCCTCGAAGCGAAGATCGGTGACCTGTTCGGTGAAGCCGCTTGCAGCATCGAACAGGAACACCTGACCGTCGCGCTCAAATGCGAGGCGTCCGTCATTCATGAATACCGGCTTCGATTCGGCGGCATTGGTACGCGTTACCTGTCGAAATTCTGCACCATCGCTGAGAAAGATATCGCCGGAGTAGGCCCAGGCGTGCAGGTTGCCGGCCTCGCTGTAAGTAACTGACGAGCGAGATACCGTCGACCAGTGGCGCTCTGCAATCTGTGCGATTGCGCCGTCCGTGCTATCTACTGAATACAGGTCACGCAGCTCCGAACCCTGTCGTTTCAGCTGGAAATAGACGGTGCGGTTATCGGGACCCCAGTAGGCGTTCTCGGGTTGATTACCGAGCCAGTCGGCATCCGCCATGATCTGCTCAAGCGTTAAGTCCTGCGCTGAGGTCATTGCAGGAACCAGTACCAACAGGCAAAGAGAAATTGCGCGAAACGTCATTTCTGCTCCAAGTCGAATCAATACGGCCGGGCACCGCGGGCCGGAAGTGGCCCATGATACCGATACTGACCGCTGGAGCGGAGTTCTGTTCCTCGCGGATCCGGCTAACGCCACAATTCGCCATAGTAGTGCCAGCGCTTCGCCCTATTGAGCGGGTCAAATCCATTGCAGATCCGGTTCGGAAAGGGAAAGAGCCCCATGCAGATTCGAATGAAGCTGGCAATTATCGCCGTGCTCGTTGTCATGCTGACAATTCCGCTGTATTTCATTACCAGCAAGATCTACGAGCGTGACTCGTATCGTAATGTTGCGCGAGATGACATCGCTCGCAGCTGGACCGGAGAGCAAAAGCTCATGGGTCCAATCCTGGTCGTGCCCTACACGCGAGTAGTGAATAAGCGCGAATTTGACGACAAGCTGAAACAATACGTTCATCGAAAAATCGAAACGAGCGAAGAGCTCCTTCTCCTGCCCGAAACGCTTGATGCGAACTTTCGGCTGAGCACCGAGGTGAGGTATCGGGGTATCTACGAAGTGCCTGTTTACAGCGGTGCGGCGAAACTGTCCGGGACCCTGTCAACCGCGCGAGTGAATGAGCTGCGGCAACGGCCAGGCACAAAGAGCATCGGTGAGCCCTACCTGAGCCTGGTTATCGATGACGTCAGAGGGATTACACGGACGCCCGACCTGAACGTCGGAGCAAGAAAGGTCGCCTTCGAGCCCGGCAGCAAATTCCGCCCCCGTACAAGCGGCATTCATGCACCGATAGACATCAAATATTCGGAAACGAACGAGCTGATTCCGTTTGCCATCTCAATGGACTTGCGTGGGATCTCGTCGTTTCGTTTTGCCCCGGTGGGCAATTCGAACTCGGTGAACATCGTGTCCAACTGGCCGCACCCCAGGTTTGACGGACTCTACCTGCCCGCCGCTCGGGAAATCGCGGCTGATGGATTCACGGCGAACTGGCAGATATCAACCTTCTCTACAAACATGGAGGACCATGCGTTGCAGTGTTCTGCCGGCGATTGCGGTGCCCTCCTGAACAACCACCTGGGCGTATCGCTGGTGGAGCCCGTCGATATCTACCTGCAGTCGCAGCGCGCAAGCAAGTATGGCGTGCTGTTTATCGGGCTGACATTTATGGCGTTCTTCCTGTTCGAGGTCTTGCGAGAACTGGACATCCACCCGATTCAATATGGCCTTGTCGGCCTGGCACTGACCGTGTTCTACCTGATCCTGGTTTCCCTGGCCGAACACATCCCATTCGGGGCGGCATACTCGATCGCAACAGCGGCGTGTTGCGGTCTCCTTGGTTTCTACGTCTCGTATGTTCTGGGGAAAATCCGACGCGGCGTGGCGTTCGCTCTTTCGATTGCCGGGCTTTACGGTGTCCTGTACATCATCATCCAGGCGGAGGACTACGCGTTTTCAATGGGGGCAGGCCTCGTGTTCACTGCGCTTGCCGCAACTATGTACTTCACGCGCAATGTCGACTGGTATGAGCTGAGCGGCGGCTGGCCACGCTTCGCCGCGAAGGGTGTGGACCAGCCCTAGCTGTCCTGCCGCGGCGGCAAGCCCGTGTGCTGCGACAGCGCCTTGCCCTTTCTGACGCGTTTCTGGTGTGCCGAACGCGTGTTCTTGCGGCGTGCCGAGTCCCGGATTTCGCGGTCGCTCGGTTGTTGTACCGGGACCAGGTGATCGTCACCTGACCCAATCAGGCGCCCGAGGCCCATCTCCCGCAGGGCCTCGCGAATCGTTGGCCAGTTCAGCGGGTCGTGGTAGCGAAGAAACGCCTTGTGCAGGCGCCGTTTCTCCGGGCTCTTGACCGTTTCCACCTTATCGCTCTTGTACGTTACTTTGCGCAGCGGATTCTTGCGGGAGTGGTACATCGCCGTTGCTGTTGCCATGGGGGACGGGTAGAACGCCTGCACCTGGTCGGCACGAAAGTCGTTCTGTTTCAGCCATAGCGCAAGGTTGACCATGTCCTCATCCGTAGTGCCGGGGTGGGCTGCGATGAAATAGGGAATCAGGTATTGCTCTTTGCCGGCTTCCTTCGAGAACTGCTCGAACAGCTCCTTGAACCGGTCGTAGGTGCCGATACCGGGCTTCATCATCTTGTCGAGCGGCCCGCTCTCCGTGTGTTCAGGCGCTATCTTCAGGTAGCCGCCGACGTGATGCGTGACCAGTTCTTTCACGTATTCGGGGTCCTCGACAGCGAGGTCGTAGCGCAGGCCCGATGCGATGAGCACTTTCTTGACGCCGGGCAACGCACGCGCCTTTCGGTACAGCGTCGTCAGCGAGGAGTGGTCCGTGTTCAGGTTGCTGCAGATTCCCGGGAACACACAGCTGGGGAGTCTGCATGCAGATTCTATTTCGCGGCTCTTGCAGGCCAGTCGATACATGTTTGCAGTCGGCCCGCCCAGGTCGGAAATCACGCCTGTGAACCCGGGCACCGTGTCACGGATCTTCTCGATCTCCTCGAGAATGGATTCTTCGGAGCGATTCTGGATGATGCGCCCTTCGTGTTCCGTGATCGAACAGAAGGTGCAGCCGCCGAAGCAGCCGCGCATGATGTTCACCGAAAAACGGATCATTTCGTAGGCCGGAATGCGTTCGTCACCGTAGGTCGTGTGCGGTACGCGCGTGAACGGCATGCCGAAAACGTAGTCCATCTCTTCGGTCGTCAAAGGCTGCGCCGGCGGATTGATCCACAGGTCCCTGTCGCCATGCGCCTGTACCAGTGCACGCGCATTCCCGGGATTGGTTTCCAGGTGCAGCACGCGGTTGGCGTGGGCGTACAGCACAGCATCGTTACGGACCTTCTCGAAAGATGGCAGCCGTATCACCGTCCGATCGCGATTGCGTTTTGCGTCGGGCACAAAGCGCAGCACATTTCCGGCATCGGAAGTCTCGTCCTGCACTGTCTCGCAGTTGGCGCTGTCTTGTGTATTGACGTAAGGGCTAACGATCTGGTCTATGCGACCGGGACGATCGATCCGTGTCGAATCGATTTCCCACCAACCCTCGGGTTTGTCATTGCGAATAAATGCCGTGCCACGGACATCTGTAATGTCGCTGAGGTGCTCACCGCGGGAGATGCGATGCGACAACTCGACTATCGCCCGCTCGGCATTGCCGAACACGAGCATATCGGCACTGGCGTCGAGGAGAATAGAGCGGCGCACACTGTCCTGCCAGTAGTCGAAGTGGGCGATCCTGCGCAATGACGCTTCGATGCCACCAAGCACGACGGGTACGTCTTTCCAGGCCTCCTTGCAGCGCTGTGAATAGACGAGCGAGCAGCGGTCAGGACGCTTTCCACCAACGCCGCCCGGTGTGTAGGCATCATCGTTCCTGATCTTCTTATCCGCGGTGTAGCGGTTGATCATCGAATCCATGTTGCCGGCGGCGACGCCGAAATACAGGTTCGGCTTGCCCAGCGCCTCGAACGCGTCCTTCGACTGCCAGTCCGGTTGCGCAATGATGCCGACGCGAAAGCCATTGGCCTCGAGCAGGCGACCGATAATCGCCATGCCGAACGAAGGATGGTCCACGTAGGCGTCACCCGTGACGATGATGATGTCGCAGGAGTCCCAGCCGAGAGCATCCATTTCCTCTCGCGACATAGGCAACTGCGAGGCCGTTCCGAAACACTCGGCCCAGTAGTTGTTGTAGTCGTAAAGTGCGGTAGTCGATGAGCGCATCGGTCAGTGCCGGCCGGAGGGCTGGGCATTATAACCGCTTGCGGCGGGTGTACCGCATCATTCCTGTCGCCGGTGATTGCACGACCGTCCAATGAAACGGGCGGGGAAATCTGCGAGAATCGACTGCTATGGCCGAAAGCACTGTAGTCAACATCAATCGACGTGGCACGCGGCCGCGTGGTGAGCAGACCCGCCAGAAAATCCTCGATGCCACGCTCAGCGTCATCGCCCGGGAAGGCGTGCGCGGCACGACGCATCGGGCCATTGCCAAGGAAGCCGACGTCCAGCTCTCGCTTACGACGTATTACTTTCGGGATCTGAATGAACTCATATCGCTGGCGTTCCAGTCTTTCATGGACCAGGACTACGGCGACACGGCAGATGGATGGCGTCGCGCGTTCAGTTATCTCGACCAGTTTACAGCCGAAGACCTGGCTGATGCTCAGACCCGCGATCGCATCGTGGACTACTGCTCAAAGCGCATCGTTGATCACATCCGGCGCGGGCTGCTCGAGTATCCAAAGTTGCTGGCCTTTGAACATCACTTTTTCTACGAAGCACTCAATGACGATCGACTACAGGAACTATCGCACACACACCGTAAACGTCTGCTGATGCCCCTGGTTCGTTTCTGTGAGTACTTCAGTGCCGAGGATCCGGAGACCGATGCCAGGCTGTTATTCGGTACGATCACGCGCCTCGAGCACCAGGAGCTGCCGCATGCTCCCGACGACATCGATTTCAAGGCGATCAGGAACGAAATTCGTCGCATGGTGAGCTGGATAGTGAACTCAAACTGAGAACAGTCAAATGACAGAAGCCGCAACGCCTATACCGACAGCACCCGACTACACATCCATGCTTGCGGACCTCAGGGCGACATTCGAGACCGAGCGAACCCGCAGCCTCGCGTGGCGGGCAGAGCAACTCTCTGCCCTGGAACGCATGATGGTCGAGTGCGAACAGGAACTCATGGACGCGCTCAAAGCCGATCTCGGCAAACACCCCCAGGAAGCCTGGACGACGGAAATATCGTACGTAGCCGGCGACGCGGCGTATTGCCGCAAACGCCTGAAACGCTGGTCGCGAACACGCAGGGTCCGGACGCCGATGGTCGGACAGCCGGGCAAGAGCTGGTTGCAGCCGGAGCCGCTTGGTGTCGTACTAATTATTGGCGCGTGGAACTATCCGCTGCAGCTTTCGCTTGCTGGATTGGCCGCCGCTATCTCTGCGGGGAATTGCGCCGTCGTCAAGCCATCCGAATTGTCACCGGCGACGTCCGACGTCATCGCGCGCCGCGTCCCCGAGTATCTCGACAACGATTGCGTCAGGATTGTCGAAGGCGCAGTGCCGGAAACAACCGCGCTGCTCGAACTGGCCTGGGACCACATCCTGTACACGGGCGGCGGCACCGTCGGCCGCATAGTGATGAGTGCGGCGGCGAAGCACCTGACGCCGGTAACCCTGGAGCTCGGTGGCAAGAGTCCATGCGTGGTGATGCCGGATGCCGACCTGTTGACGACGGCGCGTCGAATCGCCTGGGGCAAATTCACGAATGCCGGGCAGACGTGTATTGCGCCCGATTACGTTCTCACCGACGCCGAGACCGAGAAGAAGCTGGTGCCGTTGATCGGGCAGGCACTAGGCGAGATGTTTGGCGAAAACCCCGAAACCTCCGAGTCTTACGGCCGCATCGTTAATGACAGGCACTTCGAGCGGCTGGCGGGACTTATCGGGTCAGGCAAGGTCGCCATAGGCGGCCAGGCCAATGCTGAGACGCGTTACATCGCGCCGACGGTACTAACCGGTGTGGCAGCAGACAGTCCGGTCATGCAGCAGGAGATTTTCGGCCCGGTTCTGCCGGTGCTGCGGACCGACAACCTCGAATCGGCGATTCGCTTTATTCGTGCCGCGGACAAGCCGTTGGCCGCCTACATATTCACGAAGAACTCGGCGAGCGAGGCCCGCTTCCTCGAGATGGTCAGCTGCGGCAACGCCTGCGTGAATGACACGATGATGTTCATGACCGTCGACGAGCTGCCGTTTGGTGGCGTGGGGCCTAGCGGCATGGGCAATTATTCGGGCGAGTACGGGTTCAGGACGTTCAGTCATATGAAGGCCGTGATGAAGCGTGGCTGGTGGCCGGATGTCGCTCTGCGCTACGCGCCGTTTAGCGACAAAAAATTCAAGTTGTTGCGCAAACTTCGCTGACATACACCGCCCGGCCAATGGCGCCGAATCTGTGAGGCAGGTCTCAATTTAGTCCTTGAACTGCGGCACAAAAGTCGCTTTTGTGAAAAGCGCCACACATGTGGAATGGGCTTGCGCGTAGTTTCGGACGCGTCTGGATTCAAAGCACGCGGTGCATCATGCAAATTTCTGTTGATTTATTCGAACGAGCGCCACTGGTATGGCTTCTGCTGGGTCTGTTAATGATTTCAGGTGGACTGTACCTGGGCTTCGACCATGGGCTGACGATTGTCTACATGCTGATCGGCGTATTCTGCAGTCTTTACGGTCCGCTGTTGTTTGTCTTCAAACGCCGCGAACAACCGACGAGGTCGGCGAGGCCGCTGTCGCGTGACTTCATCTCGGCCGGTGCTACAGTGATCATGCCCGTGCCCGACGAGAGCGATGTCGAGAAGCAGCAGCAGGCCCAGCAGCGGACGCTGACGGCGTAAGCCGAACCAGTCAGGCGCCGAAAATCTTGCGTTTGATTGCGCGCCCGACGATTCGCAGCTTGTTCTTCGTATCGAAGCGCTTCAGGTTGGTCTGCACAGTACCGACAGTGAACTGCGTCTTCTTGCTGTAGTCGATATGCACGTTGACGAGTACCGGCTTATTCTCGCCTGAGGCTGCAAGCGTGCGCGCGATGCCGTCCTGCAAATCGGCGTCGGTCCTGATCTCCACGTATTCGACGCCGGTCGCAGCGGCGAATGCCTCGTACTGTAGTTTGCCGATGTCGGTGCAAGCCGTTCGCTGGTAAGGCATTTCCTGTGCTTGCGCGATCTGCGCCAGTTCGCCGTCATTGAACACGAACCACACGGCGCCAATATCGTTCGAAGCTGCGGTAACCGACTCAAGGCCCGTCATCAGGAAAGCGCCGTCGCCGACGATGCCCACGACCTGGCGGTCGGGCAGTGCCATCTTCGCGGCGATCGTTGCCGGCACGCAGTAGCCCATGCAATTGAAGTCGGTCGGGGACAGGTACGCGCCACCCTTGTTGATGCGCATCAGCTCAGCGGTAAGAAAAGTGTGGTTGCCATCGTCGGTGACCACGATGGCATCGTCGCCGAGTTGGGCGCGCAGTTCTTCAAAGAAGCGGCACGGGTTCACCCGACCCTTGGAATCATGCTTGAGCCATTCGTCCTTGTAGGCAGCCTTGTCCCTGGCAATCGCCTGCTGCATGGCGGAGCCATCACGCGCCGGGACCTTCCCAAGTAACGCGTCCGCCAACGCCGGGACCGCATCGCGAGAGTCCGCATGAATCGGCACCGTTGTCTTGTGGTTCGCTCCAATAGCCCCTTCATTGATATCGATATGAATCAGTTTTTCGGGCGGAATCGCGCCATAGCTGCCGGTACAGATTTCTGCAAAGCGCGTGCCGACGGCGAGCATGACGTCGCAATCCTTCATTGCATTGGCCGATGCTGGAACAGCGGACGGTCCAAAACTCATTCCGGTATGCAGGGGGTGGTCCCCCGGGAAAGCACCCATGCCCTGCAGCGTGGTCGCGACCGGGGCGCCCAGGTGTTCGGCGATTCGAATCAGGTCGTCGGTAACGTATCTTGCACCCCAGCCAACAAACAGGCCGGGTCTCTCGGCATCGGCGAGCAGGGCAACAGCTGCGGCGATTGCTTCCTCGTCGAGCGCCGGTCGTTTAACGGTGATGTTGGCAGCGGGCATGCTGTCCACTTCGCCGGTCAGCAACTGGAGATTGGCCGGTAGCTCGATGAAGACGGGGCCCGGTTCGCCGGAGATAGCGGTTTCGTAAGCCTCGTAGACCGCGGGGATGGCATCCTCGTAGCGCTCGACCTTGTACTGGGCCTTGGTCAGCGTCTTGAGAAGGGCCTGCTGGTCGACGTCATGCAACTGGAAGGACTGCTCCATGTCCGTGCGGATACCGCCCGAGATGATCAGCATCGGTATGCCATCGAGGAAAGCCTCACCGATGCCACTCATGGCATGCGTAATACCTGCCGCCGGCACGATGACCAGTGTGCCGATCGAGTCCGTAGCGCGACTGATGGCATCGGCCATGAACGAACCGGCGCCTTCGTGGGTGACGAGTACGGGCTGGATGCTCTCGGAGCCGACCAGCTCGTCATAGAGCTCGATGTTGTGAACTCCCGGGATCCCGAAGGTGTAGCGGACGCCAATCTGTTCCAGTGCGTGACGCACCAGCGCGGCTGCGGTAGTTTTCATTTCTCGCTCTTTCCCAGGACTCTTGTGAAAGTATTCTCCGTCAAAACCAGGCTCTTGTCTCTGCTTGTCGCCATCTTGTTGTCGTCGGGCTGTGGGTCCGGGGAAGAACGTGAGTACTGGGGAAACCTCTATTTCGGGACTGGTGCTTACCTGGGCCAGCTCGATCTGCGCAATGGCAGCGTTTCATTACTCGCCAATCTCGGTGATACGGCGATACGTGAAATCGATGCATTCGGGGACGAGCAGTTGCTAATGTCCGTATTCGGCCCGGTAAATCACAAGGACACGTTCCGCCTGATGCAGTACGAGTTGGACGGTGGCGGCCTGGCAACTCTGATCAACGGCCGCCACGGGCGATACCTTCCGGTTCCTGAGGCGCTCATCTATGATGACGGCGCCTATCTGAAAGTCCGCCTGTATGGTGGGCGTGCCATGGAACAGGTGGTCGTTGCCAGGCATCGGCTCGGGTCCAGGGCACACATTCTGCAGGTCTCCCGCACACAGTTCGTCTACAGCATCGATCCCGATACCAGCATCCACAGCTTCAATGTGGACACGCTTGAATCTCGGCTACTGTCCGGGCTGTCGGCTACGTGCACCATCGACGTCGCGCGCGGGATCGCTGAGCGCGATGCGCTCCTGTGCAAGCTGCGCGGTGACACTGGCGATTATGTTTTCGTGAGTCTCTCCGGCGAGGTCCTGGGCTCCCTCGACATCCCCGCAGGTGGCCCGTTTCGGGCCCTGGCCCACCTTCACGATCAGGATGCCGTGGTGCTGAGCGAAGCCTGGAACACACTCGTCGGCGACAACACCCGCTATGCGGTCTGGATTTATGACCTCGCCAACGACCGGATGGTCCGCCTGGTGAAGGACCAGCCCATGGGTTCGCACGTGGTTTATCGCGCTGATTGAGCGGTCGTCCTTGGGCACCTGGACCACATAATCAGGAACTTACGCATCGATCGGGGTTCTCAAGAGACCTGTAATCCCGACTTCTCGCAAAAATCGCAGCTTATGCACTGGTTCCCGCGCCGAATACGTAAGAGAATCAGCCGCCTGCATCTGGGAATCGTAGAATGAAACTCACACAACGTATTGCAATCGCAATAGTCGTCTCGCTCGGCCTTGTCGCTGCGGCGCACGCCGCGCCGACAAAAACCAAGTATTCAACGATCGATCTTGTTGCCGAGCAGGCGAGCCTGCCCGTCAATGGCGGCTCGATTTCGATCGGTTTCTTCATCGAACCGGATGTTACCTGGCACGCCTACTGGAAGAATCCCGGGGATGCCGGCATGGAACCCTCCATTGCCTGGGAGCTGCCCGAGGGATTCAGCGTCGGTGCTTTCGAGTTTCCGACGCCGCATCTCCTGCCTTTCGGCGACCTCAACACTTACGGCTACGAAGAACCCATTCTGCTGACGGCGACCGTCACGGTTCCCGACGGACTGAGTGCCGGGCAGAGCATTGACTTTGCGGGGAAAGCGCGTTGGGTCGTGTGTGATGACAACGTCTGCGTGCCCGAACGTATGGACGTTCTGCTCACACTGGACGTGGGCGATGCTCGCGCGAATCCGACCACTGCTGAACTGTTCGCGACGGCACGCAGCAAGGTCCCCGCTGATGTCGACTGGCCTGCCGAGTTCGAGGTACGCGACGACAAGGTGACCATCCAGATTTCGCCGCCGGATCTTCCGTCGAGTCTCGAGGATGCCTACCTGTTCGTCGAGTCGAGGAATCTGGTTGGGTATGGCACGCAATCCGCGGGCTTCACCCGTGCGGGCATGTCATTCGTGATGGATGCTGCGCGCAACGCCTCTGACGAGGACAAGGGGCGAGCGGTTCTTTCATTTACCGACGCCGACGGGGACCATCGGGCCGTGGCGCTTGATCTCGCCAAGGCGAGTGGTCCACTGGCCGCAGCCGCAGATCCCCAGGTCGTGGCGGCAGGCGGCGGTGTCGGCTTCTGGGAGGCAGCGTTTTACGCATTCCTCGGCGGCCTCATCCTGAACCTGATGCCCTGCGTATTCCCGATTCTCAGCATGAAGGCGCTGAGCCTTGTCAACCTGGCCAAGCAGGACCAGCGTGCGGCCAGGGAAAGTGGCCTTGTTTACACCCTGGGCGTGCTGGTCGCATTTGCCGCGATCGGGTTTGCGATTCTCGGCTTCCGCGCCGCTGGCAATGCGGTGTACTGGGGCTTCCAGTTCCAGAACGGTCCGGTCAACATGCTGGTCGCGATGATCATGGTCGTGATTGGCCTGAACCTGCTCGGTGTTTTCGAGGTGGGCACCCGCATGATGGGCGTCGGCCAGGAATTGACCCAGGGTGGCGAGCGACGAGCGGCATTCTTTACAGGCGTTCTTGCGGTCGTAGTGGCGACGCCTTGCGGCGCGCCGTTCATGGCAACGGCAATCGGTTTTGCGTTCCAGCAGACATCTGCGACCCTCGTTACGATCTTCCTCGCGCTGGGCTTCGGTCTTGCCTTCCCTTACCTGTTACTGAGTTTTGTTCCTGACATCGGCAAGAAACTGCCAAAGCCAGGTCAGTGGATGGAGACCTTCAAGCATTTCCTGGCCTTCCCGATGTTCCTCGCGGCCCTGTACTTCTTCTGGGTGGGCGGGCGCGTGCTGGGCGTATCGTCAATGTTTGCCGGCCTGGTTACAGCGCTGGCACTAAGCTTTACGCTGTGGGCCTACGGCAAGGGCGCCATGGCTCGCAAGAAAGGTGTCTGGATTGCGGCGGCGCTGCTCGGGCTGCTGGCCACAGGCTACGTGTTCACGAAGATCGACTCCAGCAAGGTGGTGCTGGATGAAGATGGCCAGGCGGTGGCCGGCACGTTGGGTGGTCTGGAACTGGAGCACTTCGACGAGGATCAGGTGAAACAGTACATCGCCGACGGGCAGCCGGTGTTTGTGTATTTTACGGCCGACTGGTGTATCAGCTGCAAAGCCAACGAGCGTGTGGCGCTGGCGACGGACACGGTCGCTGAGGCCTTTAATTCACGGGGTATCAAGGTCATCGAAGGTGACTGGACCCTGGAAGACCCGGTCATTACCGAATGGCTGGAGCGGTATGATCGGGCCGGCGTTCCCCTGTACCTGTATTTCCCCAGGGGTTCTTCGCTCGACACGGTGACTATCCTGCCGCAGATACTGACGCCGGGCCTTGTCATAGATGCCATCGTCGCAGCCGACGAGGTGGCAGAAGAACTGCCTGTCGTCGCAACACAAAGCGATGAAGAAGTCACAGACGAAGACGCCGAACTCGCCGAGTACATCAACTTCGAAGTGCCAGATGCAGAGCCGGACTGGGCGCCTGTCCAGACCTACATCGATGCCGATGCCGTGTGGCACGAGATCGACGATGCGATCCGGTCGTCAGATGCATCCAGTGACGAGAAGGAGCGCAGGCAGGACGAGGAGCGCGGACCGCACCCTGAAATCCTCGATGCGCAGGCGGCGGCGACTGCCATCGTTAAACTCGATGGTGCGCACGAAAAAACGTACGACGCCGCGTTGTTCCTGATTGAACATACGCGCGGAGCACCCGGAGGCGTCCGGTCTATTCTGTTGGGACTCCATACCATGACCGCACACGGCGAGGATTTCGATGGCTGGCCGGCCGCACTGTTCAATCTCGACTTTGCGGCCCCGGTTGGCTGGTTTCCGGAAGTAGACAACTATTTCGAGGACTATGAATTCTACGTGCCCGATGACGCGCTGGTACGGGCTACGGCACAGTATTATGCGGCATCGCGCCAGATGCGTTTCGCCAACGCCGTGGATACCGCGGCAGCCGATCGGCCGGCCTACAAGCAGCGCGGCCTCGAGCTGGCCACCGGCCTGAGCAAAGGCGTGGAAGACGAAGAACTGGTAAAACGCCGCCGCTACACTGATGACGGCGAACCCATCCCATTCCCGACGATGGCCGAAGCCGAAGAGGACCTGCTCTACAACCTCAACTTTCTGACCGTCGGGGACAAGATTCCGGACGTTAACGGTGCGCGGCTGGATGGTGGTGCCGAATCCATCGCCGAGTTTGAAGGTGAGACTGTGCTGCTTGATTTCTGGGCGACCTGGTGCGGCCCATGCATCCGGGCAATTCCAAAAATGGTCGAACTGGACAGCGAGCTACCCGAGGACGAATTCGAGATCCTGTCAATTAGTGTCGATGAAAAGATCGAGACGGTGACCGAATTTCACAAGACCAAACCGATGCCGTGGGCACACTGGCATGTTGGTCCGGAGGCCGACTTGCTACAGACCTGGGCCGTCCGCGGTTATCCGACGTATATTCTTGTCGACCACAATGGCACGATCGTTGCTCGGCAGCACGACCTCAACAAGAATTTCATGGCCCTGATCCGCGATACAGCGTGCGGCCCGACCGGCGGCGGTAATTGCTAGCAAGGCGCAAGGCGCTGCAACTCCGGTACCGCTTCGTTGTCAGTCTATTTCTGTATCACACCTTTTCATTGAGGCTTTCTCGTGATTGATGCCAGTCGTACATTCTCAATTCTGCTTGCACTGACGTTCTTGACTACATTTGCTGCTGGGGCGAGTGCCGAGGACAACGTCGCCACCCAGGTCGACATTCCCTACGAAGTATTCATGCTCGACAACGGCCTTACTGTGCTCGTGCACTCGGACCACTCCACCCCGACCGTCTTTGTCGGTATGTGGTATGGCGTTGGTTCGAAAGACGAGCCCGAAGGCAAGACCGGGTTTGCACATCTCTTCGAGCACCTGATGTTCCAGGGATCAGAGAATCGCGAAGGCGAGTATTTCTCTCCTTTCACGGATGCTGGTGCAACCGGCATGAACGGCACGACTAACGAAGATCGGACCAACTACTATGCGACGGTACCGTCAGGTGCGCTCGATATGGCGTTGTGGATGGAGTCGGATCGCATGGCCAACCTCCTTGGTGCCGTCACACAGGACGTGCTTGATGAGCAACGCGGTGTGGTTCAGAACGAGAAGCGCCAGGGCGAAACCCGTCCTTACGCCCAGGTCTACGACAAGATGCGCGCAGGCCTCTATCCGGTCGACCATCCGTATCGTCACTCGGTCATCGGTTCGATGGACGACCTCAACGCGGCAACGCTCGACGATGTGCATGAGTGGTTCAACACGTACTACGGTGGCTCGAACGTGGTGCTCGTGCTCGCCGGTGATGTCACAGTCGAGGATGCGAAGGCCAAAGTAGAACACTACTTCGCCGAGGCGCCGAGTGGGGAGCCATTGTCCTATCCGAAAGAATGGATTCCGTATCTGCCTGAAAACCGTATTGAGGTCATGTACGACCGCGTCGGCCAGACGCGTATCGTTCGCACCTGGGCGATGCCCGGGCTCAATCACAAGGATATGGCCCTCGGTTACCTGCTTACTGAATCGCTTGCCGGCAACAAGAATTCGCCGCTGCGCAAGAAGCTGGTCGATGAACTGCAGCTCGCGACCAGCGTGTCGGCAAGTGCCTATGGCCGCGTTATGAGCGGTGAATTCACGCTGCAGATCGACTTGCGCCCGGGTGTTACACCGGAGCAGGTCCTGCCGATCGTAGATGAGACTATCGCGGCTTACCTCGATGAAGGGCCGGATCCGCAGCTGCTGGAAAACGCCAAGCTTGGCGTGAATATGTACATGCTGGGCTCGCTCGAGAGCACCTCCGCAATCGGGCGCATCCTGGCCGAAGGCTTCCTGTTTTCCGACGACCCGTTGTTCATCAACAAGGAACTCGAATGGCTGAATGCGGCCACTAGTGAGGAACTCCGCAGCGTTGCCAATCGTTGGCTCACTCGCGGCTACTACCAGCTCACTGTCTTACCTTTTCCGGAGTACGCTGAGGGCGAGCCGCTTGCCGATCGCTCATCGATTCCGAAAGTGACCGCGAATTCGCGCATCAATTTCCCCGACATCGAAACCGCAATACTCGATAACGGCATGAATCTAGTGGTTGCCACGCGCGGTAGCATTCCTCTCGTCAACGTCTCGATCGCGGTCGAGACGGGTGCAATGGCTGCGCCGTCAGACGCGCCCGGCCTGGCGGCATTCGTGTTCGGCCTGCTCGACAAGGGTACGTCGAAGTACGATGCTAACGAGCTGGCGGCCGCAAAGGACAAGATCGGGATGGCCGGCGGATTCGGGAGTGGCAACGAGCGCAGCACCTACAGCTACCGGATTCTGAACACGCACCTGGGACCGTCGCTTGAGCTGGCCGCGGAGATGCTTCGCAATCCCGTGTTCCCTGACGAGGAACTCGAGAAAATGAGGGCACAGTTCGGTGCGTGGCTGTCCAACCTGGAACTCGCGCCGAACAGGGCGGCGACCGGCCTGTTTGACCGTGCCATTTACGGCGCCGGTACCCCCATGGGGACCGTCTGGACGCCCGAGCTGCTTGCACAGGTCGATCGTGACAAGCTTAAGGCATTTCACGAGGCTGAAATCGCGCCTGACCAGATGACGGTTTACATGATCGGCGATATCGATCTCGAGACGGCACGAAACTCGCTCAACAAGGCGTTTGGCAGGTGGAAGGCGAAAAGCCGTTCGGCACGCCAGGCAATTGGCGATGCGGCCGAGCAGAGGGCGCGCGTCATTCTCGTAGACTATCCAGGTGCTGCTTCCAGCACTATCGTTGCCGGGCATGCAATCGGGAATTTCGACGCTGAGACGTGGACCGAGCTCTCGATCATGAACATCGTCATCGGCGGTGCTTTCGAGTCCCGCCTCAACATGAACTTGCGCGAAGACAAGGGCTGGTCCTATGGATACCGGTCGAGCATCAGCCGCAATCTGAGCGGCGACATGACGTTCGCGACGCGCGGGCAGGTGCAAACCGACAAGACGGCCGACAGTATGCGCGAAATCCTCAGCGAGCTTGAGGGGTACACGGGGGATGCGCCGGCGACCGCAACAGAGGTTGAGCGAGTCAAGCTCAACAGGACCCGTTCGTTACCGGGCTCGTTTGCGACGAATGCCGGTTTTCTGAATTCCATCGTGAACTCGGATGCCTATGGCTTGCCGTTTGACTACGCTGAAACGGCCGCCGATCGAATCGCGTCTGTTACGACTGAAGGCGTGGCCAAACGTGCGAGAAATGTCATCGACAAGAGCAAGCTGACATGGGTCGTCGTCGGTGACCTCGAGAAGATCGAAGAGGATGTTCGTGCGCTCGGCTACGGTGATGTCGAAGTCTGGAACGCGTTCGGCGAAATACTGCAGTAACAGAGTACTGCAGCCGCAAGGTCCTCGAGGCCCGTGCCGACGGACTTGAATACTGTTATGCCGTCGTCGGAGTGCCGCACGGCATCGGCGGAGGCGGCAAGCTTGTACAGATCGCCGCTTACCGAATCCATTGACAGGGCCCCTTCGTCGATTGCCTGCAACAGGTCGCCCGCCTCTTCCCTGGCGCCCTCGAAAGTGTCTACAAAAACCTGGTCGGCGCGCTCGAATAGCAACGAGTCGCTTTCCCTCATCGTTGCTTCATAAGCGCCGACGAGGTCCACGTGGCAACCGGGTTTGAGGTTCGCGCCGCGAACCAGCGGTTCCCGCGACAGGGTCGCGGCACTGATGATGTCGGCGTCTGAGCAGGCCGCCGCGAGATTTGTGACGGGTTCGGCATCGTCTGTGATATTGCTGCGCGCCCAATCGGCGACCTCAGCCGCCTTATCGGGTGTGCGACCCCACACCCTGATTTTCTGCAGGTCTCGCACGGCCGCGTGCGCTTCGATCAAGGGACGGGACAGATGGCCCGTGCCAACCATGAGCATGGAAGAAGCATCTGCTCGCGCGAGCCTGCTCGCGGCGAACGCCGATGCTGCAGCTGTTCGGCGAGCGGTTAACGTTGCCGCGTCAAACGTTGCGACCGGCGTACTCGTCTGGCTGTCGAACAGTACATAGATACCGTTTATTGTCGGCAAGTCCCGCGTCGCGTTCTCGGCATTGATCGTCGCGAGCTTCACGCCAAAGTTGCCCGTGTCGTTCCAGGACGGCATGAGTAACAGCACACTGTCGTTTTCATCTGCCTTGGGAACAGTGTGAACGTGCCGCGCCGGGGCAACGCCGCCGTGACGAAATGCTTCAGCTATTGCGGCAATCAATGCCGGGTAGGGCGTCGCAGTCTGGATGGCCATGTTGTCAAAATATGGCAGGTTCACGAGTTGGCACCGGGCCAGGTGTCACTCACACGGTAGCCGAGTGGCCAAGGGTCAGAGGGGTCCACCTGCAACTCCCTGGTTCCCGTGATCCACGCGCGGCCCTTGATGCTCGGAATGATGGCGGCGCGATCTCCCACGGTCATTTGTTCTTCGACGCATCCTTTGAATACGGAATCGATGATCGATCGGGCAACGAGTTCAGAACCAATGTCGGCCTGGCCTCTCGCATGAAGTACGGCGAGGCGCGCCGAGACACCCGTGCCCGTGGGCGATCGATCGATCTTGCCGGGACGAATTGCGACGGCGTGGCGGGTCGTCATGGGCTCACCGGGGGTGACGGGCGTCGCGAACAGGCAGAACGAGATGTGCGTCCAGTCGGGATTGTTCGGGTGAACGAAGCCGAGCTGCTCGGTAGCTGCATCCGAGAACCGGACGCCGAGTTCTGCGAGGTCCTTCGCCTCGCCGGGCACGAGTTCGAAGCCCAGTGCTGTCGCGTCGACGATGATGAAACTATCGCCTCCATATGCCGTGTCGCCGGTGACAGTGCCAACGCCCTCGACTTCGAACGCCTGGTCGAGCTTGTGTGCAAACGACGGGACATTGTGGACTTTTATCGACGTGACTCTGCCGTCCTCGCATTGTGCCTCCACATCGACCAGCCCTCCCGGTGCCTCGAGTCTGAGTCGTGTCACGGGCTCCTGCATGTCCACGATGCCGGTTTCGAGAATGACGTTGGCAACACAAATCGAATTGGAACCGGACATGGGCGGTGTGTCTTCGGGCTCCATGATGATGAACGCCGCATCGGCATCGGGGTGCTTCGGTGGCACGAGCAGGTTGCAGTGACGAAACACGCCGCCGCGTGGCTCGTTCAGGACGAACTGTCGCAGTCTGTCGTCGCGCGCGATCCAGCGTGATTGCTCCCAGAGCGTGTCGCCTGGCGGCGGCTCGACGCCACTCACAATAACGTCGCCTACCTCGCCCTCGGCGTGGCATTCGACGATTCGAACCGCCTGATCAATTTGCTTCATGGCCCATAAGTTCGTTGGTCTGACGGCGGAAATCAAACGATTTTGTTGCAACCGGCATCTAAGTCCAAAAGCGCTCATCCTTCTGGGGGTTGGAAAGCTGAAGATCAAGGACACATCGGCGCAGGACGTGCGTCTCGCGCCCGTCGACCCACGACGCAAATACCTGGTCGCAGGTGGCGTCGGTATTGCCGTGATTGGGGCGTTCATGCTGGCGCTGCCGACGCTGCAACGCTGGGCCAATGCCAGCGTCAGCGTGCCGATCGACAGGGTCCGCACAGCGACCGTGCAACGGGGTGATCTCGTCAGGGATGTTTCCGTCCAGGGCCGGGTCGTCGCCGCCGTCAGCCCGACACTGTACGCCAGTGCCGCCGGGACAATTACGCTTGAAGTCGAGGCGGGAGAACGCGTGCTTGAAGGGCAGGTTCTTGCGTCGGTGGTAAGTCCCGAACTCACCAACGCATTGCAGCAAGCCGAGTCGTCGCTCGAGCAACGCAGGATGGAGCTCGAGCGCCAACGTATCGAGTCACGGCAGCTCGCGCTCGAAAAGCGCAAGGCAGCCGATCTTGCCGACGTGGCGCTCGTGGCCGCAAAACGTGAGAAGCGTCGTGCCGATGAGGCGAATCAGCTTGGCGTCATTCCCGAAATAGATTTTGAGAAGGCGCAGGACGATCTGCGCAACGCCGAACTCGCGTTCAGACACGCCGTCGCCGATGCTGACTTGTTCGATGAACGTCTCGCGTTCGAGATACGTGCGAGTGAATTCGAGGTCGGTCGCCAGCAGCTGTTTGTCGAGGATCTGCGTCGGCAGGTTGATGAGCTGGCCATCAAGTCACCTGTGAATGGCGTCGTCGGCGATCTACTCGTTTCCCAGAAGGAAGCGGTGTCCCGCGACACGCCGGTCATGGCGGTTGTCGATCTCACGCGCTTTGAAGTCGACGCGCAGATTCCCGAGAGCTACGCAGACGATCTTGCCATCGGGATGACGGCGGAAGTGCTCATCGGTGGTGAACGCTACGCGGCTCAACTGGTGGCGGTCTCCCCCGAAATCGTCAACAACCAGGTTGCGAGTCGTATTCGTTTCAGCGGCGATACGCCTTCGAACCTGCGCCAGAACCAGCGTCTGACTGCGCGCGTATTGCTGGACGAACACAACGACGTAATGATGGTGCAGCGTGGCCAGTTTCTCGACAGTGGTGGCGGGCGCATTGCGTACATCGTCACCGAAGAAGGCGTTGCTCACAAGCGCCAGATCGAAACCGGTGCGCGCAGTCTCGGCGCGGTCGAAATCGTCGCCGGCCTCGAGCCGGGCGACACCATCGTAATTTCCAACCTGGACGCGTTTCGCAGTGCAGAAACGGTCCTGCTGACTGACTAATACCCAGGAGTACAGGGCTATGCTGAACATGAAGAACGTATCCAAGGTCTACCGGACCGACACCGTGGAGACGCATGCGCTTCGCGAGTTCTCCCTGACCGTGGACGAAGGGGAGTTCGTCTCGGTGACGGGGCCGTCCGGCTCCGGCAAGACGACGTTTCTGAATATCGCCGGTCTGCTCGAGGACCTGACGAGCGGAACCTACGAGCTCGACGGGCGTGACATCTCGCAGCTGAACGACAAGGAACGCTCGCGGGTCCGTAACGAGAAGATCGGATTCATCTTCCAGAGCTTCAACCTGATACCCGAGCTCAACATCTTCGATAACGTGGACGTACCGCTTCGCTACCGGGGGTTCGACGCTGCCGAACGCAAGCGGCGCATCGAGCAGTCGATCGAAATGGTTGGGCTCGGCTCGCGCATGCAGCACCTGCCGGCACAGCTTTCAGGTGGTCAGCAGCAGCGTGTGGCCATCGCGCGCGCCCTCGCCGGCGAACCACGCTTCTTGCTGGCCGATGAGCCGACAGGCAACCTCGACTCGCACATGGCCGACAGCGTGCTCGACCTGCTCGCAGAGATTAACAAAGCGGGCACGACCATCATCATGGTGACGCACGAGCTTGCGCTTGCCGACAGGGCGCGGCGCAATATCTTTGTGCGCGACGGCCAGGTCAGCGACAACGCACCGGAAATTCACCTTGCCACTATGGCTGCAGGCTGAGCCGGGGGGGTCGGGATGTTTCGCTATTACCTGAAGCTCGGCACGCTCAGCATTCGAGCCAACCCTGTCCTTAGCGCGCTCATGGTTGCGGCAATCGCCGTTGGCATCGGCGCGTGCATGACGATCGTCACGGTGCGCCACGTTATGAGTGGCAACCCGATCGAACACAAAGACAGCCAGCTTTACCATGTGCAGGTCGACAACTGGAATCCTGATGATCCCTACGACGACCCCGACGGTGCGCCCGTGCAGGTGACCTACCTCGATGCAAAAGCGCTCTTCGACGCGAATCGCGCGTTCCGCCAGACGACAAGCTTCAAGACGGCGCGAGTCGTGCAGCCGGATGGCGAGGATGCACGACCGTTCCAGGAAGACTCTCGTGCAACGACGGCCGATTTCTTCCCGATGTTCGATGTGCCGTTCCAGTTTGGATCGGGTTGGGATCGCTCATCCGACGAGACGCAGGAGCGGGTCGTTGTGCTCAGCAAGGAGCTCAACGAGAAGCTGTTCGGTGGTGAAGATTCGGTGGGGCGGGCGTTGATGCTCAACGATGAGCCTTACCGCGTCAGCGGTGTCATTGATACCTGGAACCCTGTACCGAAGTACTACGACGTCAATAACAATCCGTTTGAGGACCCCGCGCAGTTGTTCCTGCCGTTCTCCCTGGCGGTGGCCAACAGTTTCGACAACAACGGCAACACGAGCTGCTGGAAACCGATCCCCGATGGTGCCGGCCGCGAAGGCTTCCTGAACTCCGAATGCATCTGGATCCAGATGTGGGTCGAACTGCAGAACGCGTCGGCAAAGCAGGACTACATGAACTTCCTGGACGCCTACGTCGAGGAGCAGAAACTGCTGGGCCGTTTCCCCAGGCCACTCAATAACCACCTGCGAACCCCCAGCGAATGGATGGAGTACAACGAAGTCGTCGACGAGGACGTGGACGTACTGCTCGGCCTTGCCGTCCTGTTCCTGACGGTATGCCTGCTCAACACGATAGGCCTGTTGCTGGCCAAAGCAATGCGGCGCAGCAAGGACACGAGCCTGCGACGCGCGCTGGGGGCAAGCAAGACCGAGCTCTTCAAACAGCACGTCATCGAGGCCGGGATGATCGGTATGGCCGGCGGTTTGCTGGGTGTTGGCATGACCTGGTTGGGGCTGCGCGGCATCGAGAATATTTTCGTCGAGTACGACTTCATTCAGCACCTGGTTCGAATGGACTGGTCGATGGTGATGCTCGCCGTCGCGCTCGCGATCGCATCGGCACTTGGGGCAGCCCTGTATCCCACCTGGCGTACCTGCAATATCACGCCGGCCAGCCACCTGCGGCTGCAGTAGGAGAACATTATGGAATTCGGACCTATCTGGCGCGCGATGATGCGCAACAAGGGCGGTTACCTGCTGATCGCACTGCAGATCGCCGTGACGATGGCTGTCATGGTCAATGCGATCGCCATCATGCAGGAGCGATCGATCAAGATGGCACGACCCAGTGGTATCGACGAGGCGAACACATTCAGCCTGGTCAGCGTCGGGTTCAAGCCCGACATGGAGGAGAAGGCACTTATACAGGAAGACCTCGACCTGCTGCGAAACCTGCCGGGCGTCGTCAACGCTGTTGAGACGAACTCGTTCCCCTTACGTCAGGGAGGCTGGTCAGAAGGGCTGCACCGCGAACCGGGCGTCGGCAAGAGTGTCTCGAGTTCGGCCATCTACTTCGTTGACGAACATGGCCTTGAAACCTTTGCGCTGAATCTCATCGATGGCAAGAACTTCTCGCCGGAACAAGTGGTCTGGGATTCGGACAGTGATGACTTCTGGCCGGCGACCGTCATTATCACGCAGGCGCTGGCCGAAGACCTGTACCCCGACCACGAGGGTTCCTATGTCGGCAAGGCCTTCTGGTTTAATGACGATAATCCGGCCAATATCGTCGGCGTGGTCGAAACTCTGCAAGCGCCGTGGCCAACCTGGACAGGCGTTGAGCGATCCATGCTCGTGCCTTTGCGGCGCGAATCCGAATTTGCACGCTATGTTGTTCGTACCGAGCCGGGCTATCGTGACGAAGTGCTGGCCGAGGCAGAGGAATTACTCTCCAGCAGCAACAAGGACCGCATCATTCGTGGCGTCGAGACGGCCACCGATGCGCGCAAGATGGCCTATCTCGGCGATGGGGCGATGATCAAGATGCTGTCGTTTATCGTCATCTTGCTGACCTGCATCACCGGGCTTGGCATTGTCGGGCTCGCGAGCTTCAGTGTGGCGCGCCGTACACGCCAGATAGGCATTCGTCGCGCCCTGGGAGCAACCAAGCCGGCCATCGTGCGTTACTTCATGCTGGAGAACTTCCTGATCAGCAGCATCGGAATCGTTACCGGTGGCATCCTGGCCGTGGCGCTGAATGTCGTCATGGTGCAGGCCTTCGCGCTGACGCCGCTGGCCTGGTACGTCATACCCGTGGCGATGCTCGTTCTCTGGATTGTTGGTCAGGCCGCTGTGGCCGGGCCAGCCCGCAAGGCGAGCGGCATTTCGCCCGCGATTGCAACGCGATCGAGCTAGTAGCCTACTAGAAGCGATAATATAAAAAGAGGACAATTGGAAACTCGTTTCTCCCTGAACAGGTTTCCAGAATGGGGTTTTTTGAACGGTACCTGACCGTCTGGGTCGCCCTGTGCATAGTCGCCGGCATCGCACTGGGCAAGGTGGCACCGGAAGTCGCACAGTCTCTCGATGCCATGGCCATCACCGTGAACGGTGCGCCGGTTGTGTCCATTCCGATCGCGATTTGTCTCTTTTTCATGATGTACCCGATCATGGTCAAGATCGACTTCGGCGAAGTGGTTAAGGCCGGCAAGGCCGCAAAGCCTGTCGGGCTGACGCTGTTTATAAACTGGGCCGTCAAGCCGTTCACGATGTACCTAATTGCAAGCTTCTTCCTGGGTTCGCTGTTCCTCGGCTTCATTGGTCCCGAAGCGACCGACCTCGTGAAGATGCCTTTGGGCAAGGATATGGTTGTCGGCGACACCTATGGCTCGGGTACAGTGGTGCTGGTCGAAGGCGTGAAAATGCTCGAGGTGCCGTTGTGGCGCAGCTACCTGGCCGGCTGCATCCTGCTGGGTATCGCGCCGTGCACGGCGATGGTGCTCGTGTGGGGTTACCTGTCCAAAGGTAACGACAGCCACACGCTCGTCATGGTCGCGATCAACTCGCTGACGATGTTGTTGCTCTTTGGTTTTCTCGGAGGCTTCCTGCTCGGCGTCGGCAAACTGCCGGTCCCGTGGCAGGCCTTGCTGCTGTCTATCAGCGTATACGTGGCCCTGCCTCTCGTGGCCGGTTACCTGTCGCGCAAATGGATCATTGCCGCCAAGGGCGAGGAGTGGTTCAAGGAGAAGTTTCTCCATTTCCTGACGCCTGTCACTATCACTGCACTGCTGGTCACGCTGGTCCTGTTGTTCTCGTTCAAGGGCGATACGATCGTCCAGAACCCACTCACGATCCTGTGGATCGCGATCCCGTTGTTCGTGCAAACGGTCGCGATATTCGCGCTGGGCTATGCGCTCGCGAAGTTCCTGGGACTGAGTTATGAGAATGCGGCGCCGACGGCAATGATCGGTGCATCGAATCACTTCGAGGTCGCCATCGCAACAGCAGCCATGCTGTACGGCCTGTCATCAGGTGCGGCACTCGCGACCGTTGTCGGCGTGCTGATCGAAGTGCCGCTGATGTTGATGTTAGTCAGGTTCTGTCTCGGGACGCAGCAGTGGTTTGCCCGCTAGGAGTGTAGGAATGCCAGGGAAAATACTCGCTGTCGGTTTGTCGATATTGCTCGCGCAAAGCGGATTCGCACAGGATCAGGACAAAGTCGAGGCATTCAATGCTGCATGGCAGACGTATGCGGCAGCGCATGAGTCGGGCGACATTCACGCAACTGTTGAAGCGGCTCGCGAGGTCCTCGTTGCCGGCAAGGCGGCACTTCCCGAGGACGACACGAGAATTCCGGTCCTCGTCCAAAACTACGGATCGGCGCTTCTCGATGCCGGCAAGACCGATATGGCCCGTGAGCAGCTGGAAGTCGCACTAACAATGCTGGAGCAGGAATTTGGTGAAGATTCGGTGGAGCTGATATCTACACTTTCGCTTCTCGCCGACGCGAGAGGTGGGGTAGGCAACGAATATCGTCAACTCCAGCTTTACAAACGAGCGCTCCGGATTTCGGCTAAACACCATGGCGACAAGAGCGCGGAGTATGGTGACCTCGCGTTTCGGGCAGCGAGAAGCATCTACGATCGTTCAAGGTCCCAGGCAGGCAAAAAGTACATGGATGCCGCGCACGAGATATTCCTGGCTGAATATGGGGAAGCGGACTGGCGTGTAGGCCTGACTAACTTCTACCTGGGCAAGATGCGATTTTCCAGGAAACAATACAAGCAGGCGGCGGAGTACCTGGAAGCCGCGCTGCCATCATTTAGCGGTGACTCAGACAACATAAAGTCCCTGCGACTGGTTACGAGGGCATTGCTTGTCCAGACCTACGAATCCCGGGGAAAGTCCGAACTCGCAACGCCACACTGCGTGGCCATCGGTAGCGAGAGTCAGTTCAGTCCGAACCAGGATTACAAGCCGATCTTCCGCCTCGCTCCCCGGTATCCCAGTGAGATGCTTGCGAGAGGTGTGGAGGGTTTCGTCGACTTGTCGTTTACCATCGATGAGAACGGTTTCGTCAAGGATCCCGTAGTCATTCAATCGGTGCCTGACAAGCGCCGACCCGGCAGCTCTATCAAGCGTCGCGGAAGCGCCGAGGATGAGTCATTCGAGGCTGCGGCAGCCGAGGTGATCAAACGCTTTCGCTATGCGCCCAGATTCGTCGACGGGGAACCGGTCGCCGTCGAAGGCGTGAAGACACGGATATCTTTCCAACTTGTTGACTAAGCCCCTATTTGCGATCGGCTTTCGGCCCTTTTACCTGTTGGGCGGCGTGTTTGCTGTCGTCGCCATGGCTTTGTGGCTGGCGATGTTTACTGGCATGGCCAGTTTCGGCGACTACCTCCAGAGCGTTTTCTGGCACAGCCACGAGATGGTGTTTGGCTTCAGCATGGCGGTGATGACCGGTTTCCTGTTTACCGCTGTTCGCAACTGGACGGGACTGCCCACGCCGTCGGGCTGGGCGCTCGGGTTGATTGTGCTCGTGTGGTTCGCTGCGCGTGTCCTGCTCGTAGCCGGTCCCGCGAGTCTCGGCGTCATTCTCGATGTCCTGTTCCTGCCGCTCGTAACCATCGGCATCGCTATCCCCATTTTTCGTAGCGCCAACAAACGAAACTACAAGGTTGTTGCGATTGTTGCGGCGCTGGCCGTGCTGCATTTCGTATTTCACCTGGCACTAAACGGTGAGCTACCGGCCTGGTTGTCACGCACGTCGCTGTTTGCAGCCATCGACGTCATTGTCATTCTTTTTGCCGTGGTCGGCGGAAGAGTGATTCCCGCGTTCACGAGAAATGCAATTCCGGGCTCCGATCCGGTTCATCGAACCTGGGTTGAAGTAAGTGCCTTCGGTTTGCTGCTGTTGCTTGCGGTGACAACCCTGGTCGGCGGCGGGTTTGCCCTGCCGGCCTGGTTGCCAATGACGTTGGCCTTCCTTGCGGCCGCGGCGCATGCCCTGCGACTGGCACTTTGGCAGCCCGGCCTGACCCTCGGCAATCCGCTTCTCTGGATGATGCCCGTCGCGTACTCGTGGCTACCAGTGGCGTTCGTACTGCGGGGCTTGTCCGGACTCGCAATCGTGGTGCCGGGCGCCTGGATTCACGCACTGACGGCGGGCGCGCTAACCAGCCTCATGGTCGCAATGATGATGCGTAGCACGCTCGGACACACGGGGCGCAAGCTCATCGCGAGCCGTGCCGATGTCGCGGTGTTCCTGTTGCTGCAGCTTGGCACAATTGTCAGGGTGCTGTCGGGTATCGTTGGCGATCACAGGACCATGACGATACTCGCCGGCCTGATCTGGATAGCGGCGTTCACCGGGTTCCTGGTGCGCTATGCGCCGATGCTGCTGCGGCCCCGTGCGGATGGCAAGCCGGGTTAGCTCGTTATGGACACCAGGATGTACTGGCGGACCATGTCGTAGAGAGCCTGGACGCCGACGCCGTTATTGTAATTGCGGCCCGTGAAGGCGACGACGAGGTCGAGTTCGGGGAGGCAGAAGATGTACTGGCCGCCGTAGCCGCTGGTTACGTAGGCTTCGATCGTCTGGCCACGAAAGTTGAAGTCGTCCAGCCACCACTGGAAGCCGTAGGCTTCGCTGTAGGTAGCCCACGACGAAATATCGACGCGCCTTGTCACCGAATCAGCGATCCACTCCGGGCTGATGAGTTGCTGCCCCTGCCAGACACCATCGTCAATGAATAGCTGGCCGAACTTGGCCATGTCGCGCGATAACAGAAACAGGCCGCTGCCACCGTTCGGCAGGCCGGTGGGGGTCAGCCACCATTCGGCCGTCGTAATGTCCATGGGATAGAAGAGATACTGGTTGGCAAAGTCGGCCATGGGAATACCGGTGGCATTCTCCAGCGCCTGGCCGATCGCAATGGTGGCCGCCGTGTTGTAGGTGAACTGAGTGCCCGGGT
>Ga0224508_10000502_pt1 | contig 38734 bp, 36 predicted proteins | sample SF_Jan12_sed_USG_4_FD_170157 | JGI IMG/M metagenome (GOLD analysis project Ga0224508, IMG submission 170157) | Sediment microbial communities from San Francisco Bay, California, United States - SF_Jan12_sed_USGS_21 | ecosystem: Environmental > Aquatic > Marine > Sediment | place: USA... | reverse complement strand
CCCGCAGCACAGCGCAAAAAAGCACCAGGCCACGATCCAGGGTCCGTATTCTGCAAACAAACCGGTAGTCCTCGAAGCAAGCGCCGCATCTTATCAGCTCCCGGGCTTTTGGGAAGCCGGGACTCCGTCATTGCGGCCTTCGAGCCGATACGTCGGACCGCGCAATTCCTTATCGCCATCCCTTCAATTCACTACTGTCATCCCCGCGCAAGCGGGGATCTTATAACGAGCCAGCATTGCAAGATCCCCGCTTACGCGGGGATGACTACATAGATGGAGGATGACGCCGGTACGGTTTGAAATCACAGACGCTACGGGTAAACTTGCGCTCTTCCTAGAGCGTCAGGGGTTTTGATATGGCCAAGCCGGCAATGTCCGCAGTAACCAACGCCAGCGACGATGAAGTAGCGAGCGTGGCGCAGCTTATCGAGCGTGCGCGCAACGCAATGCAACAATTTGCCGGCGCCGACCAGAAACGTGTCGACGAAACCGTCACCGCGGTTGCCTGGTCCGTGTACAAACCTGAGAATGCAAGGCGACTCGCCGAGCAGGCGGTCGCCGACACCGGTATCGGCAACGCCGACGACAAGGTGATCAAAAACCAGCGCAAGACCTTCGGTACTCTGCGTGACCTGATGCGGGTGCGCACCGTCGGTATCATTGAAGACGATTTCGGTAACGGTATGATTAAGTATGGCAAACCGGTGGGTGTTGTCGCCGCGATTACGCCGTCCACTAATCCCGCCGCAACCCCCGTCAACAAGACCATGATGGCGCTCAAAGGCGCCAATGCGATCGTGATCGCACCTTCGCCGGCAGGATGGAGTAGTACCAATGCAACGGTTGAGCTGATGCGCGCTGCACTCGCAAAAGTGGGGGCACCCGAAGATCTGGTGCAAATTCTGCCGCAACCGGTATCGCGCAACATGACCCGGTTGCTGATGGAGCAGGTGGATTTGATCGTTGCCACCGGCTCACAGAATAACGTGCGCGCGGCCTACAGCAGTGGCACGCCAGCAATCGGGGTTGGGGCGGGCAATGTGCCAGTCATCATCGACAGCAGCGCTGACCTGGCCGATGCCGCCGGGAAAATCTGTGCATCCAAAACCTTCGATAATTCAACTTCCTGTTCTTCCGAAAATTCGCTCGTGATTCTCGACGATGTCTACGAGGATGCAATCACCGCGCTCGAGGCCGCCGGTGGTTATCGCTGCAGCAACGACGAAAAGTCGTTGATTGCCGACAAGCTCTGGGTCGACGGCAATCTTAATCGCGACCTGATTGCCAGGGATGCTGATGTATTTGCGGCCGGTGTCGGGCTTGACGAAAAGGCTAAACAGGCACGTTTTTTCATGGTCGAGGAAGACTTCGATCCGAATTCCAATTTTGCTGATGAAAAACTATCGCTAGTATTGACGGTTTACCGCGCGCATGATTTCGACCATGCGGTTAAACTGGTAACCGATATTCTGAACGTGCAGGGCAGGGGGCACTCCTGCGGCATTCATACCGGCAACCAGTCGCAACCGACGCGACTCGCCGAGAAACTCGACGTGGTACGTGTACTTGTCAACCAGGCACACACCTTCGGCAACGGCGGCAGTTTCAACAATGCGCTCAATTTCACCCTGAGCATGGGCTGTGGCACCTGGGGTGGCAACAGTATCAGCGAAAATCTGAACTATCGGCATTTCATCAATATAACCCACCTGGTCAGGGAAATTGACGAAGACAAACCTTCCGAGCAAGACCTGTTCGGCGCGTACCTCGACCGTTACGGGAAAGACTGACCATGGAAACGGTTCGCGCCTGCATCGAGCAGCATGCCGATGCGTCACCTGATCGCGAGTTTCTGATCGCACCCGAGAGTGGTGATTCGCTCAGCTTTGCGCAGTTGAAGTCGGCAGTTGAAAATGTGGGTCTGCAGCTGGACCGGCTGGGTCTGTCGCAAGGGGCAAAAGTCGCATTTCTGTTGAACAATGGCTACTGGACGTTGCAACTGTTTCTCGGGGTCATGGCGAGTAACCGCGTAATCGTGCCACTCAATGCCGTCGCGGGTACGGTGCAGCTGGTGCATGTGCTCGACCATTCGGATTCTGAAGTCGTGTTCGTGGCACCCGAGTATCGCGACAAGCTCGCCGAGATCATGGCACAAATCGAGCGCCCGATCCGGGTCCTCGAAACCGCCGACGAGGCAGGACCGGCCTGGCCAGGCAGTGAATCCCCTGTGGCCAGTCCTGCGCCGCCAACAGCGGATGATATCGCGCTGTTGCTGTATACCTCCGGTTCGACTGGCTTGCCGAAAGGTGCGATGCTGAGCCATCGCGCAGTTACCAGTGGTGGGCGCAACGTGACCGAGGGGCATCAACTGAAGGCGGATGACCGGGCGCTGTGTGTATTGCCGGTATATCACATCAATGGTGCCATGGTAACGGTGATGGCGCCGCTATACAGCGGCGGCAGCGTGGTCGTGCCGAAGCGCTTCAGCGCGACCGACTACTGGCGACTGGTCGCCGAGAATCATTGCACCTGGAGCAGTATCGTTCCGACCATTATCAAGTACCTGCTGGATCGTGCCGCGCAGGAGCCGTTCGATTTCGGTAATGACGAACGTCTCGCCGCACTCAGATTCGTGCGCTCGGCGTCGGCCCCGCTGGCGGCGGTCACGCTGGAACAGTGGGAACAGGTTTTCAAGATACCGATGATCGAAACCCTAGGACTGACAGAAACCGCGGGTACTGTGGCAAGTAATCCCCTGCCGCCGGCAGCACGCAAACCGGGTTCGGTCGGATTGCCCTATGGCAACGACATCATTATCGTCGATGACAAGGGCGACGAGTGCCCACCTCAAGTGGTCGGCGAAATCATTATTCGCGGCAGCAACCTGCTTGAGCTCTATTACAAGAATCCGCAAGCGACCCATGAATCGATCAGGGATGGCTGGTTCTACACGGGTGATTTAGGCAGGAAAGACGAGGAAGGCTATATCTTTATCACCGGTCGCTCCAAGGAGTTGATTATTCGCGGTGGTGAAAACATCGCGCCGCGTGAAATCGACGATGTGCTCTACAAGCACGAAGCGATTCTTGAAGCCGCCGCGGTCGGTGTCGACGATGAGAATTACGGCCAGGAAGTGGTCGCCTGCGTGGTGGTTCGCGATGGTTACCAGTGTAGCGAGGATGAACTCAAGGCGTTTTGCGAAGCCGGGGTAGGTAAGTACAAGGCGCCCAAGATTATTTACTTCTTCGACGATTTGCCAAAAGGGCCCTCGGGCAAGATATTGCGCCTGAAACTACCCGAACTGATTGCAAATTCAGTTATAGAAAAATAACGACATATTAAGAGATTCCCGCTTGTGCGGGAATGACCGATATCGGTCATAGCCGGTTTGGTAAATGAGAACGGATGTCTTCAATACTGTGATCGACCAGGTCCTTGTTTACCTCGCCCGAGAGTAACTCTGCACACTGCTTATTGATACTGGAACGCAGCAACCCAAGAAATTTCGGTGATGCGACCAGGTAGATTCGACGCAGATCACTGTTTCGTCGGAGCTTATCGATCTCATCACGTAATTCATGTGCAAAAGCTTCTGCCTCCTTCTGATGGGCTGCTTTTTCATGCCCCATCGAATGTTTACCGAAGCCTCCCGAATCCGATTCGCTACCTGGGCCATCGCTAACCAGGTCTTGTTCTTTAAGGCGACTTTCGGGATGAATATAATCTCTTTCATCGGATAAAGGGCTGTTCCCGCTCTCTGCCACCAGGATTCGCGCTTTACTGCTATCTGCAACAACGACACATATGGACATTTCCACACCTTCCCAATTTTTTAAGACATGAATTAGGATATGCCTTTATCGGCGAAAGATTACCGACATAGATCAATTCTTCTTTAGATAATAATTCGTAACGTCATCCCCGCTTTCGCCGGGATGACGTTACGAATTATTCAGCAACCTGATCGAGGTTGTACTTGGAGCGCAGGCTGGCTTTGACGAATAGTGCCACGTAGGCGAAACCTTGCGGCTTTTGTTTAAAGCAAACGATGGTGTTGGTGGTGCCGGGATCCGAGTGTGAGTAAGTTTCGTCACCATAAGTTGTCGCTTCGTATGCGCTATCTTGCTGACCGTCGCTCTCTATTATCACGAAATAGTTGAAACCGTTTTCAAGCGCTATCTCCGCGCTCCTCAGCAACGAGAGGTCGACCGATTTTTCGTCCTCGCTGTTCGCGCTGCCAGGGGAGGACACCTGGAAAGTGTCCTGATCCATCCGGGTTGCAGAGATCAGATCGCCGTAGTTGTCCGGTTGCAACGGTTTTGCACAGGCGTTTAGCAGTAACAGCAGTAGAACGGAATAAAAAACCTTCATCGAAGTTGGGTCGCTCCTGGCTTCGCCTTCTGGCCCCGGATTCTGACACTGTCGGGCGCTCGTTGGCAGGCCAATTAATTACTTTGTAAAGTTTTTGCGCTTTTTGCTGTGAACTAATTCTCCGCAATCTTAACCGTGATTGGTTAAGATGGTAATCACTAACCCCTTAGTTCAGAACAAATTTTACCCGATCTCCCCGGTCGGGTTTTTTATTCCCGAAATGAATCCATGCTTGTGGCTTACATGATGCATGGCTGTTTGCCTGTCTTGATCCTGCGAGGCCAGTCTAAACTTTAATAATCAGCAAAAGTTCATCTTTTATATTGGCTGAATCGAGCCGGTGGTATTATGCCCCGATCTAACGGCGACGATTCCTCGAATATGAAGACACTTTCTGACATCGGCCTGGTAGGCCTTGCGGTAATGGGTGAAAACCTGAGCCTGAACATGGAAAGTAAGGGTTACACGGTGACCGCTTATAACCGCTCGATAGACAAGGTCGACGACTTTATCAATGGTCGTGCCGCGGGTAAGAATATTCGTGGAGCGCATTCGCTGGAAGCGCTGGTGGTATCCCTCGAGTCACCGCGCAAGATCATGTTAATGGTCAAGGCCGGACAGCCGGTAGACGATATTATCGAGCAACTCATCCCGCACCTCGATCCCGGCGATATCGTCATCGATGGTGGTAACGCCCATTTCGAGGACAGTATCCGCCGCACCCGCTACCTGGAGAACAAAGGCCTGCTGTTTATCGGTACCGGGGTTTCCGGCGGCGAAGAGGGTGCGTTGACCGGTCCGTCAATCATGCCCGGGGGTTCGGCCGCCGCCTGGGAAGCGGTCAAGCCGATCTTTCAGAGCATCGCGGCCCGGGTTGAAGATGGCACTCCTTGCTGCGACTGGGTCGGTGAGGGTGGCGCGGGTCACTTTGTCAAGATGGTCCACAACGGCATCGAATATGGTGATATGCAGTTAATCTGTGAAGCCTATCAAATCATGAAAGAGCTGCTGGGCATGTCCGCGGGCGAGATGCACGAGGTATTTGCCGAGTGGAACGAGGGTGAACTTGACAGTTACCTGATCGAGATTACGCGCGACATCCTGGCATATCAAGAAAACGGTGAACCCCTGGTTGAAAGTATTCTCGATACTGCCGGCCAGAAAGGAACCGGTAAATGGACCGGCATATCGGCACTCGAGCTCGGGATTCCTCTGACCCTGATCGGGGAGGCAGTGTTTGCGCGCTTCTTGTCTGCGCAAAAGGAAGAACGCGTGCAGGCATCCCGCCTGCTCAATGGCCCTGAGCGCAACTTCGACGGTGATAGGAAGGCCTTTATTGAGGACATTCGACAGGCCTTGCTGGCCTCCAAGATCGTTTCGTATGCGCAGGGTTACCTGCTGATGCGCGAAGCCGCCGGGCTGTACGGCTGGAACCTGGATTATGGAGGCATCGCCCTGTTGTGGCGGGGTGGTTGTATTATTCGCTCGGTTTTCCTGGGCCGCATTAAAAAGGCTTTTGATGAAGACCCGGGCCTGCCAAATTTATTATTGTCTCCTTACTTCCGCGAAAAGGTCGAAGGCGCACAGGCAGGCTGGCGACGCGTCGTCGCCGCTGCAGTCTGCCAGGGCATTGCCTCGCCTTCACTGACGGCCGCGCTGAGCTATTTCGACGGTTACCGCTCGGAACGCCTGCCTGCCAACCTGTTGCAGGCGCAACGTGATTATTTTGGCGCACATACTTACGAACGTATCGATCGACCGCGCGGCGAGTTCTTTCATACCAACTGGACTGGGCGCGGTGGTGACACCGCCTCTTCAACTTATGACGTCTAGGTATATAATCAGTGTTCCTGAGATTCCGCACGCATTCAACAACAAGAGTTAACTTGCCTCATGAATAACGAAAACGTAGAAGATAAAAATACCAGCACCCGCACCACGACGGACAAGGCACTGCGCATAAACCTTGATGAAAAAAAGTACGGCACCATCGTCGAAATTGGTGCCGGCCAGGAAGTGGCGCGGCAGTTTTTCAAGGCGGGAGCGGCCGCGGGGACCATCGCTAAAACCATGTCCGCCTACGACATGAAATTCTCCGATGCCATTTATGGCGTACAGGAAGACCGTCGTTACGTAAGCCGGTCGCGGGTGGAGGCGATGCTGGAAAAGGAATTTCAACTGGTTGTTGAGCGGGTGGGCAAATCCCGCTCCAAGGCGTCACGCTTTTTTGCCTACGGCGCGACAGTCGCGGCGAAGAGTTTCAAGGGTGACAACGAATGCCATGCCTGGTGTGGCATCCGGGCACAGATGTATCCAGCCGCCGAGCCTTCCGACATCATCGTCCATATACGCATGCGTGACGACAATGCGGAACGCCAGCAACAGGCAATGGGTATTTTCGGCGTCAACCTGATCTACGCTGCTTACTATTACTTCGAAAATGCAAAAACCATCATCGAATCGCTGACCGACAACCTCGAACAGGGGCGCATTGAAATCGATTCGATCGAATTTTACGGTCCTTATTTCGAAGAGGTCGACAATCGTGCCATCAACCTGCACCTGATCCGTAGCTGGAAAACGCGCGCCATTATGTTCAAGCCGGATGGATCGGTCGTGATCCCCGCGGAAATGCTGTACAAGAAAAATGTGCTGACTATTCGAGGTACCTTCAGACCGGTTACCCGCCTGAATGTCGACATGATCGAGCAGGGGTTGAAGTTCTTCTGCAAACTGGACGGAGTGACCGAAAAGAACAGCGTCGCCCTGGCAGAAATTTCACTCAATGATATACATGGCAACGACCTGATGGTTTCGGAAGAGGATATAATTGCCAGCGTTCGGTTGCTGAACTCGCTCGGTTACAGCGTGATGATTACCGATTACACGCGCTACTTCTCGATGCGCGCCTATTTCAGACAGTTTACCAATATGCAGATTGGTATCGTCGTCGGTATTGTTAACATCCGGCAAATTTTTGATGAAAGCAGCTACCGCGGGGTTGAAGGCGGAATCCTCGAGGGATTCGGCAAACTGTTTCCTGACCATACCCGCCTGCTGGTTTACCCGGAAGTTGATCAAGCGGGTGAATATACCGATTTCAAGAACATAAAGCTGGCACAAAACCTGAAGCACCTATACCAGCATCTGCTGGAGAACAATTTCATCTTCGGGATCGACTCGAGCGATCACGAGTTGTTCAAGATTTTTTCGCGCAACGTCCTCAAGCAGCTACAGAACGGCCGGGGACAATGGGAAGAATGTGTGCCGGACGGGGTCGCCGAGGAAATTATTCAAAACAGGCTGTTTGGATACCGCGGCTAAACCCGTTTCAACGTCATCCCGATACGTCGAACGGTCGCTAAGTGGGCCGCATGCGGTATGGAATGACAGTTTAAGGTAACGCAGCTTTGTCATACCGCGGCTTGACCGCAGTATCCAGTTGGTTACCTTGATCGCAAATAAATCTTATTTCTGGATCCCGTCGGTCCGACGCATCGGGTCAAGCCACGGGATGACGTAAAAGGAAGGCCGCAATGACGACGATGGGCTCGGGGGCCGCAATGACATTAAAGGTTTTGGCCGTCGTAACTGCTGCTGCCGGCCTCGCGGTGCCAGAGTCGATATAGATGACGCTTGCGTTCGGGTTCGTCGTAATCTTCGAAGGCGCTGCGGTAATGTCCGACTTCGTGGTTGTTGAGGTACTGAATCTGACCGCGTTTCAGTGGCGCCTCGTACCACAAGTCTGCTGAATCGCAGACTTCATCGATGGCGTTTAGAGCCCGGATTAACGGTTCATCCATGGGCTCACCGGCAACTTCGTAACCCTTGCGAATCAGCGATGCATTGGCGCGTGCAAACATACGCTCATTGCACCAGCTGAAATAGGGCGCTAGACAAATCGGCTCGGCACCATCGCGATGTTCTTTCTGGCGGTCGTACAGCACTGGTTGGTAGAGGCGAGCGAGCTCTTCTGGATATTGCTCGAGCATGCGTTGATGCACCGAGTAAAGGCTGCAAAAACGACTGACGCCGCCGCTTTTCGCCGGGTGGCGACAGAACAGGCCGACGTAATCAGGCACCATGCGCGCGAAGGCGTTGTCGGTGTGAAAATTGAGTTCGACCGACGTATACGATCCGCGCGTACCATAAGCATAATCGGCACCCGTGTCGGAAACGTTGTAAATCATCTCGCCGCTCCATTTCTGTGCCACCGGGCGACCGATGCACTGGCCGAGCACCCAGTAAACCTCGAGCAGTGTATCGATCGGGTAGTCATCCACTGGTAAGCGATCGAGCACTGCAAAACCGACACCGTCGTCGAGGATCGATTTCATCTGCGCCATTAATGCCCGACAGGTTGGAAGCTCCAATTCTTCGAGCTTGCGTTGCAACAACGGCAGCGGATTATCTGTAAAGAAATGAGCAAGCTGCTCGATTTCAGCAAGCGCTGCATCGTTCGGGGTGACCAGGTAGTCGTTGGAATCGATGTCGCTCGCAAGCCAGACCAGCCTGTCGCCAGCCGGCTCACGGATTTCGCTGGTTTCGCTGCTGCAGTCGAGATAGGGGACACCCATCGATTCAATCTCGTTCGATCAATGACTCAGTTTGTACATCGCGCTTATCTAAGGAGATTCGGATGCCTGAGTCAAGCATTGTTCGGAATTCTGTCGGGTGTCAGGCAAAATCGGAATAATAAAAAAATCACCGAAACCAGCGTGGCCTAAAACCACTCGGACTGACGTGGATATAATGGCTCACTGTTAGCTGCGCGTTTCCGGTTTGTTCTTGTTGTCGCGCAGGCGTTTGCGGTACTTGTCGCGTGCCAGCTCCTGCATGTCCTCGACGGTATCGCTTTCGTCGACGATTTCGCGCCCGAGCAGGGTTTCGATTGCATCCTCGAGCGTGACGATGCCAGAGGTCTGGCCGAACTCGTCTTCGACCAGGCACAGGTGCACGCGGTTCTTGAGCATGAGCTCGAGTAAATGAACCACCGGCAGTTTTTCAGATACTCCGAGTATCTCCATGGCGAAATTTTTAACCGGTTCGCCACCGTGTCCGCTGCGCTCGGCCATGAACAGATCGTGGCGCAACACCTTGCCGGTAATGTTTTCTGGGTCCTCGTCGTATACCGGCATGCGCGAGAATTGCGGTGTCTTGGGGTCGTTGAGCGCTTCGCTGACACTCATGTTCTGGTCGAGCATGTGCACCACGGTGCGCGGTGTCAGTACTTCCTCGGTTGGCACTTCGCGCAGGCTCAGCACGTTGGAAAGGTATTCGTTTTCACGCGCAATCAGTGCGCCGCCCTTTTTTCCAAGCGTCCCCATCGCGATAATTTCCTCACGCGTAATATCGGTTTCTGAGTTGCGGCCAAACAACTTCGTCAGGTGCGAGGAAATCCAGACCAGCGGGTACACCAGCTTGACCAGCCACAGGATCAGAAACGAGGCGGGTATGATCAGCGTGCGCCAGAAGGTTGCTCCCAGGGTTTTCGGAATGATCTCGGAAAAGTACAGAATCGCGAGCGTCAGTAATACCGCGATCAGCGTTTCCCATTGTGGGCCGAACACCGTGAGCGCCTGCGCACCGACACCGAACGCACCCATGGTATGGGCAAAGGTATTGAGGATCAGGATCGCGGCCAGCGATTCGTCGACCCGGTCCTTGACGCGGTTGACAACCGTGCCGGCACGTGGCCTTTCGGATTTCAGCGTTTCGACATAGCTGGGTGTGGCCGAAAGCAGTACGGCTTCAAGAATCGAGCACAGGAAGGAAACACCAATTGCGATCGCCAGGTAAAAAATTAACAGTGTCATAGGCGTTATATATGGACGTACACAAGAATTTCAGCTGCTTGCCGGGTACCGCTATTGTACCAGTGCCGCGAATTTTCCGGGCAGCATTTAACGCTAACAGGTGTTAGCGCTCAGTCCCGTCGAATCGTCACCCGACCGGCCTCGGGATTCACCTTGACCTGGTCCCCGGTTTTGATCAGTTGTGTGACATCGCCATCGTCGAAGCGGTCGCACAGCGCCATGTTAGCGAGCGCCGCGCCCTGCGCCAGGATCGGGTTGACGTTGTTGAACAGGATCGCCCTGGGTGCGATTCCGCGCGACTTCATTTCGTGCAGCATCCAGGCTGATGCGACGCCGCCCTTGGCAGTGTTGAACACCATGATCTTGTCGACATAACTAAGACCCGCGAGCTTGTGCTGCGGGCGTGAAAAAATCCCGGCGATGCGGTCGAGATCGTAGCGCGCCGAAAAATTGTCGTCGGTGACGAGCGCCTCGCCCGAAACCTCGGGTCCAACGCCAACGTGACACTTCAGTTCGATTGTTGTCATTAAACAATCTCCCCGGCAATCGCCGACGCGACACAGTTCTCCATGTTGGAAAGCGTCGGCTCGTAACCATAGCCACCGATAATATTGGTCAGCTTGACCGAGTTCGTCATGAGCCGCTTCCAGCCGTTGGCCTCGCCCATTTCGCGCGCGTAGCTCTGGTAGAAGCACATGCCCTCGAGCACTAACGCGCCGGAGGATTCGATGCGCTCGACCAGCCCCAAGCGGCGGGCATCGGCCGCGACCACCGGGCTTGTCACTGCGAGCAGGTCGGTATCTCGATGCAGTGTTTTACCATCGAGCAACTCGGCGAGTGACTGCATCTCCATCAATGAGAGCTGGGGTGCGGAAAAAACGACCACGTCGACTTTTTCACCCTTGCCGCCATAGCGAGCGAAAAAGGCCTCGAGGTCGGCTTCACCGATGACTTCAGCTTCAAGCGATACGGGATCACAAACCGATTCCAGGGTGGGCGCTTCCGGAGTGACGCCGACCAGGTGAAACAGCGGTACCGAGCCGAAGCTCGCCATCGCGGCACCCAGGTGTTTCATTTCATCGGATCCCGGTAGGGATTCGATGCCTTCGATTACCGGGACTTCCCAGTAGGATCCCGAGTGTGACCCAACGATGCCGCCGAGCGCACCCCAGTCAGACAGATGCTCTGGTTGATGCGCGATGTGAAAGCGCCGTGTCGCCCTGCGATTCTGGTCGAGATGTAATCCGTAGCGTGGGGTGCGCCCTGTCAATCCGGCGGCGAGCGCTGACGGCCCACCTTCGAAATTGGAATAGGCACCGAGCACGCTGTTGCAGTAGATGACGACGCCGGTATCGCCGAAGGCAAGGTGCTCACCGCGCACCGGCGGCATGATAGTCTGGTAGTTGATGCAGGTGTTGGTCATCAGGATGCCCATGGATTCGAAGGCTTCGATGGTGCGCTGTTCGAGCACGGCCATCTCGTCGGTTTGCTTGAGGCGTTGGTAGTGACAAAAATCGATGCCGCGCGGATCGGTAATCATCGGGATGCGCACCTGGCGTTCGCCTGGCGGGTAGGCCATCAGGTTCTCGAGGAAAGCGACCCCGGCTTCGCCGAGCGACTCGGTATCGGCCATGATGTGCGCCTGTGTCACTTCGACGAAGTCGACGGCATCGAAGAAACGACCCACCTGGAGCATGTGCTCCATCGCCCAACGCCGCGGTTCGCCAAGCTCGCCATCGAGCATCGCCTGTTCCTTACGGCTTAACTTCATTTGCCCTAATCCTTCTCTGAATCGGTCGACGCCATCAGCGCGTCGGTGTAGCGGTTTCCGGCGACCGTGTTTTCGTTGATCAACAGGTCGAGTTCATCAACCAGGGTGGAACTCAGCTCGATATCATCAGCACCCGCATTCTCGATCATCCAGTCCATGTGCTTGGTGCCTGGAATCGGGATGATGTTATCGCCTTGTGCGAGCAGCCAGGCCAAAGCCAGCTGCGCCATACTGCAACTGAGACGTGCTGCAATTTCACCGAAGGGGATGAGCAACTTTTCATTGTGCGCAAAATTTTCCGGCTCAAAACGCGGACGCGCAATGGTGGCGCGGATATCGTCGTCCAGCACCGTCGTGACATCCTGGCACTTGCCGGTCAGAAACTGCCGCGCCAGGGGCGAGAAAGATACGAAGGCGATTCCCAGTGCGTCACAGGTTGCCAGGATTTTGCGCTCGGGTGTACGGGTCCACAGCGAATACTCCGATTGAACCGCGGTGATCGAATGCACCGCGTGTGCGCGCCGCAAGCTCTCCGAGCTGATTTCAGACAGGCCGATGGTTTTGATTTTGCCCTGTTCAAGCAGTTGCGCCAGTGCTCCGACGCTTTCCTCGACTGGCACCTTCGGATCGATGCGGTGCAGGTAATAGAGGTCGATCACGTCGGTGTTCAACCGCCGCAGGCTGTCCTCGCAGGTTTGCGCGAGGATTTCGGGGCGACCATCCATCACCGTGTTGCCATCCTCGGTGCGGGAAAATCCGCACTTGCTTGCGAGCACATACTCGTCACGTCGACTAGCGAGGTACTCGCCGATCAGGCTCTCGTTATGACCGAGGCCATACAGGGACGCGGTGTCGAGAAAGGTGTAACCCTGGTCCAGTGCGGCATTGAACAGCTTGCCGGCTTCGGCTTCGTCGATGCGTGGGCCGTAACCCATCGACACGTTCATACAGCCGAAGCCGATCGCGGAAACGGAAAAAGGGCCGATTTTTCTTTGTTGCATGGTCGATCCGGAAAGTTAACGCAGCGCTATGATAACCAAAGATTGACCCGGGTTCGATCAGTCTTGATTGCCTCCGGGAAACTGGTCACGGCTGAAGGTGCAGACGCGCACATGATTATCGCGGCCGCGGACTTCTACCTGCCGCACATTATCGGCCGGAAAGTCGATGGACTCTGCTTCCAGGGTTGACACCGAAACGATCAAATCACAACCGATTTCCTTGGTTTGCGACTCGAGCCGCGCGGCAATATTGACGTTGTCACCGACCGCGGTCAGCAGTGGGGTTTTTGGCGGTCCCATGGTGCCGACGATGGCGTCGCCGCCGTGAATGCCGATGCCCATCTGAATGCTTTCGCCGAATTCGCGTTTTAACTGATCGTTCAATTTATCGATACGGCGAAACATTTCGCGCGCGCCGTCGAGTGCATCCTGGCAGGCGCGTGACTTGTGCTCGGGATCGAGCCCGTACAATGCCATCAGGCCGTCTCCGGCAAATTGGGCATAGTGGCCGTTTGAATCCGATAGTGCGCTGGAAAGTTCGGTGAAAAAACGATTCAGGATAAATACCACATCGTAGGCCAGCACGCGCTCGCCGAGGTTGGTCGAGCCGCGCATATCGACGAACATCGAAACCACGTACTCTTCGTGACCCCCAACACCACCGCTGTGTAAGGTAGCGCTGAGTGATTGATTCGCCATCACCAACGGAGTTATCTCGAGATCCGATTTCGGATGCAATTGGCAAGCGAGACGAACATCCTCGCTGGCCTTGATACGTGTTAGCGCCTTCGCTTCCAGTTCGTTGGGTGGATCGAGCTCCGCCAGGCCGCTGCCAACGTGCACGCGACAGGTGGTGCAACGCGCACGCCCGCCACAAACCGACGCGTGCGGGATACGAGCATTGCGCAACGCCTCGAGCAGCGAAACCCCGTTCAATGCCCGGACTTTGGCACCGTCGCTGTGGGTAATGCAGTAGGTGCCCTGGCGCGCCTGGTACCATAGCCTGAACTGGCGCGCAATCAATGTCAGGACCAGCAAGGCGGCCATGACAATCCAGGCTTGTAGCTCGAGTCCGCGTAATAATTCTACATCTCGCGGGTCCATTGCAGTATTCGCCGCGTAGATCTGATCGAGTCGTTGCTGGTCATCGAGCCAGGTGCTGGCCTGTTGCAGCATGCTGAACAAACCGACATAGGCGAGCGCTGGCACCAGGACCACCAGCGTGTAGGCATAGGGTACATAACGCTGGTAGCCGTTTTTAATTCGCAGCCAGAAGTGCAGACCGATGACCATGTGAATCCAGATCACTGAAATCAGCAGCACTAGTTTGGCCAGCACCACCGGTTTCAATGCCAGGGAAGTGACCACGTAGTAATAATTGGGGTCGATGTCCCCGAGCAGATCATAACCACGATTACTGACGGCGTGCCCAACCACCAGCGGCAGGATAGACAGGCCCAGCAACAATTGCAGAGATTGCCATAGCGACATGCGCAGGCTCGAACGCCGGTAAATCGACCGCAATGCAATGGAGGCATGAAACAGCAGTGAGCCGTAAAGCAAGACCTGTCCTGGCAGGTTTTGGAACATTGCTCCCACGGTCTGGCGATAAGCTTCCGCGGCCTCGATCGAAACGATGCCAAAGCTATGGTTAACCAGGTGCTGCACCACGTATAATGCCAGGATGAGTCCGGTGCCGAGGCGCAGTTGGGATTCAAAGTTCGTCATGACCCGGAATTAAATCAGAAAACGCGGGTCCGAGATATCACAACCGATAAAACCGAAAGGAGGGAACAAGTAATGAAACGACTACTCATGACATTGGTAATACTGTCTTTGGGCACGAGCGCTGCGTTTGCACAGGACGTCAAGCGCGAAATCACGCGTGTCACCGGTGACGTTTACCGCTTTCAAAATAAATTCCATGTGAACATGTTTGTTGTAACCGGGGAGGGTGTAGTAGTAACTGATCCGATCAATCAAGAGGCTGCAAGGTGGCTCAAGGCCGAAATCGCCAAGATTACCGATGAGCCGATTACGCACCTGATTTACAGCCATAGCCACGGTGATCATGCTTCCGGTGGCACCGAATACGGCGATGTGCCGAACGTGATTGCACATCGGAACGCGCCGGAGGATATTGATTTGATGGAGCCGACGATGCGCTTCGACGATAAAACCAGCTTTACCGTGGGCAGCAAAACTTTCGAATTGACCTATCTCGGACCCGGCCATGGCAACGACCTGATAGCCACCGTGGTGCGCCCCGATGACGTAGCATTCGTCGTCGATGCAGTCAGTGCCAAGCGACTGTTTTACCGCGACTTTCCGGGCTCCAACGTCGATCACTGGATCGAGCAGGTCAAAAAGGTCAATGCACTCGATTTCGATTTCCTGATCGGTGGGCATGGCCCGGTTGGTAATAAGCGAGATGTAGCTGCAGGCCTGGTTTATCTCGAGGAATTGCGCGCATCGGTGCTCAAGGGGTTAAAGGCTGGAAAGTCAGTCGACGAACTCAAAACCAGCGTAACAATGGCTAAATATAAAGACTGGGGCTCCTACGACCAGTGGCGCGAGCTCAATGTACAGGGCATGGCGCGCCACCTGAAAGAATCCGGCGCGGTGTATTAATATTTAAGATGTCATTCCCGCGTAAGCGGGAATGACGATTTATGAGCGAGAAATTTTTATCTCCCTGAAACTTACTGATACAGGAGTGACTGTATGGATAACAAAAGACTGTTAACCATTTACTTTATGGATGGCAGTGACATGTCGATTAATTTCCCGGAGCAGGGAGGCAACCCCTTGTTACTGGCAAAACGAGTTCAGGAGGCGATAGAAGCCAACCAGATCGCTATCGAGGTCGATGAGAAATTATACGTGATACCGACCAACAACATTAAATATATGCATGCTAGCCCTTTGCCGGATGAGTTGCCCGAAACGGTAATTCGAGGCGGCTCATTAAGAAACTAGTAGCCTTTCCCCTATTTTCTTATTCGCCGATCAAACCACGTTTGGCCAGGGTATTGATCGTTAACTCGATCTGATCTTCGATCACCTGGCGGGGCTGTGAAGCATCCATGGTCTCTGATTGCATCGACCAGACCAGATCGCCCGATTCGGTATCGTAGAGATTGGTTTCAAGTGCTACTGTACGGTACTGCGCGGTGTAGCCATCGTTTGCCTGGTGGAAGGACTTATCGTAGTAACTGAAATAGCTTAGATTTTCATCCTGGTTGTCCGGTGCGCGGTAAACTTCCTTTTCCTTGACGCCCGCGATGCGTGTGACCAGAACAGCCTCGATATCTTGCCCCTTGATCGCATTTTCGACAACCGCGCGTGACAGGTACAAGGAAGACTCAATAAGTTCATAACTCGGGGTTGCTTTAACTTTCAATGCCGCGAGCCCTTCGACAAACTTAGCCTCGAATACCTGTCGACGGTCTGAGCGCGAGGTAACACCGATAATCAGAATGTTGTTCAAATTACCTGAAAAGCTCTTGTTACTCCACTCTCCAATTGGCTTCGTGTTCGCACAGCCCGCTATCACGAGCACTGTCAGGGCCAGGGTAGCTGCTTTTATCAAGATGGATTTATTCATGGGTTGTTACTGGGTCGATTTACTGGTTTGTCGGAGTCGCTCATGCGAAATTCTGCTCAGGGCTCGTCGGCTTTGTGCGCCGCGCCTTTCTGTCCTTCGACTTCCTGATCGAGCACCGCGCCCGCGGCCTCGACCGCTTCCTTCGGTGTGGTCGCCTCGACCAGCACGCGCCGCGGTGCGAAGTGGATGCCTGCGGCTTCGAAGGCGCGCTGGATGCGCGCAAACGCCTCGCGTCGGATCAAATACTGTTGTCCCGGCACCGCCATGAACTTGAAGCGGATGATCAGCGCCGAATCGTCCATGCGGTTGACGCCTTGCGATTTAACCGGGCCCAGCATGAGTGGCCCCCACTGCGGGTCTTCCATCATTTCGATGCCAATCTTCTTGATCATCTTGCGTACTTTCTCGATATCGGTTTCGAACGGAACGCGCAGCTCGCATTTCATGATCGCCCAGTCGCGGCTCCAGTTGGTCAGGCTGCGGATCTCGCCATAGGGGATGGTATGCACGGGACCGTTATGGTGACGCAGCTGAAACGAGCGCACCGAAATTTTTTCCACCGTACCGCGAATCTGGTCGATGACGACATACTCGCCGATGCGAAACGCGTCGTCCATCAAGTAGAAAAATCCGGAGACGATATCGCGCACCAGCGTTTGTGCGCCAAACCCGATTGCGAGACCGACCACACCGGCTCCGGCGATCAGCGGGCCAATGTTAACCCCGAGCGCCGACAGGCAGACCATCACGGTCATGACGATCAACGTGATCTTAATGAAGGCACGGATCAACGGCAGGATAGTCTCGGTACGCGTCCCGCCGAGGCCGCCGGCTTCGATTTCCTCGGTTTCGGTCTCGGGTCCCTTTTCCTCTTCGAGCCTGCGTTCGATCGAAATGCGGATAACCCCCCATAGGGCCCAGGCCAGAAGAATCGTCAGGCTGATATCGAACAGCGCACCCGCAAAACGTTGGCCAACCAGTTGTGCTGTGAGTGCCACAACATCAATGTTCCAAAGGCGCACGAAAACTGCCAGCAACGCGAGCACCAGCAACACCCTGAGCTTGCGTAGCGCGATGGCTTTGTAGCCGGCCTCGATTTGCGGCACGGATACCTCTTCTTCGGCACTGGCTGTGAGTTGCGCTTCTGCCTCGATGGCAGTTTCACTCTCGGCAATGTCTACGCTCGAGGCTTCATCACTGGCTTCGTTGTCGTTGGGTTTGGGTTCAAAATACCAGTTCACCAGTTGTTTTAGTCCCATGTCGAGGAAGGGAATTGCGGCGAACAGAGCCAGGCTGCCGAGGCCCGGCAACATCGACGATTCGCCGGTGGCGGCGCGTTTCCCCATTGCCATGAGCCAGATCAGTATTATGTAAACGATCGCCAGCATCCACCAGATTCGTGCGAGCGTTTGGCGCATTGCGCCGACGTTTTCACGATCACCCGCAATCAGCCCGGCGCCGTAGTGGCGCAGGTGAAAGATCAGCACGATGATTGCGACTATGAAAATGCTGCGGAATAAAATATTCAGAAACAGATCCTCGTCGGCGTTGGCGCTGTACTCAACGGCTATCTGAATCAGGGGCAGCGGCAGGACCATCGATGCCATCAGGATTAGCGCCCAGCCCCAGGCTTGCCGAGCGGTACCGTCGGTAATCATCACCAGACGCGCTTCGGGCCGACTCGGGGCGGCGACCTGGCGCACTGCCAGCAGCACCAGTTTTATCAACAACACGCACATGATCACCTCGTGCCAGAAACTTTGTGCCGCAGGGGCGTGCTGGCTCGAAATCGCAACGAAAATATAGGCTCCAGCGGCAAAAGCTCCCAGCTCGACCAGGCCCAGCGCCGTGCCGAGGCAGGCCAGGTCGAATTTCTTACCCAGGCTCGCGAACTCGACCGGTTTCGATGTCGTTCTTTCCAGTATTCCTTTGGCCAATCGCTCGACCGCAAATCCCGCAAATAACAAGCCCAGGAGTTGAAACAGCAGGAAGGTACCGCTGGTGCGGCCATTGTCAGTAATCCCGTGCCAGATTTTTGCCGGTAGCGCATGAATCGAGTCTTCGGATGTAAATACACGCACGAGTGATCGCTTGGCAGAGTGGATGCCCTCGCGCAGATGCCCGACGTACGCGGTTTCGAGCGCGGCCTGCTCCTCATCGATTGCTGCCTTGTCGAGCTGGTTAATAATCAGTTTGCGCACCTGATCATCGGACAGGCGCGCGATCAGGTCACGCACCTGCTCCCGGGTCAGGTTCTCGGGGATCTCGACAGCGGCGGATTCATCTCTGTCCGGTGGTACCATTTGCGCCGAAACCGGCGATGAAATGCCGAGGAATATCCAGCAAAACAACAGCCCAGGCAGTAATTGGACGGATCTGAAAACAGGCTTTCTTATTCGCACGCGGCCCCGCTTGATTATTAGTATTTGCGTTGTGCGGCTAGACTACCGGAAAACGAAGGCCGTTGCATGGGCTATAGTAAATCCGACAGCAGGATGCCGATACCGATACGCTCGATGTCGGCGTTGTAATCGATCAGGCTTTCGCCATAGCCGTTGAAATACTGAACGTAGCCGCGAAAGCGTCGGTGCAGGGGAAAGGTCCAGTCGACCTGAATCGCACCTCGATTTTCGTCGCTGTCGAGATTGTTGCGCAGCATGACCGCCACCTCTTGATCGAATTTCCGATAGGCGACGGTAAACTCGAAGTTGCCGAGGTAATCCTCGATATCCGGGTTGTCATCACCGTCCGGATCGAGCGGATCGTCTTTATCGTCCTCGGGAATGCGCCACCAGGCTTTCAGGGCAAAGACGTAGCGCCAGCGTTCCCAGGCAATTCCCGCGTAGAGCCGGTTCCAGCTACGTGAAAACGGCAGGCTGCGACCATTCGACTGGTGCGACAGACCTATTGCGACGAAGCTGGCATCACCACCGAGGATTTCCCAGGGTACCGGGGTGGCCCAGTAGATTTCAGGTTCGTAGTTGGTTTCGCGAAACGGCGCAGATATTTCCTGGTTGTAGGCCTGCCAGAAGGCCCGCACGGTGAAACCGAAAAACAGTACGTCCTCCTCGGTAAATAATCCTTCGGCTATCGGTGCCTTGAGGCTGAGCTGAAACTGTATTTCGAGATTGTCGAGATCTTCGCCAAAATCGCTGCTCCCCGCCTCGAATACATCGTCGTTGGGTTGATCGGCGTAGGTTAGTGGCAGCACATAGTTGCGTTTATGCGCGAGCAAAACCGCGCGGTTATCCTGTGCCTCGCGCTCGCGCTTGATGCGTTCTTTAACCAGCGAGCCGGTCTCCTCGGCCTCCGGTTCTGCATCGGCCGCCTGAGCCATCAGTAACGGGCTCGCGAGCAGCAGCACAACCAGGCAGAAACAGGTCACACACAATTTCAGGTATTCAGAACGGATGTCCATACATTAACCAGGCTGCGGCGTCATCTTCCGACCAGACCAGGTCGAGGCGACCAATATCGTTGTTGGCCATGACACGAAAACTTATACCAATATCGGATTTCATCGAGTCATGCAACTCGTCGAAATCCCACTCGGGAGCGACCCGCCCAATTTCCACAAAAGTAGCGACTTCCCACCACTGCAGGTTAACAAAATCGAGCCAGGTAAGCTTGCGTAATAAGTCGGATTTGGGGATGACCCGATACTCGGCCGAGTAATAGATTGCGCTGGTATCGTGGAAGCGTTCGATCGGGTACGCGCGCAGTCGATACAGGCCGCCGAGGGTAACTCCGTAGTAGTGGGGCGGGAAATCGTCGCTGAACGTATGAGCTGCCCAGGTGTTGATTGCGAGGACCCGCTGCTCAGTGTATTCATTACTCGGTAGGTTGATAAAATGGCTGAATTCAATCTCGCCGACGGTCCAGCTTTCGTCGTCGTAAAATCCCGGATCATGCTTGATTCCAATGTTGAGGATACTGCCGTTGCTGGGATTCACTGGGAAATCGGTGTTGTCGTATTTGTACGATAAACCGAAACCCGTGGTTTTAAGGCGAAGCGAGGATGTGAAATCGTCGTAGTCACGATCGTGATGAAACAGCGAGGCCTGGACATAGCTGCGGCCTGATTTAAAAGGATTAAAGACGCCGCCGCCACTGGCGCCGCCGACCAGCAAACCATTGCTGAGCGTGTAAATATTGATCGGGGTATACTTGGCGTGGCCGATATCGAGCACGTACTTGAAATCGAGCTCGATCCAGTTCGAGTAACCCTCGGCATTCAGATAATTATTCGATGCAGAATCGTTACTACCGGCAGGAGGGTCGTCACCCGGCGGTGCAGGTTCGATATAAGCACGCTGCTGTGGAAAATCCCCAAGCCCGATACTGGCATCGAGAAACAGGCGCGGAATATCGGAAAACTGGTAGTCGTTGAAATAGGCGTAAACCGCGGCGGCGTCCTCGTCGCTGACCAGGGCAGTTGCAATGAAGCTGTTTTGTTCCTGCGGTAGCCCGCTGATGCCGCCGCCAATCCCGAGCACAAAACCCATTGCCTCGGAGGCGAATGCATAAGGGACTGCATAGGGTGTGGGTTCGCCATTCTCACGCCCCAGTTCACGCACGATCAAATCGGCAACACATGAACCTGCGGGTAGTAGCAGTATTGTAGCCATCAGTACGCTTGTTAAACAAGGGTGTTGGTCCATTTAGGTGTGCGCCAATACTAATATGTCCTAAATTACTCGAAGCAGTTTAAATAGCAATATCGATGCGTTATATTCGATTCTCAATTCTGATTCGTGAGGCCGCGGTAGTGGTTTATTTCAGATGTAATCTTCCAAGGTTAACCGTTCGCAGTGCCACAATTTCGCTGTTATCCAGCCTGCTGGTGACAAACACACTGGCGGCTGAAAATTTGAAGGACGTGGCTTTCTCGGAAAAATTTATGGTTCGCCTGTCCTCGTATAATATCACCTCGGCAGATACAGACTTTGCAGTTTTCGGCTCCTCTGGGGTTGGCACCTCGGTCAGTTTTGACAGTGACCTGGGAGGCGATGATAGCGTTTCGACAGCCAGAATCGACGCTTACTATCGATTCAACGAGCGTCATCGCATCGACTTTTCGACCTTTAGCACCGACCGCAAGGGCTCGGAAATAATCGATATTGACATCGACATCGGGGATGAGTCATATGTCGTTGGTGACCTGGTAAAATCCCAGTTCAAGTTTGACCTGTTAAGATTAGGCTACGCTTATTCGTTTTACCATTCGCCCACGGTTGAGCTAAGCCTGTCGGCGGGGCTGAACATAAATAGTTATGACTTTGAAACCAGTCTTGCCAGCGGTGCTGCGTCTTCAGCGTCAGATGTCAGCGCGCCATTGCCGACCTTTGGCTTTCGCCTGGCTTATAAAATCAATCCAAACTGGTCGGTGCATTACCTTTCCGAAACTTTTTTTATCGATATTGACGATGCACTGGAAGGCACATTGCTGAATTACGAACTCAACGTCGAGTACAGATATGTTAGTGGTTTTGCACTGGGCCTGGGTATCGCGAGAACCAGCACCGACCTGGACGCTGATGACGGCGACTGGAGCGGCAGCTTGTCCGATAGTAATCGCGGATTCTTGCTATTTGGAAGCTATTATTTCTAGAATTAGTGGCAGTCACCTTAATGGCTCCTTAAATCTGCGATTCAATCGGGATAATTCGCATAAAGCCGACGCCGAAGCGTTTCCAGAAACTGGTATAGGGATCAACGTATATCGTCTGTAGTTTGCCATCAACCAGGCCATGCCAGGCGATTTTCTCGTTACCCTGGTCATCGCGTTGCAATTCCAGGCGAAAAGCAATCTGATCAATTTTCTGGTTGAATTTAGCGGGCGAGAGATTAGCAGGTTTTAACAATGATAAAAATATACACGATTCTGATGCTCGGGATATTTTTGTCGGCCTGTGCGACCGTTAAAGAGCCGCAATATTTTTACAATGAAATTTTGATTGCCAATAAAACGCGTGAACTGATCCAGGACGTGCAGATCAGCGTGAGCGAAACAGGCCGCGGGTTTAGTTGCGGTAATATTGCACCGCTTGGAATTTGTTCAAACAAGATTCCCAGCCGCCGATACATGAAAAACCCGATCCGGATTACCTGGGTGTTCGGCAATTCCGCCCGCCAGACAAATGAATTTGTGCTCGAGGTGCCCGCGACAATGGACACGATGTTTCCATTGCGCGGTGTCCTCGAGATTAGCCCGCAGGGATCGCTTTCGGCCTATTTCGAACAGGGAAGCGCGGACATGTAAGATTTGGCTCACAAGATGCCGGGTCAAGCCCGGCATGACGTGGGCACCCTCAACCATCGCCAATGATGAGTTACCCAAATTTCGATTGTCACGGCTTTGCAGCCTGTCGATTTTTGCGGAAAAAATCTCCACTGGTCATCGCCTTGTTGCATAATCGCCTTGTTGCCAGTGTTCTACTGGATGAGACGGCCTTAACGGTGCGGAGGAAAAATAGATGACCCAGGATTATGTCAATAAATCAATTTTAGTGTTGATGCTAGTTGCCATATCGGCACTATTCCTGTCGATGATTAGTCCATTTGTGATGGCCATCTTTCTTGCCGGGCTATTCAGCGCAATGGCGCGACCGGTTTATCGGCGCTTGAAAATCCTGTTCAAAGGGCACCGGCATTTCGCTTCAGTGACCACGCTATTGCTGATGATCGTTGTCGTGTTAATTCCTATGTTGCTGTTGGTCGGGCTCATCGTCGGACAGGCGATCGATGTTGGCCAGGCGGTAACTCCCTGGATCAAGCAGAACCTGGAACAGCCCGACGAGCTAACAGCTTATCTGCAGCAGCTACCGTTTTACGAATACATCGAGCCATACCGCGGAATCATCCTGGAGAAGGCGGGACAGCTCGTGGGTATGATCAGCAACTGGATCGTGGGCGGTCTTTCCCAGGCAACACTGGGCACGGCCAACTTCCTGTTCATGACTTTTGTCTTTCTGTACACCATGTACTTTTTCCAGATGGACGGTGACAAGCTGATCAAAAAGATTCTTTATTACCTGCCATTGAATAGCGACGACGAAAGCCTGATGCTGAACAAGTTCACTTCGGTCACGCGCGCAACGTTGAAGGGAAGTTTGATGATCGGCGTATTACAGGGCGGCCTCGCAGGCATTGCATTCGCCGTTGCCGGCATCGACAACGCCGTGTTCTGGGGTACGATCATGGCTGTGCTGTCGGTAATACCGAGCGTCGGTTCAGCAATGGTGTGGCTTCCCGCCTCGATCATCCTGATCATGCAGGGCAGTGTCGGCGCCGGAGTAGGGTTGCTGGTTTTCTGCGGTTTGATTGTCGGTAGCCTGGATAATGTTTTACGCCCGATACTGGTGGGCAAGGACACCAAGATGCATGAACTGATGATTTTTTTCGGTACCCTTGGTGGCATCATAATGTTCGGCATCGCCGGTATCTTTATCGGCCCCCTGATCGCTTCACTGTTTATCACCATCTGGGAGCTATACGGGATTGCTTTCAAGGATTACCTGCCGGAAGTGTATTACCGTAAACAGCCAGTCGAGCCTGTGGATTCAGACGATGAGGAAGAGTCAGGAAAATGACGTAACTGTCATCAGAATTATTCTTTTTGTTTGATTTCCGTGGCGAGTATCCACTGGTCGTCGTCACCTCGGCAGTAGCTTTCGAGCTTGTCCAAAATTTCCTTGCGCCGATTACTGATCGTAATTCTTGCTTCGACGCAGGCCGTATCGTCGATTTTGAATTTTCGTATCAACGTAATCGAGCCCGAGTTACCGGACTTCGGATTCTCCCAACGTTGTACCTTGCCGATTTTTCCGGATTCGGCCACGCGCTTGCCAGCGTCGCCCATCAGGTCGACATCTTTTTCGGTTAACTGTTTGGCCACGTCCTTATCGATATTTTTGAGAATAGGCGAGGCCAGGGTGCCGACCAGTTCGAAGGGCAACTTGATGATGCCGGTAAAAAATCCCTTGACCGCACCCTCGCTGGCTTGCTGGCCGGCAGCCTGAGCGGAGGTAATGGTTTCCTGCGCCTTGAAGTAGGCGTCTTCGACCAGGTCATCGACCCGGTCCAGGGTTGGATCTATTTTTTCTCGGCTCAGCCTGATTTCCTCCAGAGTTAATGGTACCAGGGGAGCGATTTGCTCGCGGGTTTGGTTGAGCGCGGCGACGGCATTGTCGGTTGACTTTATGATTTGCGGTATTTGCCTGTTGGTATCGTCAATCACGGCGAAAGATTTGTCGACCCGTTTAAGAATCGGATCAATCTGGTTATTGATGGCATCGACCTGTGCGAGGATTGGTGGAATCTGTTTCCGCACTTCGGCAATCTCGACTACTACCGGTGGTAATTGCTTTCGTACCTCGGCGACTTCGTCCAGGATTCGTGGGACCAGTTTGCGCGCCTCGGCAATTTCCAGGCGTATCGCTTTCGCTTCTTCGAGCGTCGGTTCAATATGCTGCGACACCTGGTCGATGGACTGCGTGACCACTTCGACCTTGTCGTTGATCTGTGCCAGCTGGTAAGCAAAATAGACAATCGCCGCAGCAATTGCGAAACGACTGGCGGTGGCTAACAGGTCGACTGTATTAGTCATGAATTCGATATGAAATATTCAGCATGGTCCTGGCATTTTAAAACCATGGCAGAAAATAAGACAGGGCTCGAATTGATCGGAGTCATAAAAAGGGGTACCGGTGCTATGGAACCAATTCTGTCATACCGCGGCTCGACCGCGGTATCCAGAGGTCCAGAGGAAATTCATTCAATCCTGGATCCCGCGGTCGAGCCGCGGGATGACACTCATTAAGTAGCCGCGGGATGACAGGCTCTATGCGAGATGTCGAGTTACTCGGTGAAGTTGCCGCCGAGCGCGAGGTGCAAGTCTACGCGTTGCGCGAGCCGCGCGTTCTTGAGTCTGATTAACGAGATGCGCGAATTTAGCGTACGCGCCTGCATTTGCAATACACTCAGAAAATCGATTGCGCCCGCGTCATACTGGGTTTTGGCGGCATCCAGCGCGTTACTATTATTGTCCACCGCGGCGGCGAGAAACGCTTCGCGCTCGAGCAACAGTTGTTCGTTGGTTAATCCCGACTCAACCTCGTTGAAGGCGCGTAATGCGATGCCCCCGTAGTTGGCCAACGCAGCCTGCTGCTGTGCGGTTTCGATCTCAACCTGGGCCTCGAGACCACCGCCCAGATCGAGCGGAGCGACGAAGTTAGCGCCGAGCGAGAAAAAGTTGCTGCTGACGCCGATCAGGTCGAGTAGTTCGTTGCTGGACGAGCCGCCGGAGGCGGTTAGCGCGACGCCCGGTAATTTCGCGGCCCTGGCCGACTCGATACGTTGAAAAGCCGCGGCCACACGACGCTCGGCGGCAATCAGGTCCGGTCGACGTTCGAGCAGTTGCGCCGGAATGCCGACGGGGATGCCGGGGGGCGTCGGTACAAATTCGCGCGCGACCTCGAGTTCAGCCGACGGGTAGCGCCCGAGGATCACTTCGATGCTGCGCACCGACTGGGTCAAAGCACCAATTGCCTGGCGCTGGCGTTCCTTCGCGGCATTGAGATCGGCTTTCGCGAGGAAAACATCCTGCGGTGAACCGGCGCCGACTTCAACCCGGGTTTCGACAATTTCGAGCGTTTTTTCGTATATCTTGACGGCTTCGTCGGACAATGCGAGTTGCAAGTTGGCCTCGGTGGCGAGAAACCAGGCTTTAGCGGTTTGCGCCACCAGCGATTGGCGCGCTGCTTCAAGATCGGCTTCGGTGGCACGGTAAGCCTCATCTGCCGCTGCTGCCGCCGAACTCAGCTTGCCCCAGATATCGAGTTCCCACTGAACATTGAGCGCGGCACCCGAGGTATTGGTAGTGTTGTCACCGCGGTCGGTACTCTGCGCACCACCACCGACATTAACGGCCGGTATCAGGCGTGCTCCGGCCTGGGTTGCGAGCGCAGCCGCAGCGTCGAGGTTGGCGCCGGCCGCAGCCAGTTCACGATTATTCTGCAATGCCTCGGCGACAATTTTTTCGAGCTCGGCATCGCCGAAGGTTTTCAGCCAGCCATCCTTGACCGCGCCTTCGGCTATGATATCGCTCCAGCTCGGCACCTGGGTGAAGCTTGGTGCGATTTCGGTGGTTTCGGGTAGCGCCGCTTCGACGACTTCCTCGGTGGTTGGACTGGGTTGAGGTTTGGCGCAAGCAGCAATCAAAATCACCAGGGCAGGGTAGTACAAAATCCGGTTAGTCATCGCGATTTACCCTAGTGGAACGGGAACAGGTAATTCATCCACGCGGACATGCGCAGCAGAATCTTGCGCATGATCGCGACGTGATGGAAATGTTCGCTGTATATCGCCGCCTGTGCGTAGGAACCACCGGGTACCCGGTCGGCATAGGCTTCATACCTGGGGTCGGTGATATTGATCAACACCGGAACGCGACCCGGACGCGGCGCCATATTCGGATTGATCAGGTTCCCCGTTGCCTGCACCTGGCCTTCGGCCAGTGCCGGAAACACCAGCTGCACCTCGCCGCTGAAAACGGTGCCTGGAATGCCATCAAACGCGACTTCAGCCTCGCTACCGACTTCGAGGCGCAGCAAACTGTTTTGTCGAAACCAGGCGACCAGGTAGTTGCCCTCGGCGCTGACGAATATCATCACCGGCCGCAACGGCAGGCTCGCGGCGCGCATGCCGGGTCGCAGTATTACCTGGGTGGCAAAACCCCGGGCGGGGGCGCGCACCGTGGTTTGACTGAGATTGTATTCAGCCAGTGCGAGCTGCGCCTGCTGATCGTCGAGACTCGCGGCGGCCAGGTCGAGGTCACGCTTGCTGCCTGCCTTTGCCTTGAATAGTTTGTCGGCGCGCTCCAGTTCGGTTTTAGCAGCCTGAACACGGGCCTTGAGCGAATCGACCTTGTTCTGGAAAGGCGTTGGGTCTAGCTTGAATAGCGTGTCACCCTTGTTGAGCAGTTCGTTACCGGTTACTGGTACTTCGATCACCTGGCCGGTGACGTTGGGCACGATTGGCGTGGTGACGAAATACTGCCGACTCATTTCCGAGTAGGGGTGATTGTAATTCATGAACAGGATCAGCGCCCCGATCAGGACAATGCCACCCAGCACTGCAGTCGGAACGCTCCACTTGTTGAGCGGAATCTTGAAAATCTTGAATATCGCGATACAAATCGCGGTATAAGTCAGAATCAGCAGTAAATCCATTAGCCCTGGTCTCCGTCAGTTGTACCTGTTTCGGAGGCAGCCAAAATGGCCTGTTCGATGCGCCCGATCCGGTCATCGAGAGCCTCGAGCTTATGGTGTATAATCGCGATCGATTCCGGGCTGACTACTTCTGAATCGGCGGCACCTGCCACGGGCTCGATGGGCACTACTTCGGCTTCGGCAGCCTCTGGTTTGGCTTCTGCCTCTTTTTCGCCCTGTTCGAATCCCCAGCCACGGTCCTCGCGATAGAGCGTGGACCATATCCACAGGAACGGCCAGATCGCATGCAGCGTGAACAGGCTGACCCAGCCCGCGTAGTGAATGGCATCCTGGTGGGGATGATTTCGATGCACCGCTATTTCGTAAGGGATGTCGTGAATGACGATAATGCCGTAGAACAGTGTTACTCCGGCAAAGATTAGGATTCCCAACGCAACGTAATCGAGCATGTCAATCTCCTTTGATTCGACGCAGCGGATTGTATAGTAAAAAGTGAATTCCGAGCTAGTCCACTTTATTGGGACTGGTACCGTAACGGTGGCTCAATGGAACTGAGCTGATGCCATGCAGGAAAACACTCAACAGAACGGTCAGCACGATTACGGCGAGAATGCGTTCGTAACCCTCGATCCCGAGCAGGTTCGCGACCAGCAGCAGATACAACACCGACGCGATGCCGCGTGGTCCGAACCAGCCGACGAATAATATCGTAGGCATGCCAAGTTTCGAACCGATCAAGCTGATCGCCACCGGCAGCATGCGAATCAGGGTCAGGCTTAGCAGTGCGTAAATCCAGGCGTTGAGATCCCAGTAGGGTATGGCTATCGGTACCATTGCCATCGCGAATATCAGGAATACGAACAGGATGAGCTGTTGCCCGAAGGCTTCGCCAAATTCCTGGATGCGTTCGCGAATCTCGTCGGAGCGGGTGCTGGTACCGAGCAACAGGCCGCCGGCAAACGCGGCGATGAAGCCGTTGCCGTGCACCGATTCGGCAATAGCAAAGCACAGGATTGCCAGTGAACCCGAAACCAGTTGCTGAAAAGTATGATTCATCCAGTCCCTGTCGGAAAATCGGCTCACAAGGTAACCGCCGAGCCAACCAATCAGCCCGCCAATTGCGGCGCCGAGCAGCACTTGCTGCAGCAGAAATAATACCCAGTGCTTATCGGAGCCGCCCACTCCAAGCGTTAATACTGCGATACAGGCGAATATCGGTGGCAAAGCAATGCCGTCGTTTAAACCGCTCTCGACACTAATCCAGCGTCGCACGCGCTCAGGAACCTTTTCGCTTTTTACTACGGCCTGTCCAAGTGCCGCATCGGTGGGTGACAGGATTAACGCCATCAGTATTAGCAGCCAGATGTCGACCCCGGGGAACAAAGGATAAGCAACCAGCGTTCCAAGCAGCATCGTTAACGGCAGGCCAATCAATAGCAAGCGCATCGGAATCGCGTGATCCGCTATCAACTTCTTCAGGTTGATGGTCGATGCATCGACGAACAGGATCAGGATCAGCGTGATTTCGGTAAGGATGTGCACCAGTTCGCCGCCGGCCTCCATGTGAAACAGGCCGAAACCGGCGGGTCCGACCAGGATACCCACGGTAACGAATACCATCGGCGCAGTCACCGGCGAGCGATCGGCAGCCTTCGAAAACAGGCCGTAAATAAATATCATCGCCGCTGCAAAAATTATCGCCGGGTGGTCGTTCATATTTTTTTCTCGATCATTGCTTTTGGGTCAACACCTTCGTTGATATCGGCAAAAGCAGTTGACGCAGCGTTAATGGCGAGCGCAACGGTGATACCGGTGAAGATCAGGCCGACAAAGGCGATCAAAACCGACAGTATTTTTGAGAGCTTCTGCGTCGGGCGAATGTCGCCGTATCCAACGGTGGTAGCGGTTATAAAAGACCAGTAAAGTGCATCGAACCGGCCCCATGATTCGCGCAGACCGACGATCTGCCCCAGTAGAACGACCAACAGTGCCAAAAACGCGAGTATGGGTAGCGCCTGTTCGAGGCCATAGAGAAAGATCTTGATAAATTGAAAGGTGAATTCCACGTAATTATTCCGATTTCAGATTGCACAGTATTCTAACTTGAAAACCCGGTTGACCAATAGGCGCCAGGATCAATCCCGCAAAAACACGCGTCATATCGACAAGAAGGAACGCCGCGCAAGCCTGCGCGAATCTTAGTAACGCGCCGCTATTGCAAGATCCCGGCTCTTCGGCCGGGGTGACTCAGTCGTGGGCCGGGATGACTCGGAATTGGGCGGGATGACTCGGTCTAGGGCGGGATGACTCGGTCTAGGGCGGGGTTGACGTCAATGTGTCATCAGGTGATCCAGGCAATTGCCTCGTCATGATCTTCGAAATCGAAATGCCTGACCTCGGCTTTTACGAAGTGGCTAACAATGGCTGGAAAGATTTCGGCAACTTTTGCATCCGTCACCAATGCGACCTTGCCGATTGCGTGATGATGATTTCTGACAAATCGAAAATGTTCGATGACATCAGCGAGACTTTCCCATCCCGGGAAGGTCCTGGTTTTTATGATCAGCCCGTCAAGCTGCCCCTGGCTTTCAATAATCGGATCGACCTGCCTTGCGATTGCCGCGAAATCGTCCTTCGTCAAGGGACCTTGTGGTTCAATCAAACAGTAGTTGTGGTGTGGCGTAATTTTAATCATCTTGATTTAGTTTCCGGAATCAGTCCGACTCTTTCCAGGTCACTCTTTTGCCACGATCAACCCGCGCGCCTGCAAGGTTCGTATCGTCAGGCTTATCTGCTCCTCGATGAGGTTGCGCGGCACTGATGGCTCGATGCTCTCTGATTGCATCGACCACACCAGTTCTTTCGTCGCTGCATCGTAAATATTGGTTTCCAGCGTCAGTACTTTGAATTTTCGGTAATAAGCTCGATTATCGCTTTGTAACGCATGCGTGTAGTAGTTGTGGTAGTTGCGGTGATGGTCGTAATAGGTCGGCGGGTGGTAAACCTCTTCTTCTTTTACGCCCAGCAGGCGGGTGACCAGCACGGCATCGATATCCTGTCCTTTTATCGCCGCTTCTACCGTTTCGCGCGAAATTGTCAGGCTCGTAGTCATCAGCTCGTAACTGGGAGTCGCCTCGACCTTCAAGGCTGATAGCGCATCGACGAACTCATCTTCGTATACCCGGCGCCGAGTAGAGCGCTCAATCGCCGCGATAATCAAAATATTATCGAGCGCAGTTGTAAAGCCTTCATCCCGCCACTCCATAGCCGGCCGCTTGGTGGCACAGGCACTGAGCACAAGTGCGGTAAACACAAAAAGAATCGTTCGAAATGGTGTTGTTGATTTCATGGATGGATACCTTTCTCTAGATCCGCTCAGGTTATGGCATTGTCGATCGATGATCAACGCTACGCGAAGCTTCACTGGAAATTTAAATTCGTATCTCGAGCATCAGCTTCGCGCCGATCGATCACGAAGTTCAAGGCCACTCACAGTAACTAGCGTCTGGATATTAAAAAGTTGGAATTCCGTACGTAGTCACCCGGATGGCATTTTAGGTTAGAGACTTAATTCGACTATAACGTATTGCGTTATATAACGTATTGCGTTATAGTCGCTAGATGATCAGGTCATTTAAAGGAAGAAATACCGAATCTATTTTTTCAGGTAAGCGCGTGGGTGGATTTCCTGGCGATATCCAACAACGCGCAAGGCGGAAACTCAGGATGCTGGATGCTGCTAGAGATTTAGAAGATTTACGCACGCCGCCTTCCAATCGACTTGAGAAACTGAAAGGCGGGCGTATTGGTCAGTACAGCATTCGAATCAACAACCAGTGGCGAATATGCTTTTCATGGAAAGAGGGTGGCGCCACCGGTGTTGAAATCGTTGATTATCATTAGAGGTGCAGCATGTTAGATAATATTCATCCAGGTGAGGTTCTGATGGAGGAATTTTTGCAAGAGCATGGGATAAGCCAGAATCGACTGGGTCGTGAGATCGGAATGTCTCCGCGTGCCATCAATGAAATTGTTCATGGCAAGCGCTCCATCACCGCAAATTCGGCCCTGCGTATCGCCAAGTTTTTTGGTACTTCGCCGGAATTCTGGTTGAATCTTCAAACCAGTTATGACCTGGAAGAGGCTGCTAAAAAAGTTGATCTTAAGGCTATCAAGGCTGCATTTGCGGGAGACGCCAACGATATCGAGGCCTTCGAGATTCGTGAAAAAGAGCCTGACTATGCGCTCGAGGATGTCGCCAAGGACATAAAACGGCGTGGCAAGATATAGTCTCTGTTTAGAAAGCGTAAACCAGGGATACCGTTGTGATCTTGTCGCTCTTATCGATGCCTGATGGAACCTCCGAGTTACGCTTAATCAGGTAACTTATTTTTGCCGCCAGGTTTCCTTCTATTTTCATTTTGAGCGATGTGTCGGACTCGGTGTAGGTATTTTCGTCGCCGTCTTCTATCAATATGGCCTGGTTGAATATCGCTGTTTCGCTAATTTTATATTCGTACTTCACACCCGCGGTCACGATGTTGTCCTCTTCGGTATCTCCGGTCTCGCGGTCTTTTAAACTGCGATAACCAAGACCGACGGAGGCATCGAGCAGGTGTTTGTCGTTTTCGATAAAACGTGAACCTGCACCAAAGGTCAGCGTTCTCTGGTACTCGAATCCGCTGAATTCATCGTCCTCGAGTCGTAGCTGTCCAAAAGCGTACGATTTTTCACCGAGCTTATATTCGGATCTTGCCTTAATTACCTGGCTATCGGCGCTGGTCTCGTCGTCGGTCTCGTTTTTAATCGAATCTAATGAGGCTGTATGCTTCCATTGATCGGATTCCCTGGACACGGCAAGGCGGGCGTTCAGGTTTTCTGTATCGGAATTACCGGACGTCGATGTGAAACCCAACTCACCCTCTCCCTTCCATCCGCTCGCTGTTGGCTCGACTTCGTCGGCGGCCATTGAGATCAGGGGAAACAGTAACAAAAGTAGTGCCAACTTTTTAAGCATTTTATATTTTTACCCTTATTTTAGTTTGCTGTAACCTAGCACGGCGACTGATGGCAAAGTTGATTTAAATCAACCCTGATGACAACCGCGAGAAATTTAAGAATAATCGACTATGATCGTTATAGAAAGCTATGCGAAACGTAAATCTTCCATCAGGTAACAGCATGCCGGTGTTTGGACTCGGCACCTGGCGTATGGGTGAACACCCCGAGCAATTTGGGCGTGATGCGGACGTGATTCGTGCTGCGCTTGATCTAGGGATTACACTGCTTGATACCGCAGAAATGTATGGTGAAGGCGGGGCCGAGGAAGTGATTGGCCAGGCCATTCAGGGCCGCCGCGATGGACTTTACCTGGTCAGCAAGTTTTACCCGCACAATGCTAGTCGCAGCGGTGTCATTGAAGCTTGCGAGAATAGCCTGCGACGTATGAATTGCGACATTATCGATTTGTATATGTTGCACTGGCCGGGCAGTTTCCCCCTCGAGCAAACCTTCGAAGCGCTGCATGAATTGCAGGATAGCGGCAAGATCCGTGACTTTGGTGTCAGCAATTTTAATCTCGGTGACCTGGAAAGTATTCCCCCAGCCGATCAGCAACATCTAGGTTGCAACCAGGTATTTTATAATCTCATCCATCGCGAGGTGGAATGGGAAGTCTCCGACTGGTGTCAGCAACGTGGGGTGCCGCTGATGGCTTATTCGCCGCTCGACCAGGGCGGATCATTGTTGCAATCATCGGCTGTTGCCGATGTTGCCGCGCGACATGATGCAACCAACGCGCAAATCGCGCTGGCCTGGTTACTGCATCAACCCAATACCGTGGTGATACCCAAATCGGTTCGCCCGGAGCGCATCAAGGAGAATCTTGCGGCGGTTGATATCGAACTCAACGAGCAGGACCTGGCCGATCTTAACAACGTCTATCCCGCCCCCGAACAACCCATCCGGCTAGGCATGCGCTAGTGGTCTCGCGGGCCGCGAATTGAAGCTTAGCCCGCAACACAGTTTCGCCGCTTTCTTTTTCCTGCAAAACCTGCCGCGCGGCATGTTGCTGACAGTCATTCCGTTGCAGGCCTATGCATTGATGGGCAACGCGCAGGACACCAGCGTGTTGTTGTTTGCGGTTAGCATCGGTGGAATCGTCGCGGCCCTGGTACTGCCGCAAATCATAAAGCGTATCGGTTTATATCCCGCCTACCTGCTGTCCTGCGTCACGATGGTGGCCTCGGCGATTCTGATGGCGTTTGAACAGGTCTGGATATTCTCTGCCGGGTTGTTTTTTCACGTATTTTCGATTGCCGCGGCCGAGGTTACGCTGTCGCTTTATGTCTTGAGCAGGATTGCGCGCTCCGAAATGACGAGTTTCGAGCCATTGCGAATACTGGCCCTGGTGCTCGCGCTGACAATTGGTCCGTTCCTGGGGGTTTATTTCGAGGCTCGAATCCTGCATGAGTTGCCGTTTGTTGCCAGCGTTGTCTTCATGATTGCCTCCGTTTTCGTGTTTCGCCGGCTCGGTTTGCAGCAGACTTTCGTTCCCGCGTCGAAATCCGACAGTGTCAATCCACTGAAATATCTATCGCGTTATCTTAAACAGCCTCGTTTGCGGCTGGCCTATGGACTGGTGCTGGCGAGGTCAAGCTGGTGGACGATGTTTATCATTTATGCACCCATCTACGCGACGCAATCCGGCCTCGGTGAATTGACCGGTGCCGCGATCGTGTCGATCGGTACTGCGTGGACGCTTTCAGTGCCTTTCTGGGGCTGGGTGGCGCGGCGTTTCGGGGTTCGACAACTGCTGTTCTGGGGTTTCAGTTTGTGCGGCTTAATGACCTTTGTCGTCTACCTGGTTGTCGAACAGCCGCCTGTTGCATCGGTGCTGCTTATATTTTGTGCGCTTGGTGCGACCATGCTCGACGGTGTCGGTAACGTGCTGTTCTTCAGGGCGGTCAGGGCAGGGGACCGCTCTGAAATGACCGCGGTTTTCGTAACTTACCGCGATGCGGGGCAGTTACTGACACCCGGCCTGTATGCGGTTCTGCTGAATTTTTTCGCCCTGCCGGTGGTGTTTTCGACCGCCGCGGGCTGGATGATCGTCGCCGCCTGGTTTTGTCGGTATATACCGCAGCGTTTACGTTGAGTCCCACCACCGTCATCCGCGAAACTCTTACGTCATCCCCGAAATACTTGCGTCATCCCCGCGTCAGCGGGGATCTTGCAGGGGTGGCTGGTTACAAGATTCCCGCTTGCGCGGGAATGACGGAGTAATGCGCGGGAATGACGGAGTAATGCGCGGGAATGACGGAGTACTGTGCAGGAATGACGAAAGGGGTGCGGGGGAAATGGCCTGATTTTTATTAAAGTATTGTGCTGATTTGCCGATAGTTCCCAGTGTCCTAACGTATTCATCAATTTTGACGAACAGGCCAGAACTATGAAAACCCCTGATACACCTGCTAACGAAAAGGAGCGCCTCAAGACATTGCGTTCCACCGATATTCTCGATACCGATCCCGAGGAACGCTTTGATCGCTTGACACGCATGGCCCAGCGGGTCTTTGGAGTCTCGATTGCGCTGGTCAGCCTGGTCGATGAAAACCGTCAATGGTTTAAATCTAAAGCCGGCCTTGATGCCTGCGAAACCGGGCGTGATATCTCGTTTTGCGGTCATGCCATTCTCGGTAACGATATTTTTATCATTGAAGATGCGCTTGAAGATGAGCGCTTTGCCGATAATCCGCTGGTAACCGGCGAACCGAAGATTCGCTTCTACGCAGGCGCACCGCTGCGCTACCTGGATGGCAACAAACTGGGTACGCTTTGCATCATCGATCAGAAACCGCGCACCATGCAAGAAGAAGATTGCACCATGTTACGCGACCTGGCGGAAATGGCCGAAGGTGAATTAAGTGCAATCCAGCTTGCAACGATCGATGACCTGACCAAGATTTCGAATCGCCGGGGATTTATCTCGTTGGCCCAAAACAGCATCAACCTGTGCGCACGCCAGGGGACGCCAGTATCAATGGTCTTCCTGGATCTCGATAAGTTCAAACCGATCAACGACCAGTTTGGCCATGCCGAGGGTGATCACGCACTGGTCATGTTTGCCGAACTGATGCGCAAATCGTTTCGCGATTCAGACGTGTTTGCGCGCATCGGCGGTGACGAGTTCGTGGTGCTGCTGACCAACACGGAAAAGGATCACGCAGCCGAGATCGTGGCGCGTTTTCGTGGCCAGGTTGAAGCCTATAGTGCCAAAGCGAAGCGGGGCTATGATCTCTGTTTTTCCGATGGCATCGTCAGCATGCTACCCGACCAGGACTCACTCGTTGACGACCTGTTGCGCGAGGCCGATGTGCTGATGTACGAAAAAAAGCTGGATAACCCACAGCCGGTCAAGATGGCAAAACAAGCCTGATATCCCCATTTCCAGCAGCGTATTGGGAGATGCTAGACTGTGGCCTCTCAATCCACTGGAAGTCACAGCATGAATTGCACACCTCGGCGCCAGAAGCTGCGCGACATTTTTCACGGCGATCGCTGTATTAACCCGGGATCGGTCTATGACCCTATTTCGGCGCGCGTCGCTGAAGACCTGGGCTTCGAAGCCGGTATGTTTGCCGGATCGATTGCCTCCCTCACGGTATTGGGCTCACCCGATATCATCGTCCTAACCCTGTCGGAGTTTACCGACCAGGCGCATCGCATCTGTCGTGCCGGCGAGTTACCGTTAATCGTCGATGCCGACCACGGCTATGGCAATGCGCTCAATGTCAAGCGTACCGTCGAAGAACTGGAGACGGCAGGCGTTGCCTGTTTGACGATCGAAGATACGCTGCTGCCAAAACGTTTCGGTGCTCAGACGGCCGAGTTTCTGGAAATTCCCGAGGGTGTCGGCAAAATGAAAGCGGCTTTGGCTGGTCGACAGGATCCCGAGCTGATTATTCTTGGGCGCACCAGCGCGGTTGGCCCCAATGGAGTCGAAGACGGCATCCGACGTGCGCAGGCTTATCTCGATGCCGGGGTGGACGGCATTATGTTCGTCGGCGTAAAGGCTCAACCGGAACTTGAAATGATTGCCACCGAACTCGCCGCGCCGATCATGCTCGGGGGTTCGGGTGCTGAGTTGCAGGACCTGGAATACCTGGGCCAATGCGGGGTCAGGATCAGCCTGCAGGGGCATCAACCTTTCATGGCCGCAGTGCAGGCGATGCACGATACGCTGAAAGCCCTGCGCGATGGCAAGCCGCCATCGCAGCTCGAAGGCCTCGCCAGCGCTGATTTGATAAAGCAGGTTACCCGCGACGCCAGCTACCAGGCCTGGCAGGAAGAATTCCTGTCCTGATGATGGTATAGACCGTCGTCCTCCTGGAACTGGCCCAAAAAATTGTCCTCCCAGTAAGAAAAAGCAGTCATCCCCGCGTAAGCGGGGATCTCCTAACTAGTCTTCACTAGCCTTCGTTTTACACTACGGCACTGATACAAGATCCCCGCTTCCGCGGGGATGACTCGAAAATATTGGGATGGCTCCTAAAAATGGGGATGCCGGGTCAAGCCCGGCATGACGGTAGGTCAGGATTGTGCGAAGTAGTTTTGCAGGAAGGTTTCGAACGAGATATCGTCGGCGGCCTCGATTGCATGCTGTTTTTCGATCGAGTTGCGCGCCGTCTTCTCGAATTCGGCCATATCATTGGCAGTTAGCGGTCGCTCTGCAAACCACTGCTGATGCTGTTGCGACTTGCGCAACGCGAAATGGTAAAACTCTTCCTTGTTGTCGGCCATGTCAGCGAGCATTCTGGCAGAGGGGGTCAGGTCCGCATCGGCAATCTTGGCGCGCTGTTTTTGTAGCGCATCGCAGTAATAGTGCACCTCGGCATCCTTGTCCAGCAGGTCACAGCCTGCCGTCATCTGGTCGAAAATTTCGTTTGCCCAGTCACGCAATAACACTTCTCCACCGGCGCGTCGCAATTTTAATGCGGGGTCGCGACCCCGTTCGGCAACCGCGTTGATGTTGTGCTTGATCTCAACCAGCTCGGCATCGTCGTAGGGGTCGCTGGGAGAAAGCAAACTGAACAGCAAAAACGATTCCAGGAAGCGCATCTGTTCTTCGCTGATGCCGAGCGGCTGGTAGGCATTGACGTCGAGCGAGCGCAGTTCGATATAGGCCACGCCGCGCTTCGCCAGCGCCAGCGACGGTTTCTCTTCACCTTGCAGGATCTGTTTCGGTCGAACACTCGAGTAATACTCGTTTTCAATCTGCAGGATGTTGGCATTCAGCTGTTGCCACTTGCCGTCCCGGATCAGCTCAATGTTTTCATACTCGGGGTAGGGCGTCGAAATCGCGTGCGCCAGGCTATCGACGTAACCCTGCAGACTGTTGTAATCAACCTTGATGCCGGCCTCGCCTTCCTTGTTGTTCTGGTAACCGATATCACCGACGCGCAACGAGGTTGCGTAGGGTGCGTAATAGGAATACTTGAACCATTTTTTAAGCGAAGTTGGAGAGGCGCCGAGGAAGGATGCGCAAATTGCCGGTGATGCACCGAACAGGTAGGGCACCAGCCAGCCGAAGCGCTGCAGGTTGCGCACCATGCCGATGTAGGACTCGGAAATAAAGGTCCCTGGATCGCGCTCGTCGCCGAGTATCGACTGGTACAGCGACCAGAATTCTTCGGGATAGGAATAGTTGAAATGGACCCCGGCGATAGCCTGCATCATGCGCCCGTAACGATGCCCGAGACCCCTGCGGTAGGCGGATTTCATCTGTGCCGCGTTGGAGGTACCGTACTCGGCGATAGGTATACTCGCATCACCCTCGACCACGCAGGGCATACTGGTGGCCCACAGGATTTCATTGTCCAGCTGGCTGTAAACATAGCGGTGGGTGTCGTCGAGAAACTGCAGTGTATCGGCAAAAT
>Ga0224508_10000501_pt1 | contig 38756 bp, 34 predicted proteins | sample SF_Jan12_sed_USG_4_FD_170157 | JGI IMG/M metagenome (GOLD analysis project Ga0224508, IMG submission 170157) | Sediment microbial communities from San Francisco Bay, California, United States - SF_Jan12_sed_USGS_21 | ecosystem: Environmental > Aquatic > Marine > Sediment | place: USA... | reverse complement strand
CTTGGGCGCAGCAGCACCCGGTTGCCGGCCCCGCCGCGTACATCATTGGAGGTATCATCGCGACCGTGTTGTGCATGCCGGGCTCCGGGTCGATGATGATCGCGGGATTCCTGTTCGGTTTGCTACCGGGCAGCGCCTGGGCCGCCATCGGTGTCACGGTCGGCGCGCAGTGCTCGTTCATGGTCGGGCGCCGCGTCGCACGGCATTGGGTCGAACACCGGGTCACGGGTTATCCGCGGTTGCACGCGATCGAGAAGGGCCTGCGGGAAGAGGCGTTCGCTATCGTAATGTTGACGCGCCTGTCACTCGTCATACCGTTCAATTTGCTGAACTATGCGTACGGGATCACGTCGGTACGTTCAGGGGTACATCTTGCCGCGACGGCCGTCGGTATGTTGCCGGCGGTCGTACTGTATGTTTATCTCGGTACGCTGGCGCGCGACCTCGGCGAAATATTGTCTGGTGAAGCGACGCCGTCCGAGCTGGGTTACTGGGTCGCTGCCGCCGGGATCGTCGCGATTATTGTACTGACCTGGTCGATTCACAGGATAGCGAGCCGCGCTCTCGAACGACACTTACAAACGGTGGACACCACGAATGCGACGTAACACTCAAACACCGGAACCGCGCATATGAGATCGCTGCTGCATGCGCTGATACTGGGCCTGCTGTACATCCCGACTGCCGACGCTGAGCAGGCGGAGTTGCCAGCGGGCGTTCGCAGCGTCCTTCAGATTCGCGATTTGCCGGCAGACTCGTTGAGTATCTACATCGAAAATGTCGAAACGGGTGAGACGATTCTGCGGTGGCTCGACCAGGAGCCACGCAATCCGGCGTCCACTATCAAGTTGCTAACGACGCTGGTCGCGCTGGACGTGCTCGGGCCTGCATACCGCTGGAAGACGGACGTCTTTGCAGAGGGCGAGCTCACAGGCGACAAGCTGACAGGCGATCTGGTGCTGAAAGGCTACGGCGATCCATTCCTCGTGACCGAACGTGTCTGGCAGCTGTTGCGCAATATCCGTCGGGCGGGTATCCGTGAGATTACCGGCGACCTGTTGCTCGACGACAGCTACTTCGATGTGGGCGACTACGACCCCGCCGCGTTCGACCGGCAGCCGCTGCGCGCATACAACGTTGCACCCAACGCGCTATTGATGAATTTCAAGGTCGTGCGCTACTGGTTCGAGCCGGATCATGCCACGGATGCCGTCAGCGTCCTGGTCGACCCGCCGCTCGACAATCTCGAGGTCGAGAATCGACTCGGGCTGCGGCAGGGTCGATGTCGCGGCTTCCAGCGCGGCATCACGATCACTAGCAACGGCCCCGTCGACAAAGTCACTTTTTCCGGCAATTTTCCCGCCGGCTGCGACCGCTATGCAATGGACCGGGCGGCCCTGTCGCATAATGAATTCGTCTACGGATTATTCAAGACACTGTGGCGCGAGTCCGGCGGCGTCATTGATGGCGGCTGGGAAAACGTCGTTGTCGACGCGGAGTCGCAGCCGCTACTTTCATTCGAGTCACTGCCCCTCGCAGACATGATTGCGCGCGTTAACAAGCACAGTAATAACGTCATGGCGCGCCAGCTGCTGTTTACGCTCGCGGCCGAGGTCAACGGCGGCCCGGGCACAGAAGCGGGCGGGCGCAAGGTCATTGCCGATTGGCTTACTGAAAATAAACTCGAATCGTGTGCGGTGGCACTCGAAAATGGCGCAGGGCTGTCCAGGGAGGCACGTATCAATGCTGCCGACCTCGGCTCGCTGCTGCGTTTTGCATGGCATCAGCCGTATATGCCGGAGTACGCGTCATCGATGGCGCTGACCGGCCTCGACGGCACGTTGTCGCGACGCTTCCTTGATACCGAGCTGGTCGGACAGGCGCATCTCAAAACCGGCTCGATGGATAACGTTACCGCTATAGCCGGGTACGTACAGGCCAGGTCGGGTCGTCGCTTCGCCGTCGTCGCGCTGCAAAATCACACCGACGTACATCGTGGCCCAGGGGAAGAGGTACAACAGGCGTTGCTCCGTTGGGTTTACGAGCAGTGACTGCCGCATGGTGTACACTCGCCGCGGGCATAGGGAGGGTGAAAATGCGCTGGTTCTGGATCATCTGGCTAATACTGCCTCTGACAGCAGTAGCGGAGACGGCGTACGTCACCGATAACTTGCGATTGGGTATTCACCTGGCAGAAGACACGAGCGACCGCGCGTTTCGAATGCTGGAGAGCGGCCAGCCTCTCGAAGTTCTGTACCGCGCCGGCAGCTATGCCAGCGTGCAGTTACCCGACGGCGTGCAGGGATTCGTCAAAGCTAACTATCTCGTGACCGAAAAACCGGCAAAATTGATTCTCGCCGAGACATTCGCCGAACGCGACGCATTGATTGCCGAACTAGACGCAACGAAGAAAGCGTTGGCGGAACCCGCCGCGGCGATCGCCGGGCTCGAGGGCCAGCGAGATGAGCTGAGCGCGCAACTCGAAAGCGCGCAATCGCAGATCGTCGGCCTGCAACAGGAGAACGACAATCTGGGCGGCCTACAGGATCGCTACAAGGGAAGTCTCCCGATCAGCTGGGTCGCGGCGGCACTCCTCGTTGTGCTGATCGGCGGATTCCTGCTGGGAATGTGGTGGGTCGATCACCGCATCCGCAGCCGGCATGGCGGCATCAGGATTTATTGAGCGCGCCGTATGCCCTTATGCTGGTACGTTATATACCGATAACCAACAAGCCGTTCACGCCGGCGCCACGCCTGCCTAAGGTAACTCTGCCCGATCATCCGTAAATAGTTGCGGGTCGGGTTGTCCGGGAGTTGCCATGCGCGCGGATCTTGCAAAACCGTTACCACTAAGTGCGACGCAGACGAGCACGCTGCATGGCGCGCTTGCCGAACTATCGCCGATGCAGCTGCAATGGGTTTCGGGCTACGCGGCTGGTTTAGCGGCCGCCGACGGCGCGGTCACGGGCCGCGACGTGGCGGCCGGCAACGATAAACAACTCACGATTCTGTACGGGTCGCAAACCGGCAACGGGGAGAACCTGGCCGTCGCGCTCGGCGACACGGCGAGAGACCAGGGTTTCGTCGCAAAAACCGTCAGCCTGGCGGACTTCAAGCCGGCAAGTCTCAGGCGAGAGTCACTTGTCACGTTCGTCATCAGCACTCACGGTGAGGGCGATCCGCCGGATGACGCGGAGTTGTTCTACGAGTTCCTGATGTCGACGAAAGCGCCGCGGCTCGAAAACCTGCGCTACTCGGTGCTGGCGCTCGGGGACAGCAGCTATGTGAATTTCTGCCAGACGGGCAGAGAGTTTGACGCACGCCTCCACGAACTCGGCGCGGAGCGCTTCGCGCCGCTCGTGGAGTGCGATCTCGATTATGAGGGAGCCGCTGCCGAATGGTCGAACGCCGTTATCGGCAAGCTGCCCGATCACCTTGGTGTCGGTAGCAGCCCGCCTCATTTGCGTGCTGTCGCAACGTCATCGGCGTTCGACAAACGTAACCCGTTCCCTGCAGAAGTCCTCGTGAATCAGAAAATTACCGGCAGTGGTTCAACGAAAGACGTGCGTCATATCGAGCTGTCACTGCAGGGCTCGGGCTTGCGTTACGAACCCGGCGACTCCCTTGGTGTCATTGTAGAGAACCCGCCGCAACTGGTCGACGAGCTTATTGGCGTGCTCGATCTCGATGAGGATGCCGACGTCGTGTGGCAAGACGAGCCGCTCAAACTGCGTCGCGCGCTTTCGAACTACCTTGAAATCACAGCACTGAATCTCGGATTTTTGCGCTCGTGGGCGGCGCTGAGCAAAAGCGACGAACTGCAGACTCGTCTCGACGTCGAGAACGACCAAAAGCAACAGGCGGCACTGTCCGACTTCATTGCGACGCATCAAATCATCGACGTCGTCCGGCATTTTCCAGCCGCGGTCGATGCGCAGGCGTTCGTCGATACGTTGCGTAAATTGAGTGCACGATCGTATTCGATCGCCTCCAGCCCGAACGCGAATCCGGACGAAGTGCATCTCACCGTTGCTGCGGTTCGGTACGACGCGTTCGAACGACCGCATTGGGGCGCAGCGTCTACGCACCTGGCCCACCGCATTGGCGAAGGTGACAAGGTTGCCGTCTTCGTTGAGCCGAACAAGCGTTTTCGCCTCCCGGCACCGGATACGTCGATAATCATGATTGGTCCCGGCACCGGCGTGGCGCCGTTTCGGGCGTTCACCGAGGAGCGCGCCGAGCAGGGCGCCGCCGGCGACAGCTGGCTGTTTTTTGGTGATCGCAATGCAGACAGCGACTTTCTCTATCAACTGGAATGGCAGCGGTACCTGAAACAGAATCACCTGACGCGCATGGATGTTGCGTTTTCCCGTGACCAGCGCCGCAAGGTTTACGTGCAGCACCGAATCGCCGAGCGTGCGGCTGAGTTGTATCGCTGGATCGAGGAGGGCGCGTCCGTTTACGTCTGCGGCGACGCCCGGCGCATGGCCGAAGACGTCCACGAGGCGCTCGTCGGCGTGCTCGAATCGGAGGGTCAATTGGAACGTGCGGACGCAGAGTTGCGACTCAAGGAATTGCGCAGCGCTGGTCGATACCAGCGGGACGTTTACTGATGAATGATTCCGGGGTCAACGACGTCGAACGTATCAAAGCCTCCAGTCGTCACCTGCGCGGCACGCTGACCGATAGCCTGGTCGATCCGCTGACCGGGGCCATCTCTGAATCGGATACGCAGCTGTCAAAGTTCCATGGCATCTACCAGCAGGATGACCGTGACATTCGCAACGAGCGCAAGCGGCAAAAGCTCGAGCCGGCTTACAGCTTCATGATTCGGGCACGTATCCCCGGTGGGCTGCTCACCACAGCGCAGTGGCTGGGCATGGATCGAATTGCGACCCGGTACGCCAATGATTCGGTGCGGCTGACAACAAGACAAGCCGTGCAGTTTCACGGCGTGATCAAAAGAGAACTGAAGCAGACGATCGCAGCAATCAACCACGCCACGCTCGACACGATCGCGGCTTGCGGCGACGTCAATCGCAACGTAATGGCGCCGCCACTGCCGGCACTGTCGTCGGTGCACCGTCAGGTACAGATTCACGCGGAGGCGCTGTCGCGCCATTTGATGCCCGCCAGCGGCGCTTATCACGAGATCTGGCTCGATGGCGAGAAACTCGAGACTTCGAAGGTCGAGGTCGAGCCGATCTACGGCGATACGTATCTGCCGCGTAAATTCAAAGCAGCGTTCGTGGTGCCGCCGCTGAACGATGTCGACGTTTACTCGCAGGACCTCGGCTTTATCACGATCGTCGAAGATGGCGAGATTGCAGGGTTCAACGTCACTGCCGGCGGAGGCATGGGAATGACCCATGGCGACAATGCTACCTATCCGCGCCTCGGCAGCACACTCGGGTTTTGCAGGCCCGATGACGTGCTGCGCGTCGCTGAAGCAGTCGTGACGACGCAACGCGACTTTGGTGATCGCGGTAATCGCAAGCACGCGCGCCTCAAATACACGATTGACGATCACGGCGTTGACTGGTTTCGATCGCGCGTGGAAGAGCGTTCCGGAGTCTCATTCGAGACCGCCAGGGAATTCGGTTTTGTCGCGAATGGCGACGCCTACGGCTGGCGGCAGGACGAATCCGGCAACTGGCACTACACGTTGTTTGTCCAGAATGGTCGCGTTATCGATCGAGGCGAACGGCGACTATTGAGCGGTCTGCGTGCAATCGCGACCCGCATCCCCTGTGAGTTCAGGTTGACGCCGAACCAAAACCTGATCGTCAGTAAAGTCTCGGCCGCCGAAAAGGACCGGCTCGCCGACCTGTTGTTGCGATACGGTATTGAGAACAGTGCCCAGGCGACCCCGCTACGGCTGAATTCAATGGCCTGCGTTGCGTTCCCGACATGCGGGCTCGCAATGGCCGAAAGCGAACGCTATCTGCCAACGCTGATCGACAAACTGGACACCCTGATGCAGAACCTCGGACTGCAGGATGACGCCATTACCATCCGTATGACGGGCTGCGCCAATGGCTGTGCACGCCCATACATTGCCGAGATCGGTCTCGTCGGCAAGGGACCCGGCCGGTACTCGCTATTTCTGGGCGCCGGCTTTGCCGGCGAACGCCTTGGCGCCAGGTACCTCGACAACGCCAATGAGCAGGAATTACTCGAGGCGCTGGCGCCGTTACTCAGGAATTACGCCCAGGACCGACAACCGGACGAGCGCTTCGGCGATTTCGTTGTACGCGGCGGCGTTGTAGCTGAAGTCATCGAAGGACGTCAGATCCATGCGAGCTGAGGACCGAATCGCCTGGGCACTGGAGAACCTGCCCGGACAGCACATCGTCAGCTCCAGTTTCGGCGCACAGTCTGCAGTCATGCTGCACCTGGTTACGCGGCAAAAGCCCGACATCCCGGTGGTCCTGGTCGATACGGGGTATCTCTTTCCGGAAACTTATCGGTTCATCGACGAACTGACCGAGCAATTAAATTTGAATCTCAAAGTGTTCGGTCCTGAACTGTCCGCCGCCTGGCAGGAAGCTCGCTACGGCGCGCGCTGGCAGCAGGGCCATGGCGCACTGGAAGCCTACAACCAGGACAACAAAGTCAAACCGATGCAGCGCGCGCTGACCGAACTCAATGTCGGTACCTGGTTCGCGGGTCTGCGGCGCAGCCAGTCAGCGTCGCGTACGCAGACGCCGTTCGTCGATACCTCTGGCGACCGTAAAAAGGTTCATCCGATCGCGGACTGGGCCGACAGGGACGTTCACAACTACCTTCGGCAAAATCGCCTGCCCTATCACCCGCTGCGGGAAAAGGGCTACGTCTCCATCGGCGATGTGCACACGACGAAATCGCTGCGCGACGTCGATTCCGCCGAGGAGACGCGCTTTTTTGGAGGCAAGCGCGAGTGCGGGTTGCACGAAATGGATTTTGGTGCCACGGCCGGTCAGGCGCGGTCTGCCTAGTTACGCCGCCTCGATCATGTCGTCGCCGCAGCCGGTGCGTAGCGGCAGCTCCGTATCAACAAACAGTCCATCGATCTCTTCCTGAGACTTCGCGAGTTGCACCTGGTTAATATTCTCGTCGGTCACATGCGGCGCGAAAAGCTGCATGAAATCGATCATGTAGCGACGCAACATGGAGTCCTTGCGAAACCCGACCCAGGTTGTACTGCGTGGGAAAAGCCCTTCGGCGTCGAAAACGGTCAAGTCCTTCTTGTCCGAGCAATCGGCCGCCATGCTGGCAACTATGCCGACGCCAAGCCCCATCCTCACGTAAGTCTTGATCACATCGGCGTCTCTGGCGGTAAACACGACGTCGGGCTCAAGCCCTTCCCGGGAAAACGCTCGCTTGAGCAAAGACTGGCCGCCGAAGCTGAAAACGTAGGTGACAAGCGGGTGCTCGGCCAGGTCGCGCAATGTGATCTTCCGCTCGAGTTTCGTCAGCGCGTGGCCCCGCGGTACAATTATCGATCGATCCCAATGGTAGCCGGGTACCAGCAACAGCTCATCAAACAGCTCCGTGGACCCTGTCGCGATTGCGAAATCAATTTCATTCGATGCGACCATATCGGCGATCTGTTCGGAGGTGCCCTGATGAATATTCAGTCCGACTTTCGGATACAACTCGCGAAATTTGCCAATAATCTCCGGCAACACGTACCGAGCTTGCGTGTGCGTCGTTGCGATCGACAATGAGCCTTCTTCCTGTTCGTAAAAATCCGAAGCCAGGCGACTGATATTGTCGACCTCCTGCATGATAATTCGCGCGCGTTCGATAATTTGTTCGCCCGCCGCAGTTACACCGCTGAGGCTCTTGCCCTTACGGGAAAACAGCTGCAATCCGAGTTCTTCCTCGAGTAATTTCAATTGTTTGCTGACACCAGGCTGAGAGGTGTACAGGCGCTCAGCCGCCGCCGTAATGTTGAGACCATTATCGGCGATCGCGAGCAGGTACCTTATTTGCTGCAGCTTCATGGTTGCTACGTATAACAGATTCATATAACGCAAAGCTATATCAGCAGAAATTAACCGTCTTTCTACGGGTTGCGCGCAGTGTCTATAGTGAAGTCCGGCGAGAGGATGAACCACGTATGGACTACTTTCCAGCATTCCTGAACTTGCAGGGCCGGCGATGCCTTATCGTCGGCGGTGGCGATATTGCGCTCCGAAAAGCGCGGCTCTTGCTGTCGGCCGGCGCAGATATCTCAGTTGTTGCGCCTGAAACAAACCCGGCGTTTGCGGAGTTCATCAATGCCAACGCGCTGCATTGGATCCGACGACGTTTTCGGAACGTGGACATCGATGGCAACTGGCTAGTGGTCAGCGCGACTGGCGATGCTGGTGTAGAGACGGCCGTGTATGCGGCTGCTGTTGAAGCCGGTATCTTTTGCAACGGGGTCGACGACCAGGAGAACTGCAGCTTCATCACTCCGGCAATCGTCGACCGCAGCCCCGTCGTGGTTGCAATTTCATCCGGCGGCGCCGCGCCTGTCCTGGCGCGCAAACTAAGAACGAGAATTGAAATGATGCTGCCCGGGGATTACGGGCGCCTGGCAAGTCTCGCCAGCAAATGGCGAGACCGGGTCTCCGCGGGAATCGTCAGTCTGCGGGCTCGGCGCCGCTTCTGGGAAGCCGTGTTTGATGGTCCGATAACAAACTTCGCGATCGGCGGGAATAGCGACAGGGCGGAACAGGAGATCGCGAATCTGCTGCTGAATTTTGCCGGGGAATCGCCGCAGCCGGGCGAGGCGTGGCTGGTCGGGGCAGGGCCTGGAGATCCCGACTTACTCACTATTCGTGCATTGCAGATCATGCAGGTCGCCGACGTTATCGTGCATGATCGACTGGTCTCGGACGAGATTCTTGAACTGGCACGCCGTGATGCCGATCGAATCTCGGTGGGTAAAGCGCCAGGCCGCAGGCTGAATACCCAGGAAGACATAAACAAGCTCCTCGTGTCGCTCGTCGCGTCCGGCAAACGTGTTTGCCGTCTGAAAGGTGGCGATCCGTTCATTTTTGGTCGCGGCGGTGAGGAACTCGAAGCGCTGGCCGCCGCGGGATTTCCGTGCGAGGTAGTTCCGGGAGTAACGGCAGCCGCCGGCTGCGCCGCCTCCGCGGCAATACCGTTGACGCACCGCGACGTTTCGCAGTCGGTGGTTTTGGTGACTGCGCACGGCAAGGATTCAGTGGATCGTCTCGACTGGCCATCGTTGGCGCGCGACCGTCAGACGCTGGCGTTCTACATGGCGGTACGAAACTTCCCACTGGTGATGCGCAAGCTGATCGGCCACGGGCGTCCTGCAGAGACACCAATTGCAATTGTCGAGCGAGGTACGTTGCCTGGCCAGCGGGTTGTGCGCGGTCACCTCGGTCAGCTGGTGCTGCTGGCCGAATCGCAGCGGATTACGGCACCGGCAATGCTGATCATCGGCGATGTCACCGCGCTTGGCGCGACGCCGGCATTCGAAGCGCCGAATCCTCTGATCCATGATTACGCCACGGCACGTCCCAAATATGCTAAACAGTGCGTCTGATCTCAGAATTAGGACAATAAAATGATCTACAACAACATCCTGGAGACAATCGGCAAGACGCCGATCGTGCGTCTCAATAGCCTCGCGCCGAGCCACGTCGAAATGTACGTAAAAGTCGAATCGTTCAATCCGATGGCCTCGGTCAAGGATCGGCTCGCCTATGCGATTATCTCGGATGCGGAGAGAACCGGCGCGCTCACGCCCGGACAGACGGTCGTCGAGGCGACTTCGGGGAACACTGGTATCGCGCTGGCAATGGTTTGCGCGGCGAAAGGCTATCCGTTTGTTGCGACGATGGCGGATTCTTTCTCCGTTGAGCGCCGCAAGATCATGCGCGGCCTCGGCGCGAAGGTAATCTTGACACCCGCGGCCGAGCGCGGCACTGGCATGGTTAAAAAGGCGGAAGAACTCGCCGCCAAACACGGCTGGTTTCTGGCACGACAGTTTGAAAATCCCGCAAATCCGGAATTTCATCGGCAAACGACGGGCCCGGAAATTCTGTCGGACTTTGCCGGCCGGCGCCTCGATTACTGGGTAACGGGCTACGGTACCGGCGGCACCATGACCGGAGCCGGTGAGGTCATCAAAACGGCGCGCCCGGAAGTCACTATCGTCGCGACCGAGCCAGAAAACGCGGAGCTGCTGGCGGGCAAGGAATGGAGCCCGCACAAGATCCAGGGCTGGACCCCGGACTTCATACCGGAGGTATTGAATCGCGAGATTTTCGACGAGCTGGTGCCGGTCAGTGACGATGATTCGATCATGACGGCACGTGAGCTGGCGGCCAGGGAAGGCATATTCACCGGCATATCCGCCGGCGCGACGCTGGTAGCCGCCCTGATCATTGCCAAGAAGGCGCCGCAGGGCTCGGTGATCCTGGCGATGCTTCCGGATACCGGCGAGCGCTACCTGAGTACGCCACTGTTCGAAGGGGTAAACGAAGGATCCGACGACGAGTGGCTCGACAGCCTGTAGATTTCGCGCCGAATCGTCGTCGGAGCGCCCGGGATCGCAAAAGGGCTGAAATGGCCAATTCGCGCCATAAAAGGGTGAAAAACGCGACTAGCTGAGACCTGAGTCACACCTGCAGAGGGTGTTTGCTGGCATCTTATTGACCTTAATGTCATTCGGCAATCGCCCGGAGCCAATGTGGCGGCAAAAGCCCACACGCTGAAGTCTGAGCAGAAAACCGGCAAGGCAGCCGCCCTGTTGCACATCCTTGCGCCCAAGGCAGAGACATTCTCACTGTACGATCTGGCGAGAAGCTGTATCTGGAGTACCAGCGGCGCGACCGATCCGGAGATCGACGGTTTCGTCACGGAGCTGGTTGACGATACAATTTTGAACCTCGCCAGGAGTGATCAGGCGCTGCGGCGACCGCTGCAGTCCGGCCGAACTCTGCTGGCGTTGCCGGTGTTCGGTAATGACCGGGATTTGCTCGCAATTCTGGTCTGCACATTTTCGCAAGAAGCGGCCCGCGAAGAGGCATTCGATCCGCGCTTGCTCAAGATCATCCTCGAACCGGCGATCAAGCTGATCGGTGAAAACGTTCGCGTCAATTATGAGCTGGCCGAGACCTGCCTGTACAGCAACGAAGTCGAGCGAGAGTTGATGCTCGTATACGAGGTCGACGAGAAGATTCACGGCCCGTCTTCCGGTCATTCGAATCTTGCGCAACTGGTCGGACAGAGCGGTCGCTATATCGGCATAAACTACAGCGTCCTTTTGATTCCGTCGAAGCGAATTCGTATCAGCGCGACCCACTCAAGCTGGAAGAAAGTTAATCGCAAGGCGCTGGACGGGTTCCTGATGGAACAGCTGATACCGAAACTTCCGTCGCAGCGCGAACCGGTAATCTTCAATGTTCCGCCGATGCCAAATTCCGACAGTCCTGCCGCGCAAGGATTCCAGGCATTGATGAGCCCGATACTCGACAAACAGGGCAATGTTGAGGGTGTGCTTGCGCAGCTCGGTCAGATTGACAAACGCGAATTTCAACTGCGCGATCAGCGTTTCATGGCGCAGATCGCGCGCAAGGCGGAGTACGTCATCACGCAGTCGTTCGATACGATGACCGGGCTTATGAACCGCAAGGGTTTCGAGGCGCAGTTACACGAGTCTTACAAGTCACTGTACTCAGATGAGGATGCGCACCAGATCATTTACTTTGACCTGGACAACCTGCAGCTCGTCAATGACAGTTTCAGTCACGCGGCGGGTGACGCGGTCGTCAAACGTTTCGCACAGCTGCTGGAAGACGATCTTCCGAAAAGTGCCGTACTGTCGCGCATCACTGGCGACGACTTCTGCATGCTGTTGACGCATGCAGATGCTCAAGCCGCGCTCGACTACGCCAATAGTATTCGCGATAGGCGCGCCGAGCTTCGGTATCTCGATGGCGACAAGTCCTTGCAGATCACTATGAGCGTCGGCATCGCGGAGTTTTCGCGGTCCCACGGCGACGGCGGCGACGCGCTGACAACCGCACGGATGGCCTGTGAGGCCGCCAAGGATTACGGTGGCGATCGGATCGAAGTCTTCGATGACTGTAACAAGAGCATCGTGCGGCGCTTCGACGACATGCAAATGGTCGCGGAGATACAACGAGCACTGGACGGCGAGGGCTTTGAGCTGTGTCTGCAGCCTTTAGCGTGCTTGTCGGGCAAACCCGGCGGTCCGCACTATGAAGTGCTGTTGCGCCTGTCTGACGGCACTGACGGTCACGTGCCGACCAAGGCGCTGTTCTCGGCGGCCGAACGCTACCAGATGATGCCGCATATCGACCGTTGGGTCGTCTCAACGGTGTTGGCGAAGATCGCGGACAGAGGCGACGCATTGAAATCCCGGGGCGCGGTATTCGCGATTAACCTGTCGGGCCAGTCTCTCGCCGACGACGAGATCCTCCAGTTCATCCAGCAACAGATCGCCGAAAGCGGCGTGACGCCCGAGTATCTGTGCTTTGAAATCACCGAGTCGGCTGCCGTAACGAACCTTGCCAAGGCGCAGGCATTCATCGATGCGTTGCGGGAGTTGGGTTGTTCGATCTCGCTGGACGACTTTGGCGCCGGCCTGAGTTCGTTCGCCTACCTGAAGAATTTCAACGTGGACACGCTGAAGATCGACGGCGGCTTCGTCCATGACATCACCGAAAATCGTATCTCGAAATCGATGGTTACGGCTATCACCGAGGTCGCCAAAGTTATGGAGCTACAAACCGTTGCCGAATTTGTCGGCTCCAAGTCCGCAGTCGACATGCTGAAGAAAATTGGCGTCGACTATGCGCAGGGCCATTATGTCGGCGAACCTGTCGCATTCGAACCCGTCATGGATGAACTGGCAAACGATGTCAGCGCCGCGGCGTCGTGAGAACTAGCAGCCTGTTGAACTAATGTTTAGAGGCGCAGCGGGCTCAGAGTAGGGCTTCGGCGCGGCGCGCGACGCCGCGCAGGGCGGGACCCTTCGCAAGGCGTGCAACAAAGTCGAAGTCCTTCTCTGGCGCGCCCTGCGGGTTAAATGCTCAGAACCGCGCTCTGCGTTGCGCCTCTTGTAAAGGTGCCCAATCTGTACGTCGAGACACGCCTTGATCGCAATTCTGAGCATTTAACTGAGCCCGCAAACATTACAACAGGCTGCTAAAAAACGCCGGCCTCGAGTCCGGCCGCCAGCGTAAGTCCCAGCGCTTCGCAGTCATCCAACCGGCCGTCATTGAACTCACCGACAACCAGCAACGGCTCCTGGACTTCACGAACTCCCAGCCCGGACAGTATCCGGCGAACGCTTGTAATCGCGCCGCTACCATCATTGCCTGCCCTGACAAATAATGCCCAGGGGCACCCTTCGAGCTTGCCCTCGCACGGATAAAAGACGCGGTCCAGGAAGTACTTCATCGCGCCGCTCATATAGCCGAAGTTCTCGGGCGTGCCGAGAATAAACCCGTCAGCCCATAGCAGATCGTCATGATCCGCTTCGAGCGCCTTGCGCACGCGTACTGTAACGCCCTCGATCGCATCGGACGTCGCGCCGCGTATGACGGCCTCCGCCATACGTAACGTCGATCCCGACTGGGAGTGATAGACGATCAGCAGATGTCGATTCGGCATACATCAATAGTGCCGGAGTCGTGGCGAATTTTCGATAGACTGCCTGCTATGGTCAATAGCGTCGATACACCGATCGCTGCGGCACTGCACGCGTTACCCCCGGCACTTCGAGCTGAGGCCGAAACCTGGTTCGAGCGGCAGCCGGTGCAACATGACACTGCGAGTCTGCCAGCCGAGGCGTTGCAGTTGCTCTGTCGCGTCGTCGCGTGCAGTGAATTCGCCGGCGCTGTTCTGCTGCGCGAGTGGCCATGGTTTCAGGCTAACGTAGAGATGTTGCAGGCGGACAATGCCCCCGTCGTCGATCTTGGGCCGTTCGCAGACGATGCGACGATCGACACCGTCAAGATCGAACTTCGCCGAACACGCAATCGGGCAATGCTGCGCGTCGTCTGGCGTGAAGTGTGCGGCTTCGCCGATCTTGATGAGACGCTGCGGGATTTGTCGCTGCTGGCGGACACGCTGCTGCAAGCGGCCACCGAGCAGGGTGAGCGCCTGCTTGCGCCTCGCTACGGTCACGTCGTCGACGCGACGGGGCAGCACGTGCCTCTGGTAATACTCGCCATGGGAAAGCTTGGCGGTCGCGAGCTGAATTTCTCGTCAGACATCGACCTGATATTCCTGTACTCGGCGGATGGCACGACGGATGGTGCGCGTCACGTCAGCGCGCAGGAGTATTTCGGGCGGCTGACGCGACAGATTATCGCGTTGCTGGATGAAACCACGGCCGATGGCTTCGCGTTTCGAATCGATACACGACTGCGCCCGTTTGGAGAGAGCGGGCCGCCGGTAGTCAGTTTTGCGGCTCTGGAGGCCTACCTCCTGCAGCATGGCCGCGACTGGGAGCGCTACGCTTACGTCAAAGCGCGCGTTGCGGGTGGTGAGCCGGATGGCGATGTCATGGATGAGCTGGATCGGAACCTGATCCGGCCGTTTGTTTACCGTCGTTACATCGACTATGGCGTTTTTGAATCGCTGCGCAAGATGCACGACATGATTGCTGCGGAGGTGCAGCGTCGCGAACTCAAGGACAACATCAAGCTCGGTCCCGGCGGAATCCGGGAAACGGAATTTATCGTGCAATCGTTGCAGCTCGTGCGCGGCGGCAGTGAGCCGCCGCTGCAAGGGCGCGAACTGCAGCAAGTGTTGCCGAAGCTCGTCAACAGCCGCGGGTTGACGCAGCAAGGCGCTGATCAGCTGCGGGAGGGCTACCGATTCCTGCGTCGCCTGGAAAATTTTATTCAAATGATTCGTGACCAGCAAACACATGAGCTGCCAGCAGGCGAGTTGGACCAGGCACGATTGTGCCTGGCAATGGGCTACCCGCAGTGGAGCGAGCTCGTTACCGATCTTGAACGGCACCGCGGGAACATCGCGAGCCAGTTCGATCGAATCGCTTTTCGCGCCCTTGAACCGGAATCATCGTTGCAGCAACAGTTTGCGACCGCGTGGGAGAGTGGCTACGGCGTCGATGAGTGGACCGAGATTCTGCAACGAGAAAACTGCCGTAACGCTGCCGAAGTGGCCCGGCATCTGGTGCGGTTTGCAGCGGCGCCCGCCACACGGCAGGTCGGCGCGGTTGCGGGAGAACGCTTGCTGCGCTTCGTGCCGGCGCTGCTTACCGAGGTCATGAAGGTTGCAAGGCCCAAGGTGGCAATGGCGCGGGCATTGTCCGTCGTTGAACGCGTGCTGCGCCGCAGTGCCTATATCTCATTGCTCAACGAGAACCGCGCGGCCCTGACGCGCCTTGTTGATCTTTGTGCGAGAAGCCGGTACATCGCCGAACAACTGGCTCGGTACCCGGTATTGCTCGACGAACTGCTCGAGCCCCATATTTTTTCCGGCGAGGTGACCAAACAACAGCTTGCAGGCGAAGTGCGGCAGCGGTTGGCCCTCGACAACGCCGACGACAGTGAGGCGAGAATTCTTATCATCAGTCAGTTTCAGCGCGCGGCAATGTTCCGCATCGCCGTCGCTGATTTCAACGGCGCGCTGCCGGTCATGAAAGTCAGTGACGGATTGACCTGGCTCGCCGAAGTGGTGCTGTCGGAAATGCTTGAGGTTGCCTGGCAGGATCTCGTCGCGAGGCACGGTGAGCCGACCTGCCTTGTCGACGGAATCCTCGGCAATGCGGGGTTCGGTATCATCGCGTACGGCAAACTTGGAGGATTGGAGCTGTCGTACGGCTCCGATCTCGATATCGTGTTTCTGCACGATTCGCATGGCAGTCAGCAAGTTACCAACGGCGAAAAACCGGTAGACAACAGCCTGTTCTATGGCCGATTGGTGCGTCGCCTCGTACACTTCCTGACCACCCAAACGGGCTCCGGCGCACTCTATGAGGTCGATACACGACTGCGCCCGGACGGCCACAAGGGCTTGCTGGTCACAAGCACTGGCGCGTTCGAGCGCTACCAGGAGGATAACGCCTGGACCTGGGAGCATCAGGCCCTGTTACGCGCGCGACCGGTGGCCGGCAGCGCAGCAATTGCCGAGGAGTTCGCGCGTATACGCAATGAAACGCTGGTCGACCGCGTTAAACGCGAGTCCCTGCGGGAAGATGTTTTGTCGATGCGGCAACGCATGCGCAAGGAGCTGGACCGCAGCAATTCGACGAAATTCGATCTCAAACACGGCACCGGTGGTATCGGCGACATTGAGTTTCTCGTGCAATACCTGGTCTTGCTGCATGCGGAGCAGCACCCGGACGTAATTGAGTATTCCGACAATATCCGTCAGCTGGACGCGCTGGCCGCGGTCGGTTGCCTGGAATCCGAAGTCGCCGAGCGGCTCAAAGACTGCTATCGCAGCTACCGCTTGCGCCAGCACCACCTGGTCCTCGACGAGCAGGCACCGCTGCTGGAAAGCGACGAATTCACAGAGGAACGCCAATTCGTCGTCGTGACATGGGAGCAGTGGCTCCACTGAGCATGGCCGCGTGTCACCGCAGCGCTTATAATCCCGGCCTGACCTGACCAACTAGCAAGGACAATCGTGACAGCCAAAGCAGGAACCGTCGATCAAAAGTTGATTCCGGCGAACGCACAACATCGCTACGGAGTCGGCCGCGCAGATTTGCCGTTGAGTTGCCCGATGCCGGGCATGTACCTGTGGAACTCGCACCCGAAGGTGTATTTACCGGTAGAGGCAACGGGCGAAGCCAAGTGCCCATACTGCGGAGCGGAGTTCCATATGACCGACGATGAGCATTCGTCGCCGGTCTGATCCCCACGGAGAAAGTTGGCATGCATATTGTTACCGGCGGCGCCGGTTTTATCGGCAGTAATCTCGTACGCGCGTTGCTGGATCGCGGCCACGATGATGTCGTCGTGGTCGACGATCTGCGCGACGGCCACAAAATTGTCAACATATCGAGCCTGCAGATCGCGGATTACCTCGACAAGGATGATTTCCTCGAGCGTCTGCAAACCGACCAGTCGTTCGCCGACGGCGTGACGGCTGTCTTCCACCAGGGCGCCTGTTCCGATACGACGGAGTGGGATGGTCGTTACATGATGCACAATAACTACAGGTACTCGCAGCGCCTGCTGAACCGTTGCCTGCAACAGGGTACGCCGTACATCTACGCATCGTCAGCGGCCGTCTATGGCGGCTCGAAGCATTTCATCGAAGATCCGGTATTTGAGGATCCGCTCAACGTGTACGGGTACTCGAAACTGCAGTTCGATCGATACGTGCGGCGCGTAGCACGCAACCCGGCGAGCCAGGTCGTGGGTCTGCGTTACTTCAACGTTTACGGGCCGCGGGAACAGCACAAGGGCTCCATGGCGAGCGTCGCGTATCACTTCAATAACCAGGTCAACGAAGATGGCGAGGCACGTCTGTTCGAGGGCACGGATGGTTACGGCGATGGCGAGCAGCTGCGTGATTTTATTTATGTCGACGATATCTGCGACGTGAACCTGTGGTACTTCGACAATCCACGCGTCTCGGGTATTTTCAATGTGGGCACCGGCCAAGCGCAGAGCTTCAACGATGTCGCAAACGCGGTCGTCGCCTGGCATGGCAAGGGCAAGATTCGTTACGTGCCGTTTCCCGAGCATCTCGAGGGTGCTTACCAGAGCTACACGCAAGCGGATCTCACTCAACTGCGAGCATCGGGTTGTGATGTCGAGTTCCGGACCGTCGAAACCGGCGTCAAAGATTACCTGGACCAGATTTGCGCTCGCTAGCAACGCTGATCAAAGGGCTTGCGGCGGTATGAAGCTTTCAATTATCACCGTCAACTATCACTCCTGGAGCCACCTGGAGGCGGCGCTCTCGGAACTGCAGGAAGCCTTTCCGGATGACTGGGAGATCATCGTCGTCGACAATGAATCGGATCCCGAGCCCTTCGAAGAATATTCGGCCCGATTTCGATGGGTGACATTCATCGCCAACCCGGTCAACAGCGGGTTTGGAGCCGGCTGCAATATCGGGGTCGCTGCAGCCACCGGCGAGCAGCTGCTTTTTATGAATCCGGATGTAATCGCCTCGACGGGGAGCATCCAGGCGCTGATTGATATCAAGGCAGAACGCAATATCGGGATCGTCGCTCCGAGGCAGGTCTCGATTAACGGCAAGCCGCAGAAGGTCTTTGACGATTTTCCCAGCCTGCTCAACCAGAGCAAGACGCTCAAGTCTTTGTTGCGCATCGTGATGCCCTCGAGGTTTGCCGATCCGCGCGGGGACTACGAGGAAACTGTCTACTGTGACTGGGTCACCGGTTCGGTGTTGTTAATCGACAGGGCCGACTTCGATGCGATCGGCGGTTGGGCCGAAGAATACTGGATGTACGTTGAGGACGCGGATCTGTGTCGAAGCGCGCGCCTGCTGGGGCTTACGGTCGCCTACGTGCCCGAGGTCCAGGTCATACACGCGCATGGCGGATCCAGCCGCATCAATGTCGATGTCAAGTCGATGACCAAGGTTGAAGTCATAATCTCGAAACATGTTTACGCGAGCCGGCACACAGCCGGGGTGGTGCGAGTGCTGACGCACGTGCTGATAGTTCTACTGCGATTGCCGATGCTGATCGTGGCGTCGATCCTGGACTGGATCACGTTGCGTCGGATTCCGGCACTGCGCGTGCGCAGCAGAATGCTGGCGGGACTCACGCAGTACTATGTCGGCGTTGTTCGAACCAGGTCGTGGTTGAGCCCGAGGGCGGTTGCCAATCAGGCGCCGTCCGAGTAGTTCTTGCTGATCCAGTCGCGATAGCTGCCGTCCATCACGGCACGCCACCAGCTCTCGTTTTCAAGCATCCAGTTCAGTGTCAGTTGTATGCCCGTTGCAAAACTCTGATGCGGCGAATAACCGAGCTCCTTTTCTGCCAGCGTTGCGTCGATCGCGTAGCGCCAATCGTGTCCCGGGCGGTCATTAACGAAAGTAATCAAGGATTCAGTCTTCCGGCCCGTGGCGGGCGGCGCAACGGGAAACCGCTTCTGCAGCTCCTCGTCCTCCACGAAAGACCGGTCAAGAATCGCACATATCTGTTTGACGATGTCGATGTTATGCCATTCGTTGTTGCCGCCGATATTGTAGGTGGTGCCCAGCCTCCCGTCGTTGATGACCATGTCAATGCCGCGACAGTGATCCTCGACGTACAGCCAGTCCCGGATATTCTTGCCGTCGCCGTAAACGGGCAGCGGTTTGCCCAGAAGTGCATTCACGATAATGAGCGGAATCAGTTTTTCAGGAAACTGATACGGACCGTAGTTATTGGAGCAATTGCTCGTCGTAACGGCCAATCCGAACGTGTGGTGATAAGACCGGACGAGGTGATCCGATGATGCTTTGCTTGCCGCATAAGGCGAGTTCGGAGCATATGGCGTTGCTTCAGTGAACGCCGGGTCGCCTGTTGCCAGCGATCCGTACACCTCGTCCGTCGAAACGTGGTGAAAACGGTGCGTTGCGGGCGCGGCATCACTATCGAGCCAGAGTTCACGTGCCTCCATCAGCAGATTGTGAGTGCCGATCACATTCGTCTGAATAAACGCGTCCGGTTCGTGTATCGAACGATCAACGTGTGATTCAGCGGCGAAATGCACGATGGTGTCGACGTGCTCCTCCCGCATAAGTGTGTTGATCAATTGTCGATCCAGTATGTTGCCGTGTACAAATCGGAATCCGGGTTTATCGAACACCGGCTCAAGATTCGCCCGGTTGCCTGCGTAAGTCAGCGCATCCAGAACGATGATCCGGTCGTCCGGGTATTGTCTTGCCCAGTAATGAACAAAGTTCGCGCCGATGAACCCGGCTCCACCCGTGACGATCATGCTACGCATAGACATCCGCGTCCTTTAGCAGGTCACCTTCAGTATCTTTCGTCGACAAGACCGGCTGACCGGGCCCAAATGATGGCCACTCAATAGCCACGTCGTAGTCGTTCCAGAGAAGCGTACGCTCATGCTCCGGCACATAATAATCGGTGCATCGGTAGACGATCTCGGCCGATTCAGCAGTCACGAAAAATCCGTGTGCAAATCCGGGCGGAATCCAGATCGAGCGCCGGTTCGCCGCGGACAATGTCTGGCCGATCCACTGGCCGAACGTGGGCGATGTCTTTCGCAGGTCGACGGCGACGTCGAAGGCCTCGCCAACAACAACGCGAATCAGTTTGCCCTGCGGCTGTTGTACCTGGTAGTGCATTCCGCGCAGGACCCCGCCGGACGATTTCGTGTAATTGTCCTGAACGAACCGGGCCTCAATCCCGGCTTCACCGAATGCGCGCTCGTGCCACGTTTCCATAAAGAATCCACGATCGTCACCCAATACATCAGGTTCGACGACTACGACGTCGGGTATTCGTGTCGGCGCGAATCTCATCGCAACGTCGTATCGGCCAGTACTTCGATCAGGTATTCGCCATAACCATTCTTGCCGAGCCGGCTTGCCAGTCGCTCGAGCTGTCCGGCGTCAATGAAGCCGTTGTTGTACGCGATCTCCTCCGGGCAGCAGATTTTCAGTCCCTGGCGCTGTTCAATGATCTGTACGAACTGCGCCGCCTCCAGTAATGACTCGTGCGTCCCGGTATCCAGCCAGGCGGTGCCCCGGCCCATCAGTTCCACGTGCAGGGAGTCATCGGCGAGGTACCGGCGATTGATATCCGTGATCTCGAGTTCACCACGAGCCGAAGGCTTCAGACTATTTGCGATCTCGACGACCTGCGCATCATAGAAATACAGTCCCGTCACCGCATAATTCGACTTCGGCTTTGTCGGTTTTTCCTCGACGCCCAGGACTCTGCCATCATCGTCGAAGTGCACCACACCATAGCGCTCGGGATCCTTGACGTGATAGGCGAACACGGTGGCGCCGGCGGACGCTTCTGCTACATTCTGTAGCTGTTGCCGCAGGCCGTGACCGTAGAATATATTGTCGCCGAGGATCAGCGCGACACTGTCACTACCGATGAAGTCCGCGCCGATAATAAATGCCTGAGCGAGGCCACCGGGCTCCGGTTGAACGGCATAGGCGATCGATATGCCCCACTGACTACCGTCGCCCAGCAGTTTCACAAATGCGCTTTGGTCTTCCGGTGTTGTGATGACGAGAACGTCCCGAATACCGGCCATCATCAGCGTCGACAACGGGTAATAAATCATCGGCTTGTCGTAGATCGGCATGAGCTGTTTGCTGACCGATAACGTCAGCGGATGAAGCCTCGAGCCGGTGCCGCCCGCGAGAATAATTCCTTTCGTGGTTGCGCTACTCACGCCGGTCTCCAGATTCGATAATTTTAAAAGCGGGTATCGGAATGATGTAGTGACCGCCCGCACCGCCGTATTCGGCGGTCGTCGCGATTATCTCATTCGCGAAATTCCAGGCAAGAATCACGAGGTAGTCGGGCGGATCACTGGCAAGCACGGATCTGTCAACAACAGGAATGCCGGTGCCCGGCGAGAATCTGCCAATCTTCTCCGGCGTGTCATCGACGATGAAGTCGATAGTCGATGCGTCGAACCGGCAGGCATTGAGGAGAGTGTTGCCCTTGGCGGAAGCCGCGAACCCGGCAATCCTTGCGCCGCCCTTCTTCAAGTTCGAAATCCGGTCAATAAGGTCGTCAATCAGTGCTTTGATTTCTTCTTTCCAGTTCTCGTAGACGGTCACGTCGTGGTACCCGTCCGCCGCTTCATTGCTGATGAACCGTGCTACCGAGGGGCGAACCGCGTGAGCATTCGGGTTACCGATGAACACTCGTACGCTGCCGCCGTGAATGGCTTGTTTCTGTACGTCGAATACCTGCATACCGAGGTCGTCCGCCAGGCGTTCGACCGGTCGGAGCAGTACATAGCTCAGGTGTTCGAAGTAGATCGTGTCAAACTCGCGATGCTCGATGAAATCGACGCCGTATGGAAACTCGAGCATCAGTACGCCGTCGTCGTCCAGGCACTCCTTGGCAGCGGCGACAAAATCTCGCACGTTGTCGACGTGTGCGAATACGTTGGTAGCCGTAATGAGTTTCGGCCGGCCATAGTCAGAAACGATTTGCCTGGCGACGTCAGCGCTCCAGAAGCTCGTGATGGTCGGCACGCCCGCGGCTTCAGCGATCGCCGCAAGGTTCTCAGCCGGGTCCACGTTCACTACGCGCACGGCCAGCTCATCCTTGAACACTGACAATAACGCGCCGTCATTTCCGGCGATATCAACCACCAGGTCGTCCTGCCGCAATCTCAGCGAATCACGGACGGATTCCGCCATCTTCCGACAGTGCTCCAGATAGGCTCGATTGATTGACGAACGATACGCGTACTTCGAAAAGAGCTCTCGAGGATCGATGACGACCGACAATTGCGACAGGGAACAGTCGCGGCAATAGAGTACCTGCATGGGATAACGTTGCATGGCTTTGGCCTCAGTAGCCGATGCGGCGAGGTTATTGGCCAGCGGCATCATGCCGAGGTCCAAATATTTGACAAGCTTGTCACCGCCGCAAACGCGGCAACGGCTGACGTCACGGATGATGCTGCCGTCAGTCATCAACAGATTCCCACTTGTCGAGATTCAAAGACGTATCGACCGGGGAATCGAGCGATGAGTCGCTGAGACTGGCTTCGTTCACATCCGGATTCCGCTCTACCGCATAGTCGTAAATTGTACGGCGCGGGCCGCCAATATTCAGCACGCCCGTGACGTTCCCCGTCGTCGCCTCGAGTATTTTCGGGGCAATCCTGTCTACGTAGTCTTTGGACGACCACTTGTCGGCAAATGCTTCCGGATATTCGAACTGCGCTGCGCCGAAGCTGGTTCTGACGATCAAGTGGTTCGGTACGGCCCGTACGGCGGCTTCGCCGGCCAGCTTGGTCCAGGCATACAGGTTTGACGGCAGTAATTCGTCCGTTTCTGCGTAGCCGCCACGATCACCTTTGTAGACATAGTCCGTTGATACGTAGACCAGTCGAATATTCGTACCGAGACAGGCGCGAGCGACATTGGCCGTGCCTTTGATATTGACGTCGAGCGCCTCGACGGGATCGACCTCGATGTCCCTGTTATTCGTAACCGCCGCCGCGTGCAGAATGATGTCCGGTGCCATATCCGTTACATAGGCCGCAACGGCCGATGTGTTACGGATATCGAGCTCCGCCCGGTCCGGCGCGAGTACGCCGGTGCAAAGCTTCTGAATCTCGGTTCCCAGAAGGCCCGAACCACCCGTCAACAGTATCTGCAACTAAAACTCCCCGCTCCCGGGCAATGACTGGCCACCGAAGAATGGTACAGCTCGAAGATCGTTAATTCGACTGATTTTTAGGGCGGTTTCGGGCATGATTTGTTCCAGACTCACTCCAGTGCCGCCAGCCCAGTCAACTCTGACGCGTCGGGAATCGCATGAGAAAACTATTAAACAAACTGCTCATCAAATTCGGGCTGCTGATTAGTAAAGCACCGAAATTGTTAGCCGATAAGTCGCTCGAGACGTCGGATGCCTTCCCGGTTGAGCTGACCGAGAAGGTCACTGTGCAAGGGGCAATGGCAACGCCGGTAAATCCGTTGTTCGATATCTTTTCTGCCGATACGAATGTTCACAAGTGGCACCACTATTTCGACATCTACACCAAGCATTTCAGCCAGTATCGTGATTGCCCGATCAAAATGCTGGAGATCGGTGTTTTTCGCGGCGGGTCGCTGCGGATGTGGAAAGACTATTTTCACCCCGACTCCACCATCGTCGGTGTAGACATCGACAAGACCTGTAAAGCTCATGAGATTGCCGACCGCAACGTATTTGTAAGGATCGGAAGCCAGGCCGACCCTGAGTTTCTCGCCGAGGTGAACGAGGAGTTTGGTCCGTTCGATATTATTCTCGATGACGGCAGTCACAAGACCCATCATCAGAACATCAGCTTTGGTGCGCTCTTCCGTCCCGCGCTGAAGGATGGTGGTTGCTACATGGTAGAAGATGTTCATACGAACTACTGGCTGAAGCATGTGGACAGTGAAGACACGTTCATCGACCTGTCCAAGCAAATGGTCGATATGCTGCACGAACCGTATTTCGATCGTAAAGAAACGCAGTTTCGCCACGAGCATCCCGAAGCTGTAACGGAGCTGGAGCTCAGCTATCTGGCCGCCAATCTTGCCGGTATCGCTTTTTATGATTCGATCGTTGTATTCGACAAGAAAAAGCGATACCTGCCGAAGTCCGAGTTACGTTGACGTCAGCGAGTTCGATAATGGACAGGCCCATTCGTGTACTTTGCATAAATGGCGAAAGTGATCCTGCTGAAACAGGATCGTTCATCGCGATGCACCGTATGGGCATCGACATAACAGTCATCACCTGGCCGGGAACGTTTAATTACGATGCGCTTGTCGCAGCCGGAGTTCCGACGATCCCGCATGTGCTCAAGTGGAAGTTGAGTTGGCCCTGTATCCGCGTCATACGCGCGGAGCTCAAGCGTAAGCAATACGACGTACTGCATATGCTCGACAAGCGCGCCACGATGAATGGATTGATGGCGTCGGTCGGTATCGACATCAAGCTGGTCGCATATCGTGGAATTATCGGCAACATCGCCTACTGGAGTCCGCAATCCTGGCTTTATCTCCTGAATCCGCGACTGGACCGTATTATTTGCGTTTGTGAGGCCATTCGGCAGAGCTTGCTCAACCTCGGTGTGCCCGGGATACGCATGCGCCGGGATGTTCCGGTCACTATTCACAAGGGCCACGATCCGGAATGGTATGCGGGGCCACCGGAGGACCTGCAACAGTTCGGTATTCCGGAAGACACTTTTGTCGTTGCCTGTACCGCCCGTGGTGTGCCCCGCAAAGGCGTTCCCGTGTTGCTTGAGGCGATCAACAGCTTGCCACCCGGACTGAAGATTCATTTCCTGCTCGCGGGCACGCAGATGGACAACGAACAATACAAGAAGCTCGTTGCCGAGAACGCCTACGCCAGCAACATTCATCTGTTCGGGTTCCTGAAGCGAATGCCATGGATATTGGCGAATTGCGATGTCGCGGTACTGCCCTCGTTGCGCCGCGAGGGGCTGCCGCGTGGCATGATCGAGGCAATGATTGGCGGCGCGGTACCGATCGTCACCGACTCGGGCGGCAGCCCGGAATTGATCGAAAAGGGTAAATCAGGATTTGTGGTTCCGCCCGGTGAGCCGCAGCCGATAGCGGATAGAATTCTTGAGCTTTACAACGACAGGGACCTGCACGCGCGTATGAGCGTCGCTGCAAAAGAACGTATTCGCACGACTTTCACGGTCGAGGAAACGGCGCGAAAGACAATCGAGCTATACAAGGAAATCGTGCCGACGGGCGCGGTTTAGCTGTAACCTCTCTGCAGTTTGTTCGCAGTCGGTAACAACCTACGGACAATTCGAACATCGAACGCGGTGGACAACACACCCTCACACGCCTGCGGCTACAGATTCGGGTGTGTTGTCCACCGCGGTCTTTGGGAGAGCATCATCAGTTCGTGCGCCGGCTCCAGGCCGTGATCAGGACGGGGCGGGACAGGTGGCCGAATCCGTAGCCGAGCTGGCAGCCCGATGAAAATACGTGACGAGGAAAGATCACGCGAGGCGTGTTCGGGCACCTGTCCCGTCCCGTCGTCATAGGTGGCTGTGTCGTCAGTGGAGGACCCCAGGTGAACAACCTGGTGGGTTTCCACAATTAGCCCGGTAGTTCGTACAGGGCCTCAAAAAACTTCGCCTGCACTTTGCATTGCTGGCGATGTACCAGGGTCCAGTCATCGCTTACCGGGTAGTCCGCCTCTCGTATCGTCTCGTTCTCAAAAGGAACGATGGTTTCCTGCCATTGCTTGAAATAGAAATAATGGCGCGTGACGCGTTCGATCTCCTGGAAATAGTATCTGATCTGATCCATGCGCATTTCGTGCAAGGAAGAAATATTAACGAACAGATCCACCGATTTGTCGGGAAGTAATTCCAGCTGGTTGGGGGTCAGGAAGATGATGTCGGCACTTTGAAATTCGATTTTGACCGCGTCGAAATCATCGAAGGTCCGGAACTTGAAGATCTTGCGGTCCGGGAAGACGCTGGAAAGATAGCGCTGCGCAACATAGAGTGCCGGCGGGATATCGACGAGAACATAACGGCAGCCAGGCTGAAGCGTAAGAAATACATAGGCCGTTCTACCATAACCCGGGCCCAGTTCGAGTATCGTCCGGACTTTTCGCCGATCGAGGTCGGAATGCAGTATTGCTTCGTACTCGAGGAGTGAGTTCGCCAAGTCCTGCGAAACAAGACGGCCTTTGCGCGTGACCTCCGGCGGATTACCTTCCTGCGGTTCGCTGAGGCGATCGAGCAACCCGTCTGAGTCGTTCTTTTCGACGTAGGCCCAGAGCAGATTTGTGAGCATGTTGTAATAAATCGTATGACGTCGCTTCATCAGGTCATGACGTGAGGAAAAAATAGCGCGAACAAATATGACAATCGACTGCCACGCGCCCGCTTCAGCCATCAGAAAACGAATCTGCTTGTTTAGCGGATTGACGATCCAGGTGAAATAGTTGCGGGCCAGCGTTCGTTTGAAATTATCGTATTTGCTATCGGCCAGCTGCTGCAGGTTCTTGCGGTTCAATTCTTCCCAATACTTGGACGGCAGGATTTCCTCCCGATACCTGGGAAATTCATTGAACATGGCCTCTATCTCGGGATACAGGGCGAAAGCGGCCGAGGCCGGATCAGTGGTGGAGTCGGGTTGCTGCATTGTTGTTCTTGGGTGTCTTAGAGCACGATGGTCGGGTCCTGGCGAGAGTATACGCTCGGGCACTTGACGCGCCGCAAAGACCTGTAGCCGCAGGGTTGGCAGGCACAGGCTCTCCGAGCCCGTCCGCGGCAGGGATATTTCGACAAAAATGCGCGCATATGATGGCTATTTGTCGAAAAACGCGTCGATCTTGCGCCGAACATCGTCAATCGTGATGAGTTCCATTGCCTCGGCCTTACGCACGCGCTGACCCCATCGGAGTTCATTAACATCCTTCCTCAGGTATTTGCGAGCGGCATCCGGATAGCGATTGATCGTCAGGTCGCGCGACACAAATGGGCCGGTCCGTTGCGGATTGGACGTTGCGTAAAGGCCGATGACCGGCGTGCCAACGGCCGTGGCGATATGTGCCGGTCCGGAGTCGGGGCAGATGACGAGATCAGCCGCACTGATCAATGCGGCAAGTTGCACCAACGACGAGCGGCCCACCAGGTTTTCTACCCCGGGCGTCGCCTCACCGCCAAGCGCTCGACCGTATTCTTTTTCGAGTTCGCTACCGCCACCCGTTATCAGTACTTTACAGCCATGAGCCTGCTGCAAGTGACGAATAATGGCCGCGTAATTGGCCACGCTCCAGTTGCGAAAATTGCGGCTGCGCTGACTGCTGCACGGACTGATCACGACGGTCCGTTGCGCGTTGCAGGTGTGCCGTGCCGCATACTCTTGCGCAGCGGCCGCCAGCGGCAGGTCCCAGCGCAGCGGCCTCTCGGCTGCCCCGATCGCCGTCGCGAACGACATCATGGCTTCCAGCGCATGCTGTTGCGGCGCAGGCGGTATCCGTTCATTGGTGAACAACCACTGGAAGTCGCGCGCACGTGCCTTGTCAAAGCCGAGACGAACGTCTGTGGGCAGGCTGCGGCACAGAACGTTGACGCGCATCGAGGCGTGCATGCAAAGTGCGACATCGAAACGCCGGTTGGCGAGCGATTTGCGCGCATCGTCGTAAGCGTGCCGACCTTTGGATTTGTCGAAAATGATAAACTCTACGTCGTCGATGCCAGCCATCAGCGTTGCTTCAGTCTTCCCGATGATCCAGGTGATGGATGCGTCGGGCCAGTTGTCCTGAAGGCGGCGCACGACAGCAAGCGTATGGCAGGTATCGCCGATCGCCGACAGTCGTACGATACAGATGTTCTGCGGCTTCGATTGAACGGCTAAATGGGGCATCATCAAATCCGACAAGTCGAAAGGAAAGGACCGGCAGCTTGACCGAGACCGTCGAGAAAACCGCGACCGGCGCCATCGTATACGATAAGACCCTTATCAACCAGATTTCGGATGAGTGCTTCACGCCGGAGGGTTGGCTGCACGCAGAGCCCGTGAGTGGCCGCCTGCGATCGGCGGGTCGTGGCAACACGATGTTTGTCGGCAACGTGCCGCGCCAGTTTGTGCTCCGGCATTACGTCCGTGGCGGCATTGTCGGCCGGTGGGTCGACGACAGCTACATCTTTGCGGGAGCCGACAGGACGCGCGCCTTCAGGGAGTGGCGTTTGCTGGCCAAGCTTTGGTCACGCCAGATGCGGGTGCCGCAACCGGTCGCGGCGCGGTTTTGTCGACGCGGCCTCGCGTACACCGCGGACATCATCACTGTGAGATTGACAGACGTCACGTCCTTGTCGCAATACATCGCGAACAACGGGCCGGACGCGACGTACTGGCAAGACCTCGGAGGGGCCATCCGCGAATTCCACGCGGCCGGCGTTTATCATGCCGATATGAATGCCTACAACCTGCAAATTGACTCGGCTGGCCAGCTCTGGATGCTGGACTTCGACAAAGGCGCGCTACGTCCGCCGGGGCCGTGGCAGCAACAAACATTACGGCGATTGCATCGATCGCTGCAAAAAATCACGCGCCTCGATCCGCAGATTCAGTTTCACAAGAACAGCTGGGACCAGCTGCTCAAAGGCTATTTCAAGGCGTCGAGGTCTGCGTAATAATCGGGGAAGTCGGGCGGCAAGTCCTTGAATTTCCGATGAATCCAGAAATACTGTTCCGGACAGGTGCGGATGTGTCGTTCCAATAATTCGATATATCGCCGCGTATCAGCGATCTCGTCTTCACCTGGAAAGTTCTCCAGTGCGGGGAACAGGGTTAGCTCGTAGCTGCCGTCTGGTAGCCGCCGCGGCAGAAACGGGACAACGCGCGCTTTGCCCAGCCGAGCCAGCGAAGAGGTCGCCGTCGTGTGCATGGCCGGTACGCCGAAAAAAGGTATGACCTCGGCGCCCTTGCGGTTGTAACTTTGATCGGGCGCATACCAGACCGCACGGCCGTGCCGCAGGCTGCGCACCATTTGCCTGATGTCACGCTTCTCGATCGTATGCTCGGCGGAGCGCTCGCGCCCGGTGCGCTGCAGCTCCGTCATGAATTCGCTGCGGTTCCGCCGGAATACGGCATCGAAAGGCGGCATTTTCAACGACAGGACGCGGCCCGTGATTTCCAGTGTCGTGAAATGTGCGCTCAGCAGAATGACGCCGCTGCCTGCTGCAAGCGCGTCCGTAGCGTGCTCCAGGCCGATGAGTCGAGTGATCGACGTCAGGTGCCGGTCGCTTGCCCAACGGCCAAGACCCATCTCGATGGGCATCATGCCGAGCGCTTCGAAATGCTGGTGCACCAGTTGCTCCTGCTCGCCAGCAGATAAGTCCTGGAAACACAACTCGATGTTACGCTGCACGATAGCGCGCCGCTTGCCGCCAATGCGATATACGAGGCGGCCCAGCAGAGCCCCTGCAGCGAGCGCGACGCGATGCGGCAGCAGGCAGATGATTCGCAGCACGGCCATGCCGAACCACACCGGCCAGTAACGTGGCGCCCAGAAACTGTAGAGCGGTTTGCGTTCGACTGTCATTGCCTGTGCAGTTTACTCATCCCGATCGCCCGCGTAACCATTGCAGGCGAATCTGATGTCGCGGCCGGGCAGTTGCACGCCGGTTCGTTAGGTGCTGCCAATGCCGACTACGTGGTAGCACGAGCAGCATGAACTGGCGTATTTTTACGAGACCTGACACAGTCCATATGTTTCACTCAGAATCGGTGCCAATGAAATATTACTACCGCACAATACTGCTGCTACTGACGCTGGCAAGCAGCCCGCTCATGGCAGACGAGCTGTTTCCAGCGCCGCCGGAACTGCGACCTGATGTCGATTTCTGGATTTCGGTCTTCACCGATTACTCGACGGACGAAGGGGTGCTGCACGATAATCGCAACCTGGCCGTCGTCTACAAACGGCTCAGCATGCCCGCCAAGCTGTCGCGTCGGGAAAGGCAGCGGCGTGTCGCGGCGCATCGCAAGCAGATCCAAAATATTTTGCGCTCGCTGGCGAAGGGTAAGCGCAATCAGCTCAATGAAGAGGAGGCGCGCGTACTCGCGCTGTGGCCGGACAGTGTCAGCAATGACACGCTCGCAGCGGCCGCGCAGCGCATTCGTTATCAGCAGGGGTTGCGCGAGCGCTTTGGACAAGGGCTGGAACGCTCCGGGCGCTGGCGGGCCTACGTGAACGAACAATTTACGGCGCTGGGCGTGCCAATCGAAATCGCGGCATTGCCGCATGTCGAGTCCTCGTATAACCCGGCAGCGCGATCACACGTTGGCGCCTCCGGTATCTGGCAGTTCACGCGTAGCACCGGCCGCCGCTTCATGCAGGTAGATCACGTCGTCGACGACCGTAACGATCCGTTTGCGGCCACACGCGCCGCGGGCCAACTGATGGCCTACAACTATTCACTTACCGGCAACTGGCCGATGGCCATTACCGCCTATAACCATGGGCTCGCCGGAGTCCGGCGCGCGATGGCCAAGTTTGGCGACGATGCCTACGTTGACATCCTGCGCAACTACAAAGGCCGCACGTTCGGTTTTGCGTCACGCAATTTTTACGTGGCTTTCCTCGCCGCGAAAGAAGTCGATCAGAACGCCGAGCGATATTTTCCGGGACTGAAATCTGAAACGCCGATCGATTACGCCATCGCCAAGCTGCCCGCGTACGTGCCGGCTGGCGAGCTGAGCAAGTCGCTGGGTATTACGACGGCGCGGCTCAAAAAACATAATCCCGGATTGCAGGCAACCATCTGGCAGGGCAGCAAGCACGTTCCGAAGGGCTACTCGCTGCGCGTGCCAACCAGGGATTTGAGCCGGCCGCTGGCGACGCTGCTGGCCGCAGTGCCTGCGGACAGCAGTTTTCAGAAGCAGTTGCCGGACTTGTTTCACACGGTGGTTCGCGGCGATACCCTGTCGCAGATCGCCGATGCGTACGATACGCGCGTCTCGACGCTCGTGATGCTGAACAGTCTCAGTAGTAGTCATCGAATTCGCGCGGGTCAGAAGATCCGGTTGCCAGCGGCCGGACCGGCGCCGACGGCAGTTGCGGCAGCTCGGCCACCGGAGACTGTGGCCGCGAAACCTGCTGAACCGACGGTCACGGAAGAGCCGGTTATTGCGGCTGCCGCCACAACAGCAGCCAGTGCCGATGCAGTAGTGGTCGCCGGCGCTGCAATCGAGGAGGTGACTCCTGGCGCCATGGCCGATGATCTCGCAACGCCGGCCCCACAGGCGGCATCAACCGAGCTGCTATCGGATCCCAGCGACTACACGGTCGCCGCGGATAACAGTATCGAAGTCCAGCCACTCGAGACCCTCGGCCACTACGGCGACTGGCTCGAGATCAAGACGCAACGGCTTCGCGATATCAACGGACTGCGTTTCGGCCGTTCACTGCGGCTCGGTGAGCGCATCAAGCTCGATAATGGCAAAGTCGACGTCGCGACGTTTGAGGGCAGGCGTATCGAGTACCATCGGCAGCAACAGGACGAGTTCTTCCGGCAACACGTCATCGCGAGTGTTGCAGAGCATACAATTCGTCCGGGCGAATCGATCTGGGTGCTGTCGTTACGTAAATTCGGAGTGCCTCTATGGCTGTTTCGTCAATACAATCCGGGCGTCGACGTACAACAGGTGACTCCGGGTACCAAAGTTCGATTCCCGATCCTGACCGACGTCGAAACGGGCTGATGAAGGTCGGCGGAGGTGGCTGACGGTGGCACACTGTTGCTCGTACGTATTCTGCCCGTCGTGCTGGTGGCGACAGCGGCCGCGCTATGGTTCAGCGACGTTCAGGATGACAAGCAATACCTGTTGTTTAATCTCGTGCCACTCGCGGTTTTGCTGCTGCTGTCCTGGCTGACCCTTTACCGCGGCGGCGGCACCTGGTCAGGCAGCGGCTATCGCATGCCGCTCGCGACGCTGGGCTTCGCAATTCCAGCACTCGGATTATCGCTCTATCTCCACTTTGCCTATGCAGTCAATCTAAACGGCATGTTCACCGATGCAGCGTTCCCTGACCGTGTGTTTCGTTACCTGCCGATCTACACGCTGGTCGCCGGAGGTATCGGATTTGCGATCGGCTGGATCGTCGGACGCAACGTATAGTGTGAATCCGGGCGTTTTAAGGGCTGGCCAGGTTTGTTACGATCCCCCGATATGAAACCACCGTGCCGCCAACAATGACGACGATTCAGCGCCTGTCTTCAATTCTCCAACGCAACCTGCTGGTCGGGCTTGCCCTGTCGATCCCGGCGCTCACCCTGGCGGCGGAATTCCCGACTGCCGACAATGTCATCATCGAAAAAGCGGCCCGTAAACTCTACTTGATGCAGGATGGTGAGATTTTCAGGGCCTTCGACATCGCACTCGGAATCATGCCGGTTGGGGACAAGCAGCGCGAGGGTGATTTCAAGACGCCCGAGGGTCACTACCGCCTGGATCGGCGTAATCCGGACAGCGACTTTTTCCTGTCGATACGCGTTTCGTATCCAGACAATGAAGATATGGCCGAAGCGCGGGAACGCGGGGTCAATCCGGGCGGCTCCATCATGATTCACGGGCAGCCGAATGAACCGACGCACTCCGAGACCTATTACCGCACACAGGACTGGACCAACGGCTGTATCGCCGTGTCCAATTCGGACATGATCGATATCTGGCTCATGACGGACGAAAACACGCCGATCGAAATTCGACCGTAACGTGACAGGTAATTCGCAGTGACTACACCTCCAAGGTTCATTGACGCCGAGGTTTGGCCGGAAGGCAGCCTTGAGGTCCTCTCCCAATTCGAAGTTGACCAGCTGAAAAGCAGCGGCGCCGGTGGCCTCTACCCGCTGTTACGCCGTTGCATGCTTGCCGTCCTGAACGCGGACAGTCACAGCGACGATGCGCGTGCGCTGCTGGAGACCTACAGCAGCTTCAAGGTGGGTTTCATCCAGCAGGACCGCGGCCTGAAAGTGTCTTTGCAGCATGCGCCGGCAGAAGCGTTCGTCGACGGTACGATGATCCGCGGTACCCGTGAACTGCTGTTCGCCGTATTGCGCGACATCGTCTTTACGCGGAATGAAATCATCGACGACCCCCGCTTTGATCTGAAGACGTCCGAGAGCATTACCAACGCCGTCTTTCACATCGTCAGAAATGCGCGCCTGCTGCCGTTACCGGCCGAGGTCGATCTGGTCGTTTGCTGGGGGGGCCACGCGATCGGCCGCGACGAATACGATTACTCGAAAAGAGTCGGCTACGAGCTGGGCTTAAGAAGCCTGAATGTCTGCACCGGCTGTGGACCGGGTGCCATGAAGGGGCCGATGAAGGGCGCGACGATCGGGCACGCCAAGCAGCGTATCAGCGGTGGTCGTTATGTAGGCATCACCGAGCCTGGCATCATTGCCGCGGAATCGCCAAACCCGATCGTCAATTTGCTCGCAATCATGCCGGACATGGAGAAACGCCTCGAAGCTTTCGTGCGCCTCGGGCATGGCATCATTGTCTTTCCCGGAGGCGTTGGCACGGCCGAGGAAATACTCTACTTGCTTGGCGTGCTCATGCATCCGGACAACACTCAGCAGCCGTTACCGATGATCATGACCGGGCCAAAGTCCGCGGAGCCCTATTTCAGACAAATCGACGAGTTCGTTGCCGCAACCCTCGGCGACGCGGCGCGCCAGCGTTACCAGATCATCATCGACGATCCGGCCGAAGTTGCGCGGCAGACGCACGAGGGACTACAGGACGTATTGGCCTTTCGCAAAAAGCATGGTGACGCATATTATTTCAACTGGCGCTTGCAGATTGATCACAGGTTCCAGCAGCCGTTCGTTGCCACGCATGACGCAATGGCAAAACTAGACATCGAGGACGGCCTGCTCGCACACGAACTTGCCGCAAACCTGCGGCGCGTATTCTCGGGCATCGTTTCAGGCAACGTGCGCGAGGATACGGCGGCGATGATCGAACGCCATGGTCCGTTCGTGATCAACGGATCACGGCGCATCATGGATTTGCTCGATCGACTGCTGACCGGGTTTGTTGCTCAGCGTCGCATGAAGATATCCAGCGGCGAATACCATCCATGCTATGAGATTAAGTAAAACGAACAGTTAAAACACTGAAATACAAGTAAAAAACGGCCTTACGCATTGTGATGCAGTTCCTGTGCAACAGCCCCCCGTGGGCATAGCATATGTTCAAAGGATTGACTGAGCAGACTCAATGCCGGATAGCAAGCACATGAGATGGGTCGATCGATTCGGTACGGACGCCGAACCCGATTCCAAACTTCACGACGCAATCGTGGATAACACACCACCCGCCGCGAATGATGCCGATGGCTGGCAGCAATATCGCCGCTGGGTGAGCAGAGGGCCTGCAGCGAGCGGGCGGCGCGCCGGCATCGATCCATCGTTATACACCTGGAAAGGCTACCGCGACTGGTCCGACCAGGTGAAACGCAACTGGATCAAGGATTCCGATGACGAGTGACTTCCGTTCGTCCAGGTACATCAAACGCCGGCATTTTGCCGGCGTTTTTTTTGTTGCCGATCAGCGCCGCCAATCATCGCGGGGTCAACTGTGCTGCGCGTCAGAAAATGAAGCGGAACTGCGTCCAATTTTCGCACATTCAACGTTGCGATTCGGAAGTTCGACGACAAGCTGTGATGCATCTCACGCCCGCCAGAAACGGACCCTTCTATAGTCTGCCGTAACGATCAGACAACCTTGTTCCTGAGTATGTTAAATAAGAAACAGTCAACTGAATCCCAGGTCGAAGCGCTGACCAGCGAATCGGCAAGACAGCGGTGGGAAATGTTCCATCGGGCTATCGCCCACGCCAAACAAGCGGCAAGCGAGTCGTTGCTGGAGGACGAAAATCGCAGCACCGACAGCGAGTCGGCGGCAACCAGACTTTCGGTCGTGCGCTAGGCGATTCGATGGAACGCCTGCTGCAATACCTCGATGATATTGATGACCTGGCAGGCGCGCTGGGCCTGCAGTACGAGCGGTGCCGACGAGTGCTTTTGAACCTGCTCAGGACCGCGATCGGCCTGCTGATTACCGGAGCAGCGTTCTGGTTGGCACTGTCCCACCCGTTCATTGCGATCGCCACCTGCCTGCTGCTGGTGGTGACGCTGGTCTACCGGCTCCTCGGCCCCGGCCACGACACACCCAAATCCGTCTGAAATCCCGTCCCTGGCCCGCAAGGCGGCCTTGAATTCCGGCTTTTTGCCTATATCGTCTGACCCTTTGGTAAAGAGGATCTGCTCGTGGTGAAAAGTTCGAAACGCGAAACCTTAGGGTTCCAGACAGAGGTCCGTCAGCTTCTTCATTTGATGATCCACTCTTTGTATAGCAACAAAGAGATCTTCCTGCGTGAGCTGATATCCAATGCTTCGGATGCGGCAGACAAGTTACGCTTCGAGGCGCTCGCCCATCCTGAGCTCATGGGTGACGACACCGAGTTGACTATCCGAATCGACGTAGACAAAGAAAACCGACAGCTGACCATCGTCGACAATGGCATCGGCATGTCGCGCGACGAGTTGATCGACAACCTGGGTACCATCGCGCGATCAGGCACGGCCGAGTTTCTGCAGAAGATGACCGGCGACAAGCAGCACGACGCGAAGCTGATCGGCCAGTTCGGTGTGGGTTTTTACTCCAGCTTCATAGTTGCCGATAAAGTCACGGTTGAGTCGCGTCGCGCAGGTCTCGCGGAGAACGACGCCGTTCGTTGGGAATCCGACGGGCAGGGCGAGTTCTCGATTGAAGGCATCGAACGTGCCGAGCGCGGCACCCGCGTAGTCCTGCACCTCAAAGAGGACGAAACGGAGTTCGTTGAACCATTCCGCATCGAGTCCCTGATTCGCAAGTACTCAGACCATATCGGTTTCCCCGTCTCCGTCGTGGCGCTCGGCGCCGAAGACCAGGAAGCAAAGGTCATCAATTCGGCGACAGCCCTGTGGACTCGCTCTCGCGGCGACATCAGCGACGAGGAATACACGGAATTTTACAAGCACCTCTCGCACGACTTCGCCGATCCTCTCACGTGGAGCCACAACCGCGTCGAGGGTAAACGTGAATATACGAGCCTGCTTTACATCCCGAAGTCGGCACCGTTCGACTTGTGGAACCGGGAGGCACCACGCGGGCTCAAGCTGTACGTGCAGCGCGTTTTCATTATGGATGACGCGGAACAGTTCCTGCCGCTTTATCTGCGCTTCGTGAAGGGAATTGTTGACTCCTCTGACCTGCCGCTGAACATTTCGCGAGAGTTATTGCAGCAAAGTCCGGAAATCACGGCGATTCGCGGCGCGCTGACCAGACGTGTACTCGACATGCTGAACAAGCTGGCGAGCGGCGATAACGAGGATTACCAGGACACCTGGCAGGAATTCGGACAAGTGCTGAAAGAAGGCATCGTCGAGGACCAGGCCAACAAGGACAAGCTCGCCAGGTTGCTGCGCTTTGCCAGTACGCATACCGACAGCGACGCACAGGATCAGTCGATGCAGGACTACATCGATCGCGCCGGCCCGGAGCAGGACAAGATCTACTACCTGCTCGCGGAAAATTACGCAACCGCGGTCGCGAGTCCGCATCTGGAACAGCTCAAGAGCCGCGACATCGAAGTGTTGCTGCTGACCGATCGAATTGATCCGTGGGTGGTGGATGGCTTGAGCGAGTACGAGGGTAAGACATTGGTCGACGTGGCCAAGTCCGCGCTCGAGCTTCCCGACGATGACCAAGGCGCGATAGTCGACGCCGATAGCAAGGAGCACAAGGGTCTGCTGAAGAAGATCAAGCGCGCATTACGGGACCGCGTTGACTCGGTAACGATCAGCCGCCGCCTTGTGGATTCCCCGGCCTGCGTGGTCGCGGCGGATACCGACCTGAACCCGCAGCTGCGGAGGATGCTCGAGGCGAGCGGGCAGTCTATTCCGGAGTCCCAGCCGATACTCGAAGTTAACGTAGGACATCCACTGCTGCTGCGCCTGGCCGAAGAGACCGACGGGGGACAATTCGACGATCTGTCGCACGTTGTCCTCGATCATGCGCTGCTGGCAGAGGGTTCGCAGCTGGACAATCCGGCCGCGTACGTGCAGCGTATTAACAAGCTGTTGCTGCAAACGGAAACAGGACAAGACGATGACTGAGCGCCAACCGAAAGACGATTTGCGTGAAAAGCTGACGGACGAGCAATATCAGGTGACGCAAAATGCTGGCACCGAGCGTCCGTTTTCCGGCCAGTATGTCGATCACAAAGGCGACGGAACCTACGCTTGCGTCTGCTGCGATGCGCCATTGTTCAGCTCGGAGCACAAGTACGACTCGGGATCCGGTTGGCCGAGTTACTGGTTGCCGCTGGCAGGCGACGCCGTGCGCACGATTCGCGATACCGGGCATGGCATGATCAGAACCGAAGTGGTCTGTAACGGCTGCGGCGCGCACTTGGGCCACGTGTTCGAAGACGGACCGCAACCGACCGGATTACGCTACTGCATAAACTCGGCGTCGCTCGACTTCAAGGAAGAAGACTGATGAGACTCTCGCACTATGTTGCGGCGTTCGGTGCGCTGTTGATCGTCGCCGGGTGCTCCCCTAAAACGACGGACACCGAGCAATCATCCACCGTCGCGCAATGTCCAGAGGCGAACGCCGACGGCATTATTGAAGTTACTGACGGACTAACTGCGACAGTCATGTCCAGGGGCTACGGTCGCGCGGCGGTGGCGGGTGATTACGCCGACGTCCATACGACGCTGTGGCTTTACGACGAAGCGGCGAAAGGAGGGCGCGGTACCGAAATCTGGACCTCCGGAGGTGACCAGCCGTTTCAATTCCGCCTTGCCGCGGGCCAGGTGATCAAAGGCTGGGATCTCGGCGTCGCCTGCATGTTGATCGGCGAAACGCGCGAGCTTACGATAGCGCCAGAACTTGGATACGGTGCGCGCGGCAAACCGCCGGTACCGCCGAACGCGACCCTGTTATTCGAAATCGAGCTGGTTAACCTGACCGGGTCAGACTAGTCGATCACGGCTCAGGTACTGTGTCGTCGTCAGCAAGAAAATTGATATCGATGCGGCGATTGACGCTGCGCCCGTAGCGAGTACGGTTGTCGGCTATCGGTAGCGACGACCCGACGCCCACCGGGTTCAATCTGTCTGCCACGATTCCCTGCCGCTCCAGGTAATTCGCAACCGCCCGCGCGCGAGCGAGACTCAAGCGCACGTTCGAACGCTCGTCGCCCGATGAATCGGTATGTCCGGTGATCACAACGATTGAGTCGCGACAGATGTTGGCCAGTGCTACGGCACGTCCCAACTCGGGCAGTGCTGAGCTACGAAATAATGTCCCGGACTCGTCGAACTTGACGGGTCCCGCTTTGTATTGATCCATGGCGCGGGCGCAAAGATCAACAACGCTGACCTCACCATCCGGCTCAATGACATCGATAACCAGCTGTACCGATCCGGGCAGCGTTGCACGCAGCAGCGACAGGCGGCTCGACCAATCTGTCAATGCGATACCACGCACACTTA
>Ga0224508_10000500_pt1 | contig 38811 bp, 35 predicted proteins | sample SF_Jan12_sed_USG_4_FD_170157 | JGI IMG/M metagenome (GOLD analysis project Ga0224508, IMG submission 170157) | Sediment microbial communities from San Francisco Bay, California, United States - SF_Jan12_sed_USGS_21 | ecosystem: Environmental > Aquatic > Marine > Sediment | place: USA... | reverse complement strand
GATCGTTACAGATAGCGCAGACTCCGTGATGACGCCCACGATACCGATGTCTACTTCGGCAACGGTAACCATGGTTGATGGCTGCACGTTTGGCCAACTGACCGGCTGATTCGTGGCCAGGTCGATAACATTGGCAGCAAGTAGCGGGAACTCCGCCTCAGTCGCACGCTGCTTCAACGCACCGCGCGGATCATCACCAGCAGTCTCGGGAATTGACGGTCTGCCCAAAGGGCCGAAGTCAAACTCGTGGTTGCCGACGGCTGCCGCCGCATATCCCAGCGTGTTGTAGGCTGCGACGACGGCTGCGCCTTCATTGAGATTCGATTCCAGTGTGCCCTGCCACATGTCGCCCGCATCGACCAGGAGTACGCCGCCATCATCGGCCCGGGCTTGCCGCAGTGCAGCGACATAGCCGGACAGGGTGACCAGGCCTCCCTTGCCGTACTGTGGAATCAACTGGCCGTGAACATCATTCGTTCCCACGACGGAAATAATGACGACGTCGTCCTCGGACTCGCGGCGGTCGCCCTGCTGAACGCAGCCCAGCAGCGAAATCGCTACCATCGCGCCAAACAGCAGCCGGCTTGAAGGTTTGTGGAATGCCTGTCGTTTCATAGCTAAGAGGCCATAGTTTGTCTTATCGAAACAGTGTAGCCCGGTCTGGACGCGGAAGTGAATTTCTGCAAAGCTGCGGCGGTTTTAGATCCACAGGCCCGAGTTATTGCCATGTCAACGTATGACCAACAATCGCTGATCTCTTTCGGCCCGCGGGTCCGGAAGTCGCCGTTTTTCGAGGCGACACGGCGCTACGGTGCCAAATCGTTCTCGGTTTACAACCATACATACCTTGCAACGTCATACGGAGACACCACGGCCGAATACTGGAGCCTGGTCAACGATGTGACTCTATGGGACGTGACGTGCCAGCGGCTCGTCGAGATCGCGGGTCCCGATGCATTTCGGCTGGTGCAGTACCTGACACCGCGTGACATGTCGAATTGCGAGGTTGGCCAGTGCCAGTACATGGCATTGACGAATGAAGAAGGTGGAATCATCAACGACGCTATCCAGTTCCGCGTTGGTGAAGACCGGTTCTGGTTATCGCCCGGCGACGGCGATGTTTTGATGTGGGCGATGGGTGTTGCGGTTAATAGCGGAATGAACGCAAAGGTCTGCGACCCGGATATATCGACACTGCAGCTGCAGGGACCGAAATCGCCGCTCGTGGCGAAGTCCCTGTTCGGCAAGTGGGCGGCTGAATTGAAATTTTTCCGCATCGCTGAAACCGAGCTGGACGGTGTCCCGGTGTTCCTGTCACGTACCGGCTGGAGCGGTGAACTCGGCTACGAGTTATACCTGGCGGACGCCGCCTACGGTGACCAGTTATGGGAACGTATAATGGAAGCGGGCAAGCCCTACAACATTGCAGCGATCGCGCCGAGTACGATTCGCAGCATCGAGGGTGGTCTGCTTTCCTACGTTTCCGACATTCGTCTCGACGACAACCCGTTTACTATCGGCATGGGGCGGTTCGTCGAGCTCGACCAGCCAGACGACTTTATAGGCCGCGAGGCGCTTAAGAAGATCAAGGAAGAAGGGCCCAGGCGCCGGCTAATCGGTATCGAGATGCATGGCGACGCGATTCCGTCGTCCAACCATGAGTATTGGGACATCACCGACGGCGGCGAGGCGATCGGACATGTCACGCGCTGCGTCTGGTCGCCGCGACTTGCAAAGAATATTGGCTGGGCGAATGTGCTGACGAGCCACTCCGAAGTGGGTACGGATTTCACCGTGGTCTCACCATTTGGGGAATATGCCGCCACGGTTTGCGAAGCACCCTGGTTTCCGACGCAGATCAAAATCCCTGACGAGATGAAAGGCTAACAGGCAATCTGCGGCTGTCACACTATTCGAGTTACGCTTACGCCCTGTTCGACCAACGTGCTGATATCGTCCGTATTCCACCAGCGTGTGGAGTACAAGTGAATTGCCTTGAGTTTTGGCAGGTGTAGTGCAAACCCGAGGGACTTGTCCTCAACGCGACAATTAAGAGGGCAGAGGTACTCCAGGTTTTGCAGATTCTGCAGCGGCAGCAATGTTGGGAAACGCGCGGGCTTCGTTTCACCGGTTCCTTCTAATACGAGACAACGCAAATTCGGCAGGACTCCTTCCCGGACTGTCTCAAGACTGTCAACACTCGTACCAAGCCCGAGCGAAACCAGTTTCTCGCGGCGCAGGATCGGACCCAGGTCACGCACATTCGGCGCAGCTTCGACAGCCAGGTAGCTGAGCCGGTCCAGCTGGTCGAGAAATTCGAGGCTCTTTGTGCGAGTCGGTGCCAGGTACAGACGCTCCAGCTGCGGCATCTCTTGCAGGCTGTCCACGACTTGCTGTGGAATAACGTATGCGTCGAGTACCAGGTACTTTACGGTCCCGAGCTTCGGCAGTGCTGCGGCGATTTGTTGTTTCATCGACGCATTCATACCGATGTACAGGTACTCTCCGTTGAAGTCGTCGGGTCGATCGAGAGCGGAACTACTCTGGTTACTCGCGCGATCCGCACACAGCTCCCAACAGTCCCAGTTCGGCACCAGGTTATCGGGGAATCCGAAGCCCACAGTTTGGATTGGAATATCGATCATGCCACTCCATTGTCGATGATTGGGCCGTCAATTCCTGAGTGGCGTGCCGTGCTCGAGCATGAACTCGATGCGGGCGCGGGTTTCTGCGGTCCGGGCCAGTGTCACGAACGCCTTCCGTTCTAGATCGCAGATATCATTTTCCGTCAGCTCGGTGCCTGCATCAACATCGCCTCCGGTGACAATCATCGCGATCTGCGTTCCGGTGGTCACGTCATGCGGCGTCAGGCGTCCCTTCTCATGAGCCTTCTGCAGCCACTCGGACATCTCCGCCCAGGCGCCGCGGCCCGGCATTGCCAACGCCGTGCGCCGCTCGGTGCGATAGTCGCGTGCCAACTCCAGCGCAGCCTGGGCGGCCGTCGCCAGCAGCCGGTCGCGGTTCATCAGGTAGTCATCGATGCCGTCACGAAACATCGCCAGCGGTTCCGCTTCGAGCGGTGATCGTGCGGTTTTGCCGTAACCGATATTCATGAACGCGCTCCACGCGCCTTTCGTCACGTCACCGTGGTGCTCACTCCAGCGATACAGCATTTCCTTGACGCCGCCGCCGCCCGGGACAACGCCGACCAGCGACTCGACGAGCCCGGTTACCGAATTCGCATGAAAAATGACCTTGTCTGCGCCCAGCACGACTTCGAAGCCACCACCGAGTGACAGCCCGGAAGGCGCAGCGACCGCCGGAATCGGCGCGTATTTCATCGCCAGCACGGTCTGCTGAAAATGGTCGAGGAACGCATCAAGTCCAACCCAGTCCTCGTTAACGATGAACTGCAGCACACCTTCAAGGTTGACGCCGCAGGAAAAATGCTGCGCGTCGTTATGCACAATCAATGCGGTCATGTTCTCGCTTGCGTGCCGCACCGCTCTTTCGAGCAGTTCCATGGAGGCGGAATCAAGCGTATTGGCCTTGCTGTGAAATTCGACGAGGCCGATGTCGTCGTCGAGGCTAAAGTAACTGGCTGCTGCGTTTTCGTCGATCGCCTGCAGTTTCCGGCGTTCCTCACTGAAGCGGACCACGCCGTCGGCTCTTTCGAGATTTCGGTAGCTGCCGTCTGCGAGCAGGTATTGCAATTCCCCGCCGGCAACCCGGTAGAAGGAATTGCCTGCGGCGACCCTGACGAAAGCCGGCACATCGCGACCATCTGCTTCGAGCCGGGCGATGAACCGATCGGCGCCGATGGCATCGATCATCTCGAACGGCCCCTGGATCCAGTTGTAGCCGAGTTTCATTGCGTCATCGACAGCGACGAGCGATTCGTTGACGTCGGGAACGAGTGCTGCGGCATAACAGAGCGTGCTCGCGAGAATTTCCCAGGCGTACTGCCCGTACTTGTCGTCCTGCTGCAATAACAGGGTGAAGTCACCAGCCAGCTCCGCGTCGATGGCGCATTGCGGTTTGGCAGGGTCGAAGTCGCGATAGTCGAAAGTATCGAAGTCGAGCGTTTTGCGGCCGATGTCATTGGCGACATCGGCAGGCTGGTAGAAGCCACCTTTCCCGACCTTGTTGCCGATGTAGCCCTCTTCGATCATTCGCGCCATCAGCGGTATCTCCGCCGAGACGCCGTGGAACACATCTTCCGCGGGCAATATCGACACGAGGCTCGCCGCAACGTCGCTCATAAGGTCGATGCCGATCAGGTCGTAAAGACCGAATACGCCGGTTTTCGGTATACCCATCGGGCGACCGAAGATCGCGTCCGCTTCTTCGGGTTTGAGCCCCATGCGAAAGGCCGTGTGCAGCGCGGTCTGAATCGCGAACACGCCGACGCGATTTCCAAGGAATCCTGGCGTGTCATTGCAGACGACAACACCCTTACCCAGGCGCCGATCACAGAATTGGTCGAGGCACTCGATGACGTCGGCGCGCGTATCCTCGCCGCGCACAAGCTCCAGCAGCCGCATGAAGCGAACCGGGTTGAAGAAGTGGGTGATCGCAAATTCGGCGCGGAACGATTCGGGCATATCCTCAACGAGCAACGAAATCGGAATCGTTGACGTGTTCGAAGAGACGATAGAACCGTCTTTGCGGATTGCGTCGATGCGCTCGTAAAGCGCCTTCTTGACGTCAAGGCGTTCGACGATCGCTTCGGCGATCCAGTCGCGATCGGCAAGGCGATGCATGTCGTCCTCGATGTTGCCGATCGAAATACGCTCAACGAAGTCCTTGTGCAGCAAGCCGGGCTGGCTTTCGTCCAACAGGCGTTCGAGCGCGCGCTCCGCGATTGCGTTGCGATTGTCGCCGTCGGTGGGGATATCCAGCAGCAGTACGTCGACGCCGGCATTTGCCAGCTGTCCGGCGATACCGAGTCCCATCGTGCCTGCGCCGATAACGGCGGCCTTGTTGATTGCGTACATTATGGGCCTTCAGGTGGCAGGGTTATTGCTAAATACGAAGTCCCGCAGTAGCTGCCGGCACTGGTTCGGCACTTCCTGCGGCACCATGTGACCGCTCTCCTCGATCAGTGTTACCTCGGGATCGGGAAGGTGCTCGACCAGATCCGCGGTGGCTTTGGCAGGCGCCATCCTGTCCTTGCCGGCGATAATGACCTGTACCGGCGCCTGGATGGCTGCTGCCGCCTGCCTGCCGTTCTGGTACGCGTTACAGGCCTTGAGATCCGTCGCCAGTTCGTTCGGTACGTTGCCGCGCATGACTTTGCGCCCGCCGGCGACCATCGAATTGCCGGGAATCGGTCCCTGGTGCAGATGACCCGCGCTACCAAACCCCCAACCGAGCATCATTGCGATTGCCGCCTCGGGATCTTCTTCTGCGGCTTTTATCAGTGCGTCGTTGACCGGCGTTGCGAGTCCGCTCGCAACCAGCGACACGGACTTGAGCCGCTCCGGGTACCGTGCCGCGAACTCGAGCGCAACAAGGCAACCCTGTGAATGCGCAATCAGCGAAATATTGCTGGCGTCGAGTTCCTCGACGACGTCGTTGAGCCAGTCTGCCATCGCTTCGATCGACGTCAGTGGCGGGCCCGCGGAATTCGTGTGGCCCGGGGTATCGAGCGCAAGCACCGCGTAATTGCGAAAGGCAAAGAATCTGGAATGCAGGCCCCAGAACGTGTGGTCGAGGCCGCTGCCGTGCAGGAAGATGACCGTCGGTTTGCGGTTATCAAACGGTTTGCCGCCCGTCGTGGCGAACACTTGCTTGCCTTGGACGTCGGCGTACATCGTTACACTTTGGCGATGCGCTTCGCCGCGCGGAAGCCGGTCTCGAAGTCCGCCTTGATGTCCGCCACATCTTCCAAACCGACCGACAGGCGCACCATGTCTTCGGTAATACCTGCGGCGACCAATGCCTCGGCATCGATGCGGGAATGCGTAGTCGTGGCCGGATGAATTACGAGCGTCTTCGCATCGCCTACGTTGGCGAGGTGCGAGGCAAGCTCCGTATTCTCGATAAATGCCTTGCCGGCTTCACGGCCGCCCTTGACGCCAAAGCTGACGATTGAACCGGCGCCCTTGGGCAGGTATTTCTGCGCCAGTTCGTGGCTCGAATGCGACGCCAGCGAGGGGTGATTGACCCACGAAACCTGGTCATGATTTGTCAGGAAGTCGAGTAGCTCCATCGTATTGGCCAGGTGTTTGTCCATTCGCAGCGACAGCGTTTCCAGGCCCTGCAGGAGCAGGAACGCGTTCATCGGTGCCATCGATGGGCCGAAGTCACGCATTGCCTCGGCGCGGATCCGGGTAGCGAACGCGCTCGGCCCGAATTCCTCCCAGAGATTGATCCCCTGGAAAGGCGCATAAGGTTCGGTGATTGTCGGGTACTTATCCGTAGCGCCCCAGTCGAAGTTGCCACCGTCAACGACGACACCGCCGATCGCAACACCGTGGCCGCCCATCCACTTCGTAACCGAGTGGATAGTCATGTTGGCGCCGTAGTCGAAGCAGCGGCACAGGTAAGGCGTGTTAAACGTGGCGTCGACCATGAACGGGATATGCTGGTCAGCACCGATCTTCCCGATCGCCTCGAGGTCGAGAATGTCGAGGCCGGGATTACCGATCAGCTCGCCGTAAATAAGCTTCGTATTGTCCTGGATCGCTTTGGCGAAGCCATCCGTATCCGTTGGGTCGACAAACGTGGCCGTAATGCCGAATCGCGGCAGCGTATTCTTCATCAGGCTGATATTGCCGCCGTACATCTGCGTCGATGCGACGATGTGATCCCCCTGACCGAGTATCGCGGTGATCGCACAAAACGTCGCAGCCATGCCCGACGCTGTGCACACAGCTGCCGACCCGCCCTCGAGCGCCGCAATGCGTTGTTCGAGTACACCGACTGTCGGATTGGTGATGCGGCTGTAGGCATGACCGCCGCGTTCCAGGTTGAAGATCGAGGAGGCCGTGTCCGTATCGGGGAAGACGTAGGATGTCGTCTGGTAGATCGGTGCGGCGCGAGCGCCGAACACCGGGTCCACGATCTGGCCCGCATGCAGGCTCAGCGTATCGAAATTCAGAAAGCGCGACATATCAGGCGGCCACTCTCACGGTCATCTAGATCTGGTCGAGAGCCGCGCCCAGTGCGCCAATCAGATCGTCGGTGTCTTCGAGGCCAACCGAGGCACGGACCAGGCCGTCGATAATGCCGACGCGAGCGCGTTCCGCGGGTTCGACATCGGCGTGGGTCATCGTCACCGGATGCGTGATCAATGACTCGACCGAACCCAGGTTCTCGGCCAGTGTCCAGACGTCGATGTTGTCCATGAGCTTCTTACCCGCGGCAACGCCGCCTTTGACCTCGAACCAGAGCATGGCGCCGAAGCCCGAAGCCTGGCGCTTCGAGAGCGCATGTTGTGCAAAAGACTCCAGCCCCGGGTAGGCAACCTGTTCGACCTTGGGATGAGCCTCGAGATACTCGGCGATCGCCATCGCGCTCGCGGACTGCGCGTCCATGCGAATGGACAGCGTCTTGCAGCCCTGCAGCGTCAGCCATGCGACCTGTGGTGACATGATCGTGCCGGTGCTGTTCTGGATAAAACGCACTGCCTCGGCGTGCTCCTCGGTGCGGCTGATCACGGCGCCGCCGACTGTAGCGTTGTGACCGTCCATGTACTTGGTCGTGCTGTGAATCGAAACGTCGGCGCCGAGTTCGAGCGGCAGCTGGTAGTAGGGCGTCAGGAACGTGTTGTCAACGGCATGCACGGCGCCGGCGCTTTTCGCAATCTCCGAGATCGCCGCGATGTCCGAGCATTTCATCGTCGGATTCGCGGGTGTCTCGGTCAGGATCAGCGCCGTGTTGTCCCGCACCGAGCTGGCAACATCGTCCGGGTTCGATGTGTCAGCGAAGGTGTAGTCAATGCCGAAACGGCTCAGGATCTTGGTGCTGAGTCGATAGGTGCCGCCATAGGCCACGTCGGAGACGATCGCATGCTTGCCGGCTTCGAGAAACGCCAGCATCGTCGCAAGCACGGCGCTCATGCCGGTGCCGAAGCAGGCACAGTCGATGCCGCCTTCGAGATCGGCGAGTTTAAGCTCCAGCGCCTTGACCGTCGGGTTGCCCGATCGCGAGTACGTGAAGCCCTTGCTCAGGTACTCGTCGACCGACGGCTGCACGTAGGTCGTCGACTGGTAAATCGGTGTGAGAATCGAGCCGGTAGTCGGGTCGGGGGTGACCCCGGAATGAATCTGGCGGGTTCTGAAGCCCATCGGTGTTATTCCTTATTCGGGTTGCTGCAAGCCAGCGCGCAAGACAGCCGATCATACATTGAACCGGCAGATCGGGGGAACGTCAGGTGGCCGTATTCAGCATGAGGGGGTCGTCGGGGTCTACACCGGGCATGAACTGCAGCTTGCGGTCGAGATTTGTCAGTTGGTAAACGAGGCCGAGCCAGTTATTGACGATTGCCTTGCCCGTGTCGCCCCAGGTGTTGTCAACATGCGGTACCAGCTCTGCTTCGGGAAACTCGAGCGCGGTATCGCCTCGTTTCCGAGCCGCGATCACTTGCTCGATGTGCGCGGCCAGGATCTCCTTTCCCTCCGGCGCCAGGTAATTCTCCGGGATACGCGGTTCCTTGTCGCGCTCACCGTGCAGGTAGCGGTAGACCTCGCGCTTGCATTCTTTGAGCAGGCTGATGGCCGCGTACTCGGGATGGCCCTGGAAATATACGGCGCGAAATCCGTCCGGGCTGACAGCAAGGTGCACGCCAACGTCTGGGCTCTCGGCCAGTACGGTCAGGCCTGCTCTTTCGAGCTGTTCCCGCGATACGTCGTTATAGCGCGAATGCGGTGCATCGAATCGCGTATTGACATCGCGAAGCAAGGGATGATCCGGCCGGGTGACTTTGTGGCTGTAAACGCCCCATTGCTTCTGCGCCAGGTGCCGCCGGTCGACGCCGTGGTAGTGCTTGACGAGCGCGTGCGTTGCCAGGCAGGAACAAAACACCGAGCCGACATTGTCCTTAGCCCAATTGACGACCTCGATCAGTGGCTTCCAGAATGGTTCCTGGTCGAGCGACGGCTTGATGACGTTGGCGCCCGTGATGATCAACGCGTCGAGACCTGTTTCGGCCAGCTCCGCGAAATTGAAGTAGTGCTGCCGTATGTGCTCTTGCGCTTTCTCGCCGCGCTGTTGCCCTGGAAGTGCGAAGGGATACACGTAAAACTGTGCAATGGGATTGCTGCTGCCAACCAGTCGGATGAACTGCCGTTCCGTTGCTGCGATCGCAGCGTCCGGCATCATGTTCAGGAAGCCGATATGCAGTTCGCGGATGTCCTGTTCGCGGGCACGATCGAGCGACAGCACGACCTGTCCACGGTCACGCAGGACAGCAAACGTCGGCAATTCATTGTGAGCAACCAGGGGCATGTATTCAGCCAGTAAGGTTAATCAGTCTCTGGGCAAAGACCGCGATCAACACAAAGCTTACGCCACCAACAAGCACGGCCGCAAAAAGACCCAGCGCGAAAGGACGCATTCCGATCTTGCGAATGCCGGCGAACATCGAGGTCAGGCCAATAGCAGCCATCGCGATCAGCAGGCAGCGTTCGGCCGCGTTGCGCGCAAACTGCACGATTTCCTGCCACTGGGCGGGCTCGAGGAGCCCGAAGGGCCGTTCGCCAAGGTCGCCAAGAGTTCGCAGGGCCGACATCAGCGCAAAGCCGACAATGAACCAGGGAATCAGGGACAGCCACTTCACGTCGGGCTCTTCGCTACTCCCGCGATCCGAGCCGTAGAGGATGCCGACCAGCGGAATCACGGCGATCATGCACAGGTTGCGGACGAGCTTCGTCACGGTCGCAATATCCAGTGCCACCGGTGCGTTGTACTGCGCCTCGTACATCATGCCGGCACCCGCGACCTGGGCGGTTTCATGAATCGATGTTCCGATGAACAGGCCGGCGAGTTCGGGGGAACCGGCAAATGCGTAATGCGCCAGCAACGGGTACACGAACATTGCGGCGAGGCCGAAGACGGTGATGCAGGCGATCGAGTAACTGACCTCGGACTCGTTGGCCCTGATCAACGGCGCGGTGGCAACAATCGCAGTGCAGCCACAGATGCTGGTGCCAATCGCGATCAGCCCGCTGAGCTGCTTCGACAGTCCCAGGTAGCGGCCGAGCAGCCCGACGGTCAGGAGACCCGCAGCGATGGCAACGATAACAAAGGGCAATGCAATGAGGGTGAACTGGCCTGCACCCAGCAGGCTCAGCCGTATGCCGAGCAGCATGATGCCGACCCGCAGAATTGCCGATGTGCAGAACTTCAGGCCGCCCTGTACCTGCTCGGGCAGGGTGATCGAGTTCGCGATAATCATGCCGAGGATGATCGCCATCATGATGGCGCTGATCGGGCTCTTGTCGAAACCGAGGATCGATTCACCGAACCAGTCCGCCGCATAGCCCGCAGCGATGGAGACGATGACGGCGAGGGCAATGCCGGCCCACCAGCCCGGGGATCTGAGACTATTCACGACTCCTGTTTATAGAGTGATGTGAGGCGGGTCAATGTTCTTTATCATCGGCTACCAGGTGGTGCCGGGATGAAATCGTGAAATCGCAGGACGCAGGCCTGTTGGCAAGAAGACAACAATTGCTGGGTTCGGCCTACCGGCTGTTCTATGAAGAACCCGTACACCTGGTGCGAGGCGATGGCGTCTGGCTCTACGATGCAGAAGGCCGCAAGTACCTCGATATGTACAACAACGTCGCGCATGTCGGTCACTGTCATCCACAGGTTGTCGATGCAATCTGTCGCCAGGCGAAGCAGCTGAATACGCATACGCGCTACCTGCACGAGACCGTGGTGAACTACGCAGAACGCTTGCTGGCACGGTTTCCGGCACCGCTCGATACGGCGATGTTTTGTTGCACCGGCAGCGAGGCCAACGAGCTGGCGCTGCGCATCGCCAGGTCGGTTACGGGGCGGACCGGTGTTATCGTGACGAGTAACGCCTATCACGGCAATTCCCAGGCGACCTGGGAACTCAGCCCCGAGGAAGTTCCGGCCGACCAGTTACCCGGGCACGTCGCAGTGGTGCCGGCACCGGACTGTTATCGCGGCAGATATCGCGGGTCCGGGGCCGGCGAGCAGTACGCGATGCATGTGCACGACGCGATTACGGTGTTACGGGAGCGTGGATTTGAACCGGCCGCATTCATCGCGGACTCGATCATGTCGAGCGCCGGAGTCGTCGCGCCGCCGACAGGATATCTCCGCAAGGTCTCGACCATCATCAACGATGCTGGCGGACTGTTTATTGCTGACGAAGTGCAGCCAGGTTTCGGGCGCACTGGCAGCCACTACTGGGGTTTTGAGGCCGACGGTGTCCTGCCCGATATCGTGACGCTGGGCAAACCCATGGGCAATGGTCACCCGATTTCGGGCATGGTTACGCGGCATGATCTGGTGACGGCTTTTGCTGCGGAGGGCGGTTACTTCAACACGTTCGGCGGCAACCCGGTGTCGTGCGCGGCAGCGATGGCTGTCCTCGATGTCATCGACGGCGAAGGCCTGCAGCAAAATGCCCTCGCGATTGGCGAACACCTTGTCGAGGAGCTTCGCAGCCTCGCAGGTCGGCATGCAGCTATCGGTGACGTTCGCGGGTCGGGTTTGTTTATCGCGCTGGAGTTCGTGAGCGACCGGCAGGAACGAACGCCGGCACCGGAACTGGCACAGCAGCTGGTCAACGAATTACGCAGGCGTGGCGTACTGTCTGGCTCGATCGGACCCGACGACAATATCCTCAAACTGCGCCCGCCGCTGGTCTTGACGCTACAGCATGCCGACTACATGCTCGAGATTCTCGACGGCGCACTGACGGAGGTGTCGCCTGTATAAGCACATTCACATCGTCGCCTGTTCGCCGCGCTCGGGGACTACGCTGCTGCACGAGGCCATGGTCACGTGCTTCAGGGTCGACAAACACTACGATCACGAAATTCGCTTTCATCTCGTCTCCGCCGAAGACGGGCAGATATTGATCACGAAACGGCCCAAGGACACGATGTACATGCCTGCCGTCATAGATGACCCGGAGCTTTACGTCATCTATGTGATGCGCGACCCCCGCGACGTGATCGTAAGCCGACACGGCAAGAACAAGGACATGTACTACTCGAACGTTCGCCTGTGGCGTGAAATGCATTCTTTCGCAAAGTCACTCTACGGGCATGAGCGCTTTCTCGAGATTCGCTATGAGAACTTCGTGACGGATCCGGATGCGGCGCAGGAAGTCATTGCAGCGAAGTTTCCATGGCTGGAAAGAACGCATAAGTTCTCCGAGTATCACGAGATTGCCCAGGTATCGGAGAAATCGTTGACGGCAATGCACAGCGTGCGGCCGATCGCTCCGACCAGCGTCGGTGTCTGGAAGAACCACCTGCCACGAATCAAGGCCCAGCAGCAGCTGCACGGATCGCTGACGCCGGATCTCATCGAGTGTGGATACGAAGCGTCTGCGAAATGGGAACGCGTACTCGACGCAGTCGAGCCGGATTTTTCTAGAAGTCGGTATCCGGAAAAAGTATACTTCTGGTCCCGAATTTCCCAACGAATCAATGCGTTGCGCAAGATCGCGAAGTACCGGCAAAAGCGCCGGGCCGCGTAGCTCAACCGGAGTAAGCAATGTCAGGCCTAAGCGAACGAACGGTCAGCCTGTTCTACCGGATGGCCGTTTCCGGGGCCTTGCCCGTCAGCTGGTTTCGTGACGTCGACCCATCGAAGATCGAGAAAGCGAAGAAGACCGGCAAACTCAGCCTCGAGATAGTGAGCCATTGCTGGCGGTACGGGCACTACCTGACTTACCAGCTGAGTTCCCTGGTCAATCATCGTACGGAGAAACTCGACGTCACGATGACGGTGTTTCATGTTGCCGATGACGAGGCCGTCACGACGGTGCTGGATTTTTTCGGCCGAATGGAGGTGCCCGGGGTTACCTGGAACTGGCAGGCGTTGTCGAAAGAGAAACTGTTCCGGCGCAGTATCGGCAGAAACCTCGCCGCCAAGAACACCAAGGCGGACTGGATCTGGTTTACCGACGCGGACATCATCTTTCATGAGAATTGCCTCGATACGCTGGCTGATCTTCTGCAGGGTCGTGATGATGCCCTGGTGCATCCAAACATCGGCCTTGGCACAAAGCTTTTGCCCGATGATCACGAGATCCTCGAAAAGGGCCGCCGGGGGCCCAATGTCCTCGAGATTCCGCTCGCTGAGTTTTCACCGTACGGCGGACCGCGCAAAAAAGCGAAGGGCCCGCACCAGATAACGCATGGTGATATTGCGCGTGCCTGCGGCTACTGCGATTCGATCGGCCATTATCAGAAACCGGCCGAGCGCTGGATGAAGACTTACGAAGATCGTGCGTTTCGCTGGTTGATCGGCACTCATGGCACACCGCTGGAAATCCCGAATGTTTGCCAGATACGCCATATCGTCAAAGGTCGTTACAAAAAGGACTCGACGATGACCAGGATCCGCAAATTCATCCGCAAGAGCCAGGATCGATAAAAGCCCGGCACAGCGCGTAATGAAAAAGAGGAATGTCCCGATCGCGGGCCTTATAACCTCTTAAACCAGTTTTTCAGTTTGCGCGTCAGGCTCGCTTTGTTTGCATGCGGGAAGGGCTCGTCGGGAATGTCGTGGCCGAGGAACGGACACAGCCGGCTCCAGCCATCGTCGTTCGGCAGGTCGATGACGAGCAAATCGTCGGGCCGGTCTTTGAAGTAGTCGAGTACCTCGCGGTTATGCCGCTCGTAGCGTGCGATGTAGGTATCTTCGTTGCCCTCGGGGCAGCCGGCATCTTCGCCGTAGATCCAGCGCCGCATCGGTGTCTCGGTCAAACCGAAGTCATTTACCTGGCTCCTGATCCAGGACTCCGTCGGTCTGCGCGTCAGGACAAATTTGCTGCCCGGAAAGCGCTCATCGAGTTCCCGGTAGAGTATCGGCCAGGGATTGTCTTCGAAGGCATCGTAATCGGACACCATTGCGTAAGCCATCTGGTGCACCTTGCCGGCAATTTCCGGGTCCCGGGTCCCGAACGCGCCGGTCACCCGGTAGCCGAGCTTTTTCAGCGCAACTTCGAGGCTGGTCGTACCGGTCTTGTGGAAACCGATGCAGAATACTTTCTCTTTGACCATGACTTTATTGTTGTTCCTATACGGCGAATCGTTGCCAGGCGAAGGAACCCCAGGCCAGTACCACGAGCGCCAGGCTGAGATACACCGCAGCCGAGCCCAGGTCCTTGGCACGCCCGGATAGTTCATGTTGCTCTTCGCCGAATCGGTCAATTGCCGCTTCGATCGCCGAGTTCAGGAGCTCGACAATCAACACGATGAAGCATACGCCAATGAGCATGGCGCGCTCGACAACCGTCTGGCCCAGCCATAGTGCAAGCGGAATCAAAAAGACTGTCAGCGCAACCTCCTGGCGAAAGGCGGCTTCGTGTTTCCAGGCATGCGCCAAGCCCTGCGCCGAAAATCTGGCGGCACGCAATATTCTGCGTATGCCTGTATTGCCGGGTTTGCCCACGCGTTACGTCCGTTCGGAGTTACAGAAGGAGGATTCTATATCAAAGCCGTGTATGCGCCGTTCGCGAATACCAGCGGCTTGCCGTCGCGCGAATCGAAGCGCAGCACTTCGCCAATAATGATGTAGTGATCACCGCAATCGTGAATCTCAGCGGTGCGGCATTGCAAGGATGCGATCGTGTCGGCGAGCAGCGGGACGCCGTCGGCGGAGAGCGTGTATTCAATGCCGTCGAAGCGCGTGTGATCCGTTCGCGCAAAGTGGTCCGAAACGTCCTGCTGGTTTTCGCCCAGGATATTGAACGCAAAGAATTTTGCGCTCAGGTACACCTGCAGCGAGTTGGATACCTTGGCAATGTTCCACAGCACCAGGGGTGGCTCGAGGGACACCGAGCTGAAGCTGTTGGCTGTAATGCCGCAGGGCCCGCCTTTGGCGTCGGCGCAGGTGACGACGGTAACGCCGGTCGCAAACCGTCCCAGGCATTCGCGTAGCGCATCGGAGCCGTGATTCGGCACTGGTGGCGGTTTCGTTGACACAGGAAATCCAATAGTTAATATATGAATAATTTAGATCATAACAAAGGCGCGTGTGATGGCAATGCAGCAATTCAGCCGGTCCTTGCCGATGATGCTCAATCGTACGCTCGATGTCGTTATGCCCCGGTTTCGCAAGATCTTCAAGGAATTCGGGATCACCGAGCAACAGTGGCGCATCTTGCGCGTCCTCTGGGAAGTGGATGAGTTGCCGCTTGGCGAGCTTGCGGACACGACCCTGATTCCTGCTCCGAGCCTGGTCGGCATCGTCGATCGCCTGCAAACGGCAAAATTCGTGGTGAGACGCCCCTCAAAGCAGGATCGCCGTGTCGTGCTGGTCGCGGCGACCCCGGCAGGTCGCGATCTTCTACAACGGCTGCTGCCGCAGGTTGCTACAGCCTATGCCGATCTCAAGCTGAACGTCGATCCCGTAATCTGGCAACAGCTACTGGACGGTCTGGACGCGATTGCTGTTTTGGCAGAGAAAAATTCGAACAAACAGAAACGTTAGTCCTCTGGCGCTGGATCCGGATCGGGCTGCGGCATTTTGATCTTCACCCGTCCCTGGTCGTCCGGGTCCGATTGACTGCCACTATCGCGGTAACTGCGATCATCCAGTCGCGGCGGATTAATGGCTCTCGGGTCACTTTCCTTGTTCTTCACACTTTCCTGCTTGGCCGCATTCTTGGCTTGCTTACGGGCTTTCTTCTCTGCCTTTTTTGCCTTTTTCGCAGCGCGTTTCTCAGCCTTGTTGCTCTCGGCTGAGGCGCTGTCAGTTACATCGCGCTTTTCTGCGACCGCGGCATCTTCGCCGCGAGCGTCTACAGCAACCAGTACCAGGGCGAGCGCAGCGACGATAAGAATAGAATGGTTCACAGTCAGGTCCTCGCAGGTCAACGAATTGAAATACTTTCACCCAAGCATAGACGCAACTTGCTTGTCGTACCACTGCAATGTCCTGGCGGCGACAAGCCCTGATTGCAACCCAATACGGATTCGGCTTTACTGCGAGATCATGTCCGCATCACCGATATTCCTCCGCCACATTGCGGCGACAATCGTGCTAATGCTGTGCGCCGCGCACCAGCCGGTGCAGGCGCACGGTGGTGTTGTTGAAGAAGCGGATATCTGTGTCATCAAGATCAGCTATCTCAAAGCCCACTTCAAAATTTATCAACCGCTGCTCGACGGGCACGATGATTATTGTGAAGACCTGCCCAACGCAACAGAAAGTATATTCGTCATGGAATACCTGCACGACGAGCTGCAGCGGGTTCCGGTCGACTTTCGTATCATCCGCGATGTCACCGGCAAAGGGCGGTTCGCTCGTTGGGAGGACGTTGCCGCAATCGACGATCTCGATAGTGTAACCGTCTTCTACCAGCAGCCTGTCGTAGAACCGGATGTGTTCACAGTGATCCATGCATTCGAGGAAGAGGGCGAGTATATCGGCGTGGTCACCGCGTCACCGCCCGCAGACAACCGGCTCCACATCGCGGTTTTTCCCTTCGAAGTCGGATTCACCGGGTTCGGCTACTGGCCATATGTCATTGCCGCAGTGCTGTTGGTCCAGTTGCAGTACCTGTTCATGAGCGGGCGCATCGCGCGCTGGCGCGCTAGTCGCAGGATTCACAAACCCGATCTCAGCGTTGTCAAAGGTGGCGTGGATGACGACTAGGTGCGCACGCTACGTTGCGGTCCTGGTTGTTGTCGCCGCGGTGCTGGCTGGCATCGTCTGGCAGCAGCGAAACGCAGAATTGGCGCCATGGTCGGGCGCCGAAATCGTGATCCTGAATTCATTGTCCATCGATGCTCTTCCGCCGCTGCCCCCCGATCCGAGCAATTCGGTTGCGAATAACCCGGAAGCGGCACGCCTCGGGCAGCGCCTGTTTTTCGACGTTCGCCTGAGCCGGACCGGCGCTGTTTCCTGTTCCACCTGTCACCAGCCGGAGCGTCGCTTTACCGACGGCCTGCCCAAGGCTGTGGCGATTGGTACGTCAAAACGCAATACACCGAGCATCGTTGGTGTTGCATACAGTCCGTGGCTGTATTGGGACGGCCGCAAGGACAGTCTCTGGTCACAGTCGCTGTCGCCGCTTGAGGATCCCAACGAGCACGGCAGTAATCGGGTAGAAATCGTGGAACTGATCAGTACGGACGGCGGCTACAGCGCCGCCTATCAGTCAATTTTTGGCACGCTGCCCGCGCGTTCGAATCCGGTGGCGATAAACCGGACGTTTGCCAACATTGGTAAGGCTATCGCAGCGTATGAGCGGATGTTGGTGCCCGGGCGATCGCGATTCGACGATTACGTTACCGCGGTGATAGCGCGTGATACCGAAATGCAAGCTGTGGTATTTGATGATGACGAAGTTCGAGGGTTGCGATTGTTCATTGGTAAAGCCAATTGCACGCAATGTCACAACGGCCCGTTATTTACTAATAACGAGTTTCATAACACGGGCGTGATCGCGTTTCCGGGCGAGGTGCCTGACAAAGGGCGTGCGGTCGGCGTGCGAGAAGTCGTAGCGGACATTTTCAATTGTACTGGTGCGTACAGCGACGACCGCAATCGTGATTGTACCGAGCTTGATTTCGTACGGACCGGGCCGGAACTGATCGGTGCCGTGCGCACCCCGTCGCTACGGAACCTCGAAGGGACAGGCCCGTTCATGCACAAGGGCCAGATCGCGACATTGCAAGAGGTCCTCGACCATTACAACGCAGCGCCACTGGCGATGATCGGCCATAATGAGGCCAAACCACTCAAGCTGAGCAGGCGCGAGCTCAGGCAGCTCGAAGTATTCCTGCGGACGCTCGACGCACCGCTCGCAACTACTGAGGAATGGTTACGGCCACCGGATCAAATCACGACGCAGGTCAGGTTGCCTCGGCGCTGATCTCGACAACCGTGTTGCTGTAAAAGCCGTTGAAGTCGGTCCGGCCGCTCAGGCTGTAAGCGCCGATAGAGCCAAACTCGATGTGGTCACCGACATCGATATCCGCCGGTAGCTCAACGAGCCCCGGGAGTGCGTCGCCCGAATCGCAAGTCGGGCCAAACAACTGAAATGCCTGGTGCGAACCGTCGAGCGGCGCTGCGCCGCGATAAGCCTGCGCCGCAAAACGTTCATGTGCCTTGTAACGCAATTCCCAGAACGCGCCATACATCCCGTCGTTCAGGTACAGGCGGTTTTCCTTGCGCAGCAGCACCTGGACGACTGCAGACAGGCCGCGTGCACTGAGCGCGCGGCCCGGTTCGGCGAGTATCTCGCCGTCATCGGCCAGCGGTAGTCGGTCCGCATTGCGAATGGCGGAAAAATACTCGTCAAGCGGTGGTGCCTCGAACCCCGGATACGACTTCGGGTAGCCACCGCCTATATCGACGAGCCGGACCCTGAACGGCAATGCGTCGAGCACCTGCCTGGCGACGTCCATCGCGTGGACAAACGCGTCCGGGCTCATGACAACCGATCCCACATTGAACGCCAGCGCGGGTTCCGCTCCGGCATCCCCGATTGCTTGCAGCAGGGTAGGAATGTCGGCTGGCTGCGCACCGAATTTCGTGGACAGATCTACCATCGCGCTAGTGTGGTGTACGGCCATTCGCGCAAAGATGACGGAACGCTTTGGATCGATCTCGTCGAGCAGTGCGCTCAAACCACTAAGGTGATCGACGACGAAGTGGCGTACGCCATGAGACTCCTGTGCTGTTCGCGCCGCGCCACGGATTCGGACCGGGTTCATGAAATAGCAGACCGACTCGGCGCTCAACTGACGAACCTGTTCGATCTCGGGAAGCGAGGCACAGTCGAAATGCTGTACGCCGGTCTCCAGCAGTGTCCGCATCACCGCCGGCTCATTATTGGCTTTGACCGCATACAGGACGCGGCCCGGAAAACCGTCGAGGAAGCGCTTGGCGGTCGCCTGGTAAACCTGCGGATACACGCAATACACAGGATGGTCGGGCTCCAGCTCCCCCAACATCTGCGCAACGTCAACGTAGCTTTGCATAAGCCCAACTGTAACAGGCTTAATCGAGTTTGACGTTCAGTGCGGCGCCGAGGAAGGCGGAAAAATCCGGTTCAGAGTCTGAATCGATAATATTGATCGCCGGCACGCCCGTGAGCTTCTGCACGAGATTGATAGCCGCCGTCGTATTTGTTGCCGGGCCCGTAACAAGGTCCGGTTTGAGACCAAATGCGTCCTGCACGCCGACGACCGCGTAGGGATCCGAAGCGCAGAGGATCGTGCAGCGGATGTTGTCGCCGAGTTCATCGATGGCCGCCTCACCGTTATAGGGTTCGAGCGGCGACGCGCCCGCCTCGGCGACAAGAAAGTCGGCGCCGCGACCATTGATGTGGTGCAACAGGGGGCGGATAGCGTTGCGAAACTCATCTTCACTGACAACCGTAGACGGCAGGCCGACATCGACGAAATCGTACACTTCGTAAGCGCCAGCGGCCTTGTAGCTCACGATATCCCGGAGACGACCGGCGCCAGTGAGCTTGGCGCCGATGACCTTCAGTCCGGCTCGCGATAGCGTCCTGCAGGCGACTCGCCCGGTCATCGTCTTGCCGGCAGACATAGAAGTGCCCACCAGCAGAACGGTCGGTACCGAGAAGCCGTCCGCCAGTTGCCGCATGGCGAAGTCCCGCATGCAAACTTTCTTGCCGTCCCTGACGATATGACCCCGATAGTTGAGAGACATCGGATCCGGAAGAAACTTCGACAACGATGTGAACGCGCCAAACAGGCCGGCGCTGGTCAACGCATGCATGCTGCCAGCGACGACATCCGACCAGCTGCCCACGCCTTCAAGCGTTGCCTCGCGGTCGCCGAAGGCACCGATAACCAGCGTGCCCGGGCCAGCTGGATTCATCTCACCGAGGATATCTTCGACCCTGTAGAGTTCAGTCGGCGTGCCACAAACCTCTCCGAGAACGTAGTCCCCGGTCCCCCACTCCTGCATATCCAGTGGTTCGATGTCGTACGGCCGCTCATGGAAGTCAGCGATGCGAGCAAGGGATCCGATGCGTACCTCGGTCACAATCGAACCTCCACTTCGTCAAGCGGCGGCGCGAGCAGCAGCATGGCGAGCAATGCTGCCCGCTCGAGTGTCTTGTCTATGTAAAGAAACTCATGGGTCGCGTGTGCGCCGTGCCCGACCGGTCCGAGACCGTCGATAGTTGCCGTGTACTGGCTTGTCGTATTGCCGTCCGAACCGCCACCGACCTTCGCGTTACGCAGTTCGAGGCCGAGATCCTGTCCCACCTGGTGCGCGAGCTGCCACAGCCTGTGGTTGCGCGGCGTTGCTTCCATCGACGGGCGGCCGATCCGGCCTTCGATACGCAGCCTGACACCGGGGTTTTCGGGTTCCAGCGCATGAATGCGGCGCTCAATAGCTTCGCCATCGGCAATCGTCGGCACTCGCACGTCAACGACGGCGTTGCTGTGAGGCGCCACAACGTTTGGTTGAATGCCACCGTCAATCGTCCCAACGTTGATCGTGATGCCTTTGTCCGCGTCGTTCATCGCGAACAGTTTCTGAATAACGTGCGATAACTCGAGGATTGCGCTTGCGCCTCCCTCGGGGTCCAGCCCGGCATGGGCGGCCTGGCCGAAAACGGTGATGGTAAATCGCCCTATGCCCTTACGCTCGGTCTTGATATCACCGTCGTCACCATGCGCAGGTTCGAGCACGAGGGCGCGATTCGCACAGCGTGCAAGCTGGCGTATGTAGCGCGTTGAGGTGCGGCTGCCGATCTCCTCATCGGCATTGACGAAGATGACAGGGGCAACCGCGGGCTCTAAATTGAGTTCACGAATCGCTTTAAGCGCCAGTACCATCTGCACCAGGCCACCTTTCATGTCGAAGACGCCTGGACCACGAATAACATTGCCGTCGACATTGAACGGTCTCTCCGCGATCGTCCCAACGGGCCAGACCGTGTCGTAGTGCCCAATCACAAGTTGCAGCGGCAAATCACGATCCCGGTCCCGGGGTCGTGCGAATACGTGCCGCGGCCCGTTCAGCAGGCCGGTCTCACGCGCGGAGTAGCCCTGGTCATCAAGCATCGCCATAAACGCGTGCCGTGCATGTTTGTGCAAACCCGGGTGGGACGACGGTGATTCGGCCTCGACCAGTTGCTGGAGCAGGTCGATCATCAGGGGTTCCTGCCCCCGTACATGCTTCAACACCTTTTTAGCGAGGGCCGCCACGGGCGCCCGCGCTACTTGCGCATGTCGGCCGGGAACGGAAACGCGTTCGATTTGTCGATCGTCGCGAATCGTCCGGGTGCCAGGTACGCGAGCAGCGGGGATTGGTGAAGCACCTCCTGGTCGTCAAGCTCACTGCTGCGGACAAATGCCGGGTCGGCGTAGGCAGCGATGATTTCGCCAGTGATCAGGCAGTTATCACCAAAACCATCGATGGTCTTGAAATGACGGCACTCCAAAAGCAGGTAGGCCTCGTTGATAAACGCGCCGTCGACGACCCTGGCGGGAGACGTCTCGAAACAGTCGATGACCGGTTTGTCGCCAGTGGCTTGCCGCGGCGATGCAGCAAGGCTTGAAAGAACTACCTGCGATGGTTTCGGGTAGCTGACCGTGAACTCCCCGTTGTGCCGGATATTGCTGCAGGTGGAGTGCCGGGGCGAGCAGACGAAGCCGAAATAGTTCTGCCAGCCCATCGGCGTGACCATGTGTTTCGGGGCGAAATCCATCGAGCCATCCGGTTCAACGGTCCCGACAAGGACCAGCGGGGCAACCATAAAGAAGCGGTCCCAGATGGGCTGTGTCGTGTCGATTTCGACGAGATCGACATGCTCACTTAACGAAGTCATGGCGGCACCTCTCAGTGTGCTTGTCAATTGACGCTACTGCGTCCCGCACAGGCTTTGAATAGGTAATTGTCGCAAATCCCTGTGCTATCGTAGTCTATTGATCAACAACACATATTCCGTGAGCGGATTAGTTCATGCAGTACGACACGCGGCCATTTAGCGAACTCATTGCGGCGCAGAAACCGGGCCACGCGCTCGATCGGCGCTTCTACGTGGACGGCAGTATCTACGCGCTCGAGCTCGAACGAATCGTCATGCACGACTGGATACTGGCGGGCCATGTTTCGGAGCTGGCTGAACCCGGCGATTTCAAGGTTGTCAGCGTCGCGGGCGAGTCGGCGATCGTCGTGCGCGGTTCGGACGGCAGGCTGAAAGCGTTTGCAAACGTCTGCCGGCACCGTGGGTCCCTCGTCTGCCTTGAACAGGGCGGCAAGACCCGCAAGTTCACGTGCCCGTATCACGGCTGGATGTACGATATCGATGGCAACCTGATAGCTGCACGCGATATGCCACCGGACTTCGACAAGTCCGACTATGGATTGCGTAACATTGCCGTCGATACGGTCCACGGCCTGATCATGGTCAGTTTCGGTGATGCGCCGCCATCGCTGGACGGGGCGAAACGTGACCTGGCCGAGCCGATGACGCTGTTCGGCTTCGAGAACCTCAAGGTCGCCGCCTACAAGGAATACGAAATTGCAGCGAACTGGAAGCTGGCGGTAGAAAACTACCAGGAGTGTTATCACTGTGCGACCGCGCACCCGGATTACGCCAAGATGCACACGCTGACGCTCGACGAAAGGAAACGCCAGCGCATGCAGGGGCCGATGCTCGAGCGCCTCGAAGCCTGTGGCCTTAAGGATATTGCTGTCGATTACTGGGTCGACGACGCGAAACAGGGCGAGGTGGTCTACGGTTACTGGCGCTCTGCGCTGTTCGAAGGCTACAAGACTGGCAGCAGGGATGGCGCGCCGGTCGCGCCGTTGCTGGGTGAGCTAACTGACTACGACGGCGGCGCTTCCGACATGGTCATCGGCCCGCTCTCGTACTTTCTTTGCTATAGCGATCACGTCGTTTGTTACGTATTCACGCCGAACGACCTCGAAACATCACGCTGCGATATCTACTGGCTCGTTCGGGGCGATGCCGAAGACGGCAAGGACTATGATGTTGACGAGCTCACCTGGCTCTGGGACGTAACCACTGAATCGGACAAGGAAATCATCGTCAACAACTGGAAGGGCGTTAAGTCGCGGTTTTACGCGCCCGGACCGTTGTCGAGGATGGAGAGCACCGAACGCAGTTATATCGAGTGGTTTCTCGAGGCGCTTCAGCGCGCCTGAGACCGGCGGGCAACCAGCCACGCGATCAGCAGCATCACGCTGATGATCAGGATGATCAGCGAAGCCAGCGCGTTGATATCCGGCGTAACACCGAGCTTGACCTTGGAGAAGATGTACATGGGCAGCGTGCTCGCTCCCGGGCCGGAGACAAAGCTCGCGATCACGAGGTCATCCAGCGACAGCGTAAATGCCAGCAGCCAGCCGGCAACCATCGCGGGTGCAATCAGCGGCAGCGTGATGTCAAGAACGATACGTGCCGGGCGGCAGCCGAGATCCATTGCCGCCTCCTCGAGTGACTCATCCATGCTGACCAATCTTGACTGGACGATGACCGCGACGTATGCCATCGAAAAAGTGGTATGTGCAATCGTGATCGTGCTGAATCCCCGTTGACCCGGCCAGCCAAGTAACTGCTGCATAGTGACAAAAAGGAGCAGCAGCGACAGTCCCGTAATGACCTCCGGCATGACCAATGGCGATGTGATCATTCCCGAAAACAGGGTCCGGCCGCGGAACCGGCCAAAGCGCACGAGCACCAACCCCGCCATCGTGCCAAGTATGGTCGCCATCGTTGCCGAGGTTGCTGCGACCCGCAAGCTCAGAAACAGTGCATCGAGAATCTGCTCATTGCGAAACAATTCACCGTACCAGCGCGTTGAAAAGCCGCCCCATACGGTTGCCAGCCTCGAGTCGTTAAACGAATAGACGATCACCGACACCAGCGGTATGTACAGGAACGCGTAACCGAATGCGAGGACCGTGAGTATCAACCGCGACTGCTGCTTCATTGCGCCGCCCTGAGTTCGCGGGCCTGGTTTCTTTGATAGAAAACAATCGGTACCACCAGCAGCAATAACAGCACGATCGCGACCGCGGAGGCCAGCGGCCAGTCGCGATTGACAAAGAACTCGTCGAACAAGACGCGACCAATCAGCAGTGATTCAGGGCCACCCAACAAGTAGGGAATGACGTACTCGCCCATCGCCGGGATGAAAACGAGCATGCAGCCGGCAATTACGCCAGGCCTGGCGAGCGGCCACGTCACGTCCCAGAACGCCTGGGTGCGGGATGCGCCAAGATCCTGCGCTGCTTCAATGAGATCCATATCCATGCGTTCGAGCGTCGCGTAGAGCGGCAGCACCATGAACGGCAGATACGAGTAGGTAAGGCCGATGAAGATCGCGAAATCGGTGTAAATCAGTTGTATCGGCTGCTCGATGATCCCGATCCACATCAGCAGGTTGTTGATAACACCGTAATTGTTCAGCAGCCCCATCCAGGCGTAGACCCTGAGCAGGAACGAAATCCAGAACGGCAGGATGATCAGCAGCAACAGCAGGCCGCGCGTCTCCGTACTTGCACGAGCAATGCCGTAGGCCATTGGAAATCCCAGCGCCAGCGTGAACACCGTTGCCGCCGCAGCGAGGACGACCGACTTCAGGTAGGTGAGCGCGTAAAGTCTGTCTGTCACAAGGAACAGAAAGTTGTCCGCCGTTACAGACAGTTGTCCCTGGTCGTTAATAGCCGGTGTAAACGGTGGCTGCGCAATGACGGGATCGGCAAGGCTGATTTTCAGAATAATAATGAACGGCAGCAGGAAGAATACGAACAGCCAAAGGTAAGGAACCGCGACTGTGACGCGCTTCCACAACGTATCGCCTTGATTGATCTCGGCCACGGTGTCCCTAATCGGCCAGTACAACGGCGCTTCGTGGGCGCCAGCTGATCCAGATCCTGTCTTCCCATTCGACGCCACGCTCCGCAGTTCGGCGCCGGTTCTGGCTGCTGACCTGGACAACCTTGCCCGTTTCCAGGCGCACGCGATACAGCGACAGGTTGCCGAGGTAGCCAAAGTCTTCGACGATGCCGCTGACCCGGATATCATCCGCTTTTTCAGGCTCTTCGCGACCGACAAAGATCTTCTCCGGGCGAACGGCGATACACACGTCCTGGCCGATGCTGACATCGTAATTGCCGAGGGCGTGCAGCTCGCCGCCAAATTCAGCCGAACTGACTAGCAGTCCTGCTTCGCTCACTGAAGACACCGTTCCTTCGAAAGTGTTAATCGTGCCAATGAAATCTGCGACGAATCGGCTCCGGGGAAACTCGTAGATTTCCTTCGGCGGCCCGACCTGCAGGAAGCGTCCCTCGTCCATCACTGCGATGCGATCCGAAAGCGTCATCGCTTCTTCCTGGTCGTGCGTCACGACGACGAACGTAATGCCCAACTCGTCCTGGATGCCGACGAGTTCGAATTGCGTGTGCTCACGCAGTTTCTTGTCGAGCGCGGCCAATGGCTCGTCCAGCAACAGTACCTTCGGGCGTTTGATCAACGCGCGGGCAAGAGCGACTCGCTGACGCTGACCGCCGGACAGCTGGTCCGGTTTGCGATCACGATAATCCGTAAGCTGGACGAGCTCCAGTATCTCGTCGACCCGCCCGGCAATCTCCTTGCTACCTATACCGTCCTTGCGCAGTCCATAGCCGACGTTCTTCTTGACATCCATATGCGGAAAGATCGCGTACGACTGGAACATCATGTTCACCGGACGCTCGTACGGCGGCTGGTGGGTCACATCGGTGCCGTCAATTTCAATAGTGCCGTTCGTCGGTGCTTCGAACCCCGCCATCATCCGCAACAGTGTCGACTTGCCGCAGCCAGACCCACCCAGGATCGAAAACAGTTCGCTGTGGCCGATCTCGAGATTGACATTGTCGACGGCGACAAAGTCGCCAAAGTGTTTGCTGACGTTCTTTATGCGAATAAGCGGGGCTGTGTTTTCAGTCACGTCGGCGTTACTCTTCCGATAAAACTAGATTCCGCTCTTGGCGCGTGCGAATGCCCGCGTCCGCGGTCGTTCTCGCTTGGGGTCGACTGTTTTGATCGGATAGAGGATTTCCCAAATTTCCTCGTCGGGAAATACTGCCGGATTCTCAAGTATCGCTGCATCCATCAGTTCCCACGATGAGCTGTTTGCGTTGGCGTAATTTGAGTACGATGCATTTGCCGCGGCGATGTCCGGGCGCATCATGAAGTTCATGAACAGGTAGGCATTGTCTTTGTGTGGCGCGTCGCTTGGCATGAATAGTCCGTCTACCCACATACCGGACCCTTCCTTCGGCGCCGTGTAGCGAAGGTCGATATCGATGCCGGCTTCTTCGGCCCTTGCCGCGGCCGCCGCGTAGTCGCCCGACCAGCTCATCGCAACGCAGACCTCTTTGTTGGGAAGGTCGGACATCATCTTCTGGTTACTGAAATAGCGAATGTACGGCCGGACGAGCTTTATCTGTGCCTCGGCCTTTGCCAGGCTTTCGTCGTCAACGGCGTTCGGGTTGAGGCCGAGGTAAGCGAGCGCCATCGGAAACAGGTCCGTTGGGCCATCGAGGAGGCTGACGCCACAGTCGGCGAGCCTGGATACGACCTCGGGGTTGAACAGGACGTCGGCACTGTCCATTGGGTGATCGGGCAGGCGCTCGCGAATCATATCCGCGTTCCAGGCGTAGCCTGTCGAGCCCCAATGATAGGGGACGTGGTAGTCGCGGACTAGCGGATACTCTATGCGGCGCACCATATCGTGATCGAGATGACGGATGTTATCGAGGCGTGAAAAATCGAGCTTCTCGAATACGCCGATGGGCGCGAGGCGTGACGAGAACTGGTTGCTGTGTACTACGACGTCGTAACCACTGCCGCCGGCGAGCAACTTGACGTCGACGACCTCTGACGAGTCATAAATGTCGTAGTTGACCTTGATGCCGTATTCGGCCTCGAACTTCTGGAGCACGCCGGGCCCTATGTAGTCAGCCCAGTTGTATACGTTAACGACGTTCGCATTGTCGTCATCCACGTCCGGGCCGGAGCCACAGGCGGCCAGCGCCAGCAGTACAACCACCAGGCAGACAGGCCAGATATGCGTTGTGGTTATTCTCATCAGGCCCTGATTTGAACACCCGGCGGCCCGCATGACAATTACAAGCCGTCGAGGCCGCGTTTCATGAGGGAGCGGGCGATGATCAGTCGCTGAATTTCGCTGGTTCCTTCCCAGATGCGATCGACACGAAGCTCGCGAAAAAATCGCTCGGCGACGTTTTCCCGCATGTAACCACGGCCACCGAAGATCTGTACGGCACGATCCGCGACGCGGTTGGCCATTTCGGAAACATAGAGCTTCACCATGGAGCAGCGACTGTGTTGCGCCTTGACGTCTTCACCCCGGTCCCAGGCGCGTGCCGCATCGTAGGTCATCAGGCGTGCCGCGTAGAGTTCCGTGACGCTGTCGGCGAGCATGAACTGGATCGCCTGTTTTTCGCTCAGTGGAGCGCCGTCGACGGTGCGGTCGTTGGCAAAGGCGAGGGCGTCTTCGATCAGTCGTGCGGCGGCGCCGCAGCTGCGCGCACCAATCATCAACCGCTCATGACGAAACCAGCTACGTGTAAAACTCATGTCTTCGCCGGGTGCGCCGACGCGTTGAGACGACGGCACGCGAACACCGCCGAAGTCGTAGGTCGGATGATGGGCGGCATAGGTGTGACTGAACAGGGGCGTTGCAGTCACCGCAATTCCGGCGGTGCCCTGGTCGACAAGAAACAAGGCTTCTTCATCTTCATCGGGAATACGCGCCTGGAACCAGAAATAATCCGCGAGGTTGCCGCTCGTGACATACCACTTCTCGCCATTGAGCACGTAGTAATCACCATCACGTACGGCCGTCGCTTCAAGCCCGGCCACGTCCGATCCGGGACCCGCTTCGGTGATCGCATAGCAGTCCTTGCGCTCGCCGCGCATCAGCGGCAATACATAGCGCTCAATCTGCTCTTCGGTACAGGCATCGAACATCCAGGACTGCGGTTCCGAAAAACACCACGACAGCGCATTCGTCGTCCGGCCGAGTTGTTCCCAGATGGCCACCTGCTCCTCCATGGACAATGCGAGGCCGCCATACTCTTTCGGCACATCGATCGCCGAGAATCCCAGTTCAATAGCGCGTTGCTTGTTGCGTTTCGTGATTTCGTCCGGCAGCTCGCCGTCGTTCAGTTCTGCCTCGACTTCATGCGGCTGCAGGTATTCATCCGCGTACTCGCGTGCCATGGCCTGCCACTTTAATGCTGCACTGCTAAGCTCGATGTGCACGATGACCTCGTTGGCTGAAATGTTTCGGAAAGACGTTCTGCAGGTAGCTCAGCACCGCAGCCATTGCCTTGTGTCGGTCGAACGAGTGCGGGCTGATTAATGCCCACTGCCAAAGGCCATTGGTCATGGACGTCAACGCGTTGGCCGCAGCGGCGGCGCTTACAGTCTGGTAAGCACCGTCCTCGATGATCGTGGCACAGAGTTGCTCGACGACATCGTCGTAGTACTGGTCAGACTCATCGCAGATCTGCCGATACGTCGGCCGGGACTTCGCTTCGCCCCAGAACGCAAACCACAACGCGAGCTTTTTTCGATCGCAGATCGATGGTTTGAAGTCGAGTTCCATGACGGCCAGCAGCTTTTCGGCGGCAGTGGGCCCGGCGCGGCCCAAAGCCCGGTCGAATTGCGACTTATAGTCGTCAGCCAGTGAACGAAGCGTCTCATTGAGCAGGTTGTCCTTACTCTTGAAATGCAGGTTGACGATACCCTGGGAGAGCCCGGCTTCACTGGCAACGTCGCCGAGCGTGGTACCGCTCATGCCCTTGCGGGCGATGCACTTCATCGTCGCGTCGATAAGCTGCTGCCGCCGCCGTTCGCGAGAAACGGTTCGCCGGCTGGTCGCTGTAGCGGTGGGGCCCATAGGCGTTCGATGATGCCATAAAATGAATGAATACTCATTCATTTTTCTGGACCTCCAGGCCCGGCTCATGAGATGCTTGGCGCCTTGATCATCCGGTGGAGGACCTATGCGGTCACTGGCGCGGTCCAACGAGCATTTCCAGAAAGCCATCAACAAACTGCCGCTCGGCGTGTCGTCGAATTTTCGCTACTGGGGCGATGACAAGACGATTTACATCCGGCGTGGCGAGGGTGGGCGCATCTGGGATCTCGATGACAACGAGTACATCGACTACCGGCTCGCCTACGGCCCCGTGATCCTCGGTTACGCAGATCCGCGCGTCGACGAGGCTGCGCGGCAGGGCATGGAGGTCGGCGGTGTGTTCGCGTTGTCCACCGAAATGGAGCTCCAGGTCGCGTCACGTATCAGCAACATGGTTCCCGCGGCGGAACTCGTGCGATTCTCGAATTCGGGCACCGAAGCCGTGATGGCGGCGCTGCGAATCGCGCGCGCATTCACGGGGAAAGACGGGCACATTGTCGTTGAAGGCGGCTATCACGGCGTCTTCAGCGAGGTCATGTGGTATTCAGACGTCGAGGAATGGCAGCCGGGCGACGCTGGCCCTGATGTGCTGCCTTACGGCGAAGGCATACCCGCCGTATTGAAGCGCCTGTTCCACACAACCCCGCTCAATGATGCAAACGCCCTCGAAGACCTGCTGAAAAAGCATCACCAGGACATTGGCGCCTTCCTGATCGAGCCGATCATGGGCAATTGTTGCGGCATACGGGCGACCGGGCAGTTTATGCGTGATGCGCGCGAACTTTGCGATCGATTCGGTGTGCTGCTGATCATTGATGAAGTCAAGACCGGTTTCCGCGTGGCAAGAGGCGGCGTACAGGAGCTGTTCGATATCAGGGCGGACCTGTGCACGTTTGCGAAGGCACTCGGCAACGGCTATCCGATTGCGGTTGTCGCCGGCCGCGAAGAGGTAATGCGCAAGGTCGGCGACAACGTCGTTCACGGCGGCACGTTTACCGGGCACGCCGTTTCGCTGGCGGCGGCCGACAAGACGTTGGAGATTCTCGACGAGACCGAAGCTCTGCAGACCATTGAGTCTTACGGCCTGCAGTTGCAGGAAGGACTGGGCGGGATTCTCGAGCAACGCGGAATCGCACACTGTTTCTCAGGTCACCCGGCACTGATGGGTTTGTTCTTCGCCGAGAATCCGCCGCAGAATTACCGGGAGTGGGTCCACTCGGACTACAGGTTTTACGACAACCTGGCCCCGGAGCTTCACGAACTAGGTATCCTTGTCGAGCCCGACTCGCGTGAACCGTGGTTCCTGTGCGAAGCGCATGCCGATGGCTGCCTCGATGCAACGCTTGAAAAGTTCGGGCAGGCTGTGGACACAACAATACGAAAAATGAGTAACGCTGCATGAAGACTTATGACGCCTGCGTGGTCGGCGCGGGACACAATGGACTTACGACCGCTGCATTTCTGGCCAAAGCCGGGCTCGATGTCGTCTGCGTTGAGAAGAACGACTACATCGGTGGCGCCGCGGTAAGCCGGGAGCTCTACAAGGACTGGATGTACTCGAACTGTTCCTATGTGTGCAGCCTGCTGCGCCCGGAGATCTACCGGGCGCTCGAATTGCACAAGCACGGGCTGCAGGTGACACCGTACGGCGGTTCCCTCCAGTTCCTGGAGAATGGTGACTACTTCGGGTCCTATCACGATCCGGAGGTGGCTTATCGCGAGATGGCGCGTTTCTCGCGGCACGACGCCGATGCCTACGAACGCTACTCCGCAGATACGATGCGCCAGTGCCGCTTCATCCGAGATACGTTGCTGCGTACGGCGCCGGATCCAACCTCGTTCAAGCCTCGGGATATCAGGGAATTGATCGTGCTTGGTAGCAAGTTTATGGAAATGGGCGAGGACCGGATGTACGAAACCATCCGCTTCTGGACGATGAGCGTCGCCGAGTACCTGGCGGAATATTTCGAGACCGACGTTATTCGTACGGCGTTCTCGGGCAGCGGCATTATCGGTACAGCGCTCGGTGTCCACTCGCCCGGAACCGCCTACGTCCTGTTGCACCATTACATGGGCGATGTCGACGGCAACGTGGGTACCTGGGGTGTCGCACGCGGCGGCATGGGCGCCGTGTCGAAGTCAATTGCCGGCGCGTTCCTGGCTTATGGCGGCGAACTGCGAACCGAAGCGGGCGTCGACACGATCATTGTCAAAAATGGCAAGACGACCGGCGTCGCGCTCGAAACCGGTGATGAGATCTCTGCCCGGCTGGTTGTTTCCGCGATGGACGTCAAGCGCACCTTCCTGAGTTGCATGGACAAGTCCGACGTTCCGCAGGAGTTCTACAATCGCGTCGAAAATTTCAAGATCCGGGGCTCATCAGGCAAGGTCAATATCGCGCTCGATGGCATGCCGACGTTTCCGGCGATACCCGAAGGTAGCCCGCTGTATCGCAGTGACATGCACTTCATCGATTCCATGGAACGCATGGAACGGGCTTACGACGACTGGAAGGCCGGCACCTGGTCAAAGGATCCCTACATCGACTGTGTAGTTCCGACGATGACCGATCCAACGATGGCTCCGCCGGGCAAACATTTCATGAGCTGTTTCGTGCAGTACTGCCCGCACCAGATCGACGGCCGCGACTGGACCGATCCGGAGCGGGAAGAGTTCGCGGCAACTGTCATCAACCAGATTGCGAATTACAGCCCTGATTTCAAGAGCCTCATCCTGCACTACGAAGTCCGTACACCACAGGACATCGAGCGCGAAATAGGCATAACCGAAGGCAACATCTTTCATGGCGAACTTACGATGGACCAGCTGCTGTTCAACCGGCCGGTTCCGGGCTACGCCCAATACCGTACGCCGGTTAAGGGCCTGTACATGTGTGGTTCGAGTACTCATCCTGGCGGCGGCGTAATGGCGGCGCCTGGCGCAAACGCAGCTCGCGAGATCCTGTCGGACCTCCACCGGACGAACACCGTTCCCGAAAACTTTGGCGATGACTGACAATGACCAATAAATACGATGCGATTGTTGTAGGGGGAGGCCATAACGGTCTCGTGTGTTCAGCGCTGCTGGCCCGCTCCGGCAAGAGAGTGCTGCTGCTCGAAGCCAACGAGCAGGTTGGTGGTGCCGCAATCACACGCGAGTTCGCCGACGGTTACTCGGTGTCTGCCTGCGCACACTTGCTCTACCAGTTGCAGCCTGGCGTACGCAAAGACCTCAAGCTCGACCCGAAGCTTGCGAGCGATAACATGACGACCATTGCGCTCGATATCGATGGAGAACACGTACGAATTGCTGGCGATTCGGTCACCGGTGCGCAAGACGGGGATGCCGAGAGTTATCGTGCGTTTCACAAGCGCATGACGCGCTTCGCCGATTTGCTCAGGACGTACCTGAACAAAACGCCACCGCGTCTCGGTACGAAGAACTTTAAGGATCTCGCCACGCTGGCGAAGCTCGGCTTCGATATTCGCAGGCTGGGTAAGACGGAGATGCAGGAGTTCCTGCGCCTGATAGGCATGAATATTCACGACGAAGTTACCGAGCGTTTCAGTTGCCCGGCGCTGAAAGGGGCCATCAGCCTCGACGCGGTGCTCGGAACGCATCTCGGGCCACGATCGCCGAATACGATCATGACGTATCTCTACCGGCTCGCCGGCAACCATGGACGAGTTGCGTCGCCGGCGGGCGGCATGGGCGCGGTTAGCAACGAACTCGCGCAAGCGGCCCGGGGTGCCGGCGTCACCATCCGTACTGGCATGCCCGTGAAGCGCATCGTGGTCGACAACGGACGTGTAACGGGCGTCGAGACCGAAAGCGGCGAATGCTTCGACAGCCTGACCGTGGTTTCCAACGTCGATCCGAAACGCACGATCATGGAGTTGGTGGGCGCCAGGCATGTGGAGGCCAGGTTTACGCATCGGGTCGAACATCTGCGCGCGCGTGGAAACGCCGCAAAGCTGCATCTCGCGCTCGACGGCTTGCCGGCCATCGCGGGCCTGTCGAAAAAGGATTTCGCCGAGCGCATCGTGATCGCGCCGGACGAACACTATGTGGAGCGGGCGTTTAATCCCGCCAAGTACGGCGAGAGTTCACCCGAACCGGTCATCGAAATGACGTTCCCGAGTTTCAGGGACGAGTCGCTGGCGCCAACCGGCAAGCACGTCATGTCGGCAGTCGTGCAATACGCGCCGTACGAACTCAAGGGCGGCTGGACCGACGCGGCCCGGCAGGAATTCGAGGCTGCCACGATCCGGGTCATCGAACGTTATGCGCCCGACATCGCACAGCGAATTACCGCGAGCGAATTGCTGACTCCGGCCGATATCGAAACCGAGTTCCATATCACCGGCGGTCATTGGCACCATGCCGAGTTAACGCTCGATCAGTTCCTGTTCGTCCGGCCCGTCGCAGGCGCGGCGCAATACCGGATGCCGCTGGACGGACTGTATTTATGCGGCGCAGGCGCGCACCCGGGTGGCGGCGTCAGCGGTGCAGCCGGCCGCAACGCCGCGCGGGAAATTCTTGGCAGGGAGAAAGCAGCATGAGCATCCAGGAAGTACCGCAGGGACGCCTGCGGACGCCGTTCTACTCGCGGATGGCAGCTCTCGACACGATCAATTGCTGGCACGAGTGGAAAGGCTATACAACGCCCGACGAGTTGTATTGCGCGGAGACCGAATACTTTGCGATCCGTAACGCGACTGCAGTCTTCGACCTGACCCCGATGACGAAGTACCGCATTACCGGCCCGGATTCGCTCGACTACATCAATCGGCTCGTTACGCGCGATATGGCGAAGATCAAACCGGGCCGCGTCGCTTATGCCGTGTGGTGTGACGACCGGGGCCAGGTGCTCGACGATGGCACGATATTTCACCTGCGCGAAGGAGAATACCGGCTCTGTTCGCAGGAACGGCACTACGACTGGCTGCTGACGTCGGCGGTAGGATTCGACGTAACCATTGTCGAGGAGACAGCAGACGTCGCGGGACTTGCCGTGCAGGGCCCGACATCGTGGTCGGTGCTTAACAAGATGGGGCTTAAAGGCCTCGAAGAACTCAAGCCGTTTGGCCTGATGCACTTCGATTTTGACGGCGCCGAGCTCATGGTGTCCCGCACGGGCTTTACCGGGGATCTCGGCTACGAAGTCTGGATCGAACCCGACAAGGCAGAACTCCTGTGGGACGCGTTATTCGAAGCCGGCAAGCTCTACGGCATTCGCGCCATCGGCGTGCATGCGCTGGAAATGGCGCGGGTCGAGGCCGGCTACCTCGCTGCGTACGAAGAGTTTCTGCCGGCGAAGGCAACTCTTCGCACCGGGCGCAGCCGTTCGCCGCTGGAACTCGGCCTGGATTGGCTCGTCGACTTCAAGAAACCCACCTTCAACGGCCGCCGGGCACTTGCAGAGGAGAAACGCCGCGGTTCAACCTGGCGCCTGGTCAAGCTGGATATTGAGGGCAACAAGGTCGCCCACAGTTCGTATATTTTTTCGGAGCCGAAGGCGAACAAGAAGGCGATTGGTTTCGTGACTTCGGCCGAATGGTCACCAATTTGTAAACAAAACGTCGCACTCGGCACCGTGCGCACGCCGCACGGGGCGCCAGGGAGCACCGTCTGGGTCGAGATTTATTACCAGCGTGAGATGCACTGGTCGCGCGCGATGGCCAGGGCAACGGTCGTGGACAAACCGTTCTGGTTTCCGCCGCGGCGGAGCGCGACGCCGCCGGGACCGTACTAAAGCCGCATCGACCGCGGCGAGCGGAACAACCATGACGCATCGGCTTGACGCATTGCTCCGACCGACGTCGGTTGCCGTCGTCGGTGCGTCCGTGCGACCCGATTCGATGGGCGAATGGGCGCTGCAGAACCTGGCAAAAGGTGGCTTTACTGGTGACGTCTACGCAGTGAACCCGAACTACGAGGAACTTCAGGACTACCGGTGTTATGCGAGCCTGGCCGAGCTGCCTGCGGTGCCGCAGCTGGTCATCTTCGGTGTTGGCGACCAGCGTATCGAGGCAGCACTCGATGACGCGATCGCGGCCGGCGTTCCGGCAGCGGTAATCATGTCGACGACGATTATCGATGACGATCCGGTGCCGCTGCTCAAGGACCGCCTGCAGAAAAAGATCAACGCTGCCGGCATGCTGGTTTGCGGCAGCAACGGCATGGGCTTCTACAACGTGCGCGATCACGTCTGGGCCTGTGGTTTCGACAGCGCGATGCATTCGGCACCTGGCAATGTCACGTTGATATCGCATTCCGGCGCCGGTATGTCGGGCATCATCGATTGCGAGCAACGTTTGCGCGTCAACCTCGCGGTGTCGACCGGCAACGAACTCAGCGTGACAATGGATGAGTACCTCGATTTCGCGCTCGACCTGCCCGAGACGCGAGCTGTCGGCCTGTTCATAGAGACGGCGAGAAACCCGGCGCGCTTTCGGGCAGCGCTGCAGAAAGCCAGCCAGCGTCGCATTCCCGTAGTTGCCATCAAGGTGGGTAAAACGGACGAGTCTGCACGTCTCGCTGTCTCGCATTCCGGTGCGTTGGCCGGTGACGATGCGGCTTATGCAGCGCTGTTTGACCACTATGGCGTGCAGCGTGTCGACGATATGGATCAGCTGGCGACCACGCTGATCATGTTTGCGGAGTTGCACCCGGTCAGCGCGGGCGGGCTGGCAACCCTGCACGATTCGGGTGGGGAGCGTCAGCTGATTATCGATCTCGCGGCGGAAGCCCGGGTACCGTTGACGAAACTGCAGCCGGAAACGGTTGCTGCGCTGGAGCAGGTACTCGATCCGGAGTTGCCGGCGGTCAACCCGCTGGATGGATGGAGTCGTGGCGGCAGCAATTACGAACAGCAGATGTCGGAGAGCCTCGCGTTGATGATGCGCGATGCGGGCACCGCGTTGGGCGCCGCCATTCTCAATCGCGCGCCCGACGGCGTGGTCTACCCGATGTATCTCAACTACATTCGGCATGCTCGCGCTGAGTCCGGTAAACCCGTGGCACTTGTCGCGGCCCGCCAGGGTACCGGCCACGACGAAGTTGTTGTGACCAGTACACATGCCGGTACGCCGGTGCTCGATAATGTGCCCATGTTCCTGCGCGGCGTGCGTGCGCTGTTCGCGTATCGCGATTTCCTGTTGCAGGATGACGATGAGCCGAAAGCCATGGAACGCAAGCGGCTTGAGCAGTGCCGTGGCCGGCTGCAATCGGGAGCAGCGCTGGGCGAGGCCGAATCGCTCGCGTTATTGGCCGATGCCGGCATGCCGGTAGCGGACTTCAGGTCAGCTTCTGACGCGCAATCGCTCGCAACCGCAGCTACTGACATCGGCTACCCGGTGGTCCTGAAGACGGCGGCTGCCGGGATTGCACACAAGTCTGACCAGGCCGGCGTTGTGCTCGATGTCGGCGACGAAGCCTCGTTGCTCACAGCCTATCGAACGCTCTCAACACAGCATGGTGATGCTGTGACAGTTGCCGCAATGGCAGGCGAGGGAGTCGAGATGATCCTGGGTATGACCCAGGATGCCCAGTTCGGTCCGATCGTCATAGTCGGATTCGGTGGTGTACTCGCGGAGACGCTGCAGGACGTTACGTTCGCACTGCCGCCCTTTTCAGTCGACCACGCCCGGCGTTGCGTCGACCGCTTAAGGCTGCGGTCCCTGCTCGACGGCGTTCGCGGCAAGGCGCCTGCGGACATCGATTCGTTCTGCGAACTGGCGTCGCTTTTTTCGACGTTCGTGTTCGAGTGCCGCGGCGACCTCGATGAGGTCGATATCAACCCGGTGCTGGTGCACGCGTCAGGCTGCACCGTGGTTGACGCATTGATAGTCGCCGGGTCTAGAGATCCGGCGGGAGCTTGAAAACGAGGCCGCCTTTGATAACAACGTCCACATTTTTCATTACGTTCACGTCATCAAGCGGACTGCCGCGTACCGCGATGACGTCGCCGAATCGGCCTCGTTCAATGGCACCGATGTCTTCCTGCAGCCCCATGTGATCGGCAGGAACCGAGGTGGCCGACTTGATCGCATCCATCGGCGCCATGCCGCGCTCAACCATGATGCCGAACTGCCAGCCGCCCATGTCGTGCGGTAATACAGCGGCATCAGTGCCATACAGAATCGGCACGCCGAGCGCGTAGGCCTTTTCGAAAACGACGCGCTGAGCTTCCGTGGTATCCGTGTTTCTCTGCAGGAACACCTCCGGATAGCCCATGTCCCGGCCAATCGTATCGGTATAAGTGCCGTTATAGACATCCATCGACAGCGCAACGCTGTGCTCAGCGGCCAGGGCTATGGCTTCGTCATCCAGCAACGAAGCATGTTCGAGTGAGTCGACACCAGCGCGTATTGCGTCTTTCCCGGATTGGGCGCTATGCACGTGAGCAGTGACCTTGATGCCGGCCTTTCTGGCAACGTCAACCACGGCCTCGATGTCGTCCTGGTGCATTTCGGGTGCGCCCGGATCGGTACCGACGGAGAAGACGGCACCCGACGCGATGACTTTCAGGAAGTCAGCGCCTTCCGCAATCGCCGCTTCTGCGCGTTGTCGAAACTCCTCCGGTGTGCTGGCGACGCCGGCCTGCGCTTCGGCCGGGATCTTGTCAGGTGGAATCTCGGGAAACGTCAGGTCGCCGCCGCCGCCCGGAATGGTGAGATAGGGGCCGGCTGTTCGAATCCGTGGCCCAACCGCAGCGCCGTTCCTTATCTGCTTGCGCCCGTAATAGACCGACTTCCAGAACCAGGCACCGGTATGTCTCACGGTTGTGAAGCCGGTTTCGAGCGTGATCGCAGCATTGTCCAATACAAGCCGGTTGTTGTCGTCTCGAGTACGTCGGGCATAAATACCGTAGTCGGCGGCGTCTCCGGGAACAGAATCGAAGTGCACGTGGGTATTGATCAGCCCCGGCAGGCAGGTGTGGTCATCCAGTTCAAGCAGCGGCATGCCCGGCGGAATCTTGGCGTCAGCAGCGACGACGGCGGCAATGCGGCCGTTATTAATGACGACGAGTTGGTTGGTCGACGCCTCGTCAGAAAGGCCGTCGATCAGCGTGCCGCAGCGAAGCGCTATATCGCCGCCGTCCGGGTTGTAGGGTACAGCGGTTACGGTTGCCCCGGGCTGACAGCCTGCCAGGAAGCAAAGGCAGGCGGCAATGAATGAGAGTTTGAGTTTCATGGTGACTACCTGGTCGAATGGACCAAGCATACGCATTTGTATTCCGGGCAGGAAGCCAGCAATAACAACAAAAGCGACGAGCAACAAGTCAGACGCTCGCGCATTATGATGCGCATTTACATCTACTTCGGGAAGACGCTAATGAACGAGTTTAGTGTCAGGCGCCCCTGCCGAATATCCCTGGTTAGTAATTCAGGCCGCGCAAGATACGCTGTGTGTGGAATCTCTCCCGAATAAAACACCAGCCGGTTAAATTTTGCTGGCACTATATGCAGCAATTCGGCGAGGTCGTTCGATTCAGTCATGAAACAAGGCGGCTGGCGGAAGACGTCCGAATGCTCGGCGAGGAAGTTGTTCGCGCTCCCGGGCTCCCGGTATTCGAGCGCCATGCCGTGAACGACAATCTCGGGTTGCTTCCAGCGGTAGAATGCCGTGCCGCCCAGGTCCTCGTTCTCAAACAGGTACACAAGCGACGCAAACTTGCGCCGTC
>Ga0224508_10000499_pt1 | contig 38910 bp, 39 predicted proteins | sample SF_Jan12_sed_USG_4_FD_170157 | JGI IMG/M metagenome (GOLD analysis project Ga0224508, IMG submission 170157) | Sediment microbial communities from San Francisco Bay, California, United States - SF_Jan12_sed_USGS_21 | ecosystem: Environmental > Aquatic > Marine > Sediment | place: USA... | reverse complement strand
CCGCAAGGAATCCGCTCCGGAGCCGACCCATGTGCTCTACCGTGGTCTCGCCTATGCGATCGACGGGGCGCCGCTCTACATCGGCCGGGAGGCCCTTGACGGGCGTCACACTATCGTGCTCGATGAAAGCCAGAGCGCAGTGTCCCGGTCCCACTGCGAGGTCGTTCGCAGGGACGGGGAGCTGAAGCTGATGGACCTGAGCCGCTTCGGCACTTTCGTGAACGAGAAGCGAGTCTCCGGGGAAATAGCGCTGCGACTCGCGGACGTCATCCGGATCGGTTCGCCGGGAGAAGAGCTGCAGGTCATAGCTTTGGAGGATCGCGGTGGCTCGTAAAGCGTTGAATGTCTTCTCGCTCTCCTTCCTCGATGCCATGACCTGTGGGTTTGGCGCGGTGATCCTGTTCTTCATGATCATCAACGCCAACATCGACCTGCGACGGGAAGCCGTTCTCGAGGACCTGGCGAGTGAGGTGGACCGCATGGAGCTCAAGGTGCTCACGGGACGCAAGAACCTCGTTCAGTTGAAGGACGATCTGGCGAAGCTGATCGAGGAATGGGCCGTGCTGCGGGGGCTGAGGGAGCAGGTCGTCACCGAGATTCAGAGCACAGAGGAGGAATTCAGCACGATAACCGCCGATACCAACGCACGCCAGGAAGCGATCGAGCAGCTTCGCTCCGAGCTCGAGGATCTCGAGGACGAGACCCAGCGACTCTCTGCGGCCAGTATCACGCCGGAGGATGCGGGTGACCGTATCCGCGCATTTACCGGAGACGGCAACCGGCAATACCTGACCGGCCTGAGGATGGGCGGGGAGCGGGTGGTGATTCTGGTGGACGCTTCCTCGAGCATGTTGGATCGAACGATCGTCAACGTCCTCAGACGCCGTAACATGCCCGTGGAGCAAAAGCTGCAGTCTCCCAAATGGCGCCAGACCGTGGATACGGTGGATTGGCTGACGACCCAGATACAACCGGGCACGCAGTTTCAAATCTTTGCCTTCAACGACGAGGCCTGGAGCTTGCTCGAGGGCACTGACGGACAGTGGCAGACCGTGACCGATGGTCATCTCCTGGAGGAAGCCGTACAGGCGCTGCGAGCCACGCCGCCGGAAGGTCCCACGAGCCTGCATGCCGCCTTCGCGACCATGCGTCCGCTGGATCCCAAGCCCGACAACATCTATCTGCTCGTCGATGGGTTGCCGACCATGGGCGAGATCGTACCGGCCCGTGCCGGCGTGACGGGAAAAGAACGTCAGGGGCATTTCAACCGGGCTGTTCGTGATCTGCCCTTCAACGTGCCCGTGAATATCATTCTGTACGCGATGGAAGGTGACCCACAGTCTGCGCCGGCCTATTGGTGGTTGGCGCTCAGCACAGGGGGGTCAATGATGGCTCCTTCGGAGGACTGGCCATGAAAAAACGGCGTCGTGACATCGAGACAGGCAGCCTGTCTTTCCTGGACGTTATCTGCTGCGGATTCGGAGCCGTCATCCTTCTCCTTGTGATCACGAAGATCTTCGAACCCATTCGACTCGAAGAAAGCCACATCGAGCTCGAGAACCTGATCGCCAAATACCAGCAGGAGCTCGAGGAAATCCTCGGCGACACGAACATCGTCACCCGGGAGAGGCTGGCGACGATCGAGCGGGTGGACCAGGACGAGACGCAGATCGCGCAGCTGCAGCGTGAGCTCACGCGGATTCGCTCAGAGTTTCTCGCGACTCAGGATGATGCCGAGCTGTCCAACGAGCTCGAGGGCCGGCTGGCCCAGGCGAAACAGCGACTGACGGAAGAGATGCAGCGCTTGCTGGCAGATTACCGGCCCGATCCCGACGACTATGTGGTGGGCGGAATCCCCGTGGACAGCGAGTACATCATTTTCATCATCGACACTTCCGGAAGCATGCAGCGGTACGCGTGGCCGCGCGTCCAGCAGCAGATCTCGGAGACGCTGGAGGTCTATCCCCAGGTCAAGGGCATCCAGGTGTTGAACGACATGGGCGAGTACATGTTCAAGAGCTACCGGAACGAGTGGATCCCCGATACCGCTTCGACCCGAGAGGCCATTATAGACGGGCTGCGCAACTGGACCGCGTTCTCCAACTCGAGCCCGCGGGAGGGCATTCTGGAGGCCATCGAGACCTTCTATGACCCCGACAAGAAAGTCAGCCTCTACGTCTACAGCGACGACTTCTCGGCGGGGTCCATCAACGCCGTGGTACGGGAAGTGGACCGGCGCAATCTGCTGGGCGAGGACGGCAGTCGACGCGTGCGTATCCACGCCGTCGCTTTCCCCGTCTACTACGAGGTCACCAATGGTGAGTTGCTGTCCTCGGCCCGCTTCGCGATCTTGATGCGAGTGCTCTGCCAGAGGAACGGCGGAACCTTTGTAGCGCTACCCTCCCTGCGCGGCTGACGACCGCCAGAATTCGTCATTTTTCAACGGGTATTCGACCCGGATTCATCAGTGGTTTGACCGTGGCGTGAGCTCCAATGCAGACGTGCGCCAGAGCACGGACTCGCAACAGCAGCAAAAGGAGCAACGCCATGATTAAACCCATTATCGTCCTCGTGACGGCCGCCATGTTCACCGCCACCGGTTGGACGGCAGAGACGACACGAACTTCCAAACATGAATCCATCGGGATCGGTGGCGGTGCCGCCATCGGTGGCGCCGCCGGAGGGCCGGTCGGGTTGGTCGTCGGCGCCGCGCTGGGCGCGTGGTTGGGAGATCGGTTTGATGAGGAACACAACGCGCGGATTCAGTACGAGCAACGCTGGACCGAAGCCGAGGCCGAGGTCCAGGCGTTGAACGGTCTGGTCGCGAGCAGTGAGCGTCAGGTCGCCGTGCTCGAGACCCAGCTCCGCCAGGAGAGCCGGGAGATGCACACCACCGTTCGCGACGCGCTCGATGTCAAGGTGCTTTTCAGGACGAATGAAAGCGCCCTCCCGGAGGAAACCGAGACGCGACTCCTGCGCCTGGCAGAGTTGCTCGCGCGCCTGGATGGCACGCTGATCCGGATCGAGGGGCACGCGGATGCTCGCGGAAATCAGGAGCATAACGAGCAGCTGTCGGCTCAACGGGCCGCCGCCGTCAGAGACACGTTGATAAGAGCGGGTGTGCCCGTCGGTAGGATCACGCTGGCCGCCCATGGCGAGGCTTACGCGACGGCGGCGGAAAACGACGTCGATGCTCTCGCAATGGAGCGGCGCGTGGACCTCACGCTGATCAGGAACGCAGAAGAGAATCGGATCGCCCAGAAGTAGCGGCCGGGCTGTCCAGCGAGGGGCGCGCCACCCGGACGCGCCCCTTTTTTCTTGCTCGCTCGGTTTTAGGTAGTATTTGCCCGAAGCACTGGCTCAGCTCCGTGGGCTGGGAACAAGGGAGCAATAACATGCGATTCGTAACTGTCATGATTTTTCTGACGCTGATCAGCGTCTTTTCGACGGCCAATGCGCAGTCCTGGAGTCCGCCGGCCGAAGCGGACCGTTGTCCATCCAAATGGGGGGTCGGTGACGAGCTGGGGTCGGGCAATCACATGGGTCCTGACACGGTGCTGCGCGCGACCCAATTGATTCGCCAGGGCGAGGTCGTCGAGCTCGGCCAGGTGCTGCACGGATCGATCCCGCTCGGTGCTCGACACTTCGACCTCTACCCCAAGCCCACGGCGATGAATCCGCTATCGAACCGTAGAGGCTCGAACGAGGAGCTCGTCGTGACGGAGCTCGGTCAGGTGGGCACTCAGCTCGATGGTTTCAGTCATCAGTCGATCGGGAACACACTGTACAACTGCTTCCGGGTCGATGAGACGCAGACGCGGGATGGCTTCACGCGTCTCGGCATCGAGAACGTCGGCACGCTGATGACGCGCGGCGTGCTGCTGGACATCGCTGAGCTCAAAGGGCTCGATATGCTGGCCGAGGATTACGAGATCACGGTCTCGGATCTCGAGGCCGCGCTCGCGCGACAGGACCTCACGATCAACCCCGGCGATGCCGTGATCATTCACACAGGTTGGGGGGTGCTCTGGGAACGCGATGTCCCACGCTACTTGCGCGGTGGGCCGGGCATCGGCGTGGCCGCTGCCGAGTGGCTGGCCGCCCGGGACCCGATGCTCGTGGGCGCAGACAATCAGCCGGTGGAGGTGCAGCCGAACCCGGATCCTGCGCTTTCCCTGCCGGTCCATCAGATCATGCTGGTCGTCAATGGTATTCATCTGCTCGAGAGACTGAAGCTCGACGAGCTCGCCGCTCGCGACGTCTACGAGTTTGCGTTCGTCATGCAGCCGCTGAAGATCCGCGGTGCGACAGGCTCGACGGTCACTCCCGTCGCGATCTACTGAGCGCGCGATGATCCTCGGTTGTCGCCTTCGCGCTGATGCTGGCGGCGGTTGGCTTTTCGCCCTCCATGCGGGAAAGCGACTGGCCTGACCTAAAGGAAAGGAGTAACGAGGGGCAATAGATCCGGGGCGTCTTCGGGAGCATCGACGCGAGGCAAGATCCGGATCGGGACGTCGCCCGTGAAACGAGCGATGACCGCCGCCGTTTCCTCGGCCGGCACCGGTTGTTCCGGGGACTCGTTCACGATGATGCCGGCAATCTCGACGCCGCTCGCCCGCAGCATGCCCGCGGCCGTAAGCGTGTGACTGAGCGTGCCCAGATAGCTGCCGACGACCAGGAGCGCTGGCGCTCGGAGCGCTACGATCCAGTCCAGCACCGTGTGCTCGCCGTCCAGAGGTACCATCACGCCGCCGATACCCTCGATGAGCGTGACGTCGGCGCCGTTATCCTCCCCGCAGAACGCGACCAGGTCGTGGAACGGAATCGACATCCGCTCGCGGGCAGCCGCCATATCGGGAGAGAGGGGATTCCTGAAGCGCCAGGGTGTGACATGGGCGATGCTACCCGCGTCGGCATCCCTGCCCAGCGCGTGCAGCAGGAGCTCGGCGTCACCGGGTTCGCCAGCTCCTGGCTCGAAGCCGGTAGCGACCGGCTTCAGCGCGTGCACGCGCCGCCCATTTGCACGCAATTGAAGGATCAACGCCCGGGTCACGAACGTCTTTCCGATCTCGGTCCCGGACGCGGTGACGAAGATCCCGCTCATGCGGCTTCGAGGACTTCCGTGACGGCCGCCGAGAAACGCTCGACGTCCTCCTTCGTGTGCGAGGCAGAGAACGTGCAACGCAGTCGAGCGGTGCCCTCGGGCACCGTGGGCGGTCGGATGGCAACCACCAGGAACCCCCGTTGCTCGAGCCGTTGCGAGGCCTTGAGCGTCGGCGCCGCATCACCCACAAGGATGGGGACGATGGGGCTTTCCGGTCTCGGCAGGCCGATGACTTGCGCGAATCGCCGCGCGTGGGCGAGCGGCGTGTTGACCCGCTGATGATCCGTCTCGATCACTTCGAGCGCCTTTGTCGCCGCCGCGAGGGTGCCTGGCGGCAACCCCGTGGTGTATTGGAGGCTCCTCGCCCGGTTCCGCATGAGGTCAGCGACGTCGTGGCTCGTACAGAGATAGCCGCCATAAGCGCCGACCGCCTTGGAGAGCGTCCCCATCTGAAGGGGTACGGGTACTGCGTGGCCGCCGACGATACTCGAGCCGCGGCCATCTTCGATGACACCCAGGCCGTGGGCGTCGTCGGTCAGTAACCAGGCGTCATGGCGCTCGCAGATCTCGAACAGCTCCGCGACGGGCGCCCGGTCACCGTCCATGCTGAACACACCGTCGGTCAGGACCAGGCAATGCCGATATTCGTCTCTGTGGCGCTCGAGAAGGCTCGCCAGTTCACTGGTGTCTTTGTGGCCGAAGTGGATGATGCGTGACCGCGCCAGCGTCGCCCCCGCAAAAAGACAGGCGTGGCAGAGCTCATCCATGAGGATCAGATCCTTGCGTCCCGCCAGCACGGGGATGACGCCGATATTGGCAAGGTAGCCGCTCCCGAAGACGACCGCGTCTTCCGTCCCCTTGATCCTGGCGAGTGTCTCCTCCAGTCGTGCGTAAAGCGGGTTGTTGCCGGAGACCAGCCGGGAGCCGCCCGCGCCCGCGCCGTGCTCCTGGGTTGCCAGACGGCTCGCCTCGATGACATCCGGGTGGTGGGAGAGGCCGAGGTAGTCATTGCAGCAGAACGAGAGGAGCTCTCTGGCGTCGCGACGCACCCGTCCGGCCGCGAGACGTTGCGTATCGGCCAGGGTGCGCAGCAGGCTCTCGCCTTCCAGCGCCGCGAGCTTCTCGCGGGCAAAGGCTCTCAGGAATTCCTCGCTCAAGGCGGTCTCCTTGCGGGCGAGCCGGGGATTGGCCCGCTTCGACGCGATGGTGCCACGAAGATCCCCGCAAGGGACAGTCGGTTCTGGAGGTGGGCTTCTCCTGGGGTATCTTCCAGGCCATGAGCATTCGCTGGAGCGCGCACGGGGCGGAGCGCGTCGGTCCCCCGAGCGCACCCGGCATCGGGCCCCGTCGAGCGCTTTTCCATCGATACGACGCTTCCGGCCCCTGTGCTCGTGTTCACCGCGAGGGCAAGCGTCCGTTCCCAGCTTGAATTACTGCCCGCGTGCGATAGAGTGTCGCTCAGACTAATAACAGGGGTATGCCGTGGCTAAGCCCGATGCGTCCGACGAACAGAAGAAATTTGACGTGCAGCACGTCGCCGAGGAGGTCTTTTCCTCCGAGCAGCGCGAGGATATCTGGGCCCTTATCGTCGTCCTGGGCATATTTCTGCTCAGCGTCGCTTTTCCCGCCCAGGTCCATTATTTCTTCAGCAGCATGCTGTATCTGTTCTGACGACACGTAGTGCCTGGTTCCACCCTGCCGGTTTTCGCGTATGTGAGGCTGTAGTGAAGCGACTCAAACATCTGTTGGTTCCCGACTGGGGCAGATACGTCCCAGGATTCCTGTTCTGTCTGGGGTTTGCCTACTTTGGCATGAACCTGGATCGTCTCATTCGCAACCTGCACAACGCCGATGTGGCCTGGGCCACCTTTCTCTGGGAGAGTGCGCAATTAAACTATGTGGCGATCCTGTTATTCGGCGGCATCTTGATCCGTAACACGCTGCCGCTGCCGAAGGTGCTGTATCCGGGAATCGGCGTTGCCCGTCCGATCATCAAACCCGGCATCATCATCCTGGGTGTGCACTATGTCTGGGCCGATGTCATCAGGGTAGGGAGCGTGGGTCTGGCCCTGACGGTTGTCTTTATCTTCGGCACCGCCATGATCGTCATGTGGTGGTGCAAGAGATGGGGCGTCTCCGACGGGCTGGGGGGCATCATGGGCGCCGGTACCGGCGTGTGTGGAGTCTCCGCGATCATTGCCACGTCACCCGTGGTGAGGGCGAGTCCGATAGAACTGGCCTATGCCATCGGTACGGTTCTGCTCTTTGGAACCCTGATGTTGTTCACCATGCCCTACATTGGCAGCGGAATCGATTTGTCGGAATCACAGTTCGGCGCCTGGGCCGCGGTCGCGATCCTGAATACGGCGCAACTGGTGGCGGCGGCAGAATGGTACGGTACAGAGGCCAGGGATACCGCGGTGCTGATTAACGTGGCGCGAATCATGTTTCTGCCCCTGGTGGTGTTGTTCGCCCTCTGGTTTTACATCCTGCGCACCGGAAAGCAGGAACCGGGGCAGGAGATCAGCAAGTGGCAGCTGGTGAAGGACAAGTTTCCAGTCTTTATCCTCGGCTATTTTCTGCTGGTGCTCTTGAACAGCATGAATCTCGAGTCGCTTGGTCGCCCCACCGTCACAGGTTCACCCTTCTGGGCCATGAATGCAGTCTATACATGGTGCTTCGCCATCGGGTTTGCCGGCATCGGGCTTTCCATCTCGCTTTCTGATATGAAAAAGGCCGGTGGCCGGGCCTTCTCAATCGGCATGGTGGCGGCTTTGGTGAAGATGGTTTTGGGCCTGGGCGTGGTGCTGCTCATCGGCAGCCAATTGCTGCGGGTGACTGGAGCTTGATGGATCATTGCCGTGAAGATTCTTGTCTGTATCGACGGTGAGCCGCATACTAAGAGTGCCATTCAACGGGCGATCTTCCTCGGCCGGTCCCGGTCGGCAGAAGTCACCGCTCTGCATATCATCGACCCCTGGCTGAAGAAGTTCTATAACGAGCTTTATTCCCAGGGGCGCAAGCGATACCTGGAATATGTGGACGAGTGCCTGCAGGCAAAAGCAGAGCAGGTGCACGAGGAATTCAATGGGATGTGCCTGGCGGAAGGGTTGGAAGCCGGCTTCAAGGTCAGGCATGGAGAGCCGGTGGCGGAAATCCTGGAGGAAGTGCGTGAGGTTGCCCCGGACCTGCTCATCACCGGGAGCAAACGTTTGAATGCATGGGGCAGGTTCCGGTCCGGGAACTTGCCGTTACGGCTAAGGAAAAAGGTAGGCAGGCCGACTTCGATGATTTCGGTAAAGGCCACTGACCCTGACGTCGGGCCCTGTCCGTAGCCGCCGCGCGGCGGCTATCGGCTGCTTAGCCTCGTAGACAACGCCGTCGAGATCAATCAGCAGCGCGTTCATGGGGGTCATCCAACCGGTGCAGGAGCGCTCTGCAGCAGCTCCTGAACCAGGCGTGCCAGCCGCCCGTAGTGACTGCCGCGCCAGTAGACGCGCCCGCACGCCTCGCATTGACTGAATCGTTCGAAGTCGCGGGCCGTCCGTGGAGGGATCTTCTCGAGCACACTTTCCTGGTCGGCGCGTCGCAGCTTCCCATTGCATGCTATGCAGCGACAGAAAGGCTTGATCCGGTTCCATAGATCGAAGACCCTAACGACCTCCGCAAGCTGCTCGCGCGGATTCGTGTGGCGGAGCCAGTATCCATGTGTCACGGCGCTGCGCTTCAGGATGCCGCGGTCTCTGGTGAGAATAGTGCGGTGCTCGTTGACAGACAGGCGTACGATTCGTTCGTCGGAGTAATCGTTTCGGTACAGCGAATCGAGACCGATCAGCCGCAGGTAGCGTGCCAGCTTACCGAGATGAACGTCGAGTACGAAACGCGGATCCCGCAGCGGAGTGGGTCGAAGTCGAGTCACTGGCGTGATATCGAGACGTTCGAACGCAGGGTAGACTGAGACGCGCTCGCCTCCCTTCAGGAGATGCGAGAAATCCACCGAAACCCCATCGACGAGAATCAGATCGACCTCCGTATGCGGTACACCAATCGCTTCGATCGTGTCCTTGACGGAGGGCGTACCCGAAAACTCCTTCAGAAAGGCCGTCTTGTGCAACTCTGACGGCAAGAAATCATTTAGCTCCTCGTAGAATCGGAACGTGCTGGTTGCTGGCCCGTCTTTCTTTGACGCGCTATACGCCGACATCTTGGATCGTCATCAGTTGAACACCGGCTGAGTCTCTCAGGTTCATTTCAGGCTGCGTATAGGTATCCACCACGGCGGTGTCGTTGTTTTTCCGTATTGCTCTTCATCAAGAGGACCGGCAGATTGCATGCGTACGCGTGTCGAGACGAGGTGTATCGCTGATGGAGCCTGAAGTCGAACGTCGCATCAGACTATGCCGCGAGGCTCAAACACCCGACTGGAATAGTGTCATAACCCGTACGCGAGGTCTGCGCGAGACGAATCGAAAGTTTCTCATCGCGCACCCGCCCGGGTTGGTGAAAGCCTTGTGGAACCATTATGAGCTCACCCGGGAGGCCTGCGGTTGCGCGACGCCTAGCCACGAGAACCCGAATTGTACCGTCAGGCTCGTCGATCGACTGCTAGCAGATGAGCAAGCGATCTGAGTAGCCCAAGAAGGGGGTCATTCTGGCTTGAGGCTGCCGTTACAGCCCCTTGCCCTTGCGCCATGGGGTCCGCCGTGAGGAAGGTTGTCGAGGTTGCGGTTCTTGTGTTGGTGAGCGCTTGCACCGGTGCGCCAGATCTCGATTACTCCAGGATGCCGGAATTTCTTTACGTGCCCGTCAATGCGACGGGCGTCGTGGATCGCAGGCTGGAGTTTGCGAACCTCTTCTGCACGCTATTGGAAGCTGAAGAGGCGTTCTCGGGGCGACCCTGTACAGACTACCTTCACCTGGAGGATCCGGAGGGTGTGCAGAACATCGAGATTCCCCGACTTCGGCCCGAACGGCTGCGCTATCTGATCGTGCCGGGCTACGGGTCGGAGTGTTTCGCCGACGTTGCAACACCGTTTGAGGGGGCGCGTGAAGTCCTGCAAGGGGAGGGCATCGACGTTGCTCTAATGATGGTACCCGGCCTGGCCAGCACCGCCCGCAATGCGGAGTTCATCGCCCGGAGTTTACGATTAGAGCCTGATCAGCCGGCGAAAGACGTCGTACTCATCGGCTACTCAAAAGGCCTGGCCGATATCCTGGAGGCTGTGGTCGAGTATCCGGACGCGTTGAGCCGCGTCGTCGCCGTCGTCGGCGTCTCGGGTGTTGTCAACGGGTCTCCGAATGCGAGCGATGCCCCGATGCTGCTGCGGATGCTCGCCAACCTTCCGCTAAGTAGCTGTGCGGGAGCCGATGCGGACACCGAGGGTATCGAGAGTATCGGCTATGAGTATCGACAGAACTGGCTGTCAGCGCATCGTCTCGACGCCCGTATTCTCTACTTCTCCTTAGCGGCCTACGCAACGGTCGACGAGATATCGTCGGGCCTCAAGTCAGCGTACCGAAGGCTGGCTCGAATTGATCCCAGAAACGACGGGCTGATGATCTATCGGGATGCAGTTATTCCGGACAGTTACCTGCTGGCTCTCGCACGGGGCGATCACTGGGCCGTCGCGATGCCTTTTACCGAGTCCAACGCCGTGGTGCGGGCGATCGTGGCCGATCGGAACAGCTTTCCTCGAACCGTGTTGCTGCGATCGATCATGATCGCCGTGCAGCGAGAACTGGACGCGCGTGAGGGTAGGTAGATGTACTGATTTTTGCGACTGCCGTGCGGTCATATCGTATGAAGCTACATCGTACACGCTGAAACAGATAACCAGGAGCTTGAGATGGCCAGAGCAGCGAAGAGAGTCGCAAGCAAGAAATCCCCTCGAAGGAAGACGGCTGCCAAGAAGAGCATCGGCAGGAAGAAGGTGGCCGCTAAAGGCACCGAAATCCCGGTCAAGACGGTTTCGGCCGAGCCCGCCGCAGCTGGCAAGTCGCTTGCCCCGCTGGAAGACATCGAAAAGCTGTTCGAGGATTTTCTGCAGCGGCGTTGGTTTCATATGCCCCGTTTGCAATGGCCCGATTGGGGTGAAATGTCTGGATTGCTGGACCAAAAGGCTCCATCCGTGGATATCGTCGATCGCCCGAAAGAGGTGGTGGTGCGCGTGGAGATACCCGGGGTCGAGAAGGAAGATCTCGATGTGTCTATCGTCGATCGGACGCTCACGATCAAGGGCTCCAGTCGTAAGGAGGAGGAGGAGGAGGGCGACGATTACTTCCGCCATGAGATCAGATCGGGCAGCTTCAGCCGATCAATGCTCTTGCCAGCCGACGTGAATACCGCCAAGGCCAAGGCGACCTTCAAGGGTGGGGTGGTGCAGTTGCATCTGCCGAAGGTCCGAGCCTCCAAACGACGCCAGATAGCCGTGGACTAGGAGAAGGACATGACCGTTGCACGGGTGACAGAAATCACCGCATCATCGCCAACTAGCTTTGACGACGCAATTCGCCAGGGGATCGAGCGCGCGACCAAGACCCTGAGTAACGTTACGGGAGCCTGGATTCAGGATCAGGAGGTCAGGATAAACGGCGATTCCATCGCAGAGTATCGAGTGCACATGAAGGTGACCTTCATCCTGACGAGTTGAACGCGCAGTACGCTGGCGCCCGAGGAATGCCCACCGCTTGGACTCCGGAGATCGGATAAACGGCGTTTAGAACCATGGACACCTCACCCACGGAGCAGACCTATATGATCGATGATGAGGTTGTCGCTCCGGAGAAGGATTAGTTGTGGCAGCCAAGAAAATCGAATTCGGCACTCAAGCTCGGGATCTCATGCTGGAAGGGGCGTCGGTGCTGGCCCAGGCGGTCAAGGCGACCCTCGGCCCGAAGGGGCGCAATGTGCTGATCTACAAACCCTACGGTGCGCCAGCGATGACCAAGGACGGTGTCTCCGTGGCCAAGGAAATCCAGCTCGAGGACAAGTTCCAGGACATGGGTGCCCAAATGGTCAAGGAGGTAGCCTCGAAGACCTCCGATATTGCGGGTGACGGCACCACCACGGCAACGGTACTAGCCGAATCGATCTTTCGTCAGGGACTCAAAGCGGTGGCAGCCGGCATGAACCCTATGGATCTCAAACGGGGGATCGATAAAGCGGTTGCCGCGTCGGTGGAAGAGCTGGGGAAGTTGTCGATGTCCTGCAAGGAGACGAAGGCAATCGAGCAGGTGGGCACGGTGAGCGCGAATGGTGACGAGGATATCGGCCGAATCATTGCCGAGGCGATGGAGACGGTTGGACACGAAGGCGTGATCACTGTTGAGGAGGGCTCTGGCCTGGTCAACGAGATGGAAACGGTGGAGGGCCTGAAGTTCGATCGCGGTTACTTGTCTCCGTACTTCATTACCAATATGGACGAGCTGCGCGCTGAGCTCGATGACCCCTATATCCTCGAGTACGACAAGAAGATCTCCAATATTCGCGATCTCCTGCCGCTACTGGAGGCCCTTGCGAAGTCCGGCAGACCACTGGTCGTCATCGCTGAGGATATCGAGGGTGAGGCCCTGGCCACGCTCGTCGTCAACAATGTGCGCGGTGTGCTCAAGGCCGTGGCAGTCAAAGCCCCCGGTTTCGGAGACCGACGCAGGGAAATGCTGCAGGACATTGCTATCGTGACGGGCGGAACGGTGATCTCTGAGGAGACCGGCCTGACCCTGGAGAAGGCGACGCTGGAGCAGCTTGGCACCGCCAAGAGGGTCGTTGTCGATAAGGATGGTACGACCGTGGTGGGGGGTGCCGGCGATCCCAAAGAGATCGAAGGACGGATACGCCAGCTCAAGAAGCTCGTCGACGACACGACCTCAGACTACGATCGTGAGAAACTTCAGGAGCGCATCGCCAAGCTTAGCGGAGGCGTAGCCGTGCTTAAGATCGGTGCGGCGACCGAGATCGAGATGAAAGAAAAGAAGGACCGGGTAGAGGACGCTATGAACGCGACCCGGGCTGCGGTTGAAGAAGGCGTCGTGCCGGGTGGCGGTGTCGCCCTGGTGAGAGTGCTGCAACGACTGCGGGAAAGGGGCTTGGATACGGACAACCGGGATCAAGAGACTGGCGTCGAGATTGTCCTCAAGAGTCTCGAACAACCTCTACGCACGATTATTGACAATGCGGGCGAGGATTCCTCCGACGTGCTCAGCGAGGTGCGCAAGGGAGACGTCAATTACGGCTATAACGCTCAAACTGAGCAGTTTGGTGACCTGGTGGATATGGGCATCCTCGATCCTGCCAAGGTCGTCCGCGTCGCTTTGCAGAATGCCGCGTCAGTCGCAGGGCTCATGATCACGACGGAGGCAATGATCGCACCGCTTCCAGAACCCAAGGAGCAAGCGGCGCCAGAGTACTCGGGGTACTAGATTCATGACCGCAGCAGTGAGGTTGGTCTGCGAATCTCAGCGTGGGCTCCATGCAAGCTGAGGAGATCTACGGGCATCTCGTGGAGATGCGTCGGTGGTTTCATCGACATCCGGAACTGGCGTTTCAGGAGGCAGAGACCGCGCAGTACATCATTGCCGAGCTCGATCGTCTTGGTATCCCTTATCGGTATGCGGGTGAGAAGCACAGCATCATTGCCGACCTGATAACGACTCCTGGTGTCCCCTCTGTTGCGCTTCGCGCCGAGATGGACGCCTTGCCCGGGCAAGAGCTCACCGGGGCGCCGTATGCGTCGGAGCACCCTGGCAGGATGCACGCCTGTGGCCATGGTGCGCATATGGCGATGGTTCTCGGGGCGGCAGCGCTGCTGGTCAAATCACCCCCACCCGGGAACGTGCGTTTCGTATTTCAGCCGGCCGAGGAGTCCGGAGGCGGCTCTAGAACGGCCATTGCAGACGGCGCCCTGGATCAGGTCGTCGCGATCTATGCGGGCCACGTCACCCATGACTATCGGACAGGCGTAATAATGATTCGGGATGGCGTCGTCACGTCCCAGTCGGATCGATTCTACGTGCGTATTCAGGGCGAGAGTGGGCATGGAGCGAGGCCGCACGAGGCGACAGACGCGGTGCTCGTTGCAGGGACGCTGATCACCACGATTCAGTCGCTGATCTCCAGGGAGACCAATCCGTTACACCCGACTGTCGTGACTATTGGGCGAATAGCGGGAGGCACGGCCGCCAACGTGATCGCCGGAGAGGCGGAGCTCGAAGGCACCATTCGAACGACCCTGCCGGAGGTCCGGACACACATTCATGGGGGGTTGCGTCGCATGGTTGAGGCGGCGGCGATGCTACATGACGCGAGAGTGGATATCGAGCTCAAGGCAGGCTATCCGCCGGTGGTGAACTCTCATCCAGAGGTGGAGGTGGCCCGCCGGGCGGCACGAAATGTTTTCGGTGAGTCGAGCTTAGCCGTGGCGGAGCATGCCAGCATGGGGTCTGAAGACTTCTCCTATTACCTCGAGCAGGTGCCCGGTTGCTTCGTCCGATTCGGCGCGCGACCCGAGCACTCGGAGCCTATACCGTTGCACAATGCCGCGTTCGATATAGACGAGGAGGTGCTCAAAGTGGGGGCGGCATTCTTCGAGGAGGTCGTGCGGCAGCGGTTGTCCTCGGTCTCGGACGAGGATCGCTCGATGAGCCCCACGGGCTAGCCGTGGGGACCTGAGCCGGGATGCAGTTCACGCCTTCGCCGCGACCCACCGTTGGGATCGAGCTCGAGCTGCAGCTTCTCGACGCGGAGAGCCTGGATTTGAAGGACGGGATCGTGCCCCTGATGCGGCTCTTCCCGGATCGAATGGACGTGAAGCCTGAGTTCATCCAATCCTCTGTCGAGATTACCTCGCCGGTCTGTGAGTGCGCGGGTGCCGCTGGGCGGCACCTCCGACGTACGCTGGTGGGCCTCAAGGAGCGCTGCGAATCGCTGGGAATGACTCTGTCCGGCTCTGGCTTGCACCCCTTTTCGACGCACCTTGCGCTGATCACGCCTAGCCCCCGTTTCTTACGCATGAAATCCGAGTACGGGATCATAGGCCGCAACCAGTTGACATTCGCCACCCACGTCCACGTGGGGGTCCCCTCGGGCGACATGGCGATGTTCGTCATGCGACAGATGATTCCCTGTTTGCCGCTGCTGCTGGCCGTTTCTGCTAATTCCCCGTTCTGGCGCGGCCAGGAGACGGGGTTTGCCAGTTACAGGCAATGTATTCTGGCGGCATCCCAGAGCTACGGACTGCCTCCTTATTTCGAGGATTGGGAGGAGTTTGTTCGGTTCTACCGGATGTCCGAGCGGGCGGAGATCTTTTCGAGCTGCAGGGATATCCATTGGGACCTCCGACCCCATCCGGATTTCGGCACACTCGAGTTGAGGGTCATGGATGCCGCGTCTTCGACGCACACCGCGACCGCCCTGGCAGCATTTGTGCGCTCGCTGGTGGTCTATCTCATGGACTATGCGGATGCTGATCTCGGTGACTGGCCGCTGAGCCGTCTCCCCCGCTGGATCGAGCAAATGAATCGCTATCAGGCCAGTCATCAAGGCCTGAGCGCCCGATACATCGTCGATGAGGACGGACACGTCCGCCCGATCCAAGAGCTTCTCACACGCCTGCTGTTACTCGTAGAGCCGGTTGCGGAACGAATCGGAGAGGCGCAGGAGCTGGCGTCGTTGCGATCCTGGGTGCAGGAGGGTGTCGGGTATGTAAGCCAGCGCCGCGTTCTCGAATCCAGCCGGGACTACCGGGAAGTCGTGCGCCGGCTCGTGAGTGGTTTAGACAACGAAATTTCGCAAGCCGTTCTGTCTCAATGACGAACCGCCAGCCGGCGAGGCTGTAACGACCGATGTCGCCGAACACACCAGTGACGCTGCTCTTGTGCGGAGACGTCATGACGGGAAGGGGTGTCGATCAAATTCTACGCACACCGGGTGACCCCCGGCTGTATGAATCCTATGTGGGAGATGCTCGCCGGTATGTCGAGCTCGCCGAAGAGCGAAACGGTCGAATTACCCGTCCGGTGAGCTACTCCTATATCTGGGGGAACGCTCTCGATGAGTTGCGGCGGATAGACCCCGACGCCCGCATCATAAACCTGGAGACCAGTATCACGGAAAGCGGAGACTGGTGGCGGGGGAAGGGCATCAACTACCGGATGCATCCGGACAACGTTCCCTGTCTCACGGCCGCGTCCATCGACTGCTGCGTGCTGGCCAACAACCACGTTCTGGATTGGGGTTACTCAGGCCTCGAAGACACCTTACGGAGCCTGCATCGTGCGGGCCTGAAAACCGCCGGGGCCGGCCATGACGTTCGTGAAGCCGGCATGCCCGCGGTGATCGAGCTGGAAGGGACAGGACGAGTGCTCGTCTTCTCCTATGGATCCAGGACCAGTGGCATCAGTGAGGAGTGGGCAGCCTCCGCCGAGAAGCCGGGTGTGAGCATGATCGCCGACAATCCAGCGGATGATGCCGAGCGGATCGCAAGGGCGGTGACTGCGTTCAAACGCCCGGGCGACATCGTGGTCGCCTCGATTCACTGGGGAAGCAATTGGGGTTATACGATTCCGAGCGAGCAGCGTGAGCTGGCGCACCTACTGATCGAACGGGCCGGGGTCGATGTCGTCCACGGGCACTCTTCCCACCATCCGAAGGGCATCGAGACCCACGCGGGTAAATGCATCCTCTACGGTTGCGGTGATCTCCTGAATGACTACGAAGGTATCCCCGGCAACGAACAATATCGAGCCGAGCTGTCCTTGATGTACTTCGTCACCGTCGATATGAGCGCCGGCCAGCTGGTTGGGATCCGGATGGTACCCATGAAGATCCAGCGCTTGAGCCTGGTCCGCGCATCGCCGAGCGAGGCCCTATGGCTGAAGGACCTATTGTCTCGGGAGTGTCATCGGCTTGGCACGGAGATCGGGCTGACTGCGGATCTGGCGCTGACATTGAGCGAGCCGCCCGCCCCCGCGCCTGGGTAACACCCGCGAGGGTTATCGGTTTTTCGCCGTGGCGCTCCCGCGGGTCGAGCGCGCCAGCGCCTCAGTGCTCGATGCTGTCCAGCGTCCGATAGCGTGCTGTGAGCGCGAGCGCTTCAGCCACCGCCTCGCATGTCACGTACCCCTTATAGGTATTGATGCCTTTCGCGAGCCCTGGATCGGCCAACAGCGCCTCCACGCCGGCATCGGCGATGCGCACCGCGTAGGGGAGCGTGGCCTCGGTCAACGCAAACGTCGATGTTCTCGGGTAAGCGCCCGGCATGTTCGTGACACAATAGTGCGTGACGCCGTGCTCGCTATAGACGGGGTCGGAGTGGGAGGTCGGCCGGGACGTGGCGACACAGCCGCCCTGATCGATGCTCACATCGACGATCACCGAGCCCTCCGGCATGCGTCGCACCATGGCTTCGGAGACGATGTGTGGGACGCGGGCGCCTCTGATGAGCGCAGCACCCACCAGCAGATCCGTATCCGGCATGTGCTGCAGCAGATTATCCTCGCTGGAAAGCGCGTACTCGATATTCGGTGCGAGGCGCCTCAGCTCTTCGGCGCGCTCCGGGTGGCGCCCGAAGATGACGACGCGTGTACCCATCGAGCCGGCTACCTTGGCCGCATGCCGGCCCACTACACCGTCGCCGACGACGATTGCCTTTCCGTACTGCTTGCCCAACACTTCGCCCAGCAACATCCCACGACCATGGTTGAATTTGGCGAGGTAGTAGCTCCCTATGATCGACGCCATGTTGCCCGCGACCGCGCTCATTGGAGCGAGCAGTGGCAAACGCCGCTGTTGATCTTCGACCGTTTCGTAGGCGACCGCCGTGGTGCGGCTGTCGAGGAGCGCCTCGGTAAGGCTCCTGCTCACCCCGGAAAGGTGAAAGTAAGTAAACACGATCTGGCCGGTGAGGTAGGGATACTCTGTTTCCAAGGGTTCCTTGATCTTGATCACGAGCTCCGAGGCCCATGCGCCGGCGGCGTCCGAGACTCGTGCGCCGGCCGCCTCATAATCCGCATCCGAGAAGCCACAGCCCGAGCCGGCGCCGCGCTCGACGGTCACCTCATGACCGGCCTGCGCGAGGGTTGCCGCAACCGCTGGCGTCATCCCCACGCGGTTCTCGTTATCCTTTATTTCTTTCGGGGTCCCGATTCTCATGTCGACTGCTCCGTTGGTTCGCATCGGTCGCGTCTCGCAGCAGATCACGGACGTGGTTGTCTGGATGATCGGTGCACGTTATGGTCGCCGGCACGATGACCAGACTACTGATCACGGGCGCATTCGGCCAGATCGGCACCGAGCTCTCGACCACGCTGAGGCAAGTCTATGGGGTTGAGAACGTCCTGGCTACCGGACACCATTTGCCGCCGGACGGGAGCGGCGGGGCGGAGGCCCCGACGGAGCGGCTCGACGTCACCGATGCGGGTGCCGTTCTCGATCTCGTGCAGCGTCGGGAGATCGACGTCGTCTATCATCTGGCCGCGAGGCTCTCGGCAACAGGTGAACGGGATCCATCACTGACCTGGCGGGTCAACATGGACGGCCTGCGCAACGTCCTGGAAGCCGCACGACTCGGCAACGTGCGCCGCGTGTTCTGGCCCAGCTCCATCGCCGCGTTCGGCCCGGATACGCCGCGTGATCGTGTCCCCCAGGATACGGTGATGCGGCCGACGACTATCTACGGGGTGAGCAAGGTCGCCGGCGAGTTACTCTGCGATTATTACTTTCGAAAGTATGGACTGGATGTTCGGGGGGTCCGCTATCCCGGCGTGATCTCCAGCGGGTCTCCTCCGGGTGGCGGCACCACGGACTACGCCGTCGAGATGTTCTACGAGGCGCTTCGTGCCGGGCGCTACACGTGTTTCGTGCGCGAGAACTGCGTATTGCCGATGATCTACATGCCTGATTGCATCAAAGCGGCGACGTCATTGATGGAGGCCGACCTGTCACGGCTCGAGCACCACAACGGGTTCAACGTGACTGCCATGAGCTTCTCGGCCGGAGAGCTGGCAGCGGAGATAGCGAAGCACGTACCGGGGTTCGTCTGCGAGTATGTTCCCGATGAGCGCCAGGTGATTGCAGACTCATGGCCTCGGAGTCTGGATGACAGTGCGGCGCGCGAAGAATGGCAGTGGAGCCCCGGCTATGACCTGGAAAGAATGACGGTCAATATGCTCGAGGCGTTACGAGAGCGTCAGCGACTCGGCGAGTTGTGAGCTCGGACAGTCTACAGATAAGGAAGGCGGGATATGCCGAGGCTCCAACAAAGACTCAGTGAAACCATCAAGGAGTTGCACTCGTCCGGTACCCACAAGGTGCTGCGGAACATCACTGCTCCCATGGCGCCGGTCACCGTTATCGACGGCATCGGCGAGGTGCTGGTGTTCTGCTCGAACAACTATCTCGGTCTCGCCAATCATCCGGAAGTCGTGCGGGCCGGCATCGAGGGGCTCGAGCGGTACGGCGCCGGTACGGCCAGCGTGCGCTTCATCTGCGGCACGCTCGAATGCCATCGAGTGCTGGAGGAGAAAGTGGCCGAGTTCTTCGGTACGGAAGCCGCCCTCACCTACACGAGTTGCTGGAATGCCAACGAGGGTCTCCTGCCCGCAATCGTCGAGGACGGTGATGCCATCATCTCCGACGAGATGAATCACGCCAGCATCATCGATGCCGGTCGATTATCAAAAGCGACCCGTAAAATCTATGCTCACAACGACATGGACGCATTGACGGCGAGCCTCGAGGCAGCCCAGGGCGCGCCGGTCAAGCTCGTTGTCAGCGATGGTGTCTTCAGCATGGAGGGCGATGTTGCCGACCTGCCGCGAATGAGCAGCCTCTGCTCTGAACATGAGGCGATACTGATCGTCGATGACTCCCACGGCACCGGCGTGCTCGGGCGCCACGGTCGGGGCACGCATGAGCACTTCGGGTTGAGCTGCGATAGTGGCGGCGTCGACATCATCACGAGCACCTTCGGCAAGGCGCTCGGTGGGGGGAACGGTGGATTCGTCGCGGGCTCCAGTGATCTGATCGATTTCCTCATCCAGCGCAGTCGACCACATCTCTTTTCCAATGCGCTGGCCCCCGCGACGACTTGTGCCGCCATCAAGGCCCTGGAGATTCTCGAAAGGGAACCGGAACGTGTGGGGCGCCTGCATGCGAACGTCGAGCAGATGCGCAACGGCCTGAGAGCCCTCGGCTACGAGGTCATGGACTCCCCGACGGGCATCATCCCGATCATCATCGGTGACACGGCCGAGGCCATCCGCATGTCCGGTCGGCTGCTCGCGATGGGCATCTTCGTCGTGGGTTTTGGTTTCCCGGTGGTGCCCGAGGGTCACGCGCGGTTGCGTGTCCAGATGTCGGCCGCGCATACGAGCGCGCAGATCGAGCGGAGCCTGGAGGCCTTTGCGACATTGCGCCGTGCCGGATGAGCCATGGCGCCGCCGCCCATGAGCGCTAACCCGGTCATCCGCACGGCGTCCTATTGTCTGGTCCACGCTCCGGAGCTGGTCCGGTACGGGTCAAAGCCCTGGCGGGAGACCGCGAAGGACGCCTCGTTCGAACGGCGCCTGGCAGAGCGACTGCGAGGCTTCGAGGCCGCGGTCGCGTATCCGCCCAACCAGACCTTCATCGGTAATCTGTCGCCGGAGGAGCTGGCCGCGCTGCCGCGTCCCTGGCACTCCGGCGTCGTCGGGGCGGGGCCGTGTTCGGCCTCCGGTCGATTCGGTGAGATCCTGCCCCAGGACGTCTTCTACGCCATCCTGAAGCAGGCCGATATCCTGGAGCCGGCCCTGGTTGAGCTGAGCGACGCAGCACACAAGGGGATGCTCGCGGCCCTGCAGGGCCATCCCGTCTTGTCCAGGCTGGGGGCTCCGAACTCGAGAGACGTCAGTGCCAGCAAGCTGCGTGCAGAGGTCCAGACCGGTGCGGCGCTCGCCCTGGAGCTGAGCGGGGAGCTAGTCGGTTGTGTCCGCCGGGATGACCGTGCCGAGGGGCGAGAGGATCAGAATCTCGATGCCCGGACGTTGTTGGAGGGCCTGTGCGCAAAAGCGACGGCGGCCATGGCGCTTGCGTGGCTGCTCGAGCGTGCCGGCATCGACGCCCAAGCCATCGACTTTGTCATCAGCTGCGGCGAGGAGGCGACCGGCGACCGGTACCAGCGCGGTGGTGGCGGGCTCGCCAAGGCAGTCGGTGAGATGTGTGGCTGCGTCAATGCTTCCGGCATGGACATCAAGAATTTCTGCGCCGCGCCGGCCTCGGCTCTGATCACTGCAGGGGCGCTGGTGAAAGCGGGGCTTTACGAACGGATCGCGGTGGTCGCCGGCGGGTCGCTCGCGAAGCTTGGAATGAAATCGGAAGCCTTCATCGAGCAGGGCATCCCCATCCTCGGCGACTGCCTGGCAGCCCACGCGTTTCTGGTGACTCGGGACGATGGCGAGAGCCCGGTCCTGCATCTCGAGCCCCACGCGGTCGGAACGGCCACCATCGGTTCCAGCACGTCTGATGAGGCTGTGTACCGGAACCTGCTGTTGGAGCCGCTGGCGGCGCTCGGCCTCACAATGCGCGACATCGACAAGTTCGCGCCGGAGCTCCACAACCCGGAGATCATGGAGCACTCCGGTTCGGGTGACGTCGCCCACAAGAACTATCGGATGATTGCTGCGATGGCGGTGCTCGCCGGCAGCATCGAGAAGCAAGAGATGGAGTCGTTCATAGAACGCGTCGGCATGGTCGGTTTCGCGCCCACCCAGGGTCACATCCCCTCCGGCGTCGCCTATATCGGTCACGCATTGGAGGCGCTGCGCAGCGGGCGGAGCCGGCGGGTCATGATATTGTCGAAGGCGAGTCTGTTCTTGAATCGTCTGACCGGGCTGTACGATGGGGTATCCTTCATCCTGGAAGCCAACCCTCAACTCACGAATAGACCACCAGAGGCCTGATCAATGCTCAAGGGTAAGAAAGTCGCCGTTTTTGGTGAGCGGGACGATGTCACCGGACTGGCCATCCGCCACTGCGTCGAGGCGGCGGGCGCCGAAGTCGTCTACGAGACTACCTCCTGCTTCGTTTGAACCGCCGCGGGCGCCGCAGGTCTTGCGGAGCAGCAGGCGATCAAGGACCTGGCCGATGAGCACGGGACGGACGATCTCGTGATCGTGTTCGGCTTGAACCAGCCGTTCAATCTGCGCGTCATGGCGACGACCTTCAAAGACGGTGATCCCGGCTACGCCGGCGTGCTCGGCGGAGTCGCACTGGGACTCGAGAGCTATCACATTTTCGAGTTGAAGGACGAGATTCCGGAGGCGGTCTGGGCCAGCGAGATGGCGTTCAAGGAGCTCGAGGTGGAAGCGGATCTCATCGAGCAGATCTGCACGACCATGCGGGAGATCCGGGCCGGTTAGCCCGACGCTAGTCGAAAACCCGCTGCTCGGCGATGTCCGTCTCCAGGGCGATCAGCGCCTTCTCAACCAGCGCGCGCCTTATTGCGCTCTCTTCCTCGGCTGTTTTGGCTGGGTCGCCGAGCGGGTGGGGTATGGCCACGCTCGGCACGATGCGGTTCGCGCCGACTGTTTTGGAGATCGGGACGATCGAGCAGATGTGAGCGGTGGGCATGCCGGCTCGCTCTAACTCCTTGACCATCGTTGCCCCGCAACGGGTGCATGTGCCTCACGTCGAGGTGAATATGACCGCCTGCACGCCTTCATTGACCAACAGCGCCGCGATCTCTTCCCCGAACCGCCTCGCCCGCCTCACCGAAGTCGCGTTACCGACGGTTGCGTAGTAGAGAGGATGCAGGCGGCCTATCCGTCCTTCACGCTCGAGGTCCCTCATCACATCGAGGGGCAGCACGCGGTTCGGGTCCGCGTTGGCGTAGGTCGGATCGTAACCGCCGTGCACACTCTGATGAGTTTCTGCCGTGAGCCTGTCGAGGCCCTCGAGCGGGTATTCGCCGAACCTGCTGGCGCTGGCCGCCTCGATCCGGTCCGGGTTCCCGCGGGGCACGATACCTCCGGAGGTGACCAGGGCGACGGTCGCCGAGCCCATGTCCTCGATGGCCGGCGCCGGTGTCACACGGTCGAAAACGGGCATCGCGTATTCGGTTTCGAAGTCGGCGCCGGATAGCTTTCGCATCAGCATGTCGATGGCGCGTTCCGCCCCTGTCGACACCGAGAAGTAGTTCTGGCGTATCCCTCGCGGGATCGTGCCGTCCTCCACCGGGAGAATCGGCTCGCCGCGGACGAGCTTCAGGCCGACGCGAGCCATTCCCTCCAGTGCCTCGCGCATCCCCATCACGTCGTCACCGGCACGGAGCATCGCCACCTCTCTTCGGTAGTTTGCGACGGCGGGATTCTCGGGATACAGCGCCGTCAGTGCGCGAATGCCGAGTCGGCTCTGGACGGCCTGGCACAGCGCGCCGCAGGCCATGCCATAGCGTCCGGCGTTGAACGCGGGCCCCGCGAGGAGCAGCTCGAGCTCCACGCCGCGATCGGCCGGCGTGTGCTGCTCGATCAGCGCGAGGATTCGTTCCGTTCCTTCCGTCAGGTGCTCGGCCATATAGTTATCGCCGGCAACGATCGTCGCGACGACCTCGAGCTCGGGGGTCAACTCATCGAGCAGCGCGCCAGGCCCTCGGGGGCCGTCGAACCAGCTCGGCTCGGCACCGGCCTCCTCCTCGCCGCCCAGCCCGCCGAAGAACTGATTCAGGTAGTGAATGACCCGGATCTTCTGAGGCATGGTTAAGACTCGCGGCAGCTCAGTCGCCCGAAGCCCAGCTGGTTGGTCGAGCCGACGATGGCCTGAAGCTCCACCTCCATGCTGCCATCCTCGTGCAGGCTGCCGGGGTAACCGCCGGCCAAACGAGTGATGTCCGGTAACGGGCCGATGACTTTCTGCATTGCCGGCAACCGAACGCGCTGATTGGCATTGCCGGTCGACACGATCGCGTCCGCCTCCGGTGTCGTATCCGCCAGCGACTGGGAGCCGCCGTCGGTACCGGCGTACTCGTCCGTCATCGCGACCGCCTTGATGCCCGCCTGCTCCAGCCCCCGCGTGATCATCATCAGGTCCGCATCCGGGTTGCCGAAGCCTTCCTTCGTGACGATGGCGCCGTGGGCGCCGAGCCCTCTCACCAGATCCACGGCCCGGGCCGCGGAGGCTTCCTTCTCCGCGAGACGCGTCGGTTCGTTGGTCAGCACGACGCCGACGAGATTCCAGCGCTTGCCGTGCCCCGAGAGCAGCTTGGCGATCAGTGGGTTGTTCTGATGATGGAACGTCGTGTTCTTGTCGCAAGCGCTGACGCAGTTGCCCGACACGATGCCGGTGTCGATCACGACGCGTGGATCCATGACGAGCGGCAAACCGTCCCTCGCGTTTTCTCCCAGCACGTATGTGTCGTGCAGCAGGCCCTGGCTGAGCAACATGTCGACGTACGCGATGCGCGGTAGTCCGGCATCTGCAGGAAACTCGTCCCAGTGAATCTCTTCCTCTTCGTCCGCTGCGAACTCCACGCACCGTCGTGCGGTGTGCTCGGCGGCCCGCAATCCGGCGTGGCGCACCGTTGCCTCATGCTCGTGGGGGCGGAGCCCGTCCACAACCCGCAGCTCGATGACGACGAGCGCCAACTCTGAGAAAGGTGTGTACGCTGCCCCCGGTCCCGACATGTCGATGATGCCTTCCTGAAAACCGACGATCGGGCCGCAGGTGACGACAGCGAGGTTCTCCATGAGATATGTTGTTCCTGCTCCCGGGTCCGTGCCATCGACTTTGAGCCGCGGTTGAACGACGTCCTTCGCGCAAACGACCCGGGTGGACTCACCCGGCAGCGTCGTGTGAACCTCCACCGTGGCGATGCGCTCATCCTGAGCCTCGAGCTCATTGGCCAGCGCGCGCGCGTCGAGCGTCAGCTCGCCTCGAGCCAGCGTCGTCGCGTCGCCCAGCGCCAGGCTGCGTACCATGGACTTTCGGAGTGATAAGGTCACCGGCACGGCTCTCACCTGATCATTGGTCGACTGATCGCCAGAGCCTACACGAATCGAAGCGTCAGGGCCCCAAGCGGATGGAAGAGGGCCGAAAGCTCGTCGCCCCGCATCCGGCCATGTAATCTAGGGACGGGATCGCAGGCGGAGTCACAACTGGATGGGTCACGAGGGGTTGGCGGCGCTTGACGAGCTGGTGGCATCCTTCGCCGCGCGCTCCGCGAGCCCCGCGATCCTCTCCTCCGGCCCGAAAGGTATCGAGGTCGTGCCTTACGATCGCCTGGCGAGAGAGATCCGCCTGGTGGCAGGCGGGCTCCAGAGTCGTGGCATCGGACCCGGACACAGGGTCATGCTCTTTGCGACCAACAGTCCGCAATGGGTCGTCTCTTACTTCGCCATCGTCTGCGCCGGGGCAACGGCCGTCCCGCTCGATGACCAGTCGAGCGGCGACAGCGTCGCTTCGATCTACCACCATGCCGAGCCGACGCTGATCCTGACGACGCGGACCCATCTCCCCGACCTCCGTGACCTCGGTATTGCCGAACGCACCGAGTGCCTGTCGCTCGATGGCCCAGAGTCAGGCCCGAGGAGCTGGCGACGGCTCAGCGAAAGTGCATCTTTCGATCCGCCCGAGATAAGAGCGGATCAACCCGCATCGCTGCTCTATACCTCGGGCACGACCGGCACTCCGAAGGGCGTCCCGTTGACGCACGGTAACCTGGCCTCGAACGTCAACGCACTGCTCGGCGCGGATCTGATCACTGTCGACGACCGCTTGCTGATGCCGCTGCCGTTGCACCATACGTATCCGTTCACGGTCGGATTGCTGGCGGTCCTGGCCATGGGGGCGGCGCTGATCCTGCCCTCGGGCGTTTCCGGCCCCGAGATCAGCCGCGCCGCTGCGGATGGCCGGGCGACGGCGCTGCTCGCAGTGCCGAGACTCTGTGAGGCGATCTGGGATAGTGTTGAAGCGGGCGCGCGGGGTCGCGGGCCTTGGCCGGCCTGGCTTTTTTCCACGGCGCTCAAGTGCAGCATGGCGATACGTCGGGCGACGGGCGTGCGAGTCGGGAGAGTGCTGTTCAGAGCGATTCATCGCAGGCTCGGCGGCCGAATGAGGATGATCGGTTGCGGGGGTGCGAAGCTCGGCGCGGAACTAGCGTGGAAGCTGGAGGGGCTCGGCTTCAGGGTGTTGACCGGCTACGGTCTCACAGAGACCTCGCCGGTGCTGACATTCAATCGCCGCAAGAACGCACGACTCGGCTCCGAGGGACAGCCGATCGCCGGTGTCGAGCTCAAGATTCAACCGGCGACCGGGAGAGAGCACGGTGAGATCCTGGCGCGTGGACCGAACGTCTTCGCCGGTTACTGGGAGGATCCAGAGCAGACGAGAGCGGCGTTCACGGAGGATGGCTGGTTTCGTACCGGGGATCTCGGCTGGCTCGATGCGGACGGATATCTCCATATCGAGGGGCGCAGCAAGGAGGTCATCGTACTGCCCGACGGCAAGAACGTGCTCCCCGAGCCACTCGAGGCCATCTATGGCGAGTCGCCGTTGGTGCAGGAAATAGCGGTTCTGGAGCAGGACGGTGCCTTAGTCGCGTTACTCGTCCCGAACGAGCAGGTCATTCGTCAACACGGCGCATTACGGGAGGCCAGCTTATTGCGTGACGCCCTCGGCGAGATCTCCATGCGGCTGCCGCCTTATCAGAGGATTGCCGAGAGTCGGTCCACGCGCACGCCTTTGCCGCGAACGCGGTTGGGCAAGCTCAAGCGCCATCTGCTCCCGGCGTTGTATCGTGAAGGTGCCGGCGGAGATACGGAAGCTGAGTCCACGCCGTTGACAGCAGAGGATCGCGATCTCCTCCAGGAGGACACGGCGCAGGTAGTTTGGCGATGGCTCGAGCGGCGTTATCCGGATCGACACCTGACAATGGACATGAGTCCGCAGCTCGACCTGCATATCGACTCGTTGGAGTGGGTATCGATCACGGTCGAGCTCGAGCGGATATGCGACGCCCATCTCACCGGCGAGGCGGTCAGCCGCATCTTGACCTTGCGCGATCTGTTGCGTGAGGTCGAAGCCGCCGGTCATGCGGCGGCCCGGCCTGCGGCGGGCCAGCGGGCTTACCGTCCGCCGGGAAGGCTCGCCCAGGCAATCGGCGGATTCGTCCTGTCCCTGACGCGGCTTGCCGTGCGCGTGTTGTACAGGCTTCGGGTGTCGGGCGCGGAGGGACTCCCGGCCGACACGCCGTTGGTCATCACCCCGAATCACGCTAGTTATCTCGACCCGCTCGCCGTGGTCGGTGCGCTGCCTTGGCGGCGGTTGCGCGACACGTATTGGGCTGGCTGGGTTGGGCGGCTGTTCGCTGGCCCTGTCAGCCGGGCGATGAGTCGCGTGACGTGTGTCTTTCCGGTCGACCCGGACCGAGACCTCGCGACCGCGATCGGCACCGCCCGTCGCCTGGTGCAGGAAGGCCATTCCGTCGTCTGGTTCCCTGAAGGGAGCCGTTCCGTCACCGGCGCGCTGCAGCCGTTTCAGCCGGGTATCGGCGTGTTGCTCGAGCGCAGCGATGCGTTGGTGGTTCCGACGGCGATCCGCGGATCGTTCGAGGCATGGCCGAGAAATCGACGGTTCCCGAGAATCGGATCACTCAGCGTGGCATTCGGCGCCCCTTTGACGGTCGATGAGTTGCGAGAGCGGGGATCCGGCGAAAGCGATGTTGAACGCATCCGGAGCGCGCTCGAGCGTGAGCTCGCCGCCCTGCTGGCGGGCGGCACCGGCAGCGTGCGTTGAGAGGGGGCGGCGCGCGCTCGGCGCAGAGCGTCAGGTATCTCCCCGGCGCGGCCGCGCGGAGAATTCGAAAAACTCCGCCCCCGCCAGCAAGCTGCGAAAGTCGGTCTTGCTCAGGCGGATGACGGACTCGTGGTCGCCGGACTCGAAATAGATCGGATCCTCGTTGAGCAACGTGTCGTCGACCACCGTCGGCAGGCCGTACAGGGTGCCGAACGGCGGAACGGCGCCAACCTCGCAATCGATGAAAAACTGCCCCAGCGTGTCGTGCCCCGCGGGCTTAACGCGTGAGCCGCAGTGGGCTTCGATATCCGAGTAGTGCACGATGCGGGTGGCGGGCAGGACGGCCAGTATGTGCTCGCCATCCTCCTTCTCCAAGACGACGCCCTTCGCCAGTTGATCGCCGGGCACGTGGGTCGCTTCCGCGGTCTCCTGGCTCGTCTCGGTATGCGCATGTGGCAAACGCTCGTAGACGACGTCGTTAGCCTCGAGATGATCTCGCACTCTCTGTGCTATCGGCATGCCACCCACCCCGCTTTCAATAACGAGCTTCTCGTGACGTTAAAGCTAATGAAGGCGCCCGGGGCCCTGCAATGCGGATATCTACGTATCGGCGTTCTGGAGAAGCGTGGGGCCGGGCTTCCGAGTCTACAGCCCGGGTAACCGGGCCGGCCGGGGCTGGCGCGTACGCGGAAACCGAGGTGCCCGGCCGCGTTCGCTCCTGGTAACGTACGCTGACTTTCTTCAGTCGGCGTCGACACTCGAGGACTCAGCGGAGGTAGATATGGATGGGAAGCCGTTCAACGCGGGCGCACAGGATCCAGAGCTCAAGAATTCTCCGGTAGCCTGGGACAGCGAGGAAGAGACCGAGGCCCTGCGCGAAGAAGGGCCGGGTGGGCCGGTGTGTTTTTTCAACGATGAGGCTTATGACCACGATACGGTGATCAAGAGCGGCACGGTGCTATTGCGTTGCGATCGTGGGATATGGTTTCCAGCCGGATCGAGCGATCCCGATAACCCTTAGCTGGACGTGCCCGTCGCCGGTCGCGAAGTGGAAATACCCCTCGAGGACATCACCCTCCACGGGGCGCTGGAGTTGCCCCCTGGCGCGACGGGGATCGTTGCTTTCGTCCATGGTAGTGGCAGCAGCCGTCACAGCCCGCGGAACCAAATGGTTGCCAGGCAGTTGCGCGAAGGCGGCCTGGGCACCCTCCTTTTCGACTTATTGAGCGCCGAGGAGGAGCGTGTAGACGCGGTGACCCGCCACCTGCGTTTTGATATAGCGCTCCTGGCTCGGCGCCTGGTCGCGGTGACCGACTGGTTGGTCGAATCCCAGCGAGTGGATTTGCCCGTGGGCTATTTCGGCTCGAGCACCGGCGCGGCGGCCGCGCTGATTGCCGAGACCCGCACACCCCATGAGATCTACGCGATCGTCTCGCGCGGTGGCCGGCCCGACCTGGCGGGCGATGCATTGCGGGTGGTGCGGGCAGCGACGCTGCTGATCGTCGGGGGCGAGGATCCGCAGGTCCTGGCGCTCAATTGTGAGGCTTCGGAGCTGCTCTGTTGCGAGAAAGCACTCTACGTCGTCCCCGGCGCGACCCACCTCTTTCAGGAACCGGGAGCACTGGAGGCGGTGGCTGAGGCTGCGCGCGGCTGGTTCGTCGAGCACCTTCCCTGACGGGTATCGAGCTACCGGAAAGCCTCGTCCACTTCACGGGCCAGGGCCTCCAGCGTTGGAGCCACGCGCACTGGATAGCGAGCGTGTTTGGTCAGGGCGCGCAGCTCGGGGGTCAGGCGATCGAGCTCCTCACGAGCGTACCTGCGTGCGGATTCCAGATCCGGTATCTGCGTGCAGTGCGACCCGTTGAGCATCACCGGTTCCAGCAAAGGCCGCCCCGGATGTTCGTCTTCCCAGACGGTCAGGATGTCCTCATGCAGCCGGCCACCGGGGTCGAGTCGGCGAAAGACCTGTTTGCGCCCCGGTAAGGTGAGTTTGCCGGTCGAGCGTTTTCGACGTGGACGGCCCGCGTACTCCTGAATCTTGTAGGCGCAGTCCAACGCGGGTGCGTCGGCCGAGACGTCCAGCTTCGTGCCAATGCCGTACCCGTCGATCGGGGCGTTTTCAGCCAGCAACGCCTCGAGCGCGTACTCATCGATGCCGCTGCTGGCGAAGATCCGGATATCCGGGTGTCCCCCCTCGTCCAGGATCTCACGGACCCGAAAGGAGAGCGTCGAAAGATCGCCGCTGTCGAGCCGGACAGCGTGAATCCGCTTGCCTTCCAGACTCAGCCGGTCGGCGACCTCAACGACCCGCCGAGCCCCCTCCTCCGTATCATAGGTATCGATCAGGAGGATGACGGCGCCGCGATGGGAGCGAGCGAAGTGCTCGAACGCTTCGATTTCGGAGTCATGGGCTTGGATGAACGAGTGGGCCATGGTGCCGAATATCGGGATGGCAAACATCGGCTTGGCGATAACGGTAGCCGTGCCGGAGAAGCCGGCCAGATAGCTCGCTCGCGCGGCGAAGATCGCCGCTTCTGAGCCATGCGCCCGGCGCATCCCGAAATCCACGAGCTGCTTGCCGGGTGCCGCGAGCACGCAACGCGCGGCCTTGGTCGCGATCAAGGTCTGAAAATGGAGGATATTGATCAGACGGCTCTCCACGAGTTGTGCCTCGGGTAGCGGCGCCGTGACTCGCAGGATGGGCTCATTGGCAAAGAAGACCGTGCCCTCGCGCATGGCATGGATGTCGCCCGAAAACTTGAAGTCGCTCAGGTATTGCAGTAGCGGTTCTGTGAACAGCTCCATCCGTCTCAGGCTCTCTATCTCCTGATCGGAGAATCGCAGCCCGGACACGTAGCTCAGTACCTGCTCGAGTCCGGCGGCGAGCAAGAAATTGCGTTGCTCCGGCAACCGGCGCACGAAGAACTCGAACGTGGCTTCCTCTGTCATGCCACGGTTCAGGTATGCCTCCAGCATGGTCAGCTGGTAGAGGTCTGTCAGTAGGGCGCTTCCCCGGTATTCGTCTGCGACGGTACTCATGCGCTCAACGCTCGCGTGCCTGCACATAGGCTATCACGCGTGCGCGACGCCCCGATCGGGGTTTCTACCTACTGATCGAACCCCGGGGGAGCACTAATATCTTCAGTGTGAAATTATTTACTCTGGAAGCCACCCGGGCGTTGGCCGAGCGGGTGGGCGAGAAGGCCGGCGTGGCGGTATGCGCTCATGAGGAGCGTGAGTTCGAGGACGGCGAATTCAAGGTCAGGGCCCTGGAGAGTGTTTCGGGCGAGGCGGTGTTCGTGTGCCAATCGTTATTCTCCGATGCGCGATACTCGGTGACCGACAAGCTCTGCCGGCTGCTGTTCTTCGTAGGGTCGCTGAAGGACGCCGGCGCTTCTGAGGTCATCGCCCTGGTCCCCTATCTTGGCTTCGCCCGGAAAGACCGCCGGACAAAATCCCGTGACCCGGTGACCACGCGCTATGTGGCGTCGATGTTCGAGGCCGTCGGCCTCGATGAAATCGTGACGGCGGACGTGCACAACCTGGCGGCGTACGAGAACGCTTTTCGATGCAGGAAGAGGAATCTGGAGGCGGCTCCACTGTTCGCTGAACATTTCTCCGACGCTATTGGCGAAGACGCGCGTATCGTCGTCCTGTCTCCGGACGCGGGCGGTGTCAAACGGGCTAAGGCTTTCGCGGCGGAGCTGTCGAGGAGCCGGAGTCAAGACGTCGAGCTGGCCTTCATGGAGAAGCATCGCAGCGAAGGGCGGGTTTCCGGCGAGCTGTTCGCCGGAGAGGTGGAGGGCGCCGTCGTCATCGTGATCGATGATCTCATCAGCGGCGGCACGACAATGGTCCGTGCGGCGCGAGTCTCCATGGAGCGCGGCGCACGAGCCGTGCACGGGGCCGCGACCCATGGGGTCTTCGGCGAAGGCACGGCCGTCGCTCTCGGCGCTCCCGACCTCACGTCGGTCGTGGTCACGGACACGGTCGGTGCGGTGAGAGAGCGGGGCGCAGGACTGGCGTCGAAGCTGGTCGTGCTCGACAGTGCGGCATTGTTTGCCGACAGGGTCCGCCGCGCGATGAGTCCGTCAGGGATCGGGGAACTCTCGTGATGACGGCGGATCGCCTCGCCTAGGCTGATGCCTGGTCGATACTCGCCTGGGCGGTATCGAGGTACCAGTTTGCCCGTCGGACCCAGCGCTCCGTGCCATGGCTATTCTCGTCGATCAGATGCCAGGCGCTCAGATGGGCACGAATCAGCGCACGCCTGCTGTGGTAGAAGCGGAAGAGCTCCGGCGCGATCGGATCCCCCAGATTCTCCCTGTAGAGCTCGAGAATTCGCCGGCCGAGGGCCCCGTGCCCCATTCGCTCGCATTCGAGGACGAGAAAAGCGATGTCCGCCGCGCAATCAAGCAGGCGAAGCTCTCTGCTGAACTCGAGGCAATCGATGATTTGCGGCGGTTCCACCAGACAGATGTGCTCCGGCCTGAGATCGCCGTGAGCGTCTACGACCCACCCCGCGGCGGCGCGCGCTCCCAGCAACTCGGCCTTATCCTGAACGAAGCTGCGCTGTGCGCCGATCAGGCGCTCCACGCGCTCGGGGCGCAGCCCGAGGTGGGGTGTCCGCAGTCGATCTCCATACTCCTGTAACTCCTGCTCCAGCTTGCGTACGTACTCTGTGCCGCTCCATGGTGCACGCTCGCTCCTGCGGTAGAAGGCAGCGAGCCGCGTGAGGAGACGGCGCAGATCGGGAGCCGTGATGCTCCCGTCCCGGGCCGCCTGGTCCAGCATCCGCGCCGAAGGCAGCCGATGCATCTTGACCAGCCACTCGATTGGGCGTCCGTCGCCTTCCAGCTGCATGCGGGAGTCCTCGAGGCTGAGAGGGACCACCGCTATGTAGACCGTATCGGCCAGCCTTCGATTGAGCGCGACCTCCAGCTCACAGTTCTCTCTGCGCGTATCGAGGCTCGTGAAGTCCATGTACTGGAACTGAATCGGCTTTTTCAGCTTGTACACGAAACGGTCTGAAAGAAAGACCCAGGCGAAGTGGGTCTCGATGCTCTGCACGGAGGTGGGGTGATCTGGATACGAATCCGGCTGGAGCAGAAAATCGACTTTCTGCGCGAGTCGCGCTTGAGGCGTTTTCTTCACGATAGGATCTTAGAGTGGCGTCTCACACATCTGTATAGGTAGCGACACGTATTGTCCGCCGTAGCGGAAGGGCGATATCGTGATGTTGTCGATCCAGCGGAGGAGGCCTTGGTGGGTCTATCAGGGACACAGTGAATATTTTCCGGGATCGCGAGGATGCCGGCCGCCAGTTGGCTGCCGGTCTCCAACGGGAGCATCTCTCGGGGGATATCGTGGTGCTTGGTCTGCCGCGAGGGGGGGTGCCCGTTGCCTATCAAGTTGCCGAGGCGCTGAGTGCACCGTTGGACGTTTTGATCGTTCGAAAGCTGGGCGCGCCCTTTAACCGCGAACTCGCTGTTGGCGCCATCGCATCGGGAGGCGTGGCCATCTATAACACGCGTCTGCTCGCGCAGCTGGGTCTGAGCGAGGCTGATGTCGAGCCTATCCGTTTGCGGGAACAGGCGGAACTGGAGCGGCGCACGCGCGAGTACCGCGGGGACAGCCCTTTTCCTGACGTTAGAGACAAGACCGTCATCCTTGTCGACGACGGCATTGCCACCGGGGCGACGATGGAAGCCGCCGTGGAGGCGGTAAGGTCGCTCGAGCCCGCGTCGGTGATCGTCGCGGTCCCGACTGCGGCAAGGGATTCGGTGATCAGGATCGAGAGGGTGGCCGATCGGGTTGTGGCGCTGTCCACGCCGGAGCCTTACATGGCCGTCGGTGCCTGGTTCGAGTCCTTTCCGCAGGTCCCGGACCAGGAGGTCGTGACGCTGCTCAGGCAGGCTCGTGAGTTGAGTCACCCCGAGCCCCGAGCCCTGCAGTGAAGTCGGGGCTTCGCATTCGTCGTGCGCCCAGGGTGGCCATCGCCTCGAGGGCTCGATCACCGTCGCCTGGCGCTACGTTCACGGCGCGCACGGCATCCTCGAGGACGATCACCTCGAATCCGGCCTTGAGGCCATCTTCCACCGTCCTCCTCACGCAGTAGTCCGTGGCGAGGCCGCCGACCACCAAACGCTCTACCCCCCGCTCGCGCAACCAGCGGCTGAGCGCTGTCCCTTCGAAACCCGAGTACGCGTCCGGTTCTCGGGCGGTGGCTTTCGATACGATCTCCACGTCGCCCGGTAACTCAAGCTCGGGAGAGAACTGGGAGCCGTGCGTTCCGGCGACGCAATGGGCCGGCCAGGTGCCGCCCTGGTCCTTGAAGCTACAGTGGTTTGGGGGATGCCAATCACGGGTTGCGACGACGGGCAGCCCCTCCTCGACGAATCTCGAAACCGTGAGATTCAGGGGCCCGATGACCTGGTCGCCGTCCGGCACGGCGAGACTGCCGCCCGGAAGAAAGTCGTTCTGAACGTCCACCACGATTAACGCGGTCTTGCTCATTGAGCGGGGCCCCGATGTGATCCGATCTCTGCAGTGTACACGCTGAGGACTCCCCCGGCCGGGCCGCCGCGACGTTCACGCAGGGCGTGGTCCGGCCGGCCTATAGGTAAATGTGCGAATAGCCAGGTTGAGCCTTCTGCATCTAGCGTAGAGCATTCGACGAGCTTCGTTATCGGGGTGGTGCTGGAGCACCGCGATCCTGGAAGCTCTAACGACGTAACGGGTATGCCTAATGAAGCTGACTCTGCGTAGCGCGATCAGTGGCCATCCACACCTAAGACATGGGCTGGTGATTGTCGCGATCATATTGGTCCTGCTGATCACGCTGTTTGCGTGGAACTCGGCCGCGGCCGGGGCAACGTTCCAACGACCATTCCTGGAATCCACGACGGGCCGATTGGATTACTGAGAAAGGCGCCGTGCCTTTCCTGCGCAGCGAAAAAGGGCGCTGGGAGTTACTGGAGCACGATGCGGACATCGGCCTGCGGGCAGAGGCGCAGAGTCGTGAGGCTTTGTTCGAGCTCATGGCTGAGGCGCTGACAGCGGTCGTCACGTCGCCCGCGCTGGTGGAGCCGCAGACGGCGCTCACGATTCGATGCGAAGCGCCCGACGATGCCATGCTCCTGGTGGATTGGCTCAATGCGCTGATATTCGAGATGGCCACGCGCGATATGCTGTTCGGCGCCTGGCGTGTGCACCTGGACGGACAACGACTGGAGGCTCGGGTCCGCGGCGAAACTGTGGATCGGGGACGTCATCGGCCCGCGGTCGAGATAAAGGGCGCAACCTACACGGCCCTGGAGGTAGGGCGTGCCTCAGACGGTCTGTGGCGGGCGCAATGCATCGTCGACGTATGAGACGCCATGAACCTTGAACGTTTGCAGCAAGAGACGGAGTACAGCTGGCACATCAGGCCCGTTGGGAAAATGCGGGTGCCGGGTATCATCTTCGGCGACCGCGCTCAACTGCTCGCCATGGACGACAAGGTTTATGAGCAGCTCTGCAACGTTGCCACGCTGCCCGGCATCGTCGGCGCGGCCTATGCGATGCCCGATGCCCATTGGGGATACGGCTTTCCTATCGGTGGGGTGGCCGCGTTCGATGCCGAGGCGGGCGGCGTCGTATCCGCGGGCGGCGTAGGCTTCGACATCTCTTGTGGGGTCCGGACACTGCATACGGGCCTGCGGCTAACGGACATCGAGCCGGTGCGCAAGGCGCTCGCGGACGATCTCTTCGAGACGATCCCCGCGGGCGTCGGCAGCAAGGGCACCATTCGGTTGGACGAGAGCGAAATGGACGCCATGCTGGAGGGCGGGGCTCGCTGGGCCGTTGAATGTGGTTACGGACGGCCCGAAGATCTGGCGCGCATAGAGGAATGCGGTCGCATAGCAGACGCCAGGCCCGAGAACGTCTCCGAGCGCGCCAAGCAACGTCAGCGCCCGGAGATGGGCACACTGGGCTCGGGTAACCATTACCTCGAAGTGCAGCATGTTGTCGAGGTCTGCGCGCCGGATGCCGCCCTGGACTACGAGCTTGCCGAAGGGGACATCGTCATCAGTGTCCACTGTGGTTCGCGTGGGCTGGGGCACCAGGTCGGCACGGATTACCTGCGCGAGATGCTCCTGGCGGCGCCGGATCACGGTCTGGTCTTGCCGGATCGAGAGCTCGCCTGTGCCCCAATCGAGTCTCAACTCGGGCAACGCTATCTCGGCGCCATGCGTGCCGCAATGAACTGCGCGATGGCAAACCGCCAGATCCTGACGCATCTGACCCGCCGCGTCTTGAGACAGCGTTTACCTCGGTCGGATCTGAACGTTCTCTACGATGTCTCCCACAACATCTGCAAAGTGGAGATTCATGCGCTCGATGGAGACGCTCGGCCGCTGCACGTGCACCGCAAGGGGGCGACGCGCGCGTTCGGGCCAGGTTCCGATCAGGTTCCGGAGCCGCTCCGAGGGGCCGGACAACCCGTGCTCATCGGCGGATCGATGGGGACGGCATCCTACATTCTGGCCGGCATGCCAAGCAGCGAGGATCTCGCGCTGAGCTCCGCCTGCCACGGGGCTGGCCGTTCGATGAGCCGGCATCAGGCGCGCAAACGGTTTCGCGGTTCGCGGATCGTCCGCGGGCTCGCCGAAAGAGGCATCGAGATCAGGAGCCCTTCGATGCGGGGCGTGGCGGAGGAAGCGCCGGCCGCCTACAAGGACGTGGATACGATCGTCGCGATTACGGAGCGAGCTGGGTTGGCTCGCGCGGTGGCGCGCCTCGAGCCCCTTATTTGCGTGAAGGGGTAGGCACGGGTCATCCCTCCGTCAACCCGGCTCGCCCCCCATGGCCCTCAGCAGTTCTTCGGTTCGGTTACGCATCAGTGCTTCGTCGCCACGACTCTCGACATTGAGCCGAAGCAGGGGCTCGGTGTTCGACGCTCGCACATTGAACCGCCAGTCGGCGTATTCCACGCTGAGGCCGTCCACGTGATCGACTCGCCGCGCACCCTCTGCGTAGGATTTCTCGATTCCTGCGAGCACCGCATCGGCGTCGTTCACCTTGCGGTTGATCTCCCCGCTGGCGGGGAATAGCGTCATGCGCGCATCGACCAGCGCCGATAGCGGCGTCTTTCGCTGACACATGACCTCGGTCACCAATAGCCATGGGATCATCCCGCTGTCCGCGTAAGAGAAGTCACGGAAGTAGTGGTGGGCGCTCATCTCCCCGCCATAGACGGCATCGTGCTCGCGCATGACCTGCTTGATGAAAGCATGTCCGGACTTGCTCTGGACCGCAGAACCGCCGCCGCTCTCGATGACTTCCAGCGTGTTCCATGTGAGGCGAGGGTCATGGACGATGCGCCCGCCCTTGGACTTCGCCAGGAACGTCTCGGCGAGCAAGCCGACGATGTAATAGCCCTCGATGAAACGCCCGTTCTCATCAAAGAAGAAACAACGATCGTAGTCCCCATCCCAGGCGATTCCGAGATCCGCTCCAGATTCGCGCACACGCTCACTTGTGACGAGGCGGTTTGCCTCCAGCATGGGGTTGGGCACACCGTTCGGGAATGACCCGTCCGGCTCATGGTGAAGCTTGATGAACTGGAAGGGCAGATGGGGCTCGAGCAGATCGACGATCGGACCCGCGCCGCCATTGCCCGCGTTCACGACGATCTTGAGCTCACTGAGGTTCCCCAGTTCAACGTAGGACAGCAGGTGGGCGATGTAGTCCGGCATCAGATCGAGCCGGCGCACCGTTCCCTTTTGCGCCGCCTTGGCGAACTCGTTTCGCTCGGCCAGCGCACGAATATCCTTGAGCCCGGTATCTGCGCTGATGGGCCGCGACTGTTCCCTCACGAACTTCATACCGTTGTAATTCGGAGGGTTGTGACTCGCCGTCACCATGATGCCGCCGTCCAGATCCTCGTGGAACGTCGCGAAGTACGCCAGTTCCGTGCCCCCGATCCCGATATCCAACACGTCGACGCCTGAATCCGTCAGCCCTTCGATGAGCGCCCGTGTGAGCGTCTCGCTGGATTCGCGGATGTCGCGGCCGACGGCGACCTGCCGGGGCTCGACGAACGCGGCGTAGGCTCGGCCGATGCGATAGGCGATATCCTCATTCAATTCCTCGGGCACTCGGCCGCGGACGTCATACGCCTTGAAGCAGTTGATCTCGGTCATGATTTCTACCGGGTCGAAGGACGAAGCCGCGAGTATACCGAGAGTCCGCTAGTATTGGGGCGGCATAACGCGGCTGAAGGACGGATCGGATGAACCCAGGCCATCTCTGGTTGCCCTACTGCCAGATGCAGACGGCGCCACCCCCCCTGGTTGCTGTGCGGACGGACGGCGTGCGGATCGAGCTCGACGACGGACGCAGCCTGATCGACGGCACCGCTTCCTGGTGGACGGCTTGCCACGGATATAACCACCCGCACATTCGACAGGCGGTCGCGGAACAGCTCCGAGCCATGCCTCATGTCATGTTGGGAGGCTTGGTGCATGAGCCCGTTCTCCAGCTCACTGATCGGCTGACCCGGCTGCTCCCCGGTGAGTTGAGTCACGTCTTTTACTCCGAATCCGGTTCCGTGGCTGTCGAGATTGCGATGAAGATGGCGCTGCAGTACTGGACCAACCAGGGCGTCGCCGGCCGGACGCGCTTCCTGAGCTTCCGCGACGGCTACCATGGCGACACGTTCGCAGCCATGTCGGTCTGTGATCCCGAGGACGGGATGCACCGTCTGTTCAAAGGCGTCCTGGCGGATCAGCTCATTCTCGAGCTGCCACGCACGGAGCAGGCACTCGGTGAGTTCGAGCGTGCGGTCGCAAAGCATGCAGGTGGGCTGGCCGGCGTCATCCTGGAACCGCTCGTGCAGGCCGCCGCCGGTATGAAGTTTCATGAGCCGGAGATTCTGGCTCGCGTCGCCGAAGTGGCACGGCGGCACGATCTATTGTTGATACTGGATGAGATCGCGACCGGCTTTGGGCGTACGGGCACGCTGTTCGCCTGTGAGCAGGCTGCGGTCGAGCCCGATCTCGTG